>SXGR01033479.1_pt1 | contig 28585 bp, 24 predicted proteins | sample 3174711 | NCBI WGS metagenome assembly SXGR01 (sample SAMN11356860, study PRJNA531348) | freshwater metagenome | isolation source: freshwater sample F1-60 | place: China: Fuxian Lake, Yuxi | collected 2017-12-25
GCGATCACCCGCGCGATCGCCGATCACGCGCGCACCATTCGCGTGCCGGTCCACATGATCGAGACGATGTCGAAGCTGCGCAATATCCAGAAGGGTCTCCTTCAGGAACTCGGCCGCGAGCCAACCATGGAAGAGATCGCCGTCAAGGCGAAGATGCCGATCGACGAGACCCGTCGCGTGATGAAGATCTCGCGCCACCCAATCTCTCTCGATCGACCGGTGGGCGAAAGCGAAGACTCACACTTCGGCGATTTCATCGAGGATGAGCGACAAGAGAGCCCAGCCGAGAGCGCGACCAACGAAATGTTGCGTCAACGCATCAGCGACGTGCTCAAGACGCTCACCTATCGCGAGCGCGAGATCCTCAAATTGCGCTACGGCATCGGCGACGGCTACATCTACACGCTTGAGGAAGTTGGTCGCATCTTCAAAGTCACGCGCGAGCGCGTGCGACAGGTTGAGGCGAAGGCGATTCGGAAGCTACAACATCCCGTCCGTCGTCAACGACTCGCGAGCTTCCTCCCCGGACAGCACGAGGACGAGACGATCGATGTCATGGACGTCGAGTTGGCAACCGACTGAGCTCCGAATCTTGAGCGCTCGCTCAAGGGACCCGCTCAAGGGACCCGCTCAAGGGACCCGCTCAAGGGACCCGCGGAAGGGACCCGCTCAAGGGGCGCCATCCGACACACAGAAGCCGATCTCCGACCGTCGCGATTCACTCGCGCGGTCGGAGTCCATAGCGAGTGCAGCGTTTTTGCAGCGCGCCCTGGCGCTGCAAGAAACCTGCGCGAGCGCTCAAGGGACCCGCACTCGCATCGAGACATACTTCACGCGGGTGTATTCCTCCACACCGATACGCCCTCCTTCCTTGCCGTAGCCAGATTCTTTGAACCCGCCAAACGGCGCTTCGGCGGCGCTCGGCGCACCATCGTTGGCGCCGATCACTCCCGCGTCGAGTTGCTCAACAACTCGCCACAGCCGATCCGCATCCTGCGTCATTACATACGCGGCAAGACCAACCGCAACGGCGTTTGCACTCTCAATGACCTCTTCCTCCGTCTCAAACTCGTGCAGCGTGAGAATGGGTCCGAATGTCTCCTCACACGCGCACGCCATCCCAGCCGTGCCGCCTTCGAGCAAAGTTGGCTCGAAGAACCGTTGCGACATTCCCTTCAGCGTCGCGATCTTTCCGCCCCGGCGGAGTCGAGCCCCTCGAGCGATTGCATCCTGCACATGTCGCTCGACCTTCGCGACAGCGGCATCACTGATCAGCGGGCCGATGCGCGTGGTTTCTTGAAGCGGATCACCTAGCAGCAATCCATCCATCCTCGACTCAAGCAGCGCGATGAACGCGGGAAGTACGCCCCGTTGGACGAAGACGCGGTTCGCACTGATACAGGTTTGTCCCATGAATCGAAACTTTGCCGCAATCAGTTGATCTGCCGCGCGCGCGAGGTCAGCATCGGCGAACACGATGAACGGCGCATTTCCTCCCAGTTCAAGCGCGCATCGCATCAATCGATCGGATGCCTGCCGCGCAAGCAAGCGACCGACTTCGGTTGAACCCGTGAACGAAAGTTTGCGCATTCCTGCGTGACAGAGGAGCGCACCCGCGATCGAGGCGGGGTCCCCGGTCACGCAATTGAAAACACCCGCGGGAATCCCGCACTCAAGCATGGTTTTCCCAAGGAGCGACGCGGAAAGCGGCGTCTCTTCGCTCGGCTTCACGACCTGCGTACAGCCCGCCGCAAGCGCCGGCCCAGTCTTTCGCGCGATCATCGCGAGCGGAAAGTTCCACGGCGTAATGGCCATGGTTGCGCCCAATGGCTCTCGGACCGCAAAGACCCGTCGATCCGCGATACGCGAAGCAATCGTGCTCCCCTCAAGCATCTCGCCCGCACTGGCGGCGGCGTCAAAGAAGCTCGCGGAGTACTCCACTTCGCCACGGGCTTCAAGCATCGGTTTGCCGCATTCAAGCGTGATCGTCGTCGCGAACGCATCGCGGGCAGTCCGAATCCCCGCCGCGACCGAACGAAGGAGTTGCGCGCGATGTGCCGCCGTCGTTCGTTTCCAAGAGGAGAACGCCGTGACGGCCGCATCGGCTGCACTCGTCGCGAGCGCAGCAGAACACACCGGAACTATCCCAACGATCGCGTTGGTCGCTGGGTTTCTGACTTCAAGCGTTTCGCCGTGACCGGTATAGAGGCGACCATCGATGAGACAAGGTGCAATCTCCAAGTGAAACTCCCTGTTTGAGGGAAGAGAGCGTAGCATGATGAACTGGAGACCTCGCTATGTCCAAAGCCATCGTTGATCCTGCCGAAATGCGGAGATTCGCCGCCGATCTCCACCGCTTCAACACCGAGCTGCAAGCGCAGGTCTCCGCCATGGGCGCGAAGATGGGTGCGCTCAACCAGACTTGGAAAGATCAGGAACAACAGAAGTTCCAAGAGGAGTTTGAGAACACGATGAAGGTCCTCGTGAAGTTCCTTCGCGTGAGTGAGCAGCATGTTCCGTTCCTCGCGCGTAAGGCCGATCGCGTTGAGGAGTACTTCAAGCAACGCTGAGTGGGGCACCAGTGGGACCAGCGAATGTCACATCCATTGAGGCGCTCGAGCGTTTCCGTCACGCCCTTGTGCGATTTCGCGAAGAATGCATGATCGCGCTCTCAAGCGCGGAGAGCGAGATTCGTGGCACCTTCGTATGGCTCGAACGCGACCGAATTCCCCACTGGAAACGACTCGTACCCAAGCTCGCAGAACAAGTGGCGTCCGCAAAGGGCGCAAAGTTCCGCAAGGAACTGCAAACGATGGGCGGAACCGCGCGACCCTCGGTCATCGATGAGAAGAAGGCAATTCAGAAAGCGATTCGCGCGCTTGAGGACGCGCAGCAACGACTCGATGCCGCCAAGCGGTGGCATGTCATGCTTGAGCGTGAGTTTGCGATTTACAAGGGGGCGGTCGGTCCTGCGGCGACGATGATTGACCGCGACTTGCCAAACGCGATCCTTCGGCTGCGCAACATGGTGCTCGCACTTGAAGCGTATGTCTCGACCCCAACACCCACGCTCGCGCAACAACTTGAACAGGCGAACCAATCGATCCGTTCGATGCGTCGATCGGGCGAAACTGCGCCACCTCCCGACGACGAACCACCAAGTGAAGGCGGTGACGCATGAGCATGAACGACACGCGCCTGCAACTCTCGGGTGCGCACAAGGACCTTCTCACCGCGTGGATGCAGGTCAAGGAGTCTTGGCGCGACGAAGTTTCGCATGCGTTCTACGAACGATCCATCGAGCCAATCGACCGCGCACTCCACAATGCAGCCAACGCACTCGAGGCGATGGACGAGATCATCCGACGCATTCGCTCCGAATGCAGCGATCAGAGCGGGTACTGACCAGGACTCAGGGAATGCGAAACGAAACGGACGCCGCAGCTGCGGCGTCCGTTCGTAATTGGTGATGGACAAGTGCACTCGACTAGGCCGACTTCACGGCCTTCCCTGACGGATAGAACGCGGCCATCAACACGAAACAGACGATGGACATGTACATCGGCACAGAGAACAGCCGCTCATAGTTCATGGCGGTTGCGCCTTCCGGCATCGCGTAACGACCCGCGACACTTGTGGCGAAGAGGCTTCCCACGATGATGCCGATGCCAATGATGATGAGATTGAAAAAGTTCTGCGCCGTCGCGCGCACATCGGGCGTTGTTTGCTCGTCGACCACCATGAACGCAACGAAAATGAAGCAACCGAAGCAAAGTCCGTGAAGCGCGACTCCGAGGAGGACGAACGGCAACTCAGGCGCGTACGCGAACAGGGCCATGCGAATGGCATAGGCCGAGATACCCACCAAGAGGAGCGACTTGCGCGAGCAACGGGTCGCGATAAATGGCATCAGGGCCAGCACCGCGAGTTCCGTCATCTGTCCGATCGTCATGAGACCGCCGCCACCGACGCCGAGCACCTCGTTGACCCAGTTGGCAAACGCATTCGCATTCGCACTTGAGGCTGCATTCTGGATCTCGCCCACGAACTGACTCGTGAACACGAAGTAGAACTGATGCACCATGCTGATCGGAATCGCAATGAGGAAGAGCAGGAGCAGAGGCTGCTTGCGAACTTCCCCAAGCGCTTCGATCCATGCCGAGCGCTCTCGGGCGTTAGCGGAAGGTGGCGTGTGCGGAAGCGTGAGGCAGTAGCCTGCCATGATCACTCCGAGTATCGCGCTGATCTCGAAAGCGATCGCGCGACCGGCGTTCTGAGAGGCAGCGACGACATCCGGTGTCGCACCATCTCCGCCTGGCGTGTAGAAGCGATAGAGAATCTGTCCAACGGCGATGCCGGCAGCGATCCAACCAATCGTCCCCCACAATCGCACTGGTCCGAAGTCACGATCTCGATCCGGCAGGTTCGCGAAGGAGATGGAGTTAGTGAGCGCGAGCGTCGGCGCGTAGACGAGGCCGTAGACGAAACTCAGGGTCACGAACATCTCAACCGACGCAGCCGTTGAAAGAAAGAACACAAGAAATGCGCCAATGAAATGACTGATCGCCAGTAGCTTTTCCGTCGCAATGCTGCGGTCCGCAAGTTGCCCCGCGATAAAGGGACCCGCCAGCGCTCCTACCGCTCCTGCCATCAAGCAGAGTCCCGTCTGATCAAGCGTGAAACCTCGATGCCCCGTCAGAAACGGGTAAAGAATCGGTAACCACGCGCCCCAAATCGCATACTGCAAGAACATCATGAAGGAGAGGCGACTGCGGATATAGGGAGCAACCTTCAAGCCATCCATACGGAGTCCTCCAATGCACTGGCTTTCGCGTAGTGGACACACGCGGCCAGCGCGCCTCGGTGTGCACTCCATTGCTTCAGTCAGCAATGATGCTAACGGATCGCGCGAACGACGCCCACGCACGCAGCAATCGGCGCAGGCTTCTCTCGCGACATTGCGTCTATACTCGGAACTTCATGGTCACGCGCAGAAAAACTCGTCAGATCAGTGTCGGCGACGACCGCGTCGGCCGCGTGTTCATCGGCGGAGACGCACCGATCTCCGTGCAGACCATGACCGTGGGGTACACCCACGATGTGGACGCGTGCGTCGCCGAAATCGAGCGTTACGCGAAAGCTGGGGCGGACTTGGTACGGGTCGCCGTCCCCGAACGCAAGGACACCGACGCCCTTAAGTGCATCCTCCCACAAGTCTCCGTTCCGATCGTGGCGGATGTCCACTTCCACTATCAACGCGCGCTCGAGGCGATCGAAGCCGGGGTGCACAAGATCCGGCTGAACCCCGGCAACATCACTGACCGCGACCAAGTGCACAGCGTCATTGACGCGTGCAAAGAGCGTAAGGTCCCCATTCGCATCGGCGTCAATGAGGGATCAATCATCGAACGGAAGGATAAGCAGCGGCGTGCGCTCGAACTCGGCAAGTTCTTCGCAGCCCACAAGAGTGGACACATGCTTGCACTGATGATCGCGAAGCTCGAGGAGTATCTCGACATCTTTGCGGAGCGCGACTTCCACGACATTGCCATCAGCGCGAAGTCCATGGATGCATCGATGGTGATCGATATCTATACTGAGATATCGCAGCGCTTCGACTTCCCCCTGCATTTGGGCGTGACGCATGCCGGTCCTCGCGAAACGGGCGCGATTCGATCGATTGCCGGTCTCGGCACACTTCTCGCCAATGGCATCGGCGACACGCTGCGCATCTCATACGCGAGCGACCACCTCGATGAGGTGAAGGATGGCCTCGAACTCCTCTACTGCCTCGACAAGCGCACACGCAAGGGTGTCGAACTCATCGCGTGCCCGACATGTGGGCGGATCCAAGTCGACCTCTTCGCACTCGTGAAGGAAGTCGAACGCACACTGTTGCCGGAGATACGACTTCCCATCAAGGTTGCCGTGATGGGCTGCATCGTGAATGGACCCGGCGAAGCGGAGGGCGCGGATGTTGCGGTGTTCGCGGGCGACCGCCGCGGCATCATCTATGTGCAGGGCCAGCGCGTGGCGAATGTACCCGAACCGGAGATTCTCCCTCGGCTCTTAGAAGAATGCCGCGCCTTCGAAGCGCGCGTCTTGCGGGGAGACGCCAAGCTCGGTGAGAAACTCGTGGAGATTATCCCGCCCGATCCCATCGGAGCACTCGGGTCCGGCGCCGAGAAGATCCGTGCCGGTTTCGTCGAGCGGATCACCATTGGCAAGACCTGAGACGCGAATCATGCGGAACCTGCCACTTGGTTCGATGGCTGCCCGGCTCCTTCAACACAGCGTCCTCGCCGCTACCGCTCTCACCTCCCTGACTGGATGCATGTCACCCGCGCGTGAGATGAATCCCTCTTTTCCAGTGACGATCGAATCAGCGCGCATGGATCTTGCGAGAATGGTCTCGGACCCGAAGCCCACGGCACGCGCGGTGGTGATCATCGGCGGCATCGCGGATCCAAGCATCTCAAGTGGAGCAATGGTGAAGGTCATCGCGCCGACGCTCAGCGCGTCGAAGGTCTTGGAGGTTGATTTCTTTGGGACGACCACCTTCGCGCAAGCGCGTGCGCACCTCCTTCGAGAGATTCGCCGTGGGCTCGAACTTGGGGAGACAGCGCCCATTCCCGAAGTCGATGTGGTCGCCTTTAGCATGGGTGGCCTCGTTGCAAGGGATGCCGCAAGCACCGTGCACGGAGGCGAGCGCGTCCCGATTCGACGGCTCTACACGATCGCAACACCTCACCTCGGGGCGCGTGTAGCGTCCGCGCCCTTCCAGTTTCCGCAATCCGAAGACATGCAAATCACTTCAGACTTCCTCGCCCAACTCGACGAGGCACTGCCCGATGCTTGCTACGAACTGCGCTGCTACGCGGTGACGGACGATGTCACGGTGGGCGAAGAGTTCGCCGCCCCGAACGGATGGCATCTTTGGTGGGTTCCAGTCCAGCCGGGTCGATACGGACACCTCAGCGGCTTCAGCGATGAACGAATTTTGTCCGATATCGCCCGCCGACTGCGCGGGGAAGCGGGCGTCACCCTCTCGCAGGGAACTCCGATTCCCGACTGACAGACCGGCTTTCAAGAACTCGCCCAGAACCTGACGCCGCCTGCAGATTGTCTCCGTATATTGCTCAGTATCGCTCGACTCCGACCTCGCTCAAGGAATGCCTGCATGACCAATCACCGACAGAAATCTCGTGCCGGATTCACGATCGTCGAGCTTCTCGTCGTGATTGGCGTCATCGCCGTGCTCCTTTCGCTCCTCTCCTCTGGTCTCTCCGCTGCTGGGCGAAAGAGTCGACAAACGCGCTTCCTTTCCGACCTCAAGCAAGTCGGGCTCGCCTGGGTCTCCTACGCCAACACTTATGACGACCGCTGCCTCCCCGGCATGATCGATCCAGAGACACAAACGCAGTGGCGCGTTCGATACAAGGACAAGTCGGGTAATCAGATCGCGCAACAGAACGCCGTGACCTATCCCTGGCGACTGCTGCCGTTCATGGATTTCTCGTTTCCACTGCTCTTTGACTACTTAGAAATCGATTTACCAGAGTGGAACGACGGCGTCGCAACCGGCCATCAGCAGGTTGCCGCTCGCGAACCCGCCTTCGGCTACAACGCGATCTATCTCGGTGGCTGGTGGACGATGCAACCAAATGGCGTCGGCCAAATGCGATACAGCAGCGGCGGGTATCTGACCAACAACAATGTCACCGCGCGCGGCGGTCTCATTTGCAGCACCCTCTCGCAAATCCTCCACCCCGACAACATGATTGCCTTCTCGTCGAGTTTCGCGGCGGCACCTGGGCTCTACAAGGAACAGGAGGAGCATGTGGTCGGCGCCGCGTGGGTGGTTCCGCATCGCGTTGCCAAAACACTCATTTGGGAAGCGAGCGACGGCGGCGCGTTTCAGGGTATGCAAGCGAACGCCTTGAGTCCCGCGGACGAAATGCCGTCACTCGCGTCTCAGGCCGATCGCTCGCTCGCTGACATCACCGCGCAATTGCTTGGCGGAGGCTCCATTCGCGCGGGTGGAAATGCTGCGATTGCTGTCTACGAGGCGGATGCTGTCCCGCTTCGTCGAATCAGCAATTTCGCGCAGTTACTCCACGCGGATGGGAGCACGGAGGTCTCCATGCTCAATGTGCTCATGGATCAACGGAAATGGATCAACGCCGCTTACCGCGGCAACTTTGAGCCTGAACTCTTTGAGCACGAAGAGGTCGTGAACCAAGGCACGAGTGGAACCGTCACGGGAAACTAAGCAACCGCGTGCAGTGCACTAGTTCGCTTCAGCGGGTTGGCATCGCATCGCGGCTGCGACGCGCCAGCGGTAGTGCCGAACGCGCTCACGGAGTTCCGCGATTCGCTTTGGCGTCGGCTTGGAACCACTCCCGACTGTCCACGCTTGCGCCTTCTCGAGTTCCGCGATCGCTGAACGCTCGCGCTCTTGCAACTCGATGAGCGGTCGCTCCCCGACCTCCATCACGCGAAACCACTGGACTGAATCGTCGATGGGTGAAAGTCCAAAGTCGCTTTGCAATCTCTGTGCGAGGTCCGGCATATGCGCTGCACCGTAGAGGATCGCAATCGACGCCGGAGGGGATGCGCGTTCGAGAACGCTGCGCAAGCGTGCAAGGGCTGCACAATTGCGTTCGTCCAGAATGACGCTCTCGAGCACACTCTCCGCCGAGGGAGCGCCGTCCCGTTCCATCGCTTTGGCGCCTTCACTCGCCAGCGCCTCAATCGCTTCACGCTTGACATCAACGAACACCGTCAGCACTGCCAGAAAAGCGCGCCGGAATCCACTGTCGTAAAGCGGTTCGTCGCTCAGGAGGTTTTCAATCCCCGAATCGCGAACGCCTTTGATTGCCAATCTGTCAAGCACCGTCCGTGCGGATAGATCTGCCGGAATCCAGTCCTTCTTGCCGTAGTCGAGCGACTCTGTCTGAGTCTTCACGCCGATCAATTTCGCGACTCGCGCATACTCACTAACCTCCGCGACACCCTCGGCCGCGCGCCGGACGATTGACTCCGCAAGATTGCGAAGTCTCAAGTCGGCGCGCTCACGCAGCACGAGGTCAAGCGCTTCTCCTGTACCGTCGATCCTCGCATCACTGCCGAGGGAAGACAGCGTGTAGTGCTCATCGTCGGCAGAGTAAACCAGAGTACGGCCCCACGCGTCGGTGCACGCAAGGTCAACCGACGCTCCGAGGCGATCATCTTGGCTCGCGACGAAAGCGCGTAGTTGCGCGATTGAGCCGGGGTACTTCCCAGTGCTCAGCGCGTACTGCTCAAGCCACCCTCGCAGAAAGAGCATGACATCCTGGGTCGCCCGCTGGCCCGAGATTTCGGATGTGGCAGACGCGCCGAAGGCCCCATGAGGCAAGACCGATTCGAAGAGCACTACCTCGACTTTGTCAAGAAATCGCTGCAGACTCTCATAGTACCGAGCATCTCCAATGTGCACCGCGCCGACGAGCCACACAATTGGTCCTGTCCCATCGCTCCGCTGATACGCAATGGCAGCAGTTTCATAAGCTGCAAACTTCTCGAACAACTCGCCGTGCGTAAAGGCGTGCATGCGCGGTGGAGAGACCGCCTGTGGAGAATCCGTCTGCGCCGAAGATACAGCAGCTGTCAAGGCAAGCGCCGCAGTGCCAATCCATTGAATGAAGTGCATGTGACAGGTATAGGCACTTCCTCAGCGCGTCGACCAATTTCGAACCGGTCCGAGCCCGATTTTTGCAGCCGCGATGAGCGACTCGAGTCGCCCGAGCGCGCGTTCCGCCTGGGCACGGAAGAACATGTACGGAAAGAGTGTTCCAAGCGCAACCGCCAGTCCGCTCGCCGTCGTGATAAGTGCCTCTCCGATGCCGCTTGACACATCACGAGGATCAACCCCGCCTCCTCCAACTCCCCCGAGCAGGTCAAACGACGAGATGATGCCGGTCACGGTGCCGAGAATGCCAAGCATCGGTGCCGCGGTAATCGTCGTCGAAAAGATATTCATAAAACGGTCAATGCGCGGGCGTACATCTTCCACGACCTCCATGGCGATCGCGTCGTCGCTCCCATCGTCGAGCATCCGCTTAGCGAGCTCACTGTACAAATCATCGTCTTTCTGAATGAACGCCTCAATCTTGTCGCGTTGACCGGCGCGCAGCGCGGCGAGCATGCTTCGCAGCCGCACGACGCGGCTCGGTCGATGGAGGTTCCACCAGAACCACGCCCGCTCGATCGCGAACGCGAGCGACACCACGCTGAGGGCAAGCATCGGCCACATGACCCAGCCACCGCGCTCCATCACCTTGAGAAAATCAGACGGCTCCATCGGCATCGAGTCATGGTACTGCGAGTAGAAGGAGCCGTCGCTTGGCGCGCGCAGCGCGTGTGCTAGTCTTGCGGAGGATGGACCATGCAAACCTCCTTAAGACGCTCGAAGATGATCTCGGCAGCGCGATCTCGCGTGCAAGGTTTTCGCCGCAACTCGGCGACGCCTGTCGACACGCGGTCCTTGGCGGCGGAAAACGGGTGCGACCAATCCTGCTCTTTGAATCCACGCGCGCCGCTGGCGGCCACCTCGACGATGCGCGCTTCGCGGCAACCGCGCTCGAACTCATCCACGCATTTTCGCTTGTGCACGATGACCTCCCCGCGCTCGACAATGATCTCGTGCGGCGTGGTCTGCCCACGGTACACGCGAAGTACGGCGAAGCGCTTGCGATCCTTGCGGGCGATGCCCTGCTCGCGCTGGCGTTCGAGAACGCCGCACAGAGCCCGCACAGCGCCGGAGCTCTGTTGCGCGAACTCTCCTCCGCGACCATGCGGATGATCGATGGACAATGCCTTGACACGCTCGGCGGATTCGCCGCCGGCACGAGCCTTTCCGAGCAACTTGAATTCGTCCATGCCAACAAGACTGGCGCACTCTTCAGGTGCGCGACTGCTCTCGGCGGCATTGCAGCACGGGCTGATCAGGATCTCATCCGCGCGCTGAGCACCTTCGGGTCTGCGCTCGGACTCATGTTCCAAATCATTGATGACATCATCGATGAGACGCAGACGACCGAACATGCGGGCAAGGCCACGGGCAAGGATCGCGATGCCGGCAAACTCACCTACCCCGTCGTGCATGGCATTCCCGCCAGTCGCGCTGAGGTCGGCCGCCTTGAGCAGCTCGCTCGCGAGGCGCTAGAACTGGTGCAGTCCCACAATCTCGGCTCTATCGCAGGGCTTTCGTCGATTCTTGATCGCTGTGTTTCGCGAACAAATTGAAACGCAAGTCGACGCGTCCATGCACAAAGAACTCCGCTCCTGCAGTCAAGCCTGATACGATGTCGAATGCGACCCAACTCCTGTCTCGAGGACCCGTCGCGCTCGAGATCCGCTACGCACGCACCTCCCTCGACCCATGCCCGCATCGCTCCTATCACGATTGACAAGTCCGGCGGATCTTCGACACTTGTCGCTCGACGGACTCAACGCGCTCGCGGCCGAGATGCGCGGAGCAATCTGCGAACAGGTCGCCCAGAGCGGCGGTCACCTCGCGCCAAACCTTGGCGTCGTGGATCTCACGATTGCGATGCATCGCGTCTTTGACTTTGGGCACGACCGACTGCTCTTTGATGTGGGGCACCAGTGCTACCCGCACAAGTTGCTCACCGGCCGCTACCCGCTCCTCTCGAAACTCCGCTCCCGTGGCGGGATGGCGGGATTCCCGGAGCCGAGCGAGTCCAGTTACGACCTCTTCTCCGTTGGTCACGCGGGTACTGCGATCTCCACCGCGGTGGGGATGGCGCGTGGCGACGCGCTCAACGGAGAGTGTTGGAGCAGTGCGCAACCGCTCGGCCGGCGCGTGGTGAGCATCATCGGCGACGCGTCGATTTGCAACGGCGTTGCGATGGAGGGGCTCAACAATGCAGGGACGCTCAATCGACAGTTCCTCGTCATTCTGAACGACAACGGCATGTCAATCGCGAAGCCGCAGGGGGCGCTCGCGGCGTACTTTGACCGATTACGACTTTCGCATACCTACGGAGAGTTCAAGCGCCGCGCGAAAGAACTCGCGAGGCATCTTCCTGGCGGTCACGCGCTCAGCGATGCCTACCACGCACTGGGAGAGGTTTCCAAGACACTGATCTCCGAAGACGCTTGGTTTGAGCACTTTGGGCTTGTCACTGTAGGACCGGTTGACGGCCACGATATTCCCACGCTCATCGATGTCTTGAACGAGGCGGCTCACTTCGATCGCCCGATGGTGCTCCATGTCAAGACCATCAAGGGCAAGGGATTCTCGCCCGCCGAGGGCGACGCGACGACCTTCCACTCTCCCGCCGCGTTTAGCGTGAAGTACGAAGTGGAAGGTTGCCGCGTCGAACTCAAGAGAGGCGCGCGAAGTTTTACTGCGGCCTTTGGAGAGCATCTCGGAGACCTCATGGCGCGCGATCCGAAGGTCGTCGCGTGCACCGCCGCGATGCCAGACGGCACGGGCGTTGCGAAGGTCATGGCGAAGTTTCCGGAGCGCTCATTTGATGTGGGTATCTGCGAGAGCCATGCGCTCGACATGCTCGCGGGCTTGGCGAAAACCGGATGGAAACCGTTCTTCGCCGTCTACTCCACCTTCCTCCAGCGCGCATTTGATCAGGCATTCCAAGAATGCGCGCTCCAAGGCTTGCCCGTGCGGTTATGCCTTGATCGTGCGGGGTATGTGGGTGGGGATGGCGCCGTCCATCACGGATTCTGTGACATTGCGCTCCTCGCAACGCTTCCGAAAGCATGCCTGCTTGCGGCGATGGATGAACCAAGCCTCAAGGCAGCGCTGCACTTCATGGCCGACTTCGAATCAGGGCTGAGCGCCGTGCGATATCCACGCGACAGTGTGAGCGATATGTTCTCAAGCTGCCGCTGCCCAGACTTCATCTTTGGCAAAGCACGCGCCCTCGTCACGCATCATCGACCTGCCGCGGCGGTGCTCGCCTACGGCACCCTGGCGATCGAGGCAGGCATTGCGATCCAGGCACTCGCGCAAGAAGGCGTCGAGGTCGATCTCTACGACGCGCGATTCGCCAAACCCATCGACCATGAGTTACTCAAGCAACTCACCGCGATGCAGATTCCCATTCTCACGATCGAAGATCATTCCATTCGTGGCGGCTTTGGGAGTTGCGTCCTCGAAGCGTGCAATGAACACGGCATCGACAGCCGGATGATTCATCGTATGGCGATGCCGGATGCTTGGGTGTATCAAGCCGAGCGAAGCGAGCAACTCGCGGAAGTTGGCCTCGACGCTGCGAGCATCGCGCAAAAGATCCGCGCCTGCCTCATCGCTCGCGCGGGGCACCGCGATGCCTCTCCTGCTCCGGTTGAGATTGAGCCGCATCGCATTGCTCACGAATCTTGAGCACTGGCGCATCGCGCTGTGTCGCGTGGCAAGTTCCTTCAGGAGCCCTCGATCGGCTCGCTCATGCAGACACGAGATTCAGCGCGCCTGGTCCGGCTGCGCGGACTGCCGCCGACATCTGAAACTTCGCTTCATTGTCGCGGAAACGTTTCGCGAGATCGCTCGCCTTCGCGTCGTACGCCGCCTTGTCGGCCCACGTGTTGCGAGGGTTGAGCACTTCGCTCGGCACGCCGGCCACTGCAGTCGGAATCGACAGACCGAAGATCGGATGCGTTTCGAAGGTCGCTTTGGAGAGCGATCCATTGAGGATCGCCGTCACAAACGCGCGTGTGTACCCGAGTTTGAATCGGTGTCCAACGCCGTATGGACCGCCCGTCCAACCGGTGTTCAGCAGCCACACATGCGCGCCGTGCGTCTTGATGCGATCGGCGAGCATCTCTGCATACACCATGGGAGCACGAGGCAGGAAGGGTCCGCCAAAGCACGGAGAGAAGTTCGGCTGGGGTTCCTTGACGCCCGCTTCGGTTCCGGCGAGTTTCGAGGTGTATCCGTTGAGGAAGTAATACATCGCCTGTTCCGGCGTGAGCTTCGAAACCGGGGGCAAGACGCCAAACGCATCTGCACTCAGGAAGACCACATTCTTTGGGTGCGACGCAACCGAGGGACGTTTGGCGTTCGCGATATACGAGACTGGGTAAGTCACGCGCGTGTTTTCGGCCTTCGCCGCGCTATCGAAGTCCGGCACGCGCGTCTTCGCGTCCAACACGACATTCTCAAGCACGGAGCCAAACTTGATCGCGTTCCAGATCTCCGGCTCGCCCTCCTGCGATAGCTTGATGCACTTCGCGTAGCAGCCGCCTTCAATGTTGAAGACGCCCGTGCTCGACCAACCATGCTCGTCATCCCCGACAAGGTCACGGTTCGGATCCGCGGAGAGCGTTGTCTTGCCGGTGCCCGAGAGGCCGAAGAACAGCGCGACATTCGACTCGTCTTTGCGATCGACATTCGACGAGCAGTGCATCGGGAAGACGCCCATGTCGGGGAGGTCATAGTTCATCGCATAGAAAATTGACTTCTTGATTTCGCCCGCGTACTCCGTTCCAACGATCACCACGGTGCGCTTCTCGAGGCTCTGCACGATGCCGATGTTCGTCTTGAGCCCAAACGCCGCGGGATCGTCAATCTTCAATCCACATGCGTTGATGATCGTCCAATCGCTCTGGAAACTGGCGAGCTCCGCCTCGGGTGCATTGAGGAACAGCGTCTTGGCGAAGAGCGAGTGCCACGCCTTCTCGGTGTACACGGTGACCTTGAGTCGAAACTTTGGATCAGCGCCGGCGAAACCATCGAAACGGTAGAGGTCGCTCAGTTGCGCAAGGTGTGCGAGGGCGGCAACCTTGAGTTTCTCAAAGTGCTCGGGAGAAATCGGCTGATTGACCTTGCCCCAGTGGATATTGCCGTGGATGGCTGGGGTGTCCTCAAGGTACTTGTCGTCAGGACTCCGCCCCGTCCGCGCACCGGTATCACACTGGAGTGCGCCGTTACTTGCGAGCACGCCTTCGCCTCGGCGCAGTGCGCATTCCACCAGCAGCGCGCTAGCAAGGTTGGCGTGGATCTTGGCGGAACCGAAGTGAAGGGGAGCTGTTGGGAGTGCCATAGTTGTGCCGTTGGAGAGGGAGAGCGATGGTAGCACGGACCGTTCCGCTCCGACCATTGTTCACGGAGTATGTATATTGACCCTGCCCGCGGAGGCGGATATCGTGCACTGCCCCATTGGAGGTCGTAGCTCAGTTGGTAGAGCGCCAGGTTGTGATCCTGGACGTCGCGGGTTCAAATCCCGTCGATCTCCCTTCGTTTCATCTTGCTATCCCTGCGGAACTGGCGTGAGTGGATCGTAATGTCGGCGAATCAAGCCCCACGATTCCACGCGCTTGCTCCCGCCGTGCGATGGCACGATCGAGCCGCGAATTACGCGCTCGTCGCCTCGATGCTTGATCGAATCGCGCCGCGATCGATGGACTTCGTCCTGCTTCCTGAAATGTTCGATACTGGGTGGACAACGGATCGCGCCGCGCTTTCCGGTGGCTCGACATTGCACTGGCTTCAAGCAACCGCGCGCACTCGGCAGATTTGGTTGCAGGCGGGATTTGCCGTGCAAGAGCCCCATTCACGATTCTCGAATGCTGCGGCGATCATCAGTCCTACGGGAGAAGTCCGGGCGATCTACCGCAAGCAGTTTCTGTTCCCGGGTGAGCGCGAAGGCGAACATGGATTTGTCGCGGGCGAGGAGTTGCACATCGTCGACTGCGGTTTCGCCAAAGTCTGCCCGCTCGTCTGCTACGACTTGCGCTTCCCTGAATTGTGGAGGATCGCAGTCGCGGAAGGCGCCGAGGCCTTCACGATTGGCGCCTCATGGCCCGCTCAGCGACACGAGCATTGGAGGCAACTCCTGCTTGCGCGGGCGATTGAGAATCAGGCGTTCGTGGTGGCGGCCAATCGCACAGGCTCCGACCCCGTCCATCGATATGGCGGTGGCGCAACCATCATCGACCCAATGGGGCAACGCCTTGGCGAATCGAGCGATTCCGATTCGCATGCGAGCGGCGAATTCGATCGAACCCAACTCGATCGACTTCGAGCGGAGTTCTCGGCGCTACGAGACCTCAATCGATCGCTTCTCGGTCACTGCAAAATCGTGCGAACTTGACGAGTTCCGGTGGCGCCCTCCCGCACCTTTGCGAGATCGGTACACTCGGCGTGTCCGCCAGACTCGGTTGCACATTGCGCATGAAGAACGCGAGCAACAACTTTCAACCCGCGTGGAGACGCACTGCCAAGCAGCGCGCGAAACCAGAACTGACTCGGGGAATGATGCTCTTTCCCGAGTTGGACGGAACCTCGCGCGACGCACTTCGCCGCGCATTTTTCGGCGGCGCGGCGCTGCTCGCGCAACGATTTGGTGTGACGGACGAGGACATCGCGGTGCATCTTGAAAGAGCCGCGGCTCGGACGAGTGTGCAGAAAGTTGCGCTTCCACTCGCGTCGAATGTCGCCGATCTCGTACTCGCCACCGCTTGTGGGCGCGCCGGCACGACCCGCGCGTCGCTTCCGCTGTCGACACTTCGTGTGGAAATGGAACCGATTCTCAAGCGCACCGCCGCACTGCGCGTCGGCAACCTCGAATCCATCTTGGTCGCGCGGAGATTCTGGGTCGACTTCGAACGCGCGACGCTCCATGCGTCTACGGGGGGCATTCAAGAGTACAACGGTGCGCGCCCCTTGCGGGTTTGGATCTCCGATCAACTCCTCGGACGACTCGAGCGCACGCGTGCAAATGACCACGATTCGCGCGATGCGAACCCAGCTCCTCGCACGATGCTTCGACTCGTCGGCACATGAGGAATCGCGGGACCGCAAATCCATGGAAGCGGGAACTTGCCGATGCGCGTCGCTTCGTCTAATCTTCCCGCCGTTCCGCGGTCTCCGCGGCGCTGGCAACTTAGCTCAGTTGGTAGAGCAGCGCATTGAAAATGCGCGGGTCCGCGGTTCAAGTCCGCGAGTTGCCATTCTCCTTCGCGATCGACGGCTCGCGTGACAGAGGATCGCGTGACAGAGGATCGCGTGACAGAGGATCGCGTGACAGAGGATCGCGTGACAGAGGATCGCGTGACATACGTGCGTCAAGACGACAAACACCCGCTTCATGCCCCCATGAAGCGAGTGTTCGTCAGTCCAAAGACGAATCGCCAACCCGCCCTCCCACTACCAAACGATCGAGTCCCCCTATGCGGCGTGCTTGCGCGGCTTGCGCTTTCCAAGCCAGCGTTGCTCTTCGGAGCCGTCGAGCATGCCCGTCGCCATTCCAGGAATCGGATATTGAGATTGCAAGAGCGCCGAGAGCGTGGACTCATCAGCGATCGCAAAAGTCGTCGGAAGTTCGAGAATGCGCACTGCAAATCGGACGGCGCGCGCGAGACTCGCCGCGGTTGTCGCGGCGACAAGATGGCCGTCTTCAAGGCGCATGGGCACGAAGCTGAATTGCCACGCTTGGCGACGCACGACGAGACTCGCGACCGCGTCATCGACCTCGTCGTTGCGAGAGAGTGGAGTGGCTCGCGCCGTGATCTGCTCAATGAGCGCGCTTTCCATCAATTCTGGCTGCACGCCGAACAGTCGCTCCGCCAGCTCGCCAAATGGGAGGTGCTCGCGCTCTTGGGTATCGAGGATTTCCTCGACCTGGGCGCGTGTGAGCACACCCCTCTCCACCAACAGTTCACCAATTCGCATAGCGACTCCACAATCCTTGGGCGCGGCTGCCAGTTCCAGCGCCCACTTGATCCACATTTTTCAAACCCGCGCGGCACACGCTGCGTGGGTCTGAGCAGTTGTTTCGGCTCCTCGGCAGACGACCTGCACCTCGTGATGCGTTTCGCGAGTCGATTGAAAAGAATCTCGCCGGAAGAAACGGAACGATCGGCAACCGTTGAGCCCTGAGCGCGCGTTTTTACTGATAATCAGCACCGCAGCCGCTCGTGTTTACATATCGCGCAAGTGTGGCGGCGAGCGACGAGCGGCGGACCAACCTCCCTTGACCCCGCGAGCTGGCTGCCCGTCGATAGTGAAGGAGGCACCGGTCGCGATCAACTCGTCGAGCACCCTTGCGCCTAACTTCGCCGTGAACTCCACGAAATCCCCGCTCTCATCCGCGCCGTACTCGCGAGCGAGAACCACCGTCCGGCGCTCAATCGCGTCGATGAGCCGCGAGTCTCGAAGGCTCGCGCGAAGGGAATGCTCAAGTTGCTCACCACCCTTGTGCGCCCTCATCCAGTCCGCCAGTTCCTCGAGTCCCGTCCCGAGCGTCGAAGAAATCGCGATCGAATCCGGCTCGATCGCCTTCCACTCCTCAAGCGTGCGGAGCGACTGCTTCGCCTCGTAACCGAGCGCGCCAATGCGATCGACCTTGTTCAAGAGCAGCAACCGAGGCTGCGACTTGGCGCCAATGTCATCGAGCACCTCGCGCACGGTCTGAAGCTGTGCCGGCGCGAGTCGATCGCTCGCATCGAGCACGATGAAGATGACATGCGCGTGGACAGCGTCCGCGAGCGTCGAACGAAAACTCGCCACGAGGTGGTGCGGAAGGTCTCGAATGAAGCCGACGGTGTCGGAGAGCAGAACACTCTCGCCGCCACCGAGGCTCCAACTCTCCACTCGGGTCATGAGTGTCGCAAAGAGCTTGTCGGCGACATACGCCCCACCCTCGGTCAGCTTATTGAAGAGCGTGCTCTTGCCGGCGTTCGTGTACCCCACGATGCCAACCGTGAAGTGTCCGCCTCGTCGCTCTCGCACCTCGCGCTCCTTACGCGCGAGAATCGTTTCAAGATCACGCCGCAGAACGCCCAACCGCGACTGCACGAGTCTTCGATCGATTTCGAGTTGCTGCTCCCCCGGTCCGCGCGTGCCAACACCCATCGGCGCGCCTCCCGTCACTTGGCCGAGGTGCGACCACATCGCGCGCAGTCGTGGGGCGGTGTATTCAAGTTGAGCAATCTCGACCTGTAGTTGGGCCTCGCGCGTGGTCGCTCGATTCGCAAAGATGTCAAGAATGAGTTCGCTCCGATCGAGCACCTTGCAACTCGTCGCTTCTTCAAGCGACTGAATCTGACTCGGAGAAAGTTCGTTGTCAAAGATCACGATGCGCGCGCCAAGTTCCTTCACCATCGCAGCAAGTTCTTCCACCTTGCCCTTGCCGATGTAAGTCGCGCCTCGCGGTTGGTTCAGGTTCTGCAGCAGTTCGCCGACGACTCGTGCACCTGCAGTCTCCGCGAGCGCGCGCAGTTCACCCAGCGGGTCGAGCCAGTCGCTCTTGGAAGTCGAAAGCCGCACACCCACAAGAATCGCCGCCTCCGCGGAGATGTTCTCAATGGATTCGCGTATGTTCGTCTGCATTCCCTTCAGGGTACTCTCCGATCGTGACACCTGCCGCCCCAACTCCTGCGATTGTTTCGCCGTCGGGCCGACCGCGCGCCGCAATGCATGGACGGATGCTGGCGATCGAGTCGAGTTGCGATGAAACCGCGGCGGCGGTTGTCGAACGAACTGAAGCCGGCGAACTCGCCGTACTCAGCAATATCGTCGCGTCGCAGCACGATCTCCATCAGCGTTACGCCGGAGTGGTGCCTGAGATTGCGAGTCGCGCTCACCTTGAAAAGATCCTGCCGGTTATCCACGAAGCGCTCGCAAGTGCCAAGTTGAAACTCTGCCATGTCGATGCCGTGAGTGTTGGAATCCGACCTGGCCTCATCGGAAGCCTTCTCGTCGGCGTAAGTGCCGCCAAGGCGATTGCGTGGAGCCTTTCAAAGCCGTTCTTCGGGATCGACCATGTCGAGGCACACCTCTGGAGCGGATTGCTCGGGCAAAGTGCCGCGGAGTTTCCCGCGCTTGGACTGGTTGTCAGCGGAGGTCACACGAGCCTCTTTCATCTCGACTCCCAGATGACGCCAACGCTCTTGGGTTCGACGATCGACGACGCGGTGGGCGAGGCGTTTGACAAGGCGGCATTCATGCTTGGACTTCCCCATCCGGGCGGACCGCACCTCGAACAACTCGCTCGGGGCGGCAATCCACAGGCGCACGCCTTCCCACTCGCGCAGACCGATGCCCTGCAGTTCAGTTTCAGCGGGCTCAAGACAGCGATGCTGTACGCAGTGCGCGGGGTGCCTGCAGGGCGAGGAAAGTCAAGTCACTTCACCCGATCTCACCGTGATCTCCCGCAAGGCGCGAAGGCAGACCTCGCCGCAAGTTTTCAGCGCGCCGCCATCGCGTCAGTCCTTCGCCGATTGCGCGAGGCGCACGCGCGCTATCCATGCAAGACTCTTTGTGTTGGCGGCGGCGTCGTCGCGAACCAAGCGCTTCGCCATGAACTCATGGTGTTTGCAGTGGAACGGAACATCGCCTTACGAATGCCCCCCCAGGAGTATTGCGTTGACAACGCCGCCATGATCGGCGGTGCGGCATGGATGCGCATCGTGCGAGGCGACGCTGGCGACCCACTCACCATGCCCGCTCAACCGAATTCAGCACTCGCCTCTGCGCCTACGATGCGGGGTACGCGATGACCTACCGACCACCATTCGTTGACGAGAAGTCCATCACGGTACAGCCACCACACCCTGCGACGCTCGAGGATGATGAGTTGCTGAAGCACTGCGAAATCGAAACGGGGCGCATCAGTGGTCCAGGCGGACAACACCGCAACAAGGTTGACACTGCGGTGTGGATCACGCACACGCCGACTGGCGTCGAGGGGCACGCGGGAGAACGCCGTAGCCAAATCCAGAATCGAGCACGCGCGCTCTTTCGCCTCAAGCTGAAGCTTGCGATCAAAGTGCGCACGATCGTCAGTCGCGATGGCCACCTGCCGAGTGAACTCTGGAAGCGTCGCCGGCAAGGGGAAAAACTGCCGGTCAATCCAGAACATGAGGATTACCCTGGCCTGTTGGCGGAAGCACTCGATGTCGTCACCGTGCGTCGATACGACCTCGCCGGCGCCGCTGGGATTCTCGGCGTCACGATGAGTCAACTCTCGCGACTCATTCGACACGAGCGGCATGCATTCGCGAAAGTGAATGAGGGGCGCGAAGCCTGTGGGCTGACCAGACTGCGCAGTTGACCGCGCAGGCTATGATCGGTTCATGGAGATTCGCTCACTCGTCGCCGCCGAACTCGACGCTCTCAAGGCGTTTCGACGAGATCTCCATCAACACCCTGAGATTTGCTACGAAGAGGTTCGAACAGCGGAGCGAATTCGCTGCGCCCTCTCCGACGCTGGCGTGCCGTTCGTTGCAGGTCTCGCAGGAGGAACTGGAACCCTTGCGGCGATCGATGGCGCTGCATCGCGCGCAATCGCGCTTCGCACGGACATCGACGCGCTGCCGATTCACGAAGTCTCCGGGCGACCTTGGTGCTCCAAGATCCCCTCGCGCATGCACGCATGCGGGCATGATGGACATACCGCGATCATGATCGGCGCCGCGCGCGTCTTGGCCAAGGTCGCCGCCACGCGCGAACTTCCCAACCCCGTCACGATGCTCTTTCAACCCGCTGAGGAAGGCGGCGCGGGCGGCAAGCGCATGGTGGAAGATGGCGCACTCGATGGATCGAAGATCGGAAAACCTGTTCGAAGGATCTACGGATTGCATGGATGGCCGGGGCTCCCTCGCGGCACGCTCTCGACGAAGAAGGGAGCGCTCTTTGCGTCGAGTGATCGATTCGAAATCACCATTCATGGTCACGCCGCGCACGCAGCTTGGCCGCATCACGGGCACGATCCGGTACTCGCCGCTGCAAGCGTTGTGGTCGCGCTCGGTCAAATCCTCAGTCGGGAGATTGATCCGCTCGACGCTGCGGTGGTGAGCACCACCATGATGCATGGGGGAACCGCGAGTAACCAGATTCCGGATCGCGTCGATGTTGCGGGGACCGCGCGCGCACTTCGACACGCAACGCAGGATCACCTCGAGCATCGCATCGGCGAGATCGCCGAGTCGGTCGCGCGCGCGCATCGCTGCTCCGCAAGCGCCGTCTACCATCGGGGGTATCCGGTGACGTACAACGAAGATGGAAGCGTGGATGAGTTTGAACGAATCACCAGAGCCGCGTTCGGCCGCGCCCATGTCGTGCCCATGGAGGTGCCGGTGATGGGAGGCGAGGATTTCGCGTACTACGCCCAGAAGGTCCCAAGTTGCTTCTACCTCCTCGGCCTCGACGAACCTGAGTTTCCGAGCGCCAAGCTCCACCATCCGACCTTCGATTTCAACGACGAAGCGATTGCGAGCGGGGTCGAAGCAATGGTGCGGCTCGCCCTCGAGGACTCACGAAATGCCTGATTCCAAGGCCGAATCGCTCCGATAAGCCTCCGCAAACACCCCTTGCGTGTGCCTTGGCCTGCCGCCAAGGGAGTCGAGAATTCCCAAAAAATGATCACGGATGGCTCCTTGCAACCTCTTTGGCGGGTTGCTACAGTGCGGGGCTCTCCATTCCGAACCGATTGAACCACGACTGCTCTTCTGTCACGGGTCCAAAGCCAAACAGAAGGGAATGCGCTGATCGCGCAGAAACATGAGACGGATGCGTATTCCGTTGCACGCTTCACAGATCGTGGGAGGTACAACTAATGGCTAAGAAGGTTCTCAAGTCATTCAAAGTAATGGCTGCGGGAGGCAAGGCAACGCCTGCTCCTCCGCTCGGTCCAGTGCTCGGCGCCAATGGCGTCAATCCTGGTCAATTCGTCACGAAGTTCAACGAAGCCACGAAGGCGCTCAATGGGCGCGTCGTTGGTTGCGTGATCACTGTCTACACAGACAAGACTTTCGACTTCGAAATCAAGAGCTCGCCCACTTCCGTCCTTCTCGCGGCTGCCGCGAAGGCCGAAAAGGGTTCAGGCAAGCCCAATACCGAGAAGGTCGGCAAGATTACGAAGGCGCAACTCAAGCAGATTGCGGAAGAGAAGCTCAAGGATTTCAACACCTCCGATCTCGACGCGGCGATGAGCATCATCGCTGGCACTGCGCGATCGATGGGCATTACGGTGGAGGCGTAAATCATGGCTCACTCACTTTCTAAGCGATTCAAGGCCAATGACGGCATCAAGAGTGGAATGCCCACCGGTGCACAACCCGCGCAAGCGGCGATCAAGGCGCTGCGCCAATTCAAGGCCCCAAAGTTCAACCAGACCGTCAATGTCGTGTTCTCGCTCGGCATTGATCCCAAGCAAGCGGACCAACTGATTCGTGGATCCGTCGCGCTCCCCCACGGCATCGGCAAGTCTTCGCGCGTCATCGTCTTCTGCCAGAGCGACAAGGTCGCCGCGGTGAAGTCGGCCGGCGCGATTGAAGCAGGCGCCGAAGACCTTGTGGCCAAGATCGAGGGCGGCTGGACCGACTTTGATGTCGCGATCGCAAGCCCGGACATGATGCGCGTGGTGTCCAAGCTCGGCAAAGTGCTTGGTCCGAAGGGACTCATGCCATCGCCGAAGGCCGGCACAGTGACTCCCGATGTCGTGAATGCGGCGAAGGAGTACACCGCAGGTCGTCAGGAGTACCGCAACGACGACGGTGGCAATGTGCATGGCGTGATTGGAAAGTTGAGTTTCTCGGATGAGCAACTGACGGACAATCTCAACATGTTCATCGCAACTATTACCAAAGCGCGTCCTTCGAGCGCCAAGGGTCAATATGTTCGCAAGTGTGTGGTCGCAGGCTGCATGACCCCTGGTGTGCAAGTCGCGGTCGCAGGAAACTAATCTTCTTCTCTCAGATCTTCTGCAAGGCGCGTTTCTGCGCAGGACACGAATATGAGCAAGCAAGTCAAAGACATGCTCGTCGCCGAATACAACCGGCGCTTCGCGAAGGCGAAGGGCGGAGTCGTCATCGACATCCGTGGACTCAACTCGGGCACAACCACCAAGCTCCGCGGTGCACTCCGCGAGAGCGGCATCCGCACGACCGTCGTGCGCACTGCACTCGCGAAGGCTGCGTTCAAGGGGCATCCGCTCTCGACTCTCGAGCCCGCGCTCACGGGATCGTCAGCGGTCCTCTACGGACCAGAAAGCTCTGTCGACATCGCTCGCGCGATCGTCAAGCTCGCCGACGGCATCCCGGACTTGAAGTTCCGAGGCGCCTCGTTTGATGGCGAGTATTACGACGGCAAGGCCGGCGTTGAGAAACTCAGCAAGCTTCCAACTCGCGAAGAGGCGCTCAGCAATGTCCTCGGCATTGCCAAGGCGCCAGGTGCCCGACTCTTGGGCATCGTGAAAGAGATTCAAGAGCGCCTCGAGAGGGGCGAGACCATCGCGAAGGCGAGCTAACGAGCAGTTCCGAAATCAACGCAACGAACCCGTCCGACCAAACTAACTTTTCCACGCAAGACTCTTACAAAGACCACTCTGCAGTTCACTGGCCCCTTGGGGTTAAATGCCGCGCGTCGCAGCACCTCTGAACTCCACAGCCTTGGAGCACCACACCATGTCCGACACCACAACCTTTGAATCCAAGATCTCCACGCTCGGCGACTCGATCGCGACCCTCACCCTCAAGGAGGCGGTCAGCCTCGCGGAGTACATGAAGGTCACCTACGGCATCGAGCCCGCCGCTGGCGCCGTGATGGTTGCCGCAGCTGGCAAGGCCGAGGAAGCCGTCGTTCAGACGGAGTTCACGGTGACCCTGCTTGAGGCTGGCGCTGCGAAAATCGCCGTCATCAAGGCGGTTCGCGAAGCGACCGGGCTCGGCCTCGCCGAAGCCAAGGGCCTCGTCGATGCTGCGCCCAAGGCCGTCAAGGAGAACATCACCAAGGACGAAGCCGACAAGCTCAAGGCTGCTCTCGAGGCCGCTGGCGCCAAGGTCGAGATCAAGTAAGCGATTGTTCAACGAGACTTGAGGGGGGGGAACTTCCCCCTCAAGTTTCGTTCGCCCCCTCGGTCCTCCTCGCATTTTTCGCAATGACGCGATGCATGCGATGGAAGGAAACAGGCTCTTTCGCTACACTTGCTGGACTTTTGCGACCTGTGGTATCACCCGTTCGCCCTCATCTTTAGAAATCCTAACGCGTCCAGCTCCCGCTGGATCGTGTCATTGTTTGTTTCGCAGCCTCAGCGTCACCCTAGGGGACTTCGATGCCGAATCCAATCAGCCGAATCAGAGACTACTCCAAGCGCGGCGACGCACTTCGCGTCCCCGATCTCACGCAAGTGCAGCAAGACGCGTACAAGCGATTTCTGCAGCTTGATGTCGAGCATGACAAGCGCAACGGACTCATCGGGCTTGAGTCACTGCTCCGCGAGATCTTTGAGATGGACGCGCCCCCCGGCGCAAAAGTCCATGTCAAGGGAATCAAGAGCTACGACGCCTCGATGCGCCTGGAGTACACGCACTATGTCCTCGAAGAGCCGCGTTACACGCCCGACGAGTGTCGCGAACTTCGATTGACCTTCGGCCGTCCCTTCAAGGTCGGCGTGCGATTCATTCGCGAAGCAACCAACGAAGTCACAACCGAAGAGATTTACCTCGGCGAAATCCCGATTCTCATGGGTGGCGGTGAATTCATTGTCAATGGTGCCGAACGCGCCATCGTCAGCCAGCTCCACCGTTCTCCTGGTGTCGACTTCTCGATCGCGAGTTCGTACGGCGATCGTCCCCTGCACTCCGCACGCATCATTCCAGAGCGCGGATCTTGGATCGAGCTCGAAGTGAACAAGAAGGATCAACTGGCGATGCGGATCGACCAGTCGACGAAGCTTGCGGCGACGACCTTCCTTCGTGCGCTCGACGATCACGAGAATCCCCGATTCTCTTCGACCGACCAACTCCTCGAACTCTTCTACGAAGTGGACGATGTGAAGGTCGAGCGACTCAAACCCGAGCATTACGCGGCGGAACTCATCATCGACACGGATACCGGCGAAGAACTCTGCCGTCCGGGCGCGGTCTTGGGTGAAAATGTCCCGACCATTCAGGCGTCCAATCTGCGCTCAGTGCGCGTCATCACAGATCCAAGCGATCCGCTCATTCTCAATACCATCGCCGAAGAGAAGCTCGACTTCCTCGCGGATGTGACCGAGCATGAAGCTGCGCTCCTGAAGATCTACAACCGCCTTCGACCAGGCAATCCTCCGCAGATTGACAAGGCGAAGAACCTCTTCGATGAGAAGTTCCGCGACCCCAACCGCTACCGACTTGGTCGCGTGGGTCGCTTCCGAATCAATCGAAAGTTTGAGCACGACGCGGTGTACGCCAATCCATCCAAGGACGGAAAGTCCAAGGGTGAGTTGCCGGAAGAAAGCGTGCAGCACCTTCGCGCGGAAGATTTCCTCGCCGTTGTTCGCTACATCCTCGACCTCCGTTCAAAGCGCAACAAGGCGCATGTGGACGACATCGACCACTTGGGCAATCGTCGCCTTCGCACGCTCGATGAGCTTGCGACCGAAGAAATGCGCAAGGGCTTCTTGAAGTTCCGACGCACCGTCCAAGAGCGCATGTCGACGAAGGACCCGAGCGAGATTGGCAAGATCGCCGACCTTGTGAATTCCAAATCTGTCTCGGCAGCGATCGACTTCTTCTTCGGCCGAAGCGAACTCTCGCAGGTCGTTGACCAAACCAATCCCCTCTCGATGCTTGTGCACGAGCGACGCCTCTCCGCCCTCGGACCGGGCGGCTTGAATCGCAAGCGTGCGGGCTTTGAAGTTCGCGACGTCCACATCTCCCACTACGGGCGCATCTGCCCTATCGAAACGCCGGAAGGCGCAAACATCGGTCTCATCGCTTCGCTCGGTATCTATGCCGAGATCGACGACTACGGCTTCTTGCTCACCCCGTACCGAACGGTCAAGGGCGGAAAGGCCACGGGGCAGATCCAACGACTGCGCGCCGACGAAGAACTGAAGCGCGTACTCGCGACTTCCGACACGCTTGAGACCGGCGGCACGGGTAAACTCGCCGGCGCAAGTGTGCTTGCACGCATTGACGGTGATCTCGCGCACATCCCTGCGGCCGAGGTCGAGTTCGTCGATGTCAGCCCGAAGCAAATCGTCGGCGTTTCGGCATCACTGATCCCCTTCCTCGAACACGATGACGCCAACCGTGCGCTCATGGGTTCGAACATGCAGCGGCAGGCAGTGCCGCTGGTGAAGACGGATCCACCCTGCGTGGCCACCGGCATGGAGCGCGTCGTTGGTTTGCACAGCGGCATGATCGTGCGAGCGCGACGCGCGGGTGTGATTACCTTCGTGGATAGCGAACGCATCATCATCGAGAACGCGGACGAGTATGAACTCCGGAAGTTCCGCGGTCTCAACGAGCGCACCTGCCAGAATCAGCGACCGGTTGTCAAGCTTGGCCAAAAGGTAAATGTTGGCGACATCCTCGCCGACGGCGCAAGCACCAAGCAAGGCGAACTCGCGATTGGTAAGAATGTGCTTGTCGCATTCAACACCTTCGATGGGTACAACTTCGAGGATGCGATCGTGATCAACGAGCGCCTCCTGATTGAAGATGTGTTTACTTCCATTCACATCGACAGCTTTGATGTCGAAGTGCGCGAAACCAAGCTCGGCAAGGAAGAGTTCACGCGCGACATTCCCAATGTCAGCGAGAAGGCACTTCGCAACCTCGACGAGAACGGAGTCATCCGACTCGGCGCCCGTGTGGGACCTGGCGACATTCTCGCAGGCAAGGTTTCGCCGAAATCCAAGAGTGAACTCTCTCCCGAAGAGAAGTTGCTTCACGCGATCTTCGGCCGGGTTGGTGAGGATGTGAAGAATGATTCGCTCGAAGTACCCGCGGGTACCGAAGGCGTCGTCATCGGCACGCGGCGATTCAGCCGTCGGCGCAATGACAACGACGAGCAGAAGAAGCAGCTTCGCAAGGAAGTCGCCGACTTCGAGGCGGCGATGGATCAGAAGCGGATCGCGCTGTTCATCCAAATGGTCGGCGAACTCAATCGCGTCCTTGGTGGCGAGATGGTGGATCCGACAACTCGCCAGAAGGTCGGCGCGAGCGACATCCCCGAAGTCATCCTCGAACAAATCGATGGTTTCAGCGAGAAGTGGATGAAGGGCTCGGCGGAACTCCGCGAGCAGGCGAAGGTCATCTTCAGCCAGTTCTGGCCGCGTGTGAAGGCAATCGCTGCGGAGAAAGACCGCAAGGTTGAGCACATGAAGCGAGGCGACGAACTCAACTCAGGCGTGCTCGAAATGGTCAAGGTCTACCTCGCCACGAAGCGCACGCTCTCGGTGGGCGACAAGATGGCCGGTCGACACGGCAACAAGGGCGTCATCACACGCATCGTTCCCGAAGAAGACATGCCGTTCATGGAAGATGGCAACTCGGTCGACATTCTCCTCAATCCACTCGGCGTGCCGAGCCGTATGAATGTCGGTCAGATCCTCGAAACGCACCTCGGTTGGGCAGCGCAGGTCTTGGGTTTCCAAGCGGTGACGCCGGTGTTTGATGGCGCACGAGAGGACGAGATTCAGTCGGCTGTCGAGGAAGCCAACAAGCATGTCGAGTCGCGCCTGAAGGACTTCGAAGCGACAGGCAAGAATCCCGGCTCGCCGCGCGAAATCCTCGCGCGGATGCCCGCCAACTACAAGATTCAGCTCTACGACGGCCGCACCGGCGAGCC
>SXGR01005816.1_pt1 | contig 28487 bp, 21 predicted proteins | sample 3174711 | NCBI WGS metagenome assembly SXGR01 (sample SAMN11356860, study PRJNA531348) | freshwater metagenome | isolation source: freshwater sample F1-60 | place: China: Fuxian Lake, Yuxi | collected 2017-12-25
AGGCGGCGGCCGCCGCGGCGGCGGGAGTGTCGGTGGCCGACCTGGAGGGCCCGATGGGGGAGGCCAGCCCGGACACCCTGGTCGCCGCCGCCGCCACGAAGGCCGCCGGGGATGTCGGGGTCACCACCGAGATCTTCTCTCCGCTGACGGGCACTGTGGTCGCCCTGAGCGACGTGCCGGATCCGGTGTTCGGCAAGGGCATCATGGGCCCGGGCATCGCGGTGGAGCCGTCGGGCAACACCGCCTACGCCCCGGGGGCGGGCACCGTGATCGCGGCCCAGCCGACCGGACACGCCTACGGCATCCTGCTCGACACCGGTGTGGAGGTCCTCATCCACGTGGGTCTGGACACGGTCAAACTCAAGGGCGAGGGCTTCGATGTCCACGTCGCCAAGGGTGACCGGGTGGAGGCCGGAACACCGCTGGTGACCTTCGATCGTGCGGTGATCGAGAAAGCCGGTTACCCGCTGATCACCCCGATCGTCGTGCTCAACGCCAAGAAATTCGGCGCCGTCGACATGTCCGGTAGCGGCGAGATCGTCGCAGGCGCACCGATCATCACCGTTCAGCCCGCGCCGCAGCCCGCCGAAGCGGGGCTGTGACCGCTGTGCTGTGACCTACGCCTTGATTCGGATCTTCCCCGGCGACCACAGCCCGCTGCGCGTTGCGCTGCCCAACTCGAGCTCAGCGGGAGCGGCGTCGACGATGGTGTCGAACTGCCGCAGCGATCCCCAGTCCCGGCCCCAGTCGTCCGAGAGGTAGGTCGCCATCACGTGTGCCCGCAGCAGCAGGTCGCTGATCCCCAGCAGCCCGCCGTTGCGGCCGTCCTCCCAGGTGTCGGTGTCCTGCTTCTTGGCGGTGTAGTCCGGGGTGATCCGGAACCGGGGCACCTCGGTCACCCCGTTGGTGTGCAGCATCGGCTGCTGGCACGGGAAGGCCATCCCCACCGCCCAGTCCATGAGCACCGGCTGGGTGGACCCGACATACTCCTGGATAGTGCGCACTTCGGGCACCCGGGGTGGGGTGACCGCCACCCAGTCGCCCAATGACAGTGACCGGTCCTCGGCCACGATCCGCACCGCCGTCGCATCGCGCGGAATCTGCGCGCGCGGGTACCGCAAGTTCCGCCACGACGGCGCCGGCCCGAGGTCGTAGGGCTGCACCCGGCCCGCTGCCACGGGGACCCCGTCGGGTCCCGGTCGGCCGTACTCCAGTTCGACGGTCTGGCCGTCGGTGAATGCGTTGAGCACGCTGTTGCCGGCGATCGTCCCCGCCGCGGTGACCACGACGAGGGGATGGCCGCCGTCCTCGGGGGGCAGCTGGTACCAGGCAGAGGTCAGCAGGCTTTCCCGCTGGCCGGAATCGACATAGCTGCCGGCCACCGGAACCCGGGCCGGGTCAAGTTGATACGGCAGTGGCAGGGTCGAGCCGTTGACGCCCGGCTTGCGGAGCGTGAACGGGCCTTCCCAGTCGTGATCCACGCCCGGCATCGGGTTATTGACCCGGATTGCCTCGGCCACAATCTTTTCCGCGACGCCGTTGGCGGTGAATCCCACCGGACTGGTGCCGCCGAGCGGACCCAGTGGTCCGTATTCGCCCGCCAGTGGCGTGAGGAAGCCGACGTTCGGGTCCGGTTCGACGAGGACGTCGTCGGCCAGACCACACCCGCCGGCCAGTGCCCGGACGTTCGCCCACCCGTTGGAGTAGGTCGGGTACTGACGGATCACCCCGGCGGTCATCGACGCCAGGAACACCAGCACCATGAAGCCTGCCGCCACCGGGATGGGTGCGGCGGTCAGGATCCGGGCAACCCGTCCCTCGCCCCGGGTCCGGGAGGTGAAGTGCAGCCACACGGTGTAGAGCGCGGAGAGAATGAACAACGCCAAAAACATTGTGCTGATGCTGATCCCGCCGAACTCGGGCATCGTGTTGTTGAACGGCACCCCGTAGCTGGACACGTACCACCAGCCGTTGGTGGTGGCGAAGGTCAGGGCGAGCAGGAACAGCACCGCGGTCACGACCGTCATCCGGTTGCGGGACCAGCGCAGGACCGACGGCGACACCAGTGCCGTCGCCAGCGCAGCCACGGCGGCGCCCACGGCGGCGAACAGCCCGAAGTGGTGCACCCACTTGGTGGGCGTGAACATCAGGACGAACATCGTCGCGAAGATCACGCCCATCAGCCGCCAGGCCGGACCCCGGGCCACGCCGGGAACCCGCTTGCGGCGCAACATGATGAACATCGAGATGAACAGCGACAGCGCGGTGATGAGGAAGCCGAACCGCCGGGACAGCGACCCGTCCACCGTCGGCAGGATCAGGTAGTAGTAGCGCAGGTTCTCGGTGTACCACTCCTGACTCGGACCGATGTCGGTGCGGATCCGGGTCGCCTCCAGCACGGTCGCCAGGGTCTGGTCGGCGAAGACCACGGTCAGGATCACCGTGCCCGCGGCCAGCAGGGGGGCGATCAGCGGCCAGGTACCGACGATCGCCCGGCGCCGCATGATGATCCGCAGGATGGGCCGCCCGCCGGCGAGGAGGGCGGCGACCGCGATCAGACCGGTCGGCTGGATCCCGAGGGTGAAGGCCGCCGTGATGATCGCCAGCGCCGCCGGGGTCAGCCGGCCCGAGGTGATGGCCCGTTCGATCAGCACGTAGGTGACGAGCGCGCCGGTGGCGATCTGGCCCTCGGGGCGCAGACCGTTGTTGAACGGCATCCAGGCCGCCAGCAGGACCAGTCCCGCCGTCCACAGCGCGGCCCGGCTCCCCGAAACGGCCGGGCCGAGGCGCGGCAGCACCTCCCGGGACAACAGCAACCAGCAGAGCAGCGCGCACAGCAGGTCGGGTAGCCGCATCCAGATACCGGAGGTGCTGACATGCGTCATCAGAGCCAGCACGTTGTAGTACCAGCCGAACGGGTCTTCGGGCACACCGAACCAGCGGAAGTAGTTCGACATATAGCCGGCCCGGTCGGCGACCCGCGCCATCCCGAGGATGTAGCCGTCGTCGGAGGAGTTGGCCCCGATCACGTACCAGACCAGGAAGGCGCTCACCACGGTGACATCGACCGGGGTCAGGGTGCGCCAGCGTCGCGGGACCAGACGGTGCATGCGCCGGCCGTCGAGGCGGTCCAGCCGCCACAGCGCCAGCACCGCCACGATCGTGGCGGCGATGGCCAGCAGCATCGCGGCGAGCTTGAGGGTGGTCGGCGTGCTGGAGAACCGGGTGTCGATGACGGCCGAGACGCTCAGTCCCGGTGGTGCGGGGCCGGTGAGGTCGGTGAACACTCCGACCACGTTCGGACGCAGATTGGGGTCCTTGAACCCGCTGCGAAGGTCGTCGAAACCGGTCTGCGGGGAGTCCTCGTCCTGGTCCCCGGCGGCATCGGCACGAGGCGGGAGCCCGATGAAACGGGCGAAGGTGCCGTCCTCGGTCGAGGTGATCTCGATGCGCTGGCAGTCCGGCGCGACGACCTCGGCGCGCGGCACACTGGCGATCACCACGTTGCGGTCGGTGATGTCGACCCGTTGGGCGTTGACCGTGACGAAGAGCGAATTGAGCGCGGCGTCCTTGGCCTTCTGCGGGGCCAGGCCGAGCACCACGCCGCCCTTGGGCGGCATGCCCCGGATCACCTCGCACGGCACGGTCGCGGTCATCGAGACCGGGGTCAGCGAGATCAGCGGGGAGGTGAGGTTGTTCAACTGCCCGTTCTGTGGCCAGTTCAGCGTCGCGGTGGTCTGGACCACGGGCAGCAACGGGGTCAGGACCGCGAGTACGAACCCGACCAGGCCGGCGATCACCGCCACCCGGCGGGTGATCGCCACCTCGGCGGCGGAGTCACGGGCGCTCTCGGTGAGTGTGCGGGTCATGGGAGCGCCCTGATCGGTCCGTTGCGGCTCCATCCGAGAACCCGCCGGGAGCCTTCGTCGACGGCGGCGTCGGGGGCCTGCGCCGCCGGCACCACCCGGATGTAGCGCTCGATCGCGCCCCAGTCCCGGTACCAGTCGTCACGCAGGTAGGTCGGCACGGTCGAGGTGCTCAGCAGGGCCTGGATGAACAGGAAGGGGCCGCCGGCCCGGGCTGACTGCCACATGTTCGACGACACCACCACCTGCTTGAGGTTGGGCAGAATCCGGTACCGGGGTACCTCGGCGATGCCGAGGCGCTCGGCGAACGGGCGCTGGCAGGGGAACTGGGCGGCGGTGGCGATGTCCATCAGCACCGGGGTCTCGGTGCCGAGGAACTGCTGCGCGGTCTGCAGGACCGGAACCCGCGGCGGCGTGAAGCCGAACCACTGCTCGACGCTGAGGTTCGGGTCGTCGGCCACGATGCGGGCCACGTTGGCCTCGGCGGGTGCCCCGGCCAGGGGGAAGCGGAGGTTGCGCCAGGCCAGCTGCTCGATGGTGTCGATCGGCTGGACTTTGTTCAGCGCCTGGAAGGTGCCGTCCGGTGTGCGGACGCCCCACTGCAGTTTGAGGGACTGTCCGTAGTGGAACTCGCCCTCGTCGTCGTCGTACCAGATGGCCCCGGCCGCCGCGACGGTGACGAGAGGACGGTCTTGGGAACGCGGCGGCAATGCGTACCAGGCGGACGTCGCTTTGGCGGCGACCGTGTTCTCCTTGTAGCTGCCCATCACCGGCGTCGTCGCCGGGTTGAGGCCGAACGGCAGGAACACCTTCGAGCCGTTGACGCCGACGGGGCCGTAGCCGCCGCCGGTGCCCCCGGAAAAGCCGATCCCCACATTGGGCTTGTTGGGGGAGCCGTCGGAGTTGACGGTGCCGGGGTTGGCGATGAACGGGGCGACCGGGTCGAGGGTGTCGCTGATTCCGTTGGGGGTGAAGCCGATCGGCTTCTCGCCTCCGAGGGGGCCGTAACGGCCCCAGGTCTGCCCGGGAGCGGGTTGCAGCATGCCGGCGTTGGCGTCCGCCTCGACCAGGACGTCGTCGGCCATCGCGCAGCGGTCCCCGAGGCCGGACCCCAGCGCCCCCAGGCTGGCCTTCCCGTTGGTGTAGGCGGGGTAGCGCTGGGCGAAACCCTTGGCCATCGACCCCACCGCCAGCAGCACCATGATCAGGGAGAAGACCAGTAGCGGCGTCGAGGCCAGCAGGCGGTTGCGCCGGGTTTCGGCGACCTCGGTATGACCGGCGTAGTCGATCCGGTAGTGCAGCCAGCCGGCCAGCAGGCCGGTGAGGATGGCCAGCGCCAGGAACATCGAGGTCACCGGCTGGTGAAGCAGAACGGGCTGCCGGTCATACCAGGGCACGCCGTAGTTGCCGACGTAGAACCAGCCGTTGATACCGGAGGTGGCCCAGGCCAGGACGAACAGCAGCGCGGTCACGTACAACGCGAGATTGCGGCGGCTGTGCAGGCCGACGGTGGCGAACGCGAATGCCGTGACCGCGCCGAGTGCCGCGGTGAGGGCGGCGAACACCCCGAACTGCACCGCCCATTTCGTCGGGGTGAACGTCAGCAGCAGCAGTCCCAACGCGGTCGTGCCGACGAGCCGCCATACCGGTCCGCGGGCCACACCGGGTAGCTGGCCTTTGCGTAACAGCATCGTCAGGATCGCGAACAGGCAGAGCAGCATCACCAGCACGGCGAACCGTCGGGTGAGCGAGGCCTCCACGTGCTCTTCCACGGTGAGGAAGTAGTAGCGCAGGAAGTCCTGGTACCACGAGATCGTCGGGCCGACAACGTATTTAATGCGCACCGACTCAGCGACGGTGGCCAGGGTCTGATCGCGGAAAACTACGACGAAGAACACCGACAGTGACGCTGCGAGCGTCGCCAAGGGGGCAACCAGGCCATCCCGGGATCGCCGGCGGCCGACGATGCGGGCCACCGCGCGGGAGCCGACCAGCAGCGGGGCGGCGGCCACCAGTCCTTGCGGGGCCAGGGTCACACAGAACACCGCGATGACGATCGCCAGGGCGGTGGGCACCAGGCGCCGGGTGGCGATGGTGCGCTCCACCAGCATCCAGACTCCCAGCACGCCCGCCGCGATGAGCGGTTCAGGGCGCAGGCCGTTGTTGAACGGCAGCCAGGCGGCGAGGAAGACGGCTCCGGCGGTGGCGATCGCCACGGTGTTGCGCGACAACCCGGCCCGGCCGGACCCGAGCCGGGGCAGCACCCAGTGGCTCAGCAGCAGCCAACTGACGATTCCGGCGGCCAGGGCCGGCAGCCGCATCCATACGCCCGCGGTGCTGACCGACGCCATCTGCGCCAGCAGCGACTGATACCAATCGAAGGGGGCTTCGGAGGCGCCGAAGAACCGGTAGTAGTTGGCGGTGTAACCGGCCTCGCCGGAGACCCGCGCGATGGTGAGGTTGTAGCCGTCGTCGGAGGAGATCGCGCCGATGACATGCCACACCAGCAGGGTGCCGATCACGGCGAGGTCGACGGGCCAGTGGGAGAGCGGCCCGCGACGGGCGGCGGCGACCCGACGAACCGTCCAGCGACGGTCCAGAAGGAACAGTGCGGCGATCGAGGCGATCACGCACAGCACACCGGCCGCCATCACGGCTGACTTGAGCGGGGTCGGTGTGGTGATGAACCGGGTGTCGACGTCGATACGTGCCGACAGGCTCGGCTGGGGTGCCACCTTCAGGTCGGTGAACACCCCGGTCACCTGAGGCTTCTTGTCGGGAGACAGACTGCCGGCCGCGCCCGGTATACCGACGAAGTCCGCGCCGGCGGCCCCGGGGTTCGCCCATACCCGCACGGTGCTGCAGGTGCCGGAGTTCACCGCCTTGCGTGGGGCGACCGCGGCCACCGTGTCGCGGAAGGCGACGAACACCGAGTCTGCGTTGGCCCGGATGAACAGACCGTTGCGCGCGGCATCGATTCCCTCGGCGGGGTTGGTGGAGAACACCACCCCGCCGGCCGCTGGCAGGGTGGCGATCGCCGAGCACGGGATCGACACCTCGAGTGCTTCGGGAGCGCCGGAGACCAAAGGTGCGGTGATGTCGCCGACCATCCCGTCGGCACCGGTGCCCTGTGGCCACAGGATGGTGGCGGTGGTCTGGGTGACCGGGAGGAGCGGGGTCAGCGCGCACAACACCACTCCGGCCAGCCCGGCGAGAACGGCGATGAGTCGCGCGATCCGGGTGGAGTCGGCGGTCTCGCTGGGCACGAGCGTCGATGGTAGGCGACGGGACTGCCCGCACAGCGGACCCAGCCCACCATGGCGACGACATCGTGTTAACTTTCGGCATGGCCCCCAGGTTCATCTGCGCTGTCCTCGCGGTGAGTTGCGCTGTCCTGGTGGCCCCGGCGATCTCCTCGGCAGATCCGGGCGATCCGGGGACGCCGACCGGCCCGGAGGATCCCCGCTGTGCGACGTGGCCCGATGTTCCCCAGTGCATGGGCAGTCCCTACGCGCCGCCGTCGACCCCGACGGGCCCACTCGATCCGCAGTGTGTGCAGGCGCCGGCCGATGCCGCGTGTATGGGCAGCCCCTTCGTCCCCCGGCCGCCGACGCCGCCGCCCGCGCCGATGACGCCGATGATGCCCATGACGCCGATGATGCCGATGACACCGGCCATGCCGGGAATGCCCGGCCACATCTGACGCGCTACGTCGGGCGCAGCGGGGCGGGGCTCCACAGGCCGCTTCGGGAGGCGGTCCCGAGGTCGAGTCGGGCGGGCCCGGCGTCCGGGTAATACAGCGTCAGGCGCTGCAGGGCGCCCCAGTCGCGGAACCAGTCGTCCTTCAGGTAGCTGGCCACGGTGGTCGCGCGGAACAGCAGTTCGCTGATTCCCAGCGGTCCGCCGCCGATGTTGTCCATGACCGGTGAGTTCGCGTCGGCGCCGAAACGGTCCGGCAGAATCCGCCATTTCGGCACCTCGGTGACCCCGGCGACGTGTCCGAATGGTCGCTGGCAGGGGAAGGCCAGGCCGACCAGCCAGTCCAGCAGCACGGGGTCCTGGGAACCGACCACCTGCTGCAGCGTGCTCAAGGTGGGGATCCGGGGCGGAGTCACCGCGATCCAGTGCTGCGGCGCGAGGTCGTCGTCGACCGCGACGACGCGGACCAGTGTCGCGTCGGAGGGGATCGCATCCAGCGGCGCGCGCAGATTCCGCCACGCCGGTGCCGGTCCGATATCGGCGAACCCCAGCGAGCCGCCCACCTCGCCCGCGGCGGCCTGCCGGTCGGTGGCCCATTGCACGGTGACTTCGTCCTGGTCGAACCGGCCCGCCGCCGAAACCACCAGCAGGGGCGCCGAGCCGTCGTCGTTCCGCGGCGGCAGCCGGTACCAGGCCGAGCGAAGCCGGGCCGGCTGCTGGACCCCGGATCGCCAACTGCCCAGCACCGGCGTGGTGGCGGGGTCCAGTCCGTAGGGGAGCTTGACCCGTGAGCCGTTGACGCCGGGCGTTGCCGTCACCCCGGCGGTCCCGGTCCCGGCGGCCTCGGTCTCCTCGTCGATGAAGTTGCCGCTCTCGGGTGGCTCCTTGACCGGGTCGGCCGAGATGTCCGCGGGAATTCCGTTGGGCGAGAACCCCTCTGCGGTCACCGATCCCAGGGCCTCGCGGACCGGAATGTCCGCCGGTGGCAGCATCCCGACATTGGGGTCCGGTTCGACCAGCACGTCGTCGGCCAGTCCGCAGGTTTTCCCGGTCAGGGCCTGCAGGTTCGACCTGCCGACCGACCAGGCCGGGTACTGGTGGATCATGCCGAGTGTCAGTGACGTCACCTCGAAGAGGACCAGCAGCCAGGCGGCCACCGCCAGTGGGGACCCGGTGAGCCGCGACCACCTCCGCGGGGGGCCGGCAACCGGATCGGGCCGACTGGAGAAGTGGAACCATGCGGCCAGCAGCAAGGCCGCCACCGTCATGCCCAGCAGGACCGTGGTGAACCCCAACCGCCATTCCGGGAATTGGTTCGACCACGGCACCCCGAAGTTGGAGACGTACCACCAACCGTTGACGCTGGCGAAGGCCAGCGCCGTCACGAACAGCGTCGCGGCGGCGAACACCGCCCGGTTGCGGCGTGAGCCCAGCACATGGGGTGTGACGGCGATCGCGGCCAGCGCGCCCAGCGAACCGGCCAGTCCGGCGAAGACGCCGAAATGGTGGGTCCACTTGGTCGGGGTGAACATCATCGCCAGGAACGAGATGACGGTGATGCCGACGATGCGCCGACTCGGGCCGGCCGCCGTACCGGGGATGTGGCCGCGGCGCAACATCATCGCCACCGAGACCGCCAGCGCCACGATCAGCGCCAGCACCGCGAACCGGCGGGCGACCGAGCCGTCGGGGGTGGCCATCATCAGTCGCTCGTAGCGGGTGTGCTCGTCGAACCAGCTCAGGCTCGGCCCGACCGCCCGCTTGAGTTGGTTGGCCTCCACGACGGCCGCGATGCTCTGGTCGCGGAACATCAGGATCAGCGGTACCGCGGCGGCGGCCAGGATCGGAGCCAGCAGTGGCAGCAGGCCGAACTGCCGGGAACGGCGATGCAGGATGGTCCGCAGCGGGCCGATGGCCACGAGCAGCGCACCGATGGACGCGATGCCGGTCGGGCCGGAGAACAAGGTCAGCGCACCGATGACGCAGGCCACCGCGACGGGCACCAGCCGGCTGGTCGCCACCCCGCGTTCGACCGAGCACCAGGTGGCCAGGATGCCCAGGGCGATGATCGGCTCGGGCCGCAGGCCGTTGTTGAGCGGCAGCCAGAACGCCAGGAACAGGCCGGCAGCGGTCCAGGCGGCGGCCCGGCTGTGTTTGACGGCGTTGCCCAGGCGGGGGATGACCTCCCGGCTGATCAGCCACCAGCACGCCAGTGCCATGACCAGGGTGGGCAACCGCATCCAGATGCTCGCCGTCGAGACGTGCGCCCATGCGGCGAGCAGGTCGTAGTACCAGCCGAACGGCGCTTCGGGCGTGCCGAACCAGCGGTAGTAGTTGGCCATATAGCCGGCGTTCTCCGACACCCGCGCCATGGTGAGGATGTAGCCGTCGTCGGAGGTATTGGCCCCGACGAAGTGCCACCACACCAGGACGGCGATCACCAGGCCGTCCAACGGGCCCAGTGACCACCACCGAGCCGGCAGGAGCCGGCGGTGCCGGGTGCCGTCGGCGGTGTCGAGGATGTGCAGGGCGATCAGCGCGACGACGGTGAGCAGTACGCCGAGCACCATCGCTGCCATCTTCAACGCGGTCGGGCCGGTGCTGTAGCGGGTGTCGATCGTGGCGGCCAGGCTCAGCCCCGGCGGCGCGGGTCCGGACAGATCGGTGAACACCCCGACGATCTGCGGCCGGAAGTCGTAGCCGCCGCGCTCCCCACGCAGGGGCGAGCCCGGGTCGTCGCTGTCGGGGCCCTTCGTGAGGCCGACGAACTCGCCGGTGACCTTGTCGGCGTGGGCGGTGAAGGTCAGCTGCTCGCAGGCGGGGCTGAGGACCTGGCTCATCGGTGCCACGACCACCGGGGTGTTGCGCACCACGACCACCAGGTCCTTGTTGGCCCGCTGGATCAGCAACCCGCGATCGACGGCCTTGGGCGCCTGTTTGGGCACCGTGGAGAGCAGGACCGACCGGGTGGAATCCAGGCCGGCTGCAGCGCTACAGGGAACGGTGATGGTCAGTTCCGTCGGCACGTAGCCGATCAGCGGTGCGGTGACGCTGTCCAGCACGCCGTTCTGCGGCCAGTTCAGTTCGGCGGTGGTCTGCTTGACCGGCAGGAACGGGGTCAGGATTGCGCACAATGCCCCCAAGAGACCGGCGACGGCGGCGACCCGACGGGCGTTCCGGTAGGTCGCCCGCGTCGCATCCACGTCGCTAGATGGTAGTTGGCCTCCCCGTGACACCAGAATCAGAACGGCGGCGGGATGCTCTCGGCGGCGATGCGGGCTTCGTTGTCGGCGCGCTCACGGGCGATGCGCCGCAGACGTTCGGTGGCGCGGGTGCGCCGCCGGACGGGCATCATGGCCCCGCGGTCGGCGGTGCCCGGCGGGGGCGCGCGGTGTGCGGGCATCGGGCCGGTGTCGGTGTCCCAATCCGGAAAGAGCAGTCGGCTTCCCGGCTGCGTGGTGTAGGCCTGACCCGACGGTGAGAGCCAGGTGATGGTGCCATCGGGATCCTGGTGGTCGGACCAGCCATCGTCGCCCACCCAGAACGTCTTCAGGAGGTGGTTCAGCCGGCACAGGCAGCGGAGATTCGACGGATGGGTGGGTCCGAACGGCCAGGGGATCCCGTGATCGACGTCGCAGCGGTCGGCGGGCACATCGCAGTTCGGGAACCGGCAGGTCAGGTCGCGCATCCGGACGAACTCCTGCAGTGCGACCGACGGCCGGGAGCCGGGTTCCGCCTCGCGCGACGGGCGGTGCACCGGACGCACGGTCGCACCGCCGGCGATCAGTTGGGCCAACAGAGGGGTCGGCACGGTCGGGCCGCCGGCGATGGCCGCCCGGCCCGGCGGTGCCGGCTGCGGTGCCGGTGCCGGATCCGGAGCCAGGAGCTCGCTCAGCCGGGTCTCGCGGGTGACGGGCGGGCGCGGGTCTCGCGGCCCCTCTCCGGACGTCAGGGGATCGGGGGCGGCCTCGAGTGCCGCGGCGTCGGCGAGGACGTGCACCACCACCGCCCCGGCCCTCGCATCGGGGGCCGCCGCCGGGCATTGCGGTTCGCCGCATTGACAGGCCAGTTCGTCGGCGCCGGCGCCCAGCGCGCCCAGGGCGTCCGCGCGGCGCTGCCCCAGGGTGCGGGGATCGTCGTCGCACACCGCATGTGCCATCCGGGTGAGCCGGCGTTCGAGGACGGCAGCATCGGCGCCGAGCAACCTGGCCCACATCGACGTCGTCCCGGTCTCGGCGTTCCTGCCCCCGAAGCTCACATCGCGGCCCCGCACGCCGGCCTGGGTTCGCCGCACGGCCTCGGGATCGTGCCGGTCGAGGATCGCATCGATGGCCTGATCGAGTTTGTGCTGCGACAGAGCATCCCAGGCAGTGGCACGATCGGCGATCGCTGCGTCGATCGACGCCAACGCGTCGACATCGACGACGAGGTCGGTACGCCAGGTGATCGCACCGATCACCCGGGCACTCGCGTCGCCCCTGGCGAACAGCGCCGCGACCCGCGGCAGCCGCTCCCGCAAGCCCATCGCCTGAAACATCTGACCCGAGGCCCGCCCGTGGCTGATCCCCAGTGCCGCGGACACCTCCGCGGCGGCGGCATCCCACTCGTCACAGGACCAGTGCGACCGGTCGTCAGCGGCACACCGCCGGTGCACCAACTCCGCCACCGCCTGCAGTCGCCGGGCGGCGGCCTGCGCCTCCACCCGGGCCCACCCGGCGATCGCCATCACGACGGCCGCGTCCTCGGCATCGCCGAGCGGAGGGGCGGGCGGGAGTTCGTTATCGAACATGTGTTCTACAGTAGTCGGGCCGGCCGACATTTCTGAGTGCCTCAGCGGGCGGTGCGCACCGCCAGCACGAAGGGGCCGATCGTCGACAGAGTGAAATACGGTTCGGCGAACAGACCGGCGTCCAGGTCGACGGTGTACCGCCGCACGTTGGGCTGGTTCGGGTAGACGTCCTCGGCCAGGCGCAGCGTGAATGTGTTGGCCGACCCCGCCGCCCCGCCGCGGCGCATCAGGAAGACCGTCGGTGCCGGCCCGGGCAGGGCGTCGAGGGCTGCGGCGAACTCGGCCGGGTCCTCGATGTCGGCCCAGGACTCGATGGCGGCGGCCCGGCGATCGAACTCGGCAAGGGGGTTGGCGTAGTGCGATGTGAGGCCCTGGAAGCCGAAATAGGGGTAGTAGGACAGGAAGCTGTAGTCGGCGGTCATCACGACGGTCTGGTCGCGTGGTTTACCGGTCGCCTCGCGGATCGCCTCGTCCACCTTCGGGTAGTACTTCTCGGCCCCCGGGGGCCGGCGGTCGCCGCGTTGTCCGTCGCCGTCGGTGTCGGTGTAGGCGACGGTGATGTCGGGCCGCAGCACGTGCGGGATGTCCTGGCTGAACCCGATGGCGCCGATCAGGCCGATGGCGAGTGCCGCCGATCGCACGGGTCCCCAGGTCACCGCATTCCGGCGATGCCAGCGCGCGGCAGCCGAACGGGTCACATCGATGAACCCGAACACTCCCGCTGCCGACAGCAGCACGGTGAGGGTGGGCTGGAGTCGGAAGGACAGCAGGGTCGTTCCCGCGAGCGTGGTCAGCATCGACAGCAGCGACCAGGCGTAGAGCGCCAGCACCCCGATGCCCAGGGCGCCGGCCCGCACGGAACTGGAAGCCCGCCAGGCCAGCCATACCGTGCCGAGCATGCACAGCGCGCCCAGCAGCGAGAACTGCAGCATCGGGAACGTCAGCACCGCGCCGTCGCCGGGGAGATAGTGCTGGGCACTCCCGGTTCCGCTGAGTGGCCCGCGCGCCGCGCGCAGTAGCCAGGGCAGCCAGGTGATCGCGGCGATGGCCGTGGCGATGACGGCGATGACGGCCAGCCGAACCAGTGGCCGCGGGCTTCGGCGGGCCACCGCGGCCAGGCCCGCCATGATCGTCACCGTGAACGCGGTGTAGGCGAGCAGCAGGGTGTAGAAGGTTGCGGTGACTCCGAGAAATACCCCGACGCCCACCACGGCCGCTCGGCCCGAGTAGCCGTCTCCGCCGCGCAGCGCAGACCAGGCGAGCACGAGGACCGGTGGAATGAGCACCGTGATGATGGCGCTGTAGGGCTCCGGCGCGTTGTAGGCCAACGTGACTGCCGCGGTCGCCGTGGTGACCGCCAGCGCGTACTCGAAACGGACCAGCGTCGACCAGAGCGCCATGGCCACCGCGACCGCGACTGCGATCGAGGCGATGGCCCACGGCTTGTACATCTCCCAGCCGGGGGTGCCGGTGATCGCGGCGGCCCGGCCCCCGAGCCAGAACCACCCGGGCGGATAGAAGGGGGGCATGCCGGCGTAGGTCATGTCACGCAGGGACGCGCTGTCGGTCAGCCGGGTCAGGTACTCGGTCCGGAACTGCTGATCGACGGAGATCCCGAAGAGGTACAGCTTGGTCGCTCCCAGCGGCATCCCGAGAGTCACCACCGTGAAGCCCGCCAGCAGGGCGAACGACCCCACCCGGGCCGCCCACCGCGCAGGGCCACCGCGCCGCCACAGCAGGCCCATGACGACCAGTCCGATGAGACAGCACACCTGGCCGACGGTGGTCAGAGCGTGCAACTGGTTCGATGAGGGGAACGCCGGCCACTCCACCCGGGAGATGGCGTTCAGCGCGACCACGGCCACACCGAGAGCCACCAGGCCCGCCAGCACCATCTGACCCGCGGCAGACAGGCCGTTTCGCACCGACTGCACGGGCGGACTCAGATCGGCAGCTTGCGGAAGATCGGCCGCGGGATGTGGCGCAGCACCATCATGACGTATCGGAAAGTCCCTGGCGCCCAGACCAATTCCTTGCCCTTCGCGGAGGCCGTGACCGCGAGATCGGCGACGTACTCCTTGTCGACGGTCAGTGGGGCTTCCTTGACGTGGGCGCTCATCCGGGTACGCACCTGGCCGGGCCGGATCACCAGAACGTTGACTCCGAGCGGACGAAGTGCCTCGCCGAGCCCGAGGTAGAAACCGTCAAGACCGGCTTTCGTGGAGCCGTAGACGAAGTTGGACCGCCGGACCCGCTCGCCGGCCGCCGAACTCATCGCGATGATCCGGCCGAATCCTTGCCGGCGCATCTTCTCGCCGAGCAGCACTCCCACCGAAACGGCTGCGGTGTAGTTGATCTCGGCGATCTGAACCGCCTTGCGCTGGTCCTGCCACAGCTCCTCGGCGTCGCCGAGCAGGCCGAACGCCACGATCGCCACGTCGACGTCACCGTCTGCGAAACACTGGTCGATCACAGCGGGGTGGCTGGCGGTGTCGACCGCGTCGAAGTCGACCACATCGACCGACTTGGCGCCGGCAGCGGTAATCTGCGCCACGGCGGCATCGCGCCCCGGGTCGTCGGGAAGCGCGGCCAGGATGATGCGGGCCGGGGCGTCACGCAGGTAACGCTCGCAGATGGCCAGTCCGATCTCGGAGGTGCCGCCGAGCAGCAGAATCCGCTGGGGGTTTCCGACGGCGTCGAGCACCATTTACAACAACTCCAAACGTCGGGCCATATCGGACGCGAACACCGCGTGCGGATCTACCTTGCGGCGCACCGCAATCCACTCGTCAATGCGCGGGTACATGGCGTGGAAGGTCTCCGCGCTGGTGCGCGAGTCCTTTGCGGTGTAGAGACGTCCGCCGAACTCCAGCACTCGGCGGTCCAGACCGGAGACGAACTCGCTCAGACCGGCCTTGATGGGGAAGTCCACGCAGACGTTCCAGCCGGGGATCGGAAAGCTCAGGGGCGCTTGGTTTCCCGGGCCGAAAAGCTTGAACACATTGAGGAAGGTGTAGTGGCCCGAGGCCTGGATGTCGATGATGATCGCCTTGAATTCCTCGACGGCCTCAGTGGGGACCACGAACTGATATTGAAGGAAACCGGCGGGCCCGTAGGCGCGGTTCCACTCTCCGAACATGTCCAACGGGTGGTAGAACTGCGTGAGGTTCTGAACCTTGCCCCGGTAGGTGCCAGACTTGCGGTACCACAGTTCACCGATCGGACCGAAGGTGTACTTGTTCGCCAGACCGTTGGGGAAAACGTCCGGGAACGTCAGCAATTGCGGGGCATCGAATTTCAGCGGATTTCGTTGCAATTTCTCGGGCAGCTGATCCAGCCGTGCCAGCGATCCCCGGGAGATCGCGGCCCGGCCGAGTTTGGGTGGCGGACTGATGGCGTCGAACCATGCGCTCGAGTAGGTGTAGCGGGACTCGCTGCCGTCACTGTGGAAGGCGATCGTTTCGTCGAGGCTTCGGGTGACGTCGCCGTCGGCGATGAAGTACGCCGTCTCGGTCGGTGTCATCTCGATGGTGGCGCGCAGACTGATTCCGGTCAGTCCGTTGCCGCCGACGGTGGCCCAGAAGAGGTCGGCGTCCGGACCGTCGGGCGTGATGGTGCGAACCCGGCCGTCGGCGGTCAGCAGATCCATCGAACGGACGTGGTTGCCGAAGCTGCCGGCGCTGTGATGGTTCTTGCCGTGGATGTCGCAGCCGATCGCACCGCCGATGGTGACCTGTCGGGTGCCGGGTAGCACCGGCACCCATAACCCGCACGGCAGCGCGGCTTTCATCAACGCGTCCAGACTGACCCCGCCGTCGACGTCGACCATGCGGGTCTCGGCGTCCACCGAATGGATGCGGTTGAGGGCGGTCATGTCGATGACGAGTCCGCCGCCGTTCTGTGCGTTGTCGCCGTAGGAGCGGCCCAGGCCGCGCGCGATGACCCCGCGGTGCCGGCCGTCGGCGGCGCGTTCGACCGCCCGGATGATCTCGTCGGGATCCGGGGTCGACAGGACCTCGGCGACGCTCGGGGCGGTGCGGCCCCAGCCGGTCAGTCGCTGGGTGCTCGTCGTGGCGGACATCGTGACGAGGGTACCGCTCACACCTGTTCCCGGGTCGTCACGCTCCGGAAGATCCACACGCGCTGCACGACGAAGTTGATCACCGTCGCCGTGCCCTGGGCGATGACGAAGGCCACCGGCACCGCCCACGTCTCGTACTCGAGCAGTCGCAGGCAGAGGTGATTCAGTCCGACCTGCACGGCGAAGGTGATCGCATACAGCACCATCACCTTGGCGAAGCGGGCGCGACTGGGGGCCGCGCCGAACGTCCAGCGCCGGTTGATGAGGTACGCGGTCAGCGTGCCGGCGATGAAGCCGATCGCCTTGGCCAGGTCGAGGTTGAGCCCGACCTGCTTGTAGAGCAGGAAGTAGAGGCCGAAGTCCACGATCGCGGAGAAGCCGCCGGTGAGCACGAAACGCAGTACCTGGGTCCGCAGGCTCAACGGCGTCGGGTGGGCGATTTCGGCCATCGCGGGGAAGCTTACGTGCAGGTGGGTGCACGATGGTGGGGTGCACGGCGAGGGTGTGCGGGATCTGATCGAGGCGTGGGGGGAGTTGATCTCCCGCCACAGCACCGACCCGACGGCCGGGGACGTCGGCCGCAACCTCGTTGATGCCTGGTCAGAGCCGCACCGGCACTACCACTCGGTGGCGCACCTGCGCGACATCCTCGCCCGAGTGGAGGAGTTGGCCCCGCTCGCCGAGGACGCTGACGCTGTCCGCCTCGCGGCGTGGTACCACGACGCGGTCTATGACGGTCGGCCGGACGACGAGGAGCGCAGTGCGCTGCGCGCCGAGCGCGACTTGTCCGCCCTCGGCGTGGCACCGCATCTCGTCGATGAGGTCGCACGACTGGTTCGGGTCACCATCACCCACGATCCCGCCCCCGGCGATCGAAACGGGGAGGTCCTCTCCGACGCCGATCTTTCCGCTCTGGCGGTGCCCGGAGAGGTGTACCGACGCAATACCGCCGCCATCCGGGCCGAGTACCCGCACATCCCCGACGAGGTGTTCGGAAAGGGCAGGCTGCAGGTTCTCCTCGGACTACTCGAGGGACCGGGGGTGTTCCGCACCCGGCTCGGGCGCCGGCTCTGGGAGCCTGCCGCCCGCGCGAACCTGCGCGCCGAATTGGCGGCCCTGCGCCGATGAAGGATGCAGGCCCGGGTTAAGGCCTTTCAGCCCTTGCGCCGGAGCCGATGCGCAGACACTATGTGGCCCATGGCGATCGAACAGGGTGCGATAACCGTCCTCGATGACCGAGAAGCGTGGGACCTACTGTCCAGCGTCGCGCTGGGCCGGTTGGTGACCTACTTCGGCGGGCAGTTGGAGATCTTCCCGGTCAACTTCGTCACCCAGAAAGGCACCGTGCTGTTCCGGACAGCCGAGGGCACCAAACTGTTCACCACCGTGATGAATGAGAAGGTGCTGTTCGAGGCGGATGACCACACGGTCGCCGAAGGCTGGAGTGTCATCGTCCGCGGCACCGCCCGGATGCTGAGCAGTGCAGAGGAGATCCGCGAGGCGGAGCAGGCCGGCTTGATGCCCTGGGTGCCGACCGAGAAACTGCGCTTTGTCCGCGTGACACCGGTCGAGGTCACCGCTCGGCGGTTCCGGTTCGGACCGGAACCCCAGCATGGAAGCCTGCCGGGCTGAGGGGTGCGCATCCGGGCGGTGCTGTTCGCGATTCCGATGGTCCTCACCGCGGCGTGTGGGCAGAACACGGACGGCGACGGCCGGATGGCCCGCGAAGCGCTCGTCGAGCGAGAGGCGTGCACGGTCGAACTGCCGGCCCAGTGGGCGGATGCGATCGCCGCGAGTGCCGTCGACACCGGTGGCGTCTCGACCACCGCCCGAGCGGTCGGTCCGGCCGGTGAAGTCGTTGCGGTCATGGACAGCGGAGCCGACCGCGAACTGTTGGTGATCGGTGCCGACGGTTCGGTTCGCGAGCTTTTCGCCGTGCCGGAGCCCGACCTGTTCACGATCGGCTACGCCGGTATCGACGAACGCTGGGTTCTGTTCACGGTCGTTCGTCATCCCCGCCATGCCAATGGGGTGTTGCCCCAGGTCACCCGCATCGAGCTGATCGACCGGCGGGACGGGTCGCAGCGGACCGTCGCCGAGCAGTCCGCGGCCGACGTCGCGGCGACTCCGCAACGCAACGTTCTCGACAATGCCGTGCTGTCCAACGGCACGGCCTACTGGATCACCCGGGACACCTACAACAGCGAGACCGGTGTCGTGCACGCGTTCGATCCGGTGACCGGTACGGCGACGGACGTCGACTCCGGTCCGATCAGCGATCTTCTCGCCGGCCCGGCGGGGGCGCCGTGGTCGGCTCAGGGGATGCCGAACGCCGACCTGCCCGCAGCGGTGGCCGGAATCCCGTCGGTCGACACGGCGTCGCTGGGTACCGACGGCACGTCCTACGGCTGGATCGTCGATGTGCCCCAGGGGGGCCGCGGGATCGGCTACTGGTCACCGGAGACCGGAGCGGTGAGGGTCAGTGGTCTCACCCTCGACGTGACCAAATTCGTCCGGCCGGTCCTGGTGTTCGATTCGTTCGTCATCGTGGACGCGGGCGGTTCGACAATGATGCGAGAAGCATCCGCGACCATCGTCGACGTCCGATCCGGCGCGGTGGCCGAACTGACTCCTCGCACTCCGGGTCAGTACGACATGGTCGTCGCCGCGAAAGCCGGCACCCTGGCGCTGAACCTCTGGGCCGGCCCGGGCCGGGGACCCAAGGAGTCCGATCGTGCGGTCGGGGTGCTTCGGTCCGGGGCGCTGACGCCGCTGAGCTGCTGACGTCAGACCCAGTAGGGGACCCTGGCCCGGAACTGCCGCAACGCCAATGCCGCAGCGCACCAGCCCAGCACCGTCAACGTGATCACGACGATCCAGTGCCGGGGTTCCTGCTGGGCCCCCAGGAGTGGTGCCCGCAGGATGTCGAGGTAATGCAGCAACGGGTTGAGTTCGATGAGCTTCGCCCACCGGTTCGCGCCCTGCTGCTCCAACGTGTCGGCGTTCCAGATGATCGGTGTCATGAAGAACAGCAACTGCACCAGGGAGGCGAGCAGCGGTCCGATGTCGCGGTATCGGGTGGCCAGGATGCCGAAGCAGAACGAGACCCACACGCAGTTGAGCATGATGAGCACCAGCGCGGGGACCACCGTGAGATCGGCCCACGACCACGGCTTGGGATAGATGACCGCGATGACGACGAAGATCACGATGTTGTGGGCGAACAGAATCATCTGCCGCCACACCAGCCGGTAGACGTGCACGCTCAACGGGGTTGGAAGTTGTTTGATGAGGCCCTCGTTGGCGATGAACACCTCCGACCCCTCAAGGATGGAGGCGTTGATCATGTTCCAGATGATCAGGCCCAACGTCACATAGGGCAGATGTTCGGAGAGCGGGATCTTGAACAGCGTGGCGTAGAGCAGTCCCATCGCGACGGCGGTGGTGCCGGTGGCGATGGTGATCCAGAACGGGCCGAGCACCGATCGGCGGTACTTCTGCTTGATGTCCTGCCAACCCAGGTGGAACCACAGTTCGCGCTTGCGGAACCCGCCGATCAGATCACCCCAGGCGCGGCGAAACGTCCGCGACTGACTGGCCGCCTCGATGATGGTCATCGCCCGCCACCGCCCGGTCGGACGAAGCGTTCCCGGCGGCCCAGGCGGCGCAGGCGAATCCACTCCAGCAGGCCTGCCGGGTCCCGGCGGGTCACCAGGAAGTACCAACCGAAACGCAGCCACTCCTGGGGCAGCAGCTTGCGCAGTCCCGGCTGATTCAGAACGTAGCCGCGGTTGCGGTACGTGAAGAACCTCTTGACCGGGTCGTCGGGATACTGGGTGTGCATGCGGCCGCCGAGGATGGGTTTGAACTCGTCGCTGCCGTAGGGATGCAGGTAGACGGTGTCCAGGCAGGTGCCGAAGGGGAGGCCGCTGCGCACCAGTCGCCGGTGCACGTCGTACTCGTCACCGCGGACGAAGAGGCGTAGATCCGGAACGCCAACGGCTTCAAGGGTTTCCGCACGGAAAAGTGCTCCGTTGAAGAGCGAGGCGTAACCGGGCAGCAGGTCGGCGTCGGGGGCATCCTTGGTGCGCAGTTCGTCGACCCGTCGGCGCCACACCAGACCGCGGCGCAGCGGGAAGGCCAGTTCGTCGGGCCGGTCCATCGCGCACACCATCGGCGACACCTCTGCCAGTCCGTGCCGACGCGCGCACTCCAGCAGGGTGGCCAGCACCTCGCTGTCACGGGGGCGGCCGTCGTCGTCGGCGAGCCACACCCAGTCGGCACCGAGTGCCAGCGCGTGCAGCATTCCCAGCGCGAATCCTCCCGCGCCGCCAAGATTTCGGCGGGAGCCGAGGTAGGTCGTGGGGACCGGTTGAGAGTCGACGAGTTCGCGGACCCTGTCGTCATGGTCGTTGTCGACAACGATCAGGTGATCGACCATCCTGCTCTGGCTGCTGACGACACCGAGTGATGTGGCGAGTTCGTCGGGGCGCCGGTGCGTGACGACGACCGCGCAGACCGTCTCCGTCACGATGCGGCCCAGCCGTCCTGGCTCGTTTCGGCCAGGACTTCACGGACGTGGCGGGCGGCATCCTCACCCTCGTAGGCTCCGACCACCTCTTCGATGCCGCCGTGCATCCGGATGGTGCCGTGGTCGATCCACATGGCGGTCTTGCACAACCGTGCCAGAAATTCGTTGGAGTGACTGGCGAACACCAGGATTCCGGAACGCTCCACCAGTGCCTGCAGGCGGGTCTGGGCCTTCTTGAGGAAGTCGGCGTCGACCGCGCCGATGCCCTCGTCGAGCAACAGGATCTCCGGGTCGATGCTGGTGACCACTCCCATCGCCAGTCGCACCCGCATGCCGGTGGAGTAGGTCCGCAGCGGCATGGACAGGTATTCGCCGAGTTCGGTGAACTCGGCGATCTCGTCGACCTTGGCCAGCATCTGTTTCCGGGTCTGCCCGAGGAATAGTCCGCGAATGATGATGTTCTCGTAGCCGGTGATCTCCGGGTCCATCCCGACGCCGAGGTCGAAGACCGGTGCGATCCGGCCCCGGATGACCGTCCGGCCCCGGGTGGGTTCGTAGATCCCCGAGAGCAGGCGCAACAGGGTGGACTTACCCGCGCCGTTGTGCCCGACCAGGCCGACCCGGTCACCCATTCGCAAGGTCATGGTGATGTCGCGCAATGCCTCGATGACCACGACGTTGGCGTTGTTGCGACCGATCGCACCGCCGGCCTTCCCGAGGAAGGCCTTCTTGATCGAACGCGTCTTGGCGTCGAAGATCGGGAACTCGACCCAGGCGTCGCGGGTCTCGATATAGGGGTCGGCTGTCAAGGTGACCGTCTGCCCTAGAGGTACTGCCCGGTGCCGTGACCGGGGCTCCCCGCGGGCGGTGCGATCCCAGGCGGGAGTGCCCCCTGGCGCATGTGTTCCAGCTGGGCCCGGGCCGCCATCTGCTGGGCGAACAGCGCCGTCTGGATCCCGTGGAACAGGCCTTCCAGCCAGCCGACCAATTGCGCTTGGGCGATCCGCAACTCGGCATCCGTCGGCACCGAATCCTCGGAGAAAGGCAACGCCAGCCGCTGGAGTTCGTCGCGAAGTTCCGGGGCGAGCCCATCCTCGAGTTCGCGGATGCTGGTGGCGTGGATCGCACGCAGGCGACTTCGACTGGCGTCGTCGAGCGGGGCCGCCTTCACCTCTTCGAGTAACTGCTTGATCATCGTGCCGATGCGCATCACCTTGGCCGGCTGTTCGACGAGATCGGTCACCGACCGTTGTTCGTCGCCGGTCGCCTCGCCGGCGTCATCCTGGCCGGTGATGACTTCGATGTTGTCGTCGTCGGTGTTCGCTGTCATCCCGTTCCTTCAGTGGCATCCGGCGGCGTCGCGCCGCGCCATTCGTAGATGCGGGCAACGCCGTTGTCGTAGATCTTGGCCCACGACGCGGACTTGCCTAGTGACACTAGCCCGTCGGGCATCACGAACCCACGGACCACGGGGGTACTCGTGAGCACGTACCGGATGTTCAGCGCATGGACCGCCTCGGCGACCCGGGGGTCGTGGTCGGCGTCGTCGGCGTACGCCCAGAAGAGGAAGCGGTTACGCCCCGGCCCCTGCTGGACCGGGTAGTCGTAATGCGTCCACAGCGGGTGCAGGCCGGCCACCGCATACATCCAGCCGGTGCCGTCGGTGTTGGCGTTGCCGATCACGGTGTCTCGGGCGCCGGGTAGCGCGGCGAGATAGGCGATGGCCGCCAGGTCCTGCTCGCCGACGATCGCCTGGTCGTATTTCTCGCCCATCAGGAACCGGTGCCGGGGGAAGTAGTGCACGGCCAGGCCCAGGCACACCGATACCAGCAGGACCGCGGTCGCGCCCACCCAGAACTCCCGCGGCAGGTGCCGTCGGCGTTCGGTGCTCCGTCTCGCCGCCGCCATCACCAGCAGCGCGGCCGCATACAGCGCCACACCGGCCATCGGCGTCAATAGCAGCGTGACCACCCCGGAGAGCCGACGGGGGTCGCTGTAGAACAGGTCGGAGTACGTGCCGAGTGCTGCGCCCAGCGGGCCACCGAACGGTGCCGACGAGCGCACGATCGCCGCCACCAGCAGCAGCCACACCGCGGCCGGCCACCAGATCCGTTTGATCAGCAGCAGCACGAACCCGGCCCCGGCCAGGGCGATGAGGATGTTCTGGACCGGAAAGTCGTTGAGATGCCGGGTGTGCTGGAACACCGCGTCGAAGAGGCCCCGCCGGCGGCCCTCGTGGGTCAGGAATGCGTGGCCGGTGATGATCTCGGTCTGCTTGAGCAAACCGGTGAACTGCGGGAGCAGGATCACCAGAGCCCCTGCCGCGATGGCTGACAACGTCGCGACGTCTCCTGCGCGGCTGCGCACCGGCCGGGGGAGGGCCTCGAACAACCACCACGCGATCAGGAACGTCACCACCACGACACCGCCGGTGGTGTGGACGGAGAACACCCCGACCACCGCCAGCACGGCCAACGGGATGCGGCCGCGGTCGGTCAGTGATGTCGTCACGAGCACGAATGCCGGAACCGCAATGCCGTAGGCCGCCATGTTGGGCATCGAGGCGGTGTCGAACTCCACATAGGGGACCGCGGTGAACGACGCCGCCAGCGCGGCGGCGGTGGCGGCGGCGCCGGCGGTGCGCCAGCGGCTGGCCCGGCCGATCAGCAGTTGCCAGGTGAGCAGTCCCGCGCTGAGCGGGAACAACCAGACCGCCGCGGCTAGCGCGCTCAGGGTGTAGGCGGTGGTCGGCGCGGCACCGGTAACTTGTGCGAGCACCGCCGCGAGTGCGTGGAAGGCCGACGGGTAGTACAGCGCGGCCTGGGTCTCCACATTGCGCAACTCGCCCATATGGGTGGGTGAGGCCTGCCCGGTGTCGAGGATCCACCGGACGGTGTTGGCGTGCCAGAGGGCGTCCCAGTTACTCGGGATGGACTGCCAGTGCGGCATGCCGCGCCAGGCAGCGACCCCGATCGCGACCGCGCCCAGCACGACGCCGGCGGCGACGAGCAGTTCCGGACCGTCGGGTCGCCGGCGGGTGGGCCGTGCCGCGCGCCGGCCCGGAGCAAGACGCACGCCCAGCACGACCGCTGCCACCGCACCCAGTGCCGCTAGGGCGGTCCAGCCGTTCCACGGGAGTCCGACGGCGCCGAACGGCACGATAGCCAACCCCACCACGCCATAGGTCAGAGCCGGGGAGACGGCGATGGCCAGTGGCCAGCTCAGCCCTCCGGCCCGCCCGACGACGGCACCCGGTACGGCCAGCACGAGGACCGCGATCAGGACCCCGGTGCCGAAGTTCACTGGCCTAGTATGGTGAGGCGGCTGCGACGGCTGCTCGTACGGGTCGAAGGTGGGGCGATGGCATACGACGTCGCGCGCGTGCGTGGCCTGCATCCCGACCTCGGTGACGGGTGGACGCGTTTCGACGCCCAGGCCGGGTTCCTCGTTCCCGAATCGGTCGCCACCGCGGTCTCGACGGCCTTCCGGGGCGCGGCGGCCAACGTCGCCGGCCCACATCCCGCGGCGCGGCGCAGTCTGGCCGTTCTCGACGCCGCCCGCGCGGCGGTAGCGGACCTCCTCAATGCCGATCCCCGCGGTGTGGTCCTCGGTGCGGACCGCGCCGTGCTGCTCGCCTCGCTGGCCGAGGCCGCCTCGACCAGGACCGGACTGGGAAGCGAGGTGGTGGTCAGCCGTCTCGACGACGACGCCAACATCGTGCCGTGGCTGCGTGCCGCCGACCGCTACGGCGCCTCCGTCAGGTGGGCCGAGATCGACATCGAGACCGGTGAGCTCCCGCTGTGGCAGTGGGAGGACTTGGTGACGGCGGACACCAGACTGGTGGCCGTCGGCTCGGCGTCCTCGACACTGGGCACCCTCGTCGACGTCGGGGGCGTGGCCAAGCTGGCCCACGACGTCGGCGCCCTGGTGGTGGTCGACCATTCGGTCGCCGCCCCGTTCCGTCTGCTCGACGTGACCGAGGTCGAGGCCGATGTGGTGGCGGTCAACGCCGCGGCCTGGGGCGGGCCGCCGATCGGCGCTCTGGTGTTCCGGGATCCGGCCCTGATCGACACGTTGGGTGCGGTGTCCACCGACCCCCGCGCGACCGGTGCGGCACGCCTGGAGATCGGCCTGCACCAGTACGGTCTGCTGGCCGGCGTCGCCGCAAGTGTGGAGAGCCTGGCCGCACTGGACGATGAGGCAGCCGGCAGCAGGCGCCAAAGACTCACGCAGTCGATGGATTCCGCGCGTCGGTATCTCGACGAACTCTTCGACTATCTGATGAACTCGCTGCGGTCGCTTCCGTTGATCACGGTGATCGGCGACGCGCGCGAGCGTCTTCCGCTGGTGAGCATCGTCGTCGCCGGCATTCCCGCCGAACGGGTGCTGCAACGGCTTGCCGACAACGGGGTGTTGGCCGTCGGCAACCCCGCATCCCGCGCCCTCGACGCGCTTGGGGTCGGGGAGATCGGTGGCGCCGTCACCCTGGGATTGGCGCCCTACACGACGATGTCGGAGGTCGACCACCTGGTGCGGACCCTGGCATCGCTGGGGTGAGTGCGCCTACACGGTGAGCAGGATCTTCCCGAAGGTCTCGCCGGAGCCGAGTGCCCGGTGCGCCTCGGCGGCCTGTTCGATCGGATAGCGGGCGCCGATGACCGGCCGGACCCGACCGTCCGAGACCATCGGCCAGACCGATGCCCGCACGGCGTCGACGATCACGGCCTTGCCGTGCGGCCCGTGGACCGGGCGACTGCGCAGCGCGGTGCCGATCACCGTCAGACGCTTGCCGATCAGGGTGCCGAGGTTGAGTTCGGCCTTGACCCCGCCCTGCATCCCGATGACGACCAGACGTCCGTCGACGGCCAGGGCGGCCAGATTCCGCTCCAGGTATGCCGCGCCCATCACGTCGAGGATCAGATCGGCCCCCCGTCCGCCGGTGACGGAGCGAACGCGTTCGACGAAATCCTCATCCTGATAGGAGATGACGGTGTCGGCGCCGAGTTCACCACACAGCGCGAGCTTGGCCGGCGATCCGGCAGTGACCGCGACCTCGGCGCCCAGCGTCCGGGCCACCTGGATCGCGTGGGTGCCGATGCCGGAGGCGCCACCGTGGATCAGCAGGCACTCATCGGCGGTCAACCGTCCGGCCATCACGAGGTTTGACCACACGGTGCAGGCGGCCTCCGGCAGTCCGGCGGCGTCCTCCAGCGTGATGCCGTCGGGAACGGGCAGCACCTGCGCGGCCGGAACAGCGACATATTCGGCGTATCCGCCGCCAGCCAGCAGCGCGCAAACCTGTTGTCCCACAGTAAATGTGGCGACCTCAGAACCCACGGCGGTGATAACGCCGGAAACCTCGAGGCCCGGAATCTCGCTCGCGCCCGGTGGCGGCGGGTACTTCCCGGCAGCCTGCAGCAGATCCGCGCGGTTGATCCCGGCGGCGTGGACCTCGATCAGCACCTCGGCGGGGCCCGCCGAGACATCGGGGACGTCCTGCCAGGTGAGCCGGCCGGACACCGTCCCGATCGCATGCACCCGCCAAAGATTACGCCCGCGCACAGCACCGTTAGGCTGATCGGCGGTGGCGTGGCAGAGCGGCCTAATGCACTCGCCTTGAAAGCGAGAGTCGGCTAACACCGACCGGGGGTTCAAATCCCTCCGCCACCGCAGCTCAGGGGCGGTCTCTCGTCGTGGTTACCCGTGCGGGGACGCGCCGGGCCCGGACAAGATCACCGAGGCCGGCCCCGGTCAGCTGAAGGCGTTGGGGTTCACAGTCTGGGGTCCGCGGCCGTCACGGCCGTCGCTCAACAGACAATCTGTCCGCCGAACAAGCCCGTGCCGCATTCGACGGCCGCGCCAGGCGGAACGTTCGGGCCTTCCCAGACATTACTGAGGTTGTAGGTGATAGTGCCGTCGAGACTGTTTCTGGCCACATTGCCCATGCCCAATTTCACGCGCTGCCAGGTGTGGCAGACGTTCATGTCCCAGACATAGTCGGCTCCTGGCCCTGGTGGGGAAAGCATGGATTGCCCCGGGCACCATTCATGCGGCACCGATGGCGCAGCGACTGCAGTACCCGTGGTCACACCCACGCCTGCCGCCGCGAGACTGACCGACGCCAGCGCGCCGACGAGTATCCGTCTATGTGACATGTGCTTCCCCTTGTTCGGGCGTCACTCTCGCAGCAACGTCGTTCGTCGAAACTACTCCGTGTGGGCCTTGGAGGGGATGCGTCGAGCAGAGTGCTGTGAGGTGGGCGGGGTGCGGTCTACTCCCCGGTGAAGTGCGGTTCGCGCTTCTGCAGCATCGCCGCGATGCCCTCTTTGAGATCCTTGGACGGCAGGAAGGCGGAGTTCCACGCCGCGACGTAGCGCAGGCTGGCCGCGACATCGTCGGTGCGCTGTTCGTCGAGCACGTCCTTGGTGCCACGGACCGCCAGGGGAGAGTTCGCAGCGATCTCGGCGGCGGTGGCGTGGGCGGCGGCCAAGGCGGCGTCGGCGTCGGGTAGGACGTCGTTGACCAGGCCGATCCGCTCGGCGCGGGCGGCGTCGATGTCCTTGCCGGTCAACGCCAGTTCGCGCAGATGGCCGTCACTGATGATGTACGGCAGCCGGGCCAGGCTGCCGACGTCGGCGACGATCGACAACTTCACCTCGCGTACCGAGAACTTGGCGTCGGCGCTGGCGTAGCGGATGTCCACCGCGCTGATCAGGTCCACCCCGCCGCCGATGCACCAGCCGTGCACGGAGGCGATGGTCGGGGTCCGGCAATCGGCCACCGCGGTGATGGACTGCTGCATCCGCTTGACGGTGGCGTGGAAGTCGGTGCGGGGACGGGCCGACACCTCACCGGACATGGTGTCGCCGAGGGTGTTGCCCATCGCCAGCAGATCCAGGCCGTAGCTGAAGTTCTTCCCGGAACCGGTCAGCACGATGGCCCGCACCTCCGGATCGGCATCGAGTTCGCCGAACACCACCGGCATCTCGGCCCAGAACGCCGGGCCCATGGCGTTACCTTTGCCGGGGCCCAGCAGAGTGACCTGGGCGACGTTGTCCTTGACCTCGACGTCGAGTGACTCGTAGCTGCTCATGACCACCAAGTTACTGCCCGGGATCAGATGTACATCGCGGGGTCGATGTAGCAGGTCGGGTCGACCAACGGCTCGCGTTGCGCCTCGGCGCGGGGCCGGATCACCGCCGGGACCCCGGTGGCGATCGAACCATCGGGAACGTCATGGGTGACAACGGCATTGGCGCCGACCGCGCTGTCGTTGCCGATGTGCACCGGGCCGAGGACCTTCGCCCCGGCGCCGACGGTGACCCGGTCGCCCAGGGTGGGATGACGCTTGCCGCGCTGCATGGAACGCCCGCCGAGCGTCACCCCGTGGTAGAGCATCACGTCATCACCGATCTCGGTCGTCTCCCCGATCACCACTCCCATGCCGTGATCGATAAAAAAGCCCGGGGCGATCTTGGCGCCAGGATGGATCTCGACCCCGGTCAAAAACCGCGCGATCTG
>SXGR01052764.1_pt1 | contig 28459 bp, 22 predicted proteins | sample 3174711 | NCBI WGS metagenome assembly SXGR01 (sample SAMN11356860, study PRJNA531348) | freshwater metagenome | isolation source: freshwater sample F1-60 | place: China: Fuxian Lake, Yuxi | collected 2017-12-25
AGGGGCTCCCCCTCAGTCCCTTCGAGGCCACGGTGCTGGCGATCGGGCTCTACGAGGAAACCGGCTCCCTGGCCTATGCGTCCACGACTCCCCGCGATCTCGACGCCGCTTCGTTCGTGCTGCGGGCCGGCGCGGACCTGAGCCTCGTCTCCGACACCCTGAGCCGGCACCTCGATCCGAATCAGATCGCCATCCTGAACGATCTGCTCCAGAACGGGGAGACCCACTACGTGGAGGGACGGAAGGTGTTCCTGTCCACGAGCACTTTCGACCGGTATCGCGGCGACCTAGCCGAAGTGGTGCATAAGCTGGCCGCAATGGAGGGGCTCGATGCGGTCCTGGCGGCCGTGGCGATGGAGGAGAAGGTCGAGATCATCGGACGGAGCCGGAGGCCGGAAATCGACGTCGGGCAGATCCTGGAGGAATTCGGCGGCGGAGGCCATGCCGAGGCGGCGGCGGCGAGTGTGAAAGGGCGGGCGCTCGTCGAGATTCGGGAGCGGCTGACGCAGTTGCTGGTCGAACGGTTCCGGCCCACGTTGCTTGCGCAGGACGGCATGACCAGGCCGGTGAAAGCTGCCGGAGAGGAAGCGACCGTGCTGGACGTCGAAGGCTTGATGACCAAGTACGGCGTCAATGTCTTGCCGGTGCTGGATGCGCGGGAGCGGTTCCTCGGCCTGATCACGCGGGAGATCGTCCAGAAGGCCTTGTTCCACGGGTTGGCCACGTCGCCGGTCCGCGAGTTCGTCCAGACGGAGCAGTATCGGGCCGGCCCGGAGACGCCGTTTCATGAGATCGAGCAGCAGATGGTCGAGCGCAACCAGCGGTTCGTGCCGGTGGTAACGGGGCCTGCCGCATCCGCCAAAGTCGTAGGCGTGATCACCAGGACCGATCTGCTCAGGGTCTTGCACGACGATGTGCTGGCCGCAGCCCGCGCGCGAGCCAAGGGGCAGGAAAAGCCGTCTCCGTGCGCCCGCCGCCGGAACGTCCGATCGCTGATGCAAGAGCGGTTGAAGGGAGGGCTCTGCCGGCTGTTGGAAGAAGCCGGCCGATTGGCGGACCGACTCGACCTATCGGTCTATGTTGTGGGCGGGTTCGTCCGGGACTTCTTGTTGGGCATCGAGAACCTGGACATCGATTTAGTGATCGAAGGGGATGGGATCGCCTTTGCCCGCGCCCTGGCCAAGCAGACCGGCGGACAGGTGAAAGCGCACGCCCGGTTCGGAACCGCGGTTGTGATCCTGTCTGATGGCAGGAAAGTGGACGTGGCCACGGCCAGGACGGAGCACTACGAGTATCCGACTGCGCTGCCGACCGTGGAGCAAAGCTCGATCAAGAAGGACCTCTACCGGCGGGACTTCACGATCAACACCCTGGCCATCCGGCTGAACCAACGCGCGTTCGGGGAGTTGGTGGACTTCTACGGGGGGCAGCGGGACCTGCACGAGCGCGCGATCCGCGTCCTCCACGGCCTGAGTTTCGTGGAGGACCCAACCCGCGTGTTTCGGGCTATCCGATTCGAACATCGGTTCGGGTTCCGTCTGGGCAAGGAAACCCTGGCGCTGATCAAGGGCGCCGTGAAGATGGACCTGTTCCACCGGCTGTCTGGGCACCGGCTGCTGGAGGAACTGCGGCTCCTGCTGTCCGAGCTGAAGCCGAAGCCGGCGTTGCGGCGTCTGGCGGATCTGGACTTGCTCCGCTTCATTCACCCGCGCCTGACGTGGTCGGCCCGGCTGGCTTCGCTCATGCAGGCGGTGGAGGATACGTTGGACTGGTACAAGATCGCCGCGCTGGATTGGCCGGAGGGCCAGGCGGCCAAGCCCTGGGTGGTCTATCTCATGGCCTTGCTGGAGCCGCTTCCCGCGCGGGCGGTGGAAGACACCCTGACGCGCCTCGCGGCGCCGGCGTCGGTCGCGCAGGCCGTGCGGGCCGGACGCATCACGGCCCATGGCGCCCTCCGGCGGTTGGCCGCGCGGCCGGCGCCTGGCCCGGCGCAGGCCTACCATCTGCTTGTCGGCCTGTCGGATGAAACGCTGCTGCTGGTGCTGGCGAAGGCCAAGACGGAATTCGTGAAGCGGCTCGTGGTTTCCTTCCTTGCCGTCGACCGGCGGATCAAGCCGGCTTTGACCGGCGCGGATCTCAAGGCGCTGGGTTTGAAGCCTGGTCCCCGGTACAGGCAGATCCTGAATCGGCTTCTGGACGCCAGGCTGAACGGGGATGTGCGCACGGCTGAAGAGGAGCGGGCCCTGGCTGGGCGACTGATCTCGGCGTAGACCTTCACAAGGGCGTAAGAAGTTCTCAGTTGGCAGTTTGCGGTCATCAGTTCAGGAAATTGAACACTGATGACTGACAATGGCTAACTCTGCGGGCGTTCAGAACGGGTAGTCCACCCCCACGAACGCATTGCTCCCGTCCCGCCCGTAGGAAATGTCCAGCCGCCCGACCACGTGCGGCTTGGCCATGACGCGAAGCCCCAGGCCGGGGTTGATCTGCGTCTGGTTGAAGGTGAACCTCTCGTCGGTGAGATTGTACACCCGTCCGGCGTCGAGGTTCGGCGCCAATTCTAACTCGAGGTGGTGATCCATAATCACGACGTCTTTCATCCGAATCCGTTCCTCCAGGTTGACCAGCCACATCTGGTCCCCGATGAAGCGGTTCAAGCCGAAGGCGCGCAGGGTCGTTTCGCCGCCCAGCATGGGTCGTTCATAGAAAGGAATGTCGCGGCTCTTGGTGTTGTCGGTCCGCACAATCCCGTCGGTCACGAAACGGGCGACGAAGACCTTGGAGCCTCCGTCGTGGGGAATCAAACGGCGGGCATCCAGCGTGAACCGGAGCCAGCGGTTGGGTTCGTCATGCTGCACGTTGGACACCATCTCGGTCGAGAACAGCATATAGGCGCCCTTGACCGGCGTGAGCTGGGAGTCTCTCGTGTCGTAGAGCAGGGACAGCTTGGCGCCGGTCAGCTGCGCCCCTTCGACGCCCGGCGCGGCCCTGAAGTTCTCGTTGGTTTGGGGCAGGGTGGGAATGATCCCGTTTTCCACCCGTACGTCCCGGTATCGGCCGGTCACAATGACGGAGAAGTTGGGGCTGAGATTGAGGCCGATGTAGGCGTTGAGGTTTGTCTCCCGCGCCGTATAATCGGTCTCTGCGTTCAGGTTGGACCCGTTCCCGAAGCCGAAGAATCGGGCAAAGGGATTCTTGAAGAAGTTCACCTGCCCGCCCAGGATATACCGCCCGCCTCCGGCCCCTAGGTCCTTATAGCTGAAGTCGAAATTCTTCTGGACCCGCTCGGCATAATTGACGATGGCCCGGTACTGGACCGTGTCCGACCGGTAGCCGTAGTAGTTCAGGGTGATGCTGTTGCCGACGAACTCGTTGTAGAGGTACTGGGGCGCGATAATATCGTCGATCTCTCCCTTGGGATTCGCCTTGAGAATCGGCATGAGACTGCCGATGTAGTAGCTCTCGTTCCGGGAATAGCCGAAGGCGGGGAGGGGGAAATAGGTGTAGTCCCCGCTCGTGAACATGGACGCCAGATCCGGCTCCTGCAGCGAGGCGACCCGCCCCTGCCGTTCCTCCAAGAGCGGCGCCGGTTCGCCGACCATAGGCGCCAGGGGCCCGATCGGGATGGCTGCGCTTGGCTTGTCCGGCCCCAGCTCCGTCTGCGCGAGGCCGGGGGCAATGCCGGGCCATAGAACGGAGGCGCAGGCCAGGAACATCCCAATGGTCCAATTCATGCGATGTTCCGATTGAAACGTGAACGGAAGTCGGGCAACGGAAACGGAGCTAGTGACTGGGTAACATGAGGGCCGGCTGTATGCAAGGGGGTTCCGCTTCTATCTGTTAGCCGACCAGTGTTTTTCGTGGAATGCTGTCCAGGGAAGGATTGGCGTGAGAGAGAAAACCATGGAGTGTGTGTCGGCGTCAAGTCACGTGCCCGGTCGGTTGAGCCGCGGCGGGGGCAGCCGGTTGAGCGGCGCGACTACTCCGGCAACGGACGGCCCTTGGTCTCCGGCGCAAACGGCAGGACAGCCAGCCCCAGCAGGTAGACGAGCGCGACGGCGCTGGCGGCGCGGCCGAAACTGCCGAGCGCAGTGACCAGCGCGCCGGTCAGGAACGGTCCGGCGGACGCCAGCACGCGGCCGGCGTTGAAGCAGAAGCCGGCGCCGGTGGCGCGCAGGCGGGTCGGGTAGAGCTCGGGCAGGTAGATCGGAAACCCGCTGAAGATGCCGCTGCTGAAAAATCCCAGGATGGGCAGCAGCAGCAGGACATGCGCATAGGCATGCGGCGTGAAGAACGTGACCGGCACCATGATCAGACTGCCCGCGCACATCAACGCGAAGACCGGGCGCCGTCCGAACCGGTCGGCCAGGGGGCCGAAACTGAGGTAGCCCGGCAAGGCGCCGAGGTTAAACAGCATGATCGCGTAGCTCACCTTGCCGGCGATGTCGGTCCGGCTGAGCCCCTGCATGTCCGGCAGGGCGCCGATCAATGTGGGGGTCCAGTTGCCCGTGCCCCAGAGTCCGAACACCGCGACGAAGGCCAGCGTCGAGCCCGCGAGCGTGGGGCGTCGAAGCGGCGCGCGGAAGAGCTCGGGGAGCCGGACCTTATGTGCGAGGCCCAAGGCTTTCTCGTGTTCCTGGGCTTGCACCCACCGCTCCGGCTCCTTGACCCAGAGGCGCACCAGCATTGCGACGAAGGCGGGGACGATGCCGACCAGGAATAGAGCCCGCCACCCGTACCCTTTCAGCAGCAAATTCATGGCGGCGGCCAGAAAAAACCCGGCGGCCCAGGCCGATTGCAGAAGACCCGCGGCCTTGGTCCGCTTGTCCTCCGGCCAGACTTCCGCGACGATGGCCGCGCCAGCGGCCCACTCCCCTCCGATCCCCAGCGCCGTCAGGAAGCGGCATATCGCCAGGTGCCACCAGTCCTGCGACAGGGCGGCCAGTCCGGTAAAGATGGCGTAGATGAGAATCGTGGCCACAAGGGTTTTGGTCCGTCCGAAATAGTCCGCCAGCACGCCGAACAGGACCCCGCCGACGGCCCAGCCGATCAGGAAGATGGAGAGGATGAGTCCGCCGTACCAGCCGATCATTGCGTCAGTGACCGGCCCGCCTCCGCCGGCATGACGCAGCAGCTCTTCCAGGGCCGGATGGAGGACGATCGCGTAGATCGTCGCGTCCATGGAGTCGAAGACCCACCCCAGCCAGGCGACGAAGAGGACGAGCCACTGGTAGGGGGTGACGCTTTTGCGCCAGGATGCGGGGGAGGCCTCGACGTCGGTCTGCGGCATGGGGAGGTAGGCTACGGGGGTTTGGGGCGACTGTCAAGCCGTGAGAGGGCGTCCGGCCGCATAATTGCGGCCGGACGGCCCGGATGCTATCATCGGCCACCATGCCGCCGCTGGACTACTACGCCGTTCTGGGAGTCGCCCGGAGCGCCTCGGACGAAGAGATCAAGAAGGCGTACCGGAAACGCGTCTTCGAATATCACCCGGACCGGAACCCCGACGACAAGGAGGCAGAGGCCAAGATCCGTGAGATCAACGCCGCCTATGAAGTCATCGGCGATCCGGAGAACCGCCGGTCCTACGAGCGGCTGCGGTTTGGGCCTGAGGACGTCGCGGAGAAGGCGCCCGATCCGGCGATCATCCTGGAGGCGATGGAGCACAAGCTCCACGACGAGGGACAGAAGGAAGTCTTCGCCGCGCTCATGAAGGATGTCGCCCGGATCAAGCGCGAACTCGCGCTGATCCGCGAACGGACGGTGGCGGCGCAGGGCTATGACAGCTTCAAGGCGCCGCTGATTTTCGACCGGGCCTCCGAGATCATGGAGGAGTTGGTCACGCCCGAGATGGAGACCAGGCGGAAGCGCTTACTGGACGTCGCCCTGCAAATGATGGTGTCGCAGGGGGCGATCAGGAAGGGGAACGACCGGGGCGTCGCCGACGTCAGGAATCGGTTCGAGACGACGTTCCACCGGGGCCGGCTCAGCGGGTTCCGGAACGCCTTGGAGTTGTTTTATACGCGGCGGTGAAGGGGAAGAACGAAGGCGGTCGGCAGAAGGCAGGCTGCCTTCTGTGAATCGGCCAGGGGGCCGCTGACGAACCGGCCCGCCTGCATCACGCCGGCGAGGCGGCTCTGATCCTGCAACAGCTCGATCCGCTTCAAGGGATTCCCATCCACCAATACCATATCCGCGATTTTGCCCGGTTCGAGGGTGCCCACCAGCCGGTGGATGCCGAGCAGCTCGGCGGCGGAGGCCGTGGCGGACAGGATAGCCTCCATCGGGTTCATCCCCAGCGCGACCATCCGAGTCAACTCTTGGGCGTTCTCCCCGTGATGGTTGAAGGGCGTGCCCGCGTCGGTGCCCATTGCGATGGGAATGCCGGATCGGAGGGCCTGCTTGAAGCTGGCTTCGTGGCGGGCCTTCATGGAGCGGGCTTTGGTCACGGCCGATTCCGGCACGCCGCAGCCGGACCCGCAGGCGGCGGTCGTGGCCAGCGCCGAGAGGGTCGGGACCATGAACACGCCGTGGGCGCGCATCAACTCGCCTGCCTCGTCGTCCAGCAACGTCGCATGTTCGATGGAGTGGGCCCCCGCGCGGATGGCGTTCTTCATGCCTTCGGCCCCGTGCGCATGAGCGGCCACGCGCCGGCCGGCGTGGCGCGCCTCGTCCATCCCGGCGGCCAGCTCGTCCTGGGTCAGCTGGGGACGATCGGGGGAGGTGCCGGGCGTCAGCACACCGCCGGAGGCGATGAATTTGATCACGTCTGCGCCGGCTGCCAGCTGCTCCCGGACGGCCCGCAGGATTTCCTCCGGCCCGTCGGCCTCGCGTCCGATGAAACGGGCGTGGCCGCCGGTCATGCAGACGGCCAGGCCGGCCGCGAGGATGCGCGGACCCGGGACCAGCCCGCTCGCCTGGGCCTGCTTGAGGGTGAAGATCTGATGGTCCCTGGCGCCGACATCGCGGACGGTCGTGACGCCGGCGGCCAGCGTCAGGCGGGCGAAGCGGGAGGCCTTCAACAGGGTGAGGGCCGGCTCCTCGTCGCGGATCGTCCCCACCACATCGGCGTCTCCGCCAAGGCAGAGGTGGACGTGGCAGTCGATCAGGCCAGGCAAGGCCGTGAGGCCGCGCCCGTCCACGGTGGGGGTCCCACGTCGCACGCGGACATCGCGCTCCGCTCCCACGGCCGCGATCCGGTCTCTGCTGACGAGCAGCGTGCCGCGCTCGATCGTCCGTCCGAGCCCGTCGATGATCCGTAGGTTGCGAATGGCCAAGGACATGCCGAGCGCCTCCATCCCCCTCTATGGAACCCCCTATTCAAGTAGCACATCGGCGTCGAGTCCTGCATCAGAAAACGTGCCGAGGGCGTATCGGTTGGCGCCGGAATCCCCCGGCGTGCGGGATGTCGTGCGACGTGCGGACGGAGCTAGGGAGTGACGGGAATCGTGATGACAATGCCCCCCATGACGTCGTTGAGCTTGAAGTCGCGGCGGGAGCTGTTGATGTGCTGGTTGTGGCAGGTCACGCAAGTCTGTGAGACGGCCACGTCCGCGTAGATGGCCTGGAAGTACCGCTCCCGTCCGATCCGCACGAACCCGGTAAACGGCTGATCCGGGCTTTTCGCCACCGCCTCCAAGCCCTTCCGTTCGAACTCCGTTTCCGGCTTATTCCAGACGTAGATCGGCCAGAGGCTGACCAGTTTGTATTTGATGCCTTTGCCGCTGTCGGCCACCAGCCGGCCGGTTTCGATCAGGAATTGGGCCGGCAGCGGCAGGGCGTTCTCGCCCTTCCAGTGCTCGCCTGCTGCCACGATGCCGCTCTCTTGCAGTTTGTCCACGATGTTCTTGGTGTAGACGATGCGGTTCGCCTGGATCACGGAGTGGACGTAATCGGCCACGAGTTCCGGCGCAATCATGACGGGCGCCTCGGAGTCTTTGAGCAAACTGGACAGCCCCCAGTTGCCGCCGCCGAGCAGCAGCAGCACCAGAATCGTTCCCCAAATAACCGGTGGTTTCATGAGCAAGCGTTCTCCCTTTCGCTGGACATCCGAGCGGATTGCTGCGGCGATGCGGCCGGTTCGCCCTGCCCGGCATAGACGCGGGCGGCGGCGGCCAAGGCCGCGCCTGGTTGCGCGAGCCGGCCCTGCTCCAGCCCCAGCTCCTCCAACGCACCGAGCAGGGTCAGCACGTGGCTCCGTCTGGCGGACTCGCCCATCAGCCCGATGCGCCAGACCTGTCCGCGGAGCGGTCCCAAACCCCCGCCGATTTCGATCTGGAAGCGCCGCAGGAGCGAGGCCCGCACGGCGGCATCGTCGATGCCGGCCGGCAGGGTCACGCAGGCGAGACTGGGCAGGCGATACCCCTCCTGGGCGAACGGGCTCAGCCCCAGCGTTGCGAGTCCGGCTGTCAGGGCTTCGCTTTGCAGCCGGTGCCGCGCGAAACGGGGCTCCAAACCTTCTTCTTCCACGAGGCGCAGGGCCTCCCGCAAGCCGTAGAGCATGGAAATCGGCGCCGTATGGTGATAGGCCCTTGTGCCCTCTTCCCAGTAGTCCGCTACCAGGGAGAGGTCGAGGTACCAGCTTTGGCAGGGAGTCTTGCGCCGGCGCATGGCGGCCAGCGCACGCTCGTTGAGCGTGAGCGGAGACAGGCCCGGGGGGCAGCTCAAACATTTCTGCGTGCCGCTGTAACAGGCGTCGATGCCCCAGGCGTCCACTTCGAGGGGCAAGCCGGCCAGCGAGGTAACGGCGTCCACGATGAACAGGGCGCCGGATTCCCGGCAGAGGGCGCCGATGGATTCCAGTGGCTGCCTGGCTCCTGTGGAGGTTTCTGCGTGGACCAGGGCCACGGCTTTGACCGGGCCTGACCGGGCGAGCGCCAGCCGGATGTCGTCCGGCTCGATGATCCGGCCCCAGGGCGCCTCGACCGTGATCGGCCGGCCTCCGCACCGTTCCACGACGGCGGCCATCCGGGCGCCGAAGACGCCGGTGACGCCCACGATGACGGCGTCCCCCGGTTCCACCAGATTGACCAGGAGCGCCTCCATGCCGGCGGAGCCGGTGCCGGAGAGCGCGATCGTGAACCGGTTCTCGGTGCGAAAACAGCGCCGGAGCATCGCTTGAATCTCGTTCATGAGCCGCAGGAACTCCGGGTCCAGATGCCCCAGCAGCGGCGTGCCCATGGCCTGCAGCACGCGCGGATGCACCAGGCTGGGCCCGGGACCGAGCAGCAGTCTGGGCGGGGGAATGAACTCACCGCAAACAGAAGAGGTCGCGCGCGTCACAGAGGCCATCCGATGTTGGTTCCCAGCCGTCCGCCGCCGGTATCACCGCGCGGCTAGTATAACGAAAGCCTCCCGGTTCCGCCACCGAACTTGCCGGTCTTCTGACTTGCCGGTCTTCCGTCCGGCTGAAAGGGCGCGCCTGTTCCCTGCCGCCAAAATGTTATACTGCGCCCATCGGGAGTCTGGGTGAGCGATCTTACGAATATGGGGCAGGATGAGCCGATCGCTGCCAGTCAGGACGGCGCTGAGCCGGCGGTCTCTGCATCGCCGGCGCCGCCGCTGCCTGTTTCCCAGCCTGTTCCTCGGTTCTCCCCGTTTCTGACCGGCTTCTCGGCGCTCATTCTACTGGGCTCGGTGCTCCTGTTTGCCTGGCTGCAAGCCACCGTTCCCCGCCTCAGCCGGGTGGACGAACCGGCGCGCGCGCTGGCGCTGATGGTCGGCCGCTCGATGGACCTGGAGGCGGTCTTCGCCAACGCGCCGCCCTGGGAACGGCTGCTCTTCGACTTGACGATGAGCGACAGCAGGGAGACGTTGCCGCTGGCTTCCGTCTGGTATGAGGAACTGGCCGACTCGTTCCCGGACCCGCAAGTGCGACTCCAGACGGCGATCCTGGCCGGCGAGGCCGGTAAGCTCGACCGAGTGCGCGTCGAGACCCAGGCCTGGGCTCATGCCGAGAACCCGTTCCCTCTGTTCGCCCGGTTGCTGAGCGCCGCCTATCTGGAGCCAAGGATTACGCGGGCGGAAGAGCTTGCGCTCCAGGCGGAATTGGCGGAGCGGATTCCGGCCGGCTGGTTCTATGATCGGTTGGCCCTCCAGATCGCGACCAAGGCCGGCGATCAGCCGCTGCTCTCGGCCACCAAGGAAGCCCTAATCAGCCGGACGGAGCCCCTGGTGCAGCGGGCTCGTATCCTGGCCGGCTTGCAGTTGTTCTGTATTGTGGCTGGCCTGATTGCTCTGGTCCTGATCGTCCGGTCGCGGGGAACGCGCCTAGTTCTGCAAGTGGGGGAGGCGCAGGTCCCGCCTCTCTGGCGCGGCCGCCTCGGTTCCGTGGTTCTGATCCGCGGCGGAGCGATCAGTTCGCTCTTGACCCTGGCCTTACTCTCCTTCGAGACCGACAACCTGCTGGTTCGGGCCTTGGCCATCCCGCTTACGAACTTGCCGATTCTGTTCCTGGCCCGGCGGCATTTGTTCGGCCCCACGGGGGGCGGATTCATGCAGAGCCTGGGGCTCCGACCCGTGCCCGCTGCCTGGGGCCGGCTGGGGCTGATGTTGGCCGCCCTGCTCGCGGCGGCGTTGCTGGGAGAATGGGGCCTGGGCCGAATCGCGGAAGCCTGGGACCTGTCCAGTCACTGGACCGAATGGTTCGACGGAGATTTGGTCTGGGGATCCGGCCTCCTGCTGACGATCAGTCTCTTGGAGTATGTGCTGTTCGCCCCCTTGTTCGAAGAACTGGTGTTTCGGGGGCTGCTCTTCGCCACACTGAGACGCAAGTTTGGATGGGGCATGGCGGCGGCGATCAGCGCGGGCATCTTTGCGTTGGCGCACGGGTATGGAGTCTTGGGCACGGTCAGCGTCTTCTGGAGCGGGATGCTCTGGGCCTGGGCCTATGAGAAAACCGGCAGCCTCCTGCCAGGCATGGCCGCCCACATGCTCAACAATCTGCTGGTCTGCGCAGCAGTCATGGCGCTGCTTCGGTGAGCAATGGCAAAAGTTGAAAAGTTTGAAAGTCAGCAAGTCGCAAAGTTAGAACGTCGAGAAGGTCCGAAAATCTCCTGCTCGGATTTGTGACTTTTCGACTTTATAGACTTTCCAACTTGTGATGCGCCGCGTTTTCGATGGCATCCAACGCCTCGTACAAATCCGGGTGGAGGACCGTATAGCCCAGCTCGGTTTGCAGCTTGACGATGGAGAGGCGCTTCCCCGGGCCTACCCCCTGTTGCCGATTTTCCCCCGATGACTCCACGCCCCAACGGTCCCGCGCCGTCCGGCAGATCTCGGCCCATTGTCTGGGCTGTCCGTCGCTGACGTTGTAGCTCTCTCCTGCCTTGCCCCGTTCCAGCGCCGCCAGGCAGATGTAGGCCAGGTCCTCCACATGTACGAGGTTGACGTAGCGTTGAGAGGCCGTCACCCGGCCTTGCCTGACCCAATCCAGGACATGACGTCCCGGTCCGTAGATGCCGGCGCTGCGGAGGACGATCGCCTGACAATGTGTCCGGAGCCATTCCTCGCCGCGCACGCGGGGGAGGGCCAGGTTGAGCGGGGACGCTTCGTTGATCAGCGGCGCTGCTGCTCCTGCCTTCTGGGGGGGCGACGGCTCATAGGCCGACGTGCTGCCCAGCACCACCAACCGGCTGACCCTGGGGGCGACTCGCTCGGCAAAATCTTGCACCAGCGTCTCGGGGACCGCCGGGAAACACCAGACGAGCCGGGCCTGCTCCGGAATGTCGGCCCAGGTCTGCGGCCGGGCCAGATCGAAGCGCAGGCGTTGCGAGGCGGGAATCGAAGCTAGGTGTTCGTCCGGCGATCGGCTGCCGGCCATGACCCTCAGCCCCCTGGCCTGGCCGAGGGCATGGATGACTAGGCCTGTATAGCCGGCGCCGAGAATCACGACCGGTGTTCGCTGGTCCATACGCGGTAAAATTCCAACCCTACGCCGCCGGCTCCCTTTCATCCTGTGGTTGCCGGCTGGTTCCGAGGCCGGTTCGGCGCGTCCAGGGAGGTCCAGGCCAAGAGCCGGCCGGCCTCATCCTGCCTGGCCGCACATGCCGGTCCTGTCATCCCACGACATCGTGTTCCGCAACGGGGCTCCGATCCGGTCCGGTTCGTATCAGCTGGTGGGTGAGCACAGGGAGGGGCGGAGCGACCAGCCCTGGGAGATGTGATCGCTCTGCCGCGCCGCGACTAGGGTCTTGCCTGGTTTCCGGTCAGCCGGGGGGCGGACGCCAGTTCGCGATGCAGGCCGGCCACCAATTCGGCCGACGTGGTCTTGTCGGTCGGCACGAGCTGTGGATATTTCTCTCGCGTCAGCTGGAAGAAGGTTGCCTGCCGGTCCTCGGACATTCCCAGCAGCGATCCCAACGAGGCGAGGTACTCCCCCTGGCCCTGGGCCATGTCCTGCTTCACATTCTCGAAGTTCAAGGCCGTAAAGGCGTTCACCTTGAATTCATCCTTCACGAGCCCATCCTCGGTGAACCAGGCCTTGCCGGACGTGCTGGACAGGATGTCCGTGGTGGGATCGGTCGTCGCCTTGGTCAGGCCCTTGGTGGTGCAAGCGGGCAGGGTCAGCATGAGGATGAAGACGGAGCGCAACAGCGCGGCCCGTACATTGGATGATCTCATCGGGTGACCTCCCATCGTCGCGTGTCTTGTCATCAGGCAGGGAACTGATCGCGTCGGCAAGCTAGCAGTCACCTTGTGTGCTGTCAAGCCTTGGGTGGCCTGCCCGGCACCGGCAAGCCCTCCAGCTCCATGATCCGCAGCGCATTGGTCGTGGGACAGGGGCCAGGCCGCAGGCGGTAATCGAACGTCAGCGCCTTGGCTTCGACGGTCTCCTGGAAATGGGCGTTGGCGACGGCCGGCAGCTCCTGTTCCAGTTGCGCCAGCTCCAGGTCGTGCGTGGTAATGAGACCCAACCCGTTGCCCGAGGCCAGCGTCTGGATGAACGCCTTGCTGCCGGCAAGCCGCTCGCGGTTGTTCGTGCCCTTGAAGATTTCGTCGATCAAGAACAGCACCGGCTTGGCCGACCGGTCGTGCGCCGCATCCAGCAGCCGTTTCAGCCGCTTCACCTCGGCGTAAAAGAACGAGAGCCCGGCTTCGAGCGAATCGTCCACCCGGATGCAACAGACCGGCCGGACCCAGGTCCAGTCGAACGAGGTTGCGCAGACCGGTGCGCCGGCTTGCGCCAGGCAGACATTGATGCCGATCGTGCGCAGGAACGTGCTTTTGCCGGACATGTTCGAGCCGGTGATCAGCAGGATCCGTCCCAGACCGGCAAGCTCCAGATCGTTGGCCACCCGTTTCCCAGGGGGGAGCAGGGGATGGCCGAGCGAGCGGGCCAGAATCGCGGCGGGGCGTCCGTTTCCGGCCGCCGGCGCCAGGGGAGTGGGCCACTGATACTGAGGGTGCAGATAGGCAAAGGTGCCGAGCGCCGCCGCCGCATCCAATTCAGCCAAACGATCCACCCAGACCGGCAGACTCTGCGCCAAGTGCCGGCGGATGGTCTCCAGTCTGTAGGTGAACCAAAGATCCCAGGGCATGAGGGCATTGGCGGCCAGATGCACGAGGGGATGGGCGCGCAGGCTGAGCCCCTGACTGGTCCGCGCCAATCGCGCGATGGCTGTGGACGGTCTGGCGGCTCCCCGGAGGAGCGGCTCGCAGAGGCGACGCAGGGTTGGAGTCGGGATGAAGGGCCTGCGTTCCAGATATAGACACAGAGACCCCAGCCGGTCCAGTTCGTGTTGCAGGGAGAGGGAACGGCCGAAGACCGGGGCGGTCCGGTCCGATGTGAGTAATTGGATGAGGGCATAGACGGCGAAGGACAGGATCCAGTAGTTGGGGGCCGGCGTCAAAGCCGAAGCCAGGGCCAGCGTCAACGTTGTGGCCGCCAGCCCGCTCGTTAACCACAAGAGAGGCACCAGGCCTGGAAATCCGGCTTGGGTTTCGAGAAGGGCCTGAATCCTGGCGCAATCGATTTCCGAGTCGGCCGCCTTGCCGGCCGGCTTGGCGGCCAGGGCCAGCCGATCCCGCAGGAGCGGGAGGCGCGCCAGTTCTTTGATCGCCTGCTGCCGCGTCTGCCAGGTTTCCTGATCGGGCAGCCGCTCGGCCTGGTTCAGCAGCCAGGCTGCCAGCCGCTCGCGCCCCGCCGACAGGACCGTCGTGTTGAGTAGATGCAGCAGCGCATGGGGGCCGGTGATGTCGAGGTCTTTGGCGTAGGGATGGCCTTCGGGGGTCGGGACGAGGCGCGCGGGGATCGCCGGCCAGTCCAGGGCGAGCCGGGCCAGGTGCGCGCGTTTAATGCAGCGCCAGTTACGTAGTTGATGTAAACGGTCTTCTAGCCTAGTATGATACCGGGCGACGATCAGGAAGATGAGCGTGAACAGGCCCAATAAACCGTTGCCGAGGTGATAGAGCGCCTGCTTGTAGGCCATGACCGAAGCGGCGGCGCCGACGAGGAACAGGGCTAGGCGCCAGCGGCTGAAGAAGGCGCTGGTCCGTTCGGCGCGCGCGATGAGCCGATCCATGCGTCGGAGCAAGCGGTGGAGGGACCGTTCCCTGGTCTGTTCCGGCGAAGCAGCGGTCGCGTCGGGCATGGCGCGACCTTACCTGCTTGTGCCGATATCCGTCAACGGGGCATCAGAGCCGTCTATGGCGCGTGAATGGGTCGAAGTGCGAGTCGCGGCTTCCCTGGATCCGGGCGAATTGCTCGGGATGCTGGATGATCCGGCCGTGACCGGCGCTTGGGAAGAGAACGGGGTGGTGCACCTGTACTGGCCGGGGGATCGCTGGACCGGCGCGTCTCGTGATGCCCTGGCTGCCGTCCTGCAACGGGCTGGACAGGGCGTGCCGCAGGACATCGTATCCGTGCTGGTGGTCCCGGATCGGGATTGGAACGAGGAGTGGGCCAAGTCGGTCAAGCCGCTCCGCATCGGCCGGCGGATCGTGATCCGGCCCAGCTGGGAGCCGGTGGCGGTCGAGCCGGGCGGGATCGAGTTGACCCTGGACCCCAAACAGGCCTTCGGGACCGGCCACCATGCCACCACGCGGTTGCTGTTAGAGTGGCTGGAGGAACTGATCCGCGGCGGCGAGCGCGTCCTGGACGTGGGCACGGGCAGCGGAATTTTGGCGATGGCGGCCGTGAGGCTCGGCGCCGCGTCCGCCATCGGGATCGACAACGATCCGGTGGCGATCGACTGTGCCCAAGGCTATGCCGGCCTGAACGGGTTCGGCCCGGAGCTGGAGCTGCGCACCGCCACGTTGCGCGAGCTGTCCGGGGAGGAGTCCCGGCACGTCACCCTGGTCTTGGCGAACCTGGACCGACGGACGCTCCTGGACTCGGTTCGTCTTCTGGCCCCCTATCTGGAGCGGGGCGCGCGATTGTTGTTGTCCGGGCTGCTGACGGAAGATCGAGCCGAGACCGCCACGGCCTTTGCGGCGGTGGGGGGAACGGTGTGCGCATTGCGTGAAGCGGAGGGCTGGCTGGCGCTGGAACTGCTCCGCCCTGAATCTTGCGAAGGAGAGTCAACGATGGCGGCTATGAAGATCCGTCCTCGGGTCTACGTGCACCAGATCAGTGTGTCTGACGGAGGCCTGCCCAAGCTGCCGGTGCCCAAGGCCCGGATCACAACAGAGGGGGTCGAAGGCGATCGCCACCGCAACACCCTGTTGCACGGAGGGCCGGATCGGGCCGTCTGCCTGTTTTCGCTGGAGCTGATCGAAGCGCTGCAGGCCGAGGGCCATCCCATCCAGCCCGGCGCAACCGGAGAAAATCTCACGCTGGCCGGTGTGGATTGGGCCGGCCTCGTGCCGGGCAGTCGGATCGCGGTGGGAGCCCAGGTCTGGTTGGAGATTGTGAGCTATACGGCGCCCTGTTCGCTGAACACCTGCTACTTCGATGCGGGCAACTTCAAGCGCATCTCACAGGATCTCCATCCAGGGTGGAGCCGGCTCTATGCCAAGGTCCTGGCCGAGGGGACGGTGCGCGTCGAGGATGCGGTGAGAGTGGAAGAAGCGTGAAGCGTGAGCCACGCAATGAACAATGTTCGATGTGGAATGTTCAATTGGGCATTGAGAATTGCGCACTGAACATTTCCCGGCACACACGAGGCGAGCAACGTCAATGAGCCGAATCCTTGAGCCGGAAGTGATGGAAGATGAGGCCCAGTGCCTGACCTATGCCAAGGCGGATTTCGAAGAGGAGAATCAGGGATTCGTCGATCGCTTTCGGGATTACTATCCGGACATGACCGAGGGCCATGTCCTGGACCTTGGCTGCGGTCCCGGCGACATCCCGATCCGGTTCGTGCGGGCGCTGCCCGGCTGCCGCGTGACGGGCGTGGATGCCTCGGCGGCGATGATCCGTCTGGCGGACGACGCAGTGCGAGCCGCAGGGCTGAGCGATCGCATCACCCTGCGCTGCGAACGGGTGCAGGGGCTGCGGCTCGATGAGCCGGCGGACGCCGCCCTGTCCAACAGCCTGCTCCATCATCTGCCCAACCCCTTAAGCTTCTGGTATGAACTCAAACGGCTGCTGAAACCCGGCTCGTTCGTGCTGGTCATGGACCTGCTCCGCCCCGAGTCGCCGGAGGAGGCCCAGGCTGTCGTGGACCGGTACGCAGCCGGCGAACCGGCGGTGCTCCGGCGCGATTTTTACAACTCTCTCCTGGCTGCGTTCACGGAAGACGAAGTGGCGTCGCAGCTCGCCGAGCTGAACCTCAGTCGCCTGTTGATCGACGTGCCGGACGACCGCCACTGGGTCGTCGGCGGACGGCTCTACTGACGCGAGAGACGGGTAGAAGATAGGGCCAAATCGTCTATTAAAAGCCAGGGTGGCGGAGCTGGAGTGACTGGCTACGGTCGTAAGAGCACGGCGGCGACGACGAGGACCGTGAGGGCGGCGAGGACCGTGAGGTAGACGATCACGCTGCGGTCCGCATGCCAGGCGGTTTGCCATTCTTCCGGATACAAGCTTTTCCCGGTCGCGTAGAGCCCTTCCTCGTAGAGCCCCATCGCCCGTTCGATCTCGATCAACGCCTGTTTGGCCATCCGGTGGCGGTCGCGCTGCTGCAGGATCAAATAGGCGAAGATGGCGGTGAAGAGGGCCACGCCGGTGATGGCGAAGAGCGCGCCGGTCACGTCCGAATGGGCCGCCGAGGGGACGGCCAGCATCGTGACCAACAACAACACGAGAAACGCGCTGGCGAACGCCGTCAGCCGCATCATCTGTTCCCGCCGGCGAAAGACCTCTTCCTTGTACCAGGGGTAGAGGATCTTCAAGACCTCCAGCCGTTCCTCGCCCAAGCTATGGAGTTCCTGCATTGCGCCCCCCTAGGTTGATTGCGCCGACAGGTGCGTCACGGTCCACTCGATCAGCTTGCCGGCCATCGAGCGAAAGTCCTCGGCCTTCGAAAATCCATGGTCCGCGCCGTGGAGGATATCCAGACGCTTCGGTGGCCGCAGGGCGTCCAGCAGGCGCCGGCTCTGGTGGAGGGGGACATATTCGTCCTGATCGCCCTGGACGATCAGTGTCGGCACGGTGATGGATTGGGCCGCGTCGTAGCCCCGGTAACGGGCGCACTCTTCATAAAACGCATAGTGAAGCGGGACGCGCTCGTTCCCGCCGGTGATGTTGGGAATCGTCCCGGTGCCTTTCCACGCCACGATGCCCTCCGGGCCGAACTCCAAGCGAAGCATTTCTTCGAAATCCGGCACGGGACATTTGAGCGCGAGGCTGGCTAGGCGTCCCTTGCCTGCTGCCTCGCCGGCGGCCATGAGGGCGATGAGCCCGCCGAAGCTGGAGCCGATCAGGCCGATCCGGCGATAACCCTTGGCCGATGCCAGTGCGATGGCGGATGTTGCCTGGTCCAGGGCCGTCGTGATGGTGATGCGCTCAAAGGGCCCGTCGCTCTCGCCTTGTCCGAAGAAATCGAACCTCAGGGTGGCCAGACCCTGCGCCAGAAAGGCTCTGGTGAGGGTCTTGTTCGTGGTGCTGTTCTTGTTCGACAAAAAGCCGTGCAGCAGGACGACGATCCGGTCGGTCGGCTGGGCCGGTGTGGCCAGGACGGCGGAAACCTTGTGGCCGGCCCCGTCCTGGAACGTCAGCGCTTGTTCCATGCGCGGTATTGTAGCAGAAATGCCGGAGAGAGCCGAGCCTGCTACTCGTTCGATTTTTCCGACGGCTGATGCCGCAGGAGCCGGACGACTTTGACGCCGAAGGTGAGTAACGCGACGGCCAGGAGGCCGGCGCTGATCCAGGCGGCCGTTTGCACGGCCGGCACGCGCAGGCTGTATTGCCAGACGAGGCCGGCGGTGAACAGGAGCGCCACCGTTCCCATGTTGAGCGTCCCGACCTGCAGGGGGCGCCATTGCTCGACGATGCCGGTGAGGGATTCCAGATAGGGGCCGCGCTTCTTATGGCTCTTGACCCGCTTGACCGTAAGCATGATCGGCAGCAGGTGCGACAGGGCTCCGATGACGGTTTGCAGGACGAACCCGATCAGTGCCAGGTGGGTATAGGCCACCAGATGGAGTTTTCCGATGGGGACGTAGGCCGGCTCCCAGAGGCTGTTGATGGCGACGAACAGGCCGCCGATCGCCGCCATCAGCAGGAAGAAGGTGGCCAGCATGAAATGGTCCGAAGCGATGCGGCTTGGCCGGCCGGCCGCGATCCAGGTCTGTGCGATGTTGTACCCGTAGAGGAGGGCGCCGGCGATGATCACCGCACCGGCGGCGATCTCGATCCGCAGGTCGCCCGGCAAGAATCCGGCGATCAGCAGGGCTATGCCGGCCGGCAGCAGGGCAAAGGTCCAGCGGGCGAGCTTCTGGCTGTAGAGGGGCACGTTTAAGACCGTGGGAAACAGGTTGTGCATCGTGCCGACGATGGCCAGGGTCGCGAACCCCAGCAGGTTCAGGTGGATGTGGGCCAGCCGGGCCTGGCCGTGCAGCGTGACGGGGAACAGCCGCATGGCCATGGCGTCGCCGATGCCCAGTCCTGCCAGCAGGGCGACCAGCGCCACGCCGTAAAACCAGAGGTTCAACGGAGGGGACACCAGGCTGCTTTGGGCCTGGCCGAGCCCGTCTTTCAACACGGCGAGGAAGGCCAGGACCACCAGCAGGCCGGAGGCCGCAACGACCTGCGGCTGACCGGCGGCGAAGCCGATCAACATGCCGACGGCGCCCCCGTTAATCAGGCCATAGAGGAGCGGGTGGGATTCCGGCCGGTCCTTGCCGGTCATCAACAGGGTCGGCACGAAGGCCAGAATCGCGCCGAGGATCATCTGGGCCACGCCCCCGACCAGCGCGGCGTGTACGTGCACGAGGCGGGTCTGCGGCGGCAGGGGACTGCCGATCATGATGCCGATGAACAGCGCGACGCCGAGCAGCCCGGATAGCAACAGCCAGAAGAAGCCGGTCAGCAGGAACAGTGGCGGACGGACGTGCATGGGCATACCCTCATTGCGGGAGAAAATAAAAGTGATTTGTCGGCCCCTTGCCGTGGCCGATGGCCAGGTGGTGGCGGATCGCTTCCGTCACGTAGATCTTGGCCTGCTGCACCGCATCGGGCAGGGCCTTACCCCTGGCCAGTTGCGCGGCGATGGCCGAGGCATAGGTGCAGCCGGTGCCGTGCGTGTGGGGCGTCTCGATGAACTCGCCCTTGTAGACGTTGAAGAACTTGCCGTCATAGAGAAGGTCCGTGCCCCGCTCGGCGAGCAGATGGCCGCCCTTGATCAGCACGTGCTTGCAGCCCAGCTTGTGAATCGCCTTGGCGGCCTGCCGCGCGTCGGCCAGGGACTTGACGGAGAGGCCCGAGAGCTGTTCCGCCTCGTGGATGTTGGGCGTCACCAGGAAGGCCAGCGGGAGCAGGGTCGCTTTCAGGTGGTCCACCGCGTCCTGCTGCAAGAGGGGGTGGCCGCTCTTGGCCACCATGACCGGGTCCACCACCAGATTCGCCGCGCGGTAGTGCTTGAGCCTGCGGCTGACTACATCCACGATCTGCGCAGAGGAGAGCATGCCGGTCTTCACCGCCGCCACGTCGAAATCTTCGAAGACGGCGGTGATCTGCGCCTCGATGACCTTGACCGGCAGGTCGTGGACCGACACCACGCCCTGGGTGTTCTGCGCGGTGATGGAGGTGATCGCCGACATGGCGTAGACCCCGTTGGCGGACAGGGTCTTGATGTCCGCCTGGATACCCGCGCCTCCGCCGGAATCCGATCCGGCAATCGTCAGGACTTGTTTCATGGTCATCCGCCACTGATTTGTGTGTGAAGAGTTTCGGTCCGCATCCTTCGGCCCGACACCCGTATCATACACAAGAGCCGCCTATTCACCAACAGCTCTGTCCCGGTCGGTCGGCCGGCCGCCCAAGCCTCTGCCGAACCTGCATCCGCCCGCGTCGCCCGCTGGATCAGGATCGATACATAGAAGGGCAGAAAGAAATAGGCCAGCGCGCCCTGGACGTCCTGGTCTTGTACAGGGGCAGGTAGGAAGCCATGACCTGTCTGGCTGCGAAGAGGTCGATCCTCGTGAGGGCCCGGCGACTCCGGTCTCGGCTAAGCCCTGCGCCGTGAAGATGCGGGCCTGTGACTGTTCATCCCGGAGCGCCCTGGTTAAGGCCGGAATGGTCCTGCGCCGGTGGACTGCCAATACCAGCCGGCGCAGGGCAGATCAGGGCCAGCAGTCCCGTCAAGTTCAGTCAGATCTTCCGCTGAGTCGTGCGCGCTCCGTACGTTGCCCCGTGATGCGTATCCGTGTATAACACGAGTCTCAACCCCATGCCACGGTTTGCCCTGATGCGGACCCTCATTGCGACCGCCACGTTCCTGGCCCTGTGTCTTGGCTGCGGCGGCCCCTCGTTCGTCTCGCGGCCGGTCATCGAGGGGGGTGGCTGGCTGGTCCGACTCCAGACCTATGCCCAGGCAGACAAGGCCGGCGAGGTCCGCTATGACCATCCGGTCCAGTGGAGCGAGCAGGACCTGGGCGCCATCCTGTCGCGGCTCTATCTGAGCGAACGGGTCGGCATGCTCGACAAGCAGCCGCAGCCCAGGCCCGTCTTTTCGCTGGAGGACATCGGCCAATTGACGCCGGCGGTCCGAGAAGCGTTTCGTCTGGCCAAGCCGCACGAATGGGTGACGTTTTCCCTGGCGCATCCGGCCGGTCAGGGTGCGGAGGTTACTTCAGGAGCCCTGTATGTGGAGGAGCAGCAGCTGCATGTGATTGTGGCCAACGACCGGGAGGCCGTGCCGGCTGGCGAGGAGGTCAGGACGTTGAAGGCCAACCCCCTGCGCCCGCTGAAGGTGCGTGGCCGCACGCTCGCCTTCGACCCGGTCGCCTCCGTCGTCCTCTCGCGGAACAACTGGATGAGCGGGTACGACAATCCCGCCGCCAGCGAGGTGATCCTGGACCACCGCAAGTTCCTGGCGTCGCTCAAACCAGTTCCGCCCGTCCCAACGAAACCGTCCGCAGCCGTTACTCCTCCGCCTCAGGCGGCACGCGCGCCGGCGACCGAGGACCTCAAGGCGACGGTCCAACAACTGCAAGGCGAAATCGAGCAACTCAAGCGCCGTCTCGCCGAACAAGAGGCAGAACTCGCCAAACTCAAATCCCGTCCCGCCGCCTCAAAAAAAGAACCCGGCCCTTAAACAGCCGGTTCAGTAGGCGGTCACCGCAGCTTGTTTCGCTTGAGGTACAGCTTGTCTTGTCAGCCTCGAAAAATTTTTGAATCAAAAACCGCCATAGACCGATCTGCCTGGAAAAGCAATGGGCAGGAACGGCGGGTATTTGGATGACCGGAGGACGACATTGCGGGCGTGCGGTGTTGATTGCTGAGCGAAGCGCCCCTCTCTTTTCCTCATGGCCGGTGCATTTCGCGGGCCGGCAGCTGTGCTGTCCCAGACTGCGCGCATTGAACGAGCACGTGTTCATTGCGCGCTCTGCGAGCAAAGGGACGGCACAGCTGCCAATGCCCGCCTCTTCTCTTTACACCGGCCACTTTTCCTCGTTCCAGGACATCTCCCAAAACATCCACTCGTACCGCGAGCTGATCACGAAGGCCTCTTCCATCCTCCGCAGCTCCGCCTTGCTTGCCTCCTGAGCCCACTGATCCACTTTGGTCCTCATCCATTCCTGGACGGCCGAGAATTCCGGCGATGCATAGAGGAGGAGCCAGTCTCGGTAGGGATGGTCTTCGCGCGGCAGACCCTTCTTCAACAGGTGCTTGCCCACGACGCAGTAGATCCAGGCGCAGGGGAGGGCGACGACCGTAATCTCCGCCGCCGAGCCTGTGGCCGAGACCGAGAGCATATGTCTGGTGTAGGCATGGTTCGTCGGGGCCATCGGCACGGAGGTCATCTGCTGGGGCGTCATCTTCCATTTCTTTCCGTAGCTTTCGTGGAGGCTCCGTTCGACCAGGATCGTCTCCTCCGCCAGCTTGTTGAAGCGCAGCGCCGACTCGGCATCCGGCGCCTTCTGCGCCGCCGCCGAAAAGATGCGGGCCAGGTCGCCGAGAAATCGCGCGTCCTGGAGGATGTAATATTTGAATTTTCTTTGTGGCAATGTGCCCTTGCCCAGGGCCGCGACGAAGGGATGGGTCAGTTGTGCGTCCCAGATGGGTTGAGCCAGCTTGCGAAGATGATTGCAGAAGGACATGGCTACACTCCCCGGAGCTGATGACTTATCGCTGATAGCCGGAATGGAGGTCGCATGACAGGGACGGGTCGATCGGATCGGGCATGCCGTTAGTTGCGGTTGAGGCGGTTGATCCCGTCCAGGGCGGCCGTGCGGTAACATTCGGCGAGGGTCGGGTAGTTGAAGACATTGTGGACGAAGAAGTCCACTTGCCCTCCGTAGGTGATGACCGCCTGGCCAATGTGGATCAGTTCCGTGGCTCCCTCGCCGATGATGTGGGCGCCCAGCAGCTCCAACGTGTCCCGGTGGAAGATGAGCTTGAGAAGCCCTTCCAGGTCGCCGAGGATCTGGCCCCTGGCGATTTCCTTGTAGAAGGCCCGGCCCACTTCGTAGGGGACCCCAGCTTTCGTCAGCTCCTCCTCGTTCTTCCCGACGGTGGAAATCTCGGGAATCGTGTAGATGCCGTACGGCATGATCTTGGGCAGGGAAGATTGGGCGATGTTGAAGGCGTGACAGCAGGCGAGCCGCCCCTGTTCCATGGACGTGGAGGCCAGGCCTGGAAAACCGATCACGTCGCCGGCCGCGTAGATGTGGGGCACCTCGGTCTGGTAATGCTCGTTCACCTTGATCTGCCCTATCTTGTCCGTGGCGATGCCGATGGCGCCCAAGTTCAGCTCGTCCGTGTTGGCCATGCGGCCCATGCAATAGAGCAGCATGTCCGTGATCACGGTCTTGCCGCTCTTGAGCGTGGCCACGACTCGGCCCCGTTCGTCCTCCGCGACCTTGTCGAGGTCCTCCCCGAGCTTCATCATGACCCCGTTGGTGCGCATTTGATAAATCAGGGCCTGGACCACTTCCTGGTCCACGAACCGCAGGAGCTCGTTGCGCCGTTCCAGCAGCGTGACCTTGATGCCGAAGGCGGCGAACATGGAGGCATATTCGCAGCCGATCACGCCGCCCCCGACCACGGTCATGGTCTTGGGGAGGGAGTCGATGGAGAGGATTGAGTCGGAATCGCAGATGGTCCTGTCGTTGAACGGCACTTCCTCGCCCCGGCGGGGGCGCGATCCGGTGGCGATGACGATGTACGGGGCCGTGAGCGTATACATCTGGCCGGTATTGCGTCTGACTTGCACGGTATGGGGGTCCGCGAAGGAGGCGGTGCCGTACACGATCTCGACGTCGTTGCGTTCGAGCTGGTTGTTGATGATGTCCAGCTCGTACTTGATGACCAGGTCCTTTCTGGTCATCAGGTCGCTCATGGTGAAGTTCTTCTTGAGCGAATAGGCCATGTTGGGCAAGGAACGGAGCTTGAACCCGTGCAGGTAGTAGATCGCGTCCTTGAGGGCTTTGCTGGGGAGAGTGCCGGTATTGACGGAGGCGCCGCCGACGGCCGAGCGTTTCTCGACGATCGCGACGCGCTTGCGCAGCTTGGCCGCCTGGATGGCGGCCTTTTGGCCGGCCGGTCCGCTGCCGATCACGATCAGGTCGTACTGGGCCATAACGCTCCTCGGTTGTCAGTAATCAGTGGTCGGTTTCGGTCATGCATTTAACTGAGGACCGATAACTGTGCACGGACCACGCTTCCTTACAGCAACGTCCTTGCTGCCTCGAACGCCGCGTCCATGTCCGGCATCTGGGCCAGCTCCGGCGTGAGCTGCAGGTACCGGATCATGTTGTCCTTGTCCACCACCATGATGGTGCGGGCCAGGATGTGGGGGCCGGGAAGCAGCAAGCCGTGGGCCTTGCCAAAGTCTCCTCCTCGGTAATCGGATAAAAAGGTCACATTCTTGATCTTGGCTTCCTCGGCGAAGCGTTTTTGGGCGAAGGGGGTGTCCACGCTGACCGTGATCAGCTCCACGGCTTTGTCCAATCCGTTGTTTTGTTCGCTTAAATAGTGGGTCTGCTGCTCGCAGACCTTGGTATCCAGCGAGGGCACGATGCTGATGATCCGGACCTTGCCCTTCCCCTTGGTGATCCCGGTCAAGCCCAGGTCGGTCTTGGACACCTGGACCTCGCGCAGGGAATCGCCCGCTTTGATGCCCGGCCCAGCCAGCGCCAGGGGAGCGCCTTTGAACGTGACCGTGTGACCCTCTCCCGCCGTCGCGCTGCTTTTGGCGACGGGGAAATCCTGATAGGCAAAGCCCCGCTGGCCGTCTCCGGTCATAGCGCAGCCGGCCAATCCGGCGTAGCCGATCAGCGCCCCATACAAGCTGAACATCTGTATCCGCTGGACTCTGGTCATATTGGCGCCTCTCATGAATCATCACCCCCGTCTGGCACTGTCTGCCCGTTTGCCGGGTAAGCATAGCGCAAGGCAGTCCCGTTGTCTTGTCGTTTTTTATTGAAGGAACCGGAGCAGGAGGGGATTGACCAGGTCGGGCCTCTCCCATTGGGGAATGTGGCCGGCTTTGGGGATGAGCGCGAAGGTCGAGCCGGGGATGACGGATGCCATGTTCCGGCTGACCTGCGGGGGAAAGACCTCGTCCTCCGTGCCCCAGATGATGAGGGTGGGGCGGTTGATGTCGCGCAGGCGCTTGGCAAATCCCTCCTCCCACAGAGGTAGGGCCCCGGCCTGGGCCAGGAGGGGCGGGATGAGTCCCGGCCGCCGGCGGTTGCGGTAGGCCCGGTCGATGACCGCGGGGGTGAGCCGGCTGTGGTCGTAGACGATTTCCTTGAGCACCGCTTCCGTCGCGCCTCGGCCGAGCAGCCAATTGCCGAATTGCACCAACCAGACCGGGGCGTTGGTCTCGATCGCCTGCCTGATCAGGCGTCCGGTGAGCTTCTCCTCCACGTGATCCGGCAGGCCGCTGATCAGCACGAGCCGGTCCACCCGCTCCGGATGGGCCAGGGCCATGCCGATGACCAGCCCGCCTCCCATCGAGTTGCCGACGAGCGAAGCGCGGGGGATGTCCAGCGCATCCATGAAGGCCGAGAAGAACGTTAGCATCTCGTCGGGGCCGTAGGCTTGGTCCGGTTTGTCGGAGAGGCCGGAGCCGAGCAGGTCCAGCGTGATGAGCCGGTGGCTCCCGGCGAAAGCCCCTTGCTGGTACTCCCATTGCCACATCGACCCGCCGAAGCCGTGGACGAGGATGACGGGAGGGCCCTGGCCCTCGTCCAGGTAGGCAATGCGGTGGCCCTGGACCATGACGGTCTTGACGGGGCGCCGCTCGAACGAATCGAACCAGGGGGGAATGTCCTGGGTGCCGGTGCAGGCGTTGAACAGGAGGGGCAGAAGGAGCAACGCGAATCGGGAGAAGTGGGCGGGGAGGTCGCGCACGCGCTATTCCAATTGAATGAGCGTCTCGTCGGTCTTGACGTCGTCCCCGTCCTTGACGTAGAGCGTGGCCACGGTCCCGCCGATGGGGGCCGGCACCCGGCTTTCCATCTTCATCGCCTCGATGATCAGCACAGGATCGCCGGCGGCGACCCGGTCGCCCTCGGCCACCAGGACTTTCACCACGCGGCCCGGCATGGGGGAGCTGATATCGCCCGGCTTGGCCGGCTTGGGCCGTCTGGGTTTGCCGGCCTTGTCCTGGTCCGGCACGCCGGCCAGCACTTCCTGGATCGTTTCCAGGTGGACTTCTTCGAGCTTGTCGTTCACACGAATGTAGTAGGGCTTGCGTCCGTCGCTCTTGCGGCCGGACCCAGATACCTGGATGTGGAACGTCTCGCCGTGGACGGTGAGGTTGAACTCCACCGGGGCCAGATGGAGTTCATGCGCCACCGCTGGACCCTTCTCCGGCGGAGTCTCCAGTTGTTCGGGCGTGAGGTCGCCTTTCTCCCTGGCCTCGAAAAACTCCCGCGCGATGACCGGGAAGAGGGCGAAGGACAGTAGGTCCTCCTCGGACGACGCCTTACCGGCCGAGTCCCGCCTGGCCGCGTTCAATTCCGGCTCCAGCCGGTCGGCCGGCCGGCTCGTGATCGGCTCCTCGCTCCCGATGGCGCGCGCCTGCACCTCGGCGCACACCGGCCCGGGCGGCTGTCCGTAGAGCCCCAGGAAGTAATTCTTGGTCTCGGTGGTGATGACCTTGTACCGTTCGCCGGTCAGCACGTTCAGCGTTGCCTGGGTGCCGACGATCTGGCTGCTGGGCGTGACCAGCGGCGGGTAGCCCATGTCCTGCCGGACGCGGGGCACTTCCTCCAGCACCTGCCGCATCTTGTCGATGGCATTTTGCTGCGCAAGCTGGGCAGCCAGGTTGGAGAGCATGCCGCCGGGAATCTGCGAGGTCAGAATTTCCGCATCCACGCCGGTAAAATCGCTTTCGAACTGCTGGTACTTGCGGCGGACGGTGCGGAAATGTTCGGCGATGGGAACGAACCGCGCAAGGTCCAGCCCCGTATCGTAGGGCGTGTTGCGCAGCGCCGCCACGATGGACTCGGTCGGCGAATGCGAGCTGCCGCCGGCCAGCGGGGAGATGGCGGTGTCCAGAATGTCGAGTCCGCCCAGCACGGCCATGAGCGCGGACATGGACCCCATGCCGGAGGTGTAGTGGCTGTGTAGGTGGATCGGCACGCGGACCGCCGCCTTGAGCCGTTTGACCAGGGTATAGGCGTCGGCGGGCGCCAGGAGTCCGGCCATGTCCTTGATGCAGAGGGTGTCGGTGCCCAGGTCCTCCAGCCGCTTGCCCATCTCGACGAACTTGTCCAGGCTGTGCACGGGGCTGACCGTGTAGCAGATGGCCGCCTCGACGTGCTTGCCGCTGGCCTTGACGTCGCGGATCGCCTGTTCCATGTTGCGGATGTCGTTGAGGGCGTCGAAGATCCTGAAGACGTCGATGCCGTTCGTCGCGGACCGTTCGACGAATTTCTCCAATACGTCATCCGCATAGTGCCGGTATCCCACGATGTTCTGGCCGCGCAGGAGCATCTGCAGCCTAGTCCTGGGCATGGCCTGTTTCAAGGCGCGGAGCCGCTCCCAGGGGTCTTCCTTCAGAAAGCGCAGGCAGGTGTCGAAGGTGGCGCCGCCCCAGACCTCCAGCGACCAGTAGCCTACCGCGTCCAGATTCTGCGCGATCGGGAGCATGTCCTCGGTTCGCATGCGCGTCGCGAGCAGGCACTGGTGCCCGTCACGCAGGGCCACGTCCGTGAGCAGCAGTTTTTTCTCCTGGGCCGAGCCGACCGGCAGGATGGAGCGGGTCGCCTCGCGGAAGGGGCCCTTGGGCTGGGTCTTCGGCACGGACCGCAGATGACTGGCCTTGCGCGGGGCCGGTTTCTTTTTGGGAATTTTTGCCATGTCGCTTGTGCGCGCGCGGGCGTCCCCTCGCGCCTCACTCCTTTAGAATGCCTTACAGTCCTTCATAGGCGGCGATCGCCGCGGAAATGGCGACGACCAAGTCTTCCGGCTCGTACTCGTCCTCGTAGGTGAACAAATCCGGATGGGTCTCCAGGTACGAGGTGTCGAACCGTCCGGCGAGGAAGTCCGGCTCCTCCATGATCTTCTTGAGGAAGGGAATCGTGGTCTTGAGCCCCCGCAGGACATATTCCTCCAGCGACCGGTGCATCCGGCTGACCGTCTCGTCCCACGTACGCCCGCGCACCGTGAGCTTGGCGAGGAGCGCATCGTAGTAGGGCGGGACCGCGTAGTCCTTGTACACGGCGCCGTCGATCCGGACGCCGATGCCGCCGGGCGACAGGTAGGCGGTGACCGTGCCGGTGGAGGGCCGGAAATTGTTGCGCGGGTCCTCGGCGTTGATGAGGCATTGGATGGCATGGCCCTGGAGCGTGACGTCCTCCTGCTTGAACTCCAGCGGCTGGCCGGCGGCGATCGAAATCTGCGACCGGACGATGTCCACAGCGGTGATCTGCTCGGTGACCGTGTGCTCCACCTGGATGC
>SXGR01183513.1_pt1 | contig 28457 bp, 42 predicted proteins | sample 3174711 | NCBI WGS metagenome assembly SXGR01 (sample SAMN11356860, study PRJNA531348) | freshwater metagenome | isolation source: freshwater sample F1-60 | place: China: Fuxian Lake, Yuxi | collected 2017-12-25
AATGTGCGCGTCCGATTCAGCGAGGAGCGTTCGCCCCTCGGCGGCGACGCACGCCGCTTCATGTCCCTCGCGTCCTGCCTTCGTGCGACGGTCGCACTTCGGCGTGATCGCGAATTCTTCCGCGAAATCCGAGGGGCGAAGGACGGCGCAATGTAGGGCGCGACCGATGCGGAACGCATCCGTATCCTCGCGGGGGCGCGAGTGTTCCGCGCGAAGATGTGCGAGCGTGGATCGCGCGAGGGTCTTGACCGTGCTCGCGCGAATCGCGTCGAGCGCGGAGTACTCCGCCTCGCTCATTTCTGTGCCATGGCTGGTACGCATCATCGGATCACCGACCCGCCTGCGCCCTCTACCGCGCGATCCCAATCGGGGGATGAGAGGTGCGGAGCGTCCACGCCGAAATACTCCGCCAGTCGGTGGAGCGTCGCGCCGCGCTGACCGTCCCACCGACCCGCGTATGGCTGCGCGTACTCTCGCGTGGCGAAAGGGGCAGCAAGCCCCCTCTCCCCTTCTTCCTCCACTCGCGGGGGACTCCATTGTGTGTAGTACAGCCTGTCGTGTGGGTGGAGGTGAAAAGAGATCTGTCCGCATGGCGTGTCCGCATACCACACGGTGTCGTACCAGTACGACCCGTGTGGGTCGTACTGATACCCCGAGTGCCACCCCTCTCGCCACGCGACGTATCGCAGATACTCGACCGCTTCATTTTTCCATGCTGCGACCGTGTCGCAGCGTGGTGCGCAGTACCCCGAGTACCGCGCCCATGCCGCGATTACGGTCGGGATGGATCGCGGGTCACCGTGATCGCGCCACGCGATGAGCGCCGCAGTCACCGCGTCAATGCCAGTCGTGATCGTCACGCCGCACCTCCCTTCATCTCGGTGATGACCCGCTGGATCGTGTAGCACAGCTGAGAGTATTCCCCTGCTTCGGGCGTTCCGCTGACGCGCCACGCCTTCACTCGTCGGTTTCGGTGATCTGTGGTGCAGCGCGAATCGCGACAAAGTTTTCGCAAGCGGCGTTGGAGGGACGTGAGGAAACTGGCTTTTGTGTGGTTCACGCTGCACCTCCCGAGTTGCGGCGCGAGATGATTGGGAAGCCGTCTTCCCCTGCGGCGTACCCGTCGGGGCAGCAACCGCCCCAGTCGCACCATTGACCGTTTTCCTCGCGAGCGGGGAAGTCCCATGCGCCCTCGCGCTCACCGTCGAACAGGTAGACCGCCCCGCCGCTCGCCATGCGCTTCGCCGCCGCGAACGCTGCCTTCTCCGCTTTTCCGAGGGTGGCGTATTCCGCGTCGATTCGCTGCCCGAACTCGATGCTCGTAACACGGTAGGTGTACTGCTTCATTTTTTTGACTCCTGATTCCGCGATCCGCTCGCGTTGCGATCTTTGCTCGGGCTTGGCACTTGCCGCGCTCTCACTTCGATGCGCATACAGTACACGATCCTGTACCCCTGTCAATGGGGTACGAGGAAAGTGACAAGATTTTGTGTAAATCGCGCCCTAGAGCGCGGGATTGAGGATTTTATCTGCCCTAGTGGGGGAAAAGAACCCTGCATCGACCGCATACGCCATCCCTGCGAGCAGTCGGGGATCGTCCGCTACGACCGTTTGCGCTGCGGAAACTAATACTAACAGGTCGCGGATCGTTGGGTCTGTGGATGCTAATAGTGCGGTGCGCTCTTCAAATGTAAGACGGAGCAGAAACTGGAAGCTAGTCCATTGTCGCGCGTCGAATGTCCATCCGTTGAACACGCGCCCGACCGCACAGCCGTCGCCGTCGCGAATCTTCACGCGACCGAAACCGTCTTCGCTGATGATCGCGGTAACCGCCCCACTCGCGTCGAGTTCCGCGTACATCATCGATCGACCTCCCATGAGAGCATGGCGTAATCACACGCGATGTACCGCGACGATGTCCCCGCCGTCTTGCGAATGTTGATCGCCGCGCCAGTTCGCTGTGCGAAGCCGTTCGGAATATTCGTTGTGTGCGTCGCGACCGTTCGATCGTTGATCGCGAAGGTGATGCGCGAAGCCCTCGCGTCGACTTCGACGCGAAGCACAGAGTAGACACCTGCGACGGCGACAACTCCGGTGTCCGTTGTCGTAGCAACACCGCTTGCGGATGTTGTGACCGTCCAACATCCACTCGACACGGCGGCGGGACTCGCGAAGTACGCGCCGTCGATCGCGCTTCCTGTGAGCGAATCCAATAGACCCGCGTGAGCGGCGAACGCCTCTTGCGCCGTCGAAAGACCCGAAAGGTAGAGCCGTGTCTCGAACGACACTTCCGCTGTGCCGAGGCACAGCCGCTCGAAGGAACTCGACGCGATCGCGCATCGACCCGTCGCGGTCGATCCGGTCTGGAGCAGCGCGATGCCCTCACCGTTCGGGCTTGAAGATCCGATCGCTGCGGCGTAGTTCATCCCCGCGCTTGTGCCGGAATACTGCGCCATCCAGTCCCCGCAGATCTGTGGGAGATTCGCTGTCCCGTTGCAGTCCGTCCAAAGGTATGACCGTTTGCGCGGGTTGAAATTCCATCCTCGCGTGGAATCCATGTGCGCGGGAGCGGGAAAGATTTTCACTTCAAGTCCTCGACGAATGATGGCGGGACGCAGTACCAGCCTTCGGGGATGGTCACGCGATTCGCGCTCGCGACCCACTCACCTTCCACTAGTGCGTACACCTTCGCCTGTGTCGGAGCCGCGATCCGAATCGGACTCGACTCCGGTACGAGTACGACGCGAGCGCACCCACTCGCGTAAGCGAGAGCCTGCGCGGCGAAGCAAGCGACGATCGCCCGTCGCGTCGGTCGCAACGCGAGAGCGTTCCGCGAATCGCTCAACGATCGCGGCGAGCGCAGAGACAACCGCCGACACAATCGCGCTCCACATGGCATCACTTCTTCGCGATTCCACGCGAGACTGCGTAGCCCATCGACGCGAGAACGCTTGCCGCGAGTCCGAGGAGTTTGTCGCCGCTCGACTCAGCAGGGAAAACTCCGGCGGCGAACGCGAGACCAACGATCGCGGCTATAGCACTCATCCAAAATTCGGTCGTCTTGTATCCTGCTTTTGGTTGGTTCATGTTTTACCTATCGGCTAGTGCCATCTCGCGCGAGCGTGAGGACGCGCGTCCTCGGACTGCGCTCAGTTCGTTCGATGACTTCGAACGCACACGCGCAAGATACTTTGCGAGTGAGAGAGAGCAGAGGGAGGCAGTCGTTTTTGGGGGTTTTGTATTTTGGCACGAAGCGAAAATCCAAAAAAAACTGGTGACTTTTCAAAAGTCGCGAAACAATCTCGCCTGTGTACAGGATCGCGTACAGGATGGCGTGCGGGATGGCGTACAGGATGGCGGACAACCCGCGACGGGCGCGGTCAATCGTCATCGTCCTCATCGTTGTCGTCCTCGTCTTTTTCTTGCTGCGCGTCCCACGCCCAATCGACGAGACCCGAACAGGTCAGCGAGTTCCCGCTTGTGATTTTGCTCGCGAGCGTTTTTCCATTTTTGTGACGGCTCCAAAGCACGACGATCGCATCCGCGCCGAGAGCCTCCACCAGTTCACCCGCGATCTCACGCCTTGATCGCTTGCGCGAAGCGTTCGCGGCAAGCGTTTCGCGGAGTTGCGTGGCAACCTCTTTCGCGATCCGCCGCGAGAGGTCATCGACGAGTTCGCGCATAGCTGCTGGGGTGAGTGGTTCGCTCATCGTGCGGTTTCGATTCTGTGGTGAATTGTTCCATCCCCATCAAGCCATGCGGTCAACCACGCTGCGCCGATTGGCTTCGGGGGCATCCCGCGTTGTACAGCCCAACCCTCACCGCCAAGTGTTTCCGGTTTGTACCCTGCGGTCTTCAAGTGCGTCTGCGTGTCATTGTACGCGACCCCATGCGAGGACAGACGCTCGCGAGCAAGATCGACTTGCCATGAATCATGCGTGTGACCGCTCCACAGGAGATTCGCATCTGGGTACATACTCGCTTCGCGGCGCGTCGCAAGAATCCCATGCGTCATCACGCCCCCGCCGCCGTACCCGTGCGTGTACTTGATCACGAACGATCGGCGCGTTGTTCCGCTCGAGAGTCGAAGCGCGATCCATCCGGCGTAGGAGCCGCGTGACAGATTCACCGCGCCGCGTTGACGCAGCGCAACGACCGTTCGGTCGGTTAGGTCAGTTTCGTGCGCCTTGGAAATTGCGGTTTCATGGTTGCCCGAAGAAAAATGAAAGAGGTTCGCCGCGAACGGCGCGTAGAAGTCTGTCGCAACATCGACAAGGCGATCAAGGTAGTTACCGTGCTGGTACTCATCTCGTAACGCGCTTCGATCCGCTCGCTTGTCCCACTTGCCTTGCATTGCACAATGCAAGTCACCTATGTCGAGAATCACGGCTCCGCGCTCGACCGCTTCGACGAGATGCCGCCGCTCGGTTTTCTGATCCGTGTGGGCGTTGTCGTGATGCGCGTCACTCCGAAGGAGCGCGTGAAACTTACGCCCTTTCGAGCAGTCGACGCGAAGCGTCAAGACATTGGGACTCTTCCGCTCGGTGCTGATATGCCCGAGCGGGTCGCTCAACGCTCGCTCTCCAGTCGCTCAACTCGCTTCGACAGCGCATCGAGCCATCGAGAGAGTTCGTCGCCCTTCGCCGTCGAAAGAATTTGCGAGCGTACAAGATCTGTAACGATGGACGAAAGTTCCGCCGTCTCTTTCGACACCGATGCGAGCGCGGTTTCCTTCGATCCGATCTCGCGACCGATCCAAATGATGCCGCCGATGAGGGCGACGAGTTGCGCGAGGTTGATCGCGCGATCCAAGACGATACTTCGATTCACAGTTGAGCCTTGTTTAGTTGGTTGGTTTCTGCGGCGATCAGCAACGCCGCGAAGCGTTGGCAGTCTTCGAGTCGAAGAAGGACGCTCCATCGAGTGTCCCCGTCCTCCCGCATCACGACGATTGGAAGTTCGCCGCTCACCCTCGCATCTCGTTCCGCTTGGTTCAAGAATCGCATGGCTGCGATCTTCGCGTATCGCTTGACTTCGACCGCGATCGGCGCATCGAGCGTGAGGTCGGAGTCCCCCGCAGCCCCGCAGTATTGGCGACTCCGTCGAGCGCGGATGCGGAGGTGTGTCGCGACCGCGCTTGCCGCTTCGCGCTCACCCGCAGACCCCTTGCGCTTTGACTTCATAGCCATGCCCCATATGATCGGCATTCGTCCGATCGAAGCCGATACTACTGTCGATGGCTCCGCCGAAACTAAAACTCGACCCAAAGACGATTCGGAATCTCGCGTCGATTGGTTGCACCCTCGCGGAAATCGCGAGCGTGATGGGATGCTCCGTAGACACGCTCGAGCGGCGATATGCGGCGGACATAAAAGAAGGGCGCGAACACGGCAAGGCAACGCTTCGCCGCCTTCAATGGCAGGGGGCGAATGCCGGAAACCCTACGATGCTCATTTGGCTCGGCAAGCAGATGCTCGGTCAGCGTGACCAGTCGAAATCCGAGATCGACACGAACACGCGCATCGTGATCGAGCGACTCCCCCCGAAGGCACAACCATGAAACATGAACGAGTCAAGTGCGCGTCCCTCAAGCCTGACCCGAAGAACGCTCGCAAGCACTCGGCGCGTAATCTCGACGCGATCAAAAAAAGCCTTGAGCGTTTCGGGCAACAAAAACCGATCGTCGTGAGCGCGAGCGGGGTAGTCCTCGCAGGCAATGGGACGCTCGAAGCCGCAATCGCGCTCGGATGGGAAGAGATCGAGGTCACGCGATCCGCGCTCAAGGGCGCGAGCGCGACGGCTTACGCGATCGCGGACAATCGCACCGCCGAACTGGCAGAGTGGGATGACGATATTCTCGCGGAAACGCTCGAAGCATTGAGGGTCGAGGACGAGTCGCTCCCGCTCGCGGTTGGGTTCGACGCGAACGAACTGGCGACAATCACGGGAGGCAATGTCGGGATGACTGACCCCGACGAGATTCCAGAACCTCCGGCGGAACCGATCACGAAATCGGGCGACCTCTGGCTCCTCGGGAAGCACCGCCTCCTCTGCGGCGACTCGACCAGCGCGACGGACGTCGCCCGACTCCTCGACGGCGCGGTGCCCGCCCTCATGGTCACCGACCCGCCCTACGGCGTGGAGTACGACCCCGAGTGGCGCATGGACGCCGGGCTCACCGGGAACACCGCGCGCATGGGGAAGGTCATGAACGACGACCGCGCCGACTGGACCGAGGCATGGAAGCTCTTCCCCGGCGACGTGGCCTACGTCTACCACGCAGGCGTCTTCGCCTCGACCGTGCAGCAGTCGCTCGAGCGGGCGGGCTTCGCGAGCCGCGCGCAGATCATCTGGGCGAAGGACCGCCTCGCCCTGAGCCGCGGCGACTACCACTGGCAGCACGAGCCATGCTGGTACGCCGTGCGCGAGGGCTGCAAGGGCCACCGCACCGACGACCGCACGCAGACGACGCTCTGGTCGATCCCCGCACGCGACGACGCGGGCCACGGGCACGGCACGCAGAAGCCGGTAGAGTGCATGGAGCGACCTCTGCGAAATCACGACGCGCCGTTGGTCTACGATCCGTTCCTCGGATCTGGAACAACGCTAATCGCAGCCGAACAACTTGGACGCAAGTGCTACGGAATGGAAATATCCCCGCAGTACTGTGATGTCATCGTCAAGCGTTGGGAGGAGTTCACCGGAAAAACCGCAACGCTTGAATCTCGCGAATGATCGTTTCCGTCCCTCCCATCGTCGATGTCCTCCATGCGTCGCAACGAGAGGTTTACCAAAGGCGGAAACGGTTTTCGATCCTAGAGATTGGGAGGCGTTGGGGCAAGACTACCTTCGGCATCCAGTTACTCGTCGATCGCGCCATCGACGGCGCAAAAGTCGGTTGGTTCGCGCCGTCGTACAAGTTTCTTTCCGATGTCGAGCGCGAAGTTCTTCGCATTCTTGAACCGCTCGTCCTCGAAAGCGACCGAACCGAGCGGAGATACTCGCTCACGACTGGTGGGATTGTCGAGTTCTGGACGCTTGAGGACGAAAACTCTGGTCGAGGTCGCGCTTACGATTTCATCGTAGTGGACGAAGCCGGATTCGTCCCGCGACTCCTCACGGTCTGGAGGGCTTCGCTCCGTCCAACGCTCACCGACCGAAAGGGCGGGGCGATTTTTTTGGGAACACCGAAGGGGCGCGGGGACTTCCATCGACTCTACGCCGAAGCCGAAGCCGACGAGACTGGCGAGTGGCTCGCCGTCCGGCTCGCGAGCGCATCGAATCCGTTCCTTGACTCAGAAGAGATCACCGCAGCGCGAAGGCTCCTCCCCAAAGAAGTGTTCGCTCAGGAGTACGAGGGCATCCCCGCAGAGGACGGGACGAATCCGTTTGGCATCGACGCGATTCGCGATTGTGTTCGCGGACTCTCGACCGATCCTCCCGCCGTGTGGGGCGTAGACCTCGCGAAGTCGGAGGACTGGACTGTCGCGCTCGCGCTCGATGCGTCCGGTCAGGTCTGTCGCTTCGAGCGTTGGCAAGGCGCGTGGTCAGTCACTCGCGCAAGGCTTGTCGAACTCATCCGCGAGGATCGCGCACTCATCGATTCGACAGGGGTGGGCGATCCGATCGTCGAGGATATCGCGAAGGTTTGCCGAAAAGCCGAGGGCTTCAAGTTCACCGCAACAAGCAAGCAGCAACTCATTGAGGGGCTTGCCGCAGCCATCTCGTTACGCGAGATCGCGTACCCCGCTGGCGTTGTGCAGGCTGAACTAGAGAACTTCGGTTTCCGATATTCGGGAGGGCGCGTCCGCTACGAAGCGGAAGTCGGTCACGACGATGCCGTGTGCGCTCTCGCGCTCGCCGTCGCGCACCGCAGGCAAGCGAAACGCTTTCGAGTCTCCGCAATATGAGCATCTTCACACGCCTCACGAAAGCCTTCACCCGACAACCGTTTCTCTCGGCTTCCACTCGCGGCGGAAGTGGCTCCGCCCCATCCGTTCCCACTTTCTCCCAAGCGTCCGGCGTGAAGGCGTTCAACTCATGGGTGTACGCCGCCGCGAACTTGAACGCGGTCGCGTGTGCCTCGACTCCGCTTCGGCTTTATGTTCGCAACAACGCGAGCGTACAAAAACTTTGGAACACTCGCGCCCCCGCGCTTGCGACGAAACGGTTTCTACTCGGTGACGCGAAGTCACAGCCGTCGCCAAGCGTGTTGCGGAAGGTCGCGGAGTTCGGATCAGACTTCACCGAAGTGAACGACGAACACCCGCTCCTGCGATTGTTTTCGCGCTCGAATCCGTTCCTCAATGGCTTCGACGCTACCGTGCTTCGCATTCTACACGGTGAACTCACGGGCAACGCCTATCTGCATCCGGTCATCGACGCGAACCTTGGCATTCCGAGCGAGATCTGGCTGATGCCGCCTCAATGGGTCGAGATCATTCCCGATCCGGTGACATTCATTCGCGCGTACAAGTACGGTGCGCCAAGCGCAAAGCCCGTCGAGTTCAAGCCCGAGGAAGTGATTCACTTCAAGCGACCTCACCCCGCGAACCTCTACTACGGGATGGGGAAAGTGGAAGCCGCGTGGGGCGTGGTGTCCGCCAATCAAGCCGTGCATGAAATGGATCACGCGATGTACAAAAATCGCGCTCGACCGGACTATGTCGGAGTCGTGAAGGGGAACCCGAGTGATGAGGAACTCGACCGCCTAGAGGTCGCGATCAAGGAAACGCTACGCGGCAACGACAAGAGTGGAAAATTCATCCTAACGAGCGCGGATCTCTCGCTCCAACCCATGAACTTCCCACCGAAGGATCTCGCGGGTCGAGATGAAATCGTCGAAGAGATTGCCGCCGTGTTTGGTGTGCCTGTCTCGATGTTGAAGGCGAACGATCCGAATCTCGCGAGCGCGACGAGCGGATTCAATCAATGGCGAGAAGGCACGATTGCCCCACTCCTCCGCATGGACGAGGAAACGCTCAACCAAACATTGATCCCGATGTTCGGGCTAGAGGGGCAGGCGATTCTCGCGTATGACGATCCGGTGAGGGAGAACGAGCAACTCGCGTTGACCGCGCGGCAAGTCGCGGTCGCCGGAGGGTGGAAAACCCCGAACGAAGCGAGAGTTGAAGAGGGCATCTCCCCGCACGGCAACGAAGCCGCAAATGAACTCTATCTCGGCGGCATTGCGCTCGGTTCGTCGCCGATCCCCGCGCCGATGCCGCCAATGCCGTTCGCGCTCGACACAAGCACTGGGTCTCGTTCTCCGATTGCGCCTGTCGGGGAGTCCTCCGCACTCCCCCCCGTCGCGAAGTGTTGTGATCACGCGAAGCGCAGTCATTCGCACCGCGAAATGTGGTCGAAGGCGGCAAGAGATCCAATCACGGAATCGAAACTCAAGCCGTTCGTCCGCTCGCTCGACGAAGCACTCTCCGAGCAAGTCCGCGAGATCGTGCGCGTCATCAACAAAGAGCCGAAGCCTACGAAGGCAACGCTCGCGAAGATCCAAGCCCTCCTGTCGAAAACGAATTGGAACCCGCAACTCGCGGAAGTGATGCGCCCATACATCACCGACGCGATTCTCGCGGGGGTTGACGCAGGCGGAAAAAAAATCGAAGCGCAAATCAGGGCGAAGATGCCAGTCGGCATCGGACTGTCCGGCGAAAAACTCGACCGTTATGTCGACACCGCATCGACGCGACTGGTCGCGCGAGCCAACGAGGGCATCCGCCAAGTGTTTAGTGCGGATGTTCGCGACCTCTTGGGTGAGGGCGTGAGCCTCGGCGAGGACAACCAAACGCTCGCGAATCGCGTACAGGAATGGGCTTCCGGCGATCCGGACGATGAGCGAAATATTCAATGGCGAGCGTTGCGAGTTGCTCGAACCGAAGTGATGAGGGCGCACGAATCCGCCCAACTCGATGCGTGGAACGACACGGGTCTCGTCGAGGGCAAGCGATGGATACTCGCGCCCGATGCCTGCGAGTTTTGCACCGCCGCCGCCGAGCAGTACGGCGATGGTTCGCACCCAATCGAGGAACCGTTCTTTGCGAAGGGGGACGCGATGAGCGGGGCAGATGGTGGGACGCTCTCGCTCGACTACGGAGATGTGAACGCGCCTCCCCTCCACCCAAATTGCCGATGCGACATGATTCCCGTCATGGTTGCCGGCTACCAAGAGATTCTCGACCGCATTCTCGCGGAGGCTGAAGCATACGATCCGAACAAGGCAAAGCCATGATGACACGCAAGCAGTTCACAGCGGATCTCAAGTCGAGTGCGAAGGGCTTTACGGCGACGATCACGACTAACGCGCTCGATCGCGACAACGAGATCGTCATCCCCGACGGCATGAACTCGAAGGAGTACGACAAGAACCCATTGCTCCTCTGGAATCACGACGCGACGAAGCCAATAGGGAAGTGTGTCGGACTCACGCGAAAGACCGGAGCCGTCGTTGGAGAGTTCGAATTCGCGCAACGACCCGAGGGCTTCGAGGGATCATTCTTCCCCGAGTTCGTCGCCGCGCTCGTCGGGCAAGGGGTTGTGCGAGGGGTCTCCATTTGCTGTATCCCCGAACCGAACGGGACGCGAATCGCGAACGAGATCGACCGCAAAAAATACGGAGAGTCGCTGCGAACCGTGCATTCGCGATGGAAACTCATTGAAGTGTCGATCGCGCCGCTCCAAGCGAACCCCGAAGCCCTGATCACCGCAGTCAAAAAGGGCTTCGTCAAGGCGGATGAAGTCTCGAAGTGGATGCAGGTTCCGGTCACGCCTTCCAAGCGCGTCACGATCACGCTTCCCCCTGTCCCCTCACGCAAGAGCGCGAGTGTGTCGATGGATCTTGCGTCCGTCGTGCGCGTCGAAATGGCGCGAGCGATGGGAAGGATCTCGCTCTAACGCGGGATGGCGTTCGGCATCGTGCCTTGCTCGCCGTCCCTCACGCGCGGCGGTGATCTCGGAAGGCACACCATGACTACACTCACACTCGCAGAATTCACGAAGCGGCTCGAAGCCGCTAACACTCAGAAGGGCGCGGCGGGAGTCGCGCATATGAAGGCTCTCACCCTTGAGTCTTGCATGATCGTCGATGATTACGGAAACCCAGTCGATCCCGCGTCGCTCGATGTTGTCGTTTCTCCAAGCGCACACGCCGAAGAGAAGGCAGCGGAGCCAACGACCGACGAGGTCGCGAAGTCAATCCGCACCGCGATTCGCTCAGAACTGAACTCCGTTCGCATCTCCAACCCAATCATCAAGAGCGTGGGGCTTCCGGAGTTTGAAACTCGCGGTCGCAATCCCCGCTTCATGAAGTCGAAGGAAGGCGCGTATCGCTTCGGTCAATTCGTTCTCGCTTCCGCCGGACGCAAGAAGTCGATGGACTGGTGCGAGGCGAATGGCGTGTGCAAGGCACACTCCGAGGATGTCGATAGCGCAGGCGGTTCGCTTGTGCCTGAAGAGTTCGAGGCAGAACTCATCACGCTTCGCGAGCAGTACGGAGTGTTCCGCGCCAACGCTCGCATCTTCCCCATGGTTCGCGAGACTTTGCAGATTCCGCGCCGCCAGTCCGGACTCACCGCGTACTTCACCGGTGAAGCCGCATCGGGAACGGAATCGACTCAGTCCTTCGACCGCGTTTCGCTCGTCGCGAAGAAGATTTCCGTCCTCACGACCGTCACGAACGAACTTCTCGATGATGCCATCGTGAATGTCGGCGACCAAATGGCGGGAGAGATGGCGCAAGCCTTCGCTCAGAAGGAAGACGATTGCGGCTTCAACGGCGACGGAACTTCCACCTACGGAGGCATCGTCGGACTCAAGAATCTCCTGACCGCGTCTGCTGTGCAGTACTCGGATTCGGGTCAGTCGTCGGCGGGTGCTGTGACTGCCGCGAATGTCGCGGACTTCCTTGGGCTTCTCCCTCACTACGCGGGAGCGAGCGCAAAGATCTATTGCTCGAAGAAGATCTACCACACGATCTTTGAGCGTCTCGCATACGCCGCCGGCGGCGCGAGCGCGACGGAGTATGTCAACGGCGTGCCGATGTACAAGTACCAAGGCATTCCGGTCGTGATCTCGCAGGTGATGACGGCGGCGAACGGCGACTACGTCGCGTACTACGGTGACCTCAAACTCTCCTCCTACTTCGGCGATCGCGCCGAGACTCGAATCGCGATGAGTGACAGCGCGTTGAACGCATTCGAGCAGGACGAAAAGGTTTTCCGTGGCACGACCCGCTTCGACATCAACAACGCGAATGTGGGCAGTTCGACCGCAGCCGGAGCCGTTGTCGCTCTCGTCCTCTGATACAAAAAAAGGAACAACCCATGCACCCCAATCAATCCATCAAGACAGTTTCAGCGGGAACTTCGTTCACCGCAGCGGGGACAGCGGTCTCCGCAACGATCGACACGCAGGGATACGACTCGGCTTCGATCTCCGTTTGGAGTTCGATCACCAATGCGTGGTCAACACTCGCAATCCAACACGCCGACACGAACGCCGCAACGAGTTTCTCCACGATCTCGGGTACGGATTCCGCGTCCCCCGCGTGGACGACCGCGAGCGGAACGACCTCACCGACTGGTGCGCTCTTCCACATCTCGACGAAGGCGAAGAAGCGATACCTTCGCGTTCTTTGCGGCGGCGCGACGGCGGCGACCGCGACAATCTCATGCTCTCTCGGTCAAGCCGCGAGCGTCCCCTACGACGCGACCTCATACGGAGCCGTCACTCTTGTGACTGCGTGATACTCGCTCCATCGACGGGACAGGGGTAGCACTTCGGTGCTACCCCTTGTCGTTCCCGCGACGAGTGATAGGATGCGGGGAATCTTCTCCCTTGGCTGATCGTGACCACACCAGTCACGATCGGCTTCATGCTCACAAAACTCGATATTGGATGCGGTTCGAAGTGCGCCGATGGCTATGCCCCTTGGGACATTGCGGAGGGGAACGACGCGCGTTCACTCGTTGGCATTGCAGACGGGACGCTCGACGCGATCCGTGCGATTCATGTGCTCGAACACATCCCGTATGAGGAAACGATCGGAGTGTTACGCGAGTGGTGTCGTGCGCTCAAGCGCGGCGGGGATCTCTTCGTCGCGGTTCCCGACCTAGACAGGTTGATCGCGTCGTACAACGCGAGCCATCCGGACTTCGAGCGCGTGTTGCTCGGGGGTCACACCGACGAGAACGACCGACACCACGCGGTCTTCAATCGCGAAAAGATGGCGGAACTCCTCGCGCTCGCGGGATTCCAAGTCATCGGGGACTTCAAGCCGGAGGCGGATTGTTCGTCGCATTGGTCGAGTATGAATTGTCACGCTCGCAAGACTGGATTCCCTCGACTTCCGATCGTGCCGATGCCAGATGTCTGCGCCGCGATGAGCGTCCCCCGCGTCGGATGGACGGATACCTACCGATGCTTGCTCGATTCGTTCTTCCAACTCCGAATGCCGTGCTTGCAAACAACGGGAGTTTTTTGGGGGCAATGCCTACAGCGCACGATGGAGCAGATCATCGACGCGGGTTCCGCGAAGTGGATTCTTGCGGTCGATTACGATTCGGTGTTTGACGCGCACGACCTCGTCGTCCTCCGCACGATCGCAGAAACGCACGACCTCGACATTCTCGCGCCGCTCCAAGCCAAGCGAGAGTCGAGCGAGTTGCTCGCGAAGATCGACAACGGGAGCGGGGAACCAGTCCGCGAGTTGGAAGTCTCCCGACTCTCGGAGCCGTATCTGCCTTGCCTTCATGCCCACTTTGGTGCAACGCTGATTCGCGTCGATGCGCTAAAACGCTTGCCGAAGCCGTGGTTTTTGGGGACTCCGAGCGCGGAGGGCAAGTGGGATGACAACCGAATCGACGATGACATCCACTTTTGGAAACAATGTTCGGTCGCGGGGCTGAAGATGGCGATTACCCCGCGCGTTCGCATCGGTCATCTAGAGGTCATGGTCGCGTGGAACAATGACCGCCTTGAAGCAGTCCATCAACGAGTGTCCGAATTCAACGAAAAAGGAAGACCTCCATGCGCGATGCCGCGTATCTAGTTTTGGTCGTGAAGCCGTGGGCGGGTCACCGCGTCGGTGCAGTTGTTGGAGTCGAGGAACCCCTGCGATCGGTCGCGATAAAGAGCGGGAGTGTCCGTGCGCTTGAACCCGCGAAGGCGGAAGCCCCGCCGGAGCCGCGCGTGGAGTCGCGCACGACCCGCCGCAAGCCGATGAAGTGAGCGGACACACGCTATGGCAGTCGATACCTACGCGCTCATCACCCTCGCGCAACTAAAAACGGAACTCTCGATCACCGTGTCCACCTACGACACGCTGCTTGAAGACTCCATCGATCGCGCTACCGGAGTCATTGAGTCCTACACGCGCCGGCTACTCAAGACAAGGCACTTCTACGAGTGGCACAACGCGGGGAGCCAACCGACGATCACCGTAAAAAACACGCCGATCTCCTCTGTCTACTATGTCGCTCACGGGAACCGACTCGCGCTGACGGTCTCCTCTACGACCGCGTCAGATCTCGCGGTCATCTTGAGCGTGGACGAACTCACGCTGCGAGTGACGCGACGGATCGCGTCCGGCTCCGACACGACGAGTACCTTTGCGTGGTCGAGTTACGACACGGCGAGCGAGCTAGTCACCGCGCTCAACGCGACAAGTGGGATATCTGCCGTACTCGGAACAGACTGCCCCTCGCGGTGGATTCGGCGCATCGGGGGGCGCGACCTGAAGCGATCGTCTGTGCTACTGGAGTACCCCGACCTTGGCGACCTCGACGCGGAGATCGATCACGCGAGAGGGACGATCTATTTACGCGGCGACGCACCGAAGAAAAACGCGGGAGTATTCATCGAGTACGACGGCGGATACTCGACGATCCCCTACGACCTCGAACGCGCGGCGATCCTCCTTGCCACGCGATACTTCACCGCTCGGAATCGCGATACTGGAGTCACGAACCAAAGCCTCGGGGACTACTCGGAGTCATACGCGCAAGGCGACGCGCTCGACCTTGAAGTCCGAACGCTTCTCTCCCCATACAGGAGGCTTCGTTGAGCGCCGGTGAACTCATCACGCGATTCGGGAAGGCGGCTTTGCTTCGCAGACCTTCGACAAATGTCACCGCGTATGGGGCTGTCGAGCGCGACTACACGGCGAGTTCGACGAGCATCACGGTGTTCATTCAACCGCGAGGCGCGGGAATCTCCGATCGCGCGGGAGCGGATCGCCTTGGCACGACTTGCCGCATTTACATCGACGGTATCGCGGATGTCTTGACGGACGACGAAATCGTTTTCCCTGCGGCGGGAAGCGCGGTCACTCGCTTTCGCATCACGGGCATAGTCCATCCGTTGGAAATCACGGACGCAACCCATCCGAACATTCACACGATTGTCGATGCTGAGCGCGTGTCCCCGACAACGGAGATTCCCGTATGAGCGCGTCGAGGTTTGTCGCGAACCCGCGACTCAAGGCACTCAAGGAAGAAGCCATGTCGGAGGCTGCGCTCGCGGGACTCGTCATGGCGAGCGCGGCGATGAAAACCTTGCTCTCGCGAAAGGGGACAGGGCGAGCCTATACCCAAAAGGGTGGACGGGTTCACCGCGCGAGTACCGCAGGATCTCCCCCCGCTCCGAATTTTGGGCGACTTCGCGCGTCGTGGTCGCTCGACAGCGCGGGAAAAAGAATCACGCCATCGGACAGCGTGCTGTCTCGCGTGAAACTCAAGCCGACATCGGTCGGTTGGCGTTTGTCATCGACGCTTCGTTACGCAAAAATCGAGCATGGCTACAGGGGGGTTGCCGCTCGCCCGTACATCAAGCCGACGCTCGCGCTTGTGAATCCGGAAATTCCACAGGTCATGGCGGTCGCGCTCAAACGCGCCTTCAAGCGTCGATTCGGGAGCGGTCGCAAGTGAGTACCCCACTCGCTCAGGCGTTCTACCAACGGGCGATCTCCTCAACGAGCGCGGGGACGCTCTACGCGCTCACATCGGGGAGAATCTATCTCGACTCCGCACCCGCCGACGCGGCTTTGCCGCTCGCGACAATCACCGCAGAGTCGACGAGTTCGGATCGGTACATGAGCGGCAACGAGAAGCACACACTTAGGGTCACGCTCACCGTGTACGCAGATCGATCGAGCGCGGCTACCGTTGTCGCGCCGATCAACGCGGCGCGGACTTTACTCAACGCGGCGGTGGTCACGGTCACCGGATATGACCGAGCAACGATCATCTGCAAGGAGCGCGGCGTAGCGGAGTTCACGGTCGATGGTTGGTCGATAGCAGATGAGTACGAAGTACTTGGATTCGCAACTTCTTGAAGGGATAAACAATGGCAATCGCAGTAGGCAACGACGGTTACGCGACGCTCCCGAGCGCACACGGGATGAATGTCAAAACATGGGCGGCGACGATCTCTCGCGTGTCGTCTGACATCACGGGCTTCGGCAACACGGGACGCGCTCGGCGACTCGGCATCCTCGACATCACCGGATCGCTCGGCGGGAACCCGACCGTTTCGGTCGCGAGTGGCGACCCGTTCGGACTCACCGGAGGCACAGGAGATCCCGCAGCGCAAGCAGGCGGAACGCTCTCACTCCATGTGTTGGGGACTTCGACCGCGACCAGTTACGCGACGGGTCAGGCGATGGTGCAGTTTGGTTGTGTGTTCAACTCTTGGGCTTTTAGCGTCGACAAGTCCGGCGAGTCCACCATCACGATGAACTTCGAGATGAACGACACGAACGGCGGAACGATTGTGTGGGCGACAACTTGAGTTTGCTTGCCGCCGCTACCGAGGTGATCCACCCGAGCGCACACGACTGGATCGTGTCGCTATGGTTTCACGATGGTTCGTTCGTGAAGCGGCGAGTCTCCCCTGCGAAAATCAGCGAAGCCCTCGCGGTCGAGCGAGCGATTCACTCGACGAGCCGCCGCGCGGTCGATGTCAAAGATGTCGAGGTGCGCCGGTTCTCCGATGTTGCCATCGTCACGGCGACGAGCGACGAAGAGGTACGGTCTTTGATCGAGAGAGCGAGGACGCAAAATGACCGCAATCGGTGACATTCCGTACACGGTAAACGGCGTAAGCCGAATCTTTCGGCAGCTCAGCGTTCGCGAGTGCGTGAACATTCAAAAACTTGCAGGCGAGCGGCGAGCGAAAGAGGCGATTGATGATGCGAAACTCGCGGGTATCTCCGGCGCGGAGTTGCGAGAGGTCGCGTCGGCGGCTCGCGATGCTGCGAACCTTTCGAGCGAACTCCTACGCCATGCATTCAAGACCGAGGGGGCGCTCGACATCGTGACCGCGAGCGTCGGAAGTGTTGACGATGCGGAAGCCGTCGCGCTTTACCTCACGCCGTCCGAACTCTCCAGTCTCGCGTACCAGTTGCTTGGGTACGCGCTCGTCGAAACGATCTCCCAAGACGGGGGACGCGATTCAAAACTCGTCAGCCGATCGGAAGCGAGCCGCAGCGCGATCGGCTAAAAGAGGCGGCATTACTCATGCGTGACCTACACATCCACGATCCACTATCGCTACGGGTTTCGGAGTTCGACGCGCTCGTTCTGTGTGCGCTCAACGCCCGACGCGCCGAAGCCGAGGAAGTCACGGATACGCGATCGTATGTTGATGCTGAAATGAGGCGGCGGTAAATGGCATCGAGCGCAGGCGATCTCTTTGTCGGCATCCACGCGGACGCTTCCGCGCTCGACACGGCGTTTCGACAGATCCCCGCGAAGGCGACCGCCGCAGGCGACTCGGGGGGGAAGCAATTCGCGGCGGCGTTTCAGGGTTCGTTCTCGGGGTTGGCGGGGCGGCTTGGCAAGTCGTTCGGTGTTGGTCTCGCATCACAGAGCCTTTCGGCTCTCGCGGACGGCATCCGAAACGACCGAAGCATTGCCGATTCCATCCAAGGGCTTCTTCAGTCGCTTCCGGTTATTGGGGGGGTCGCGGATCTCGGGAACGCGCTCGGCGAAAAAATGTTCGGCGTGTCCGCAGCCAACGAAGCAGTAAAAGAAATTGGACGCATCGAAGCGGCGGCGAGCGACGCACTCAAGCGAAGCACCGACGCGGCAAGCCGTCGAGCGGAGAACGAAAAGCAGATCGTAGACCTGCGGACTCGGCAAAAAATCTTGGCTGCGGGACTGAGCGATGACGATGAAGCCGCCGCGCAGGCGAAGTATGACGCGATCGTCGCGCAAGAAAAGTTGGCGATGGAGGAAGCCGAGCGGGTCGGAGCGTTCCACAAGCGGGAGGGGGAGCAGCTAAAAGAGTTGTCACGACTTCGGCTCGGGAATGCCGCCATTGAACTCAAGGACGCGCTCAAAAACATTGCAGAGCGCGAAGCCGCCGAGGCTGCTGCGATCAAAGAGGAACTTGACGCGAAGCGCGAAGCCGCTGAAAAGGTGGCTAACGATGAGAAGAAAAGGCTCGAGGGACTTGCGAAAGAAGAGGCGGAGCGGCAACAGCGAATCGCCGAGGAGTCCGCGCGAGCGAGCGAGGACGCTGTAAGAGACTTCGCATCCTTTGCGGTCGGACAGGCAGACACCGCGCTCGGCTCCTTCAAGTTCGATGCGTTTCCTCCCGACCTCCAAAAGACGATTCAACTTCGGATTGCCAAGGCAGTCGAAAAACTCGCGAAGGAACCAGTCGCGGCAACCGTGGGAGTGTTTTGAATGGCTTTCATTGCAGTCGAAACTCTCGCGACGCGCTCGTACTCCGTCAGCGGAGGGCAGACAACCGCCTCACGATCGTTCGTTTGCTACGACCCCGTGACCGCGATCACCGCGCCGATCACTTTGATCGACAACTTCGGCGTATCGCTCCCCGCGATTGGCGACTACTTCCCAAGTTCGACCGTTGCGAAGGCAACTTCGTATGCAATCTCGCACCGCGAGGGAACTGACCAATGGGAAATCACTTGGAACTATTCGTCGGCGCAAACGACAACGACAGAGAAACAGCCGCTCGAAATCGGCTATGTCGAAGTGTCGATCGACTACTCGGCGCAGTTTGATGACGCATATAGAGACACCGCGAACTTTCCTACCGATGGGACTGTCCTTACAGAGTCTGACATCGGGGGACTTCGGGTTGACATCTGCGGGTCGCCGATCTCTGTCCTGCGGTTCAAAACCGAATTCAGCGTTACGGAAACGGTCGAGTACTCGACCTTCTTGGACATCATTCAACCGAGCGCGTTTGCCGCGATGGGCAAGCGTAACGATGCCGTTTTTCAGGGCGCACCGAGAGGATCGGTCGTGTATCGCGGAGCGAGTGTTCGACGGATCGGCGTTTCGCTCTGGCAAGTGTCGCACTCGATGCAGTACGACGGATATCTACATTTGATCCAAGTTCCGATCCGTGACGCGAACGGGGACATTCGGACAAAGACCTTCGATCGCACATACCCACAAGCCGAAGAAGTGTATTGGAGACAGCCGTTCGCATCTTTCGCGAACTTCTCCGCGATCTCCCCGAACTGGAGTTGAAAAATGGCAAACGAAATCTCTGTAGTCACTCGGCTCTACGCTCGCAACGGGTTTCTCCTCGTCGATCACAATGTCGGATCGGTCGCGGTCAGCATGACTGGAACAACTTACGCGAGCGGTGCGGTGGAGTATCCCACGACCGCAGCGGGGACGGCGATCAGTCTCGACGGTGTCACGACGGCGACGATGGGATACGCCTTCTTCCGCAATCTCGACGCGACCAACTACATCGAAATCGGAATCCAGACGGGGGGCGTGTTCTACGCCTTCGCGAAGTTGCTCGCGGGAGAGGTCGCAGTCGTTCGACTCAATCAAACCAACGCACCATACGCGAGAGCTAACACCGCATCGGTGCGCCTTGCGTACTCCATCCTTGCCGCATGACGCTTCCACGATTCACTTCCGGCAACATCGGGCGACTTTCGTTCGACGATGTCAACAAAATCTGCGAGGTCGCAGAGCAGGCGCGGGAGTTCCTCGCGCAAGCGAAGCCGCCGAGGGGCGCGACGATTGAGCGTCCGATGATATGGGTGTGGATCGAGGGCAACGAAACGAGCGCGAACGGGACACAGGGAGCGATGCGATTCCACGAAATCGAACTAGATCGAGTGTCTTACGGGGTGGAACCTCGCGCTCCAGTTTGGAGACCGAAATCAAACGGCATCAAGTCGGGGGATCGGCTACTCGCGAACGGCTCGGATAACCCGAACTACCAACCGTGCTTCTCGATTCGTCGCGGATCGCCGCCACATCTCGCGAATATTGGGGGGCTTGCTCGCCTGCAATGGGTGCGAGCCATCGACGGGAAAGGTTTTTGGCTCATCGTTGACCGCGAACCGCAGGCAGAGGCGTTCCCCGCGAGAATCGAGGGAAGCACATTGATCGCAGGGACAAACCCGCCGCGATATCAATACTCGTGGAAAGAGGTTCGGTCGAACGATTCCGCGACACTCGCAGAGGACTTCGACGGTCAGCGCGTCGGCGCGGTTACGCCTGTGCCGGAAGGCAGCGAGAACCTCGGACACGCGCTCAACGGCGCGGAGTTCGCCCCACTCCCCTCTGTTGGAAACAACGCGATCATCTCGCGCCGCAAGATCTCGAATGGCGAGGTTGTCCACATGGCGACGGATGTTGACGGACACGCTTGGTTCCACGCTCGCAACGACTACTCGGTGAGTTGCACGACATGAGTACGATCTACAACGCAATCACGAAAGTCGAGAACACCCCGCGAAGGCTTTGCGCCGTGCTGCCAAAGGTCAACACCGCCGCCCCTGTGTACATCTGTCCCGCCGGAAAGCGTGCGGTCTTGACGCTCATGGAATTTTGCAACACTTCGGCGGGAGCCGCGACGGTTCGTGTCCACCATGTGGCGACTGGAGAAACCGCCGCGACAAGCAACGCCCTCTTTTACGATCTTTCGATCGCGCGAGCGGTCACAGTCACGGATGACGATCCGAGATACCTCGATCAAGGGGACGCGATCTACGCGCTTCAGGGGACGGCGGACGCTATCGCGCTCGTCATCTACGGGTATGAGGTTTCGATGTGAGTAGCACGATCCTCACCGCCGCTTGTTGTTGCGGCTGGTCGCCGCCCTCGTCGTGTTCTCCGCAAATACAAGCGATCCAGTCGTGTCTCGGATTCTTCCCGACCTCGCTTCATGTCGAGGGCGTTGCGGCGACTTCGTTCGAGCAGCGACAAGTCTGCACGACGGAACAGTTCGGGAGCGATTCGTACTGCGCGTCAAGCATCATATTGGACGGTCACTACGCGGCGACAGTCTCGGGCGATCTCGGCTACCGCACGAATCCGATAGGGTTTGAACAATGTGGGTACATCGGCAATCTCTCGTATGTCGGGAATTCGGTGGAGACCATGCGGCTCGGGGGGCTTTGCCCATGGCAAGATCCGCCCGACCCGCCAATTCCGCCGGACTCGTATAGGACGGTTGCGGTTCAATGTACCGCGTCGATCCCGACATACCTCACGCTCAACGCGATGGGCGGATTCATAACGGGCATCGCGCACGACGCTGTCGTGCGAACGAGAATAGTACGAAGCGGGAACTACTGCCTCAAGCAAGGTGAAATCAACTGCGTCACCGATGAGACACTTACGGGGGAGGCGGCAATCTTCGCGAAATTCCTCCCGTGCCAACTCGCGATCGTGCAAGACCTAACCTCCCGCCTTTCGTCATCAGCGGGACCAGGGAGACTCCAATCCAACACATTTATCCAAGGCGTTCCGGCTTGCTCAAGCGTTTTTCACAATGGCTCTCTCTCCATAACCCCGCAAAATGCATCGTGATTCGTGCGGCTTTTCTGTCGGCTCTCGGTGTTTCCACATCGAAATCATGCGAGAGATCATCCGCGACGAGTGTGCGAACTGCCCCCACTACTCCGGTCGCCTGCGGGGGGTCGGCGACATTGTCCACGCCGTCGCGAGGGCAACCGGAGTCAGCGCGGTCGTTGGTGCGTTGCCATTCGATTGTGGGTGCGCCGATCGTCGAGCAGCGTTGAACGCCGCTCTCCCGTTTCCCGATAAACCAACAAGCGAACCCTAACCATGGCACTTACACTCACCGGAACTGGCGGCGTATTTACTCGACTTGGAAAAGTGTTCGGGATGATGACCGATGTCCGCACTCACATGAGTGACATCGAAACGGAGATCGCCGACATACAAGGCGCGTATGCCGCCGCTGATGCGTGGATGGTTGCTTCACTCGTCGCCGCGAAGGAAGCGAGAATCTCGCAGGCGGGGAGCGTGTTGAACGACCTTCGACAGGTCGCAACCGACACGCTCGTTGAGATGTGCTACACGGATTCGCAGACCTCGTCGACGGGTATTCTCCCGACGCGCGACCTCACAAGCGCACTCCCGTACTTGATTCGTGACATGGATGCCCAGTCGGCGAGCGTGGACGGAACCGTGATCTCAATCGGATCGGTGAGCGTCGGCGCGGGAAACACGGGGACGGGGAAACTCGTTGTCAGCGCGGAGCCGCCGAACCTTCCTACGCCGAATGTCACTTACATGAGTTCGGCAAGGAACGAGCGCATCGAAGTCCGATGCGTCCAAGACGCGCAAGGAAAATCCATTCTCAGCGGCGCGGAGACATTCGAGATTCGCGGATGGGGCGCGTATGACAATCTCGACCGACGCTTCCCCGCAGGGAGCGGAGTGCGACAAACGATCCCGTGCGCGAGCGCGACGATCGACGCAGGCGGCGTAGGGCAGAACCTCCTACGCAACACCGATTTTGAATCGTTCACGACCGCGAATGTCGCGGACTACTTCACGACCGTGACGGGAACCGCAGGGACTCACTTCGGTTCGGAGGCGACGATCATCCTTCGCGGGGCTTCTGCATTCCGCATGATCGGCGACGGCGCGACCGCCGCAAAGGTCAAGCAACAACTTGGCAACACCGCAGGTACTCCCGCGTCGATTCAGGCGGGGCGGCTCTACTGTCTCGCCGTGTGGATCAGGCACTCGAGCGGCATCGGTGCGGGGAATGTCCGCATCCAACTCGAGGACTCCGCCGGAACGGCGATCTCCGGAACGACGATCGACACGACTTCGATTGTGGGCACGACCTACACGCACAAGACAGTCGTGTTTCGTGCGCCGAATGTGTTGCCGTCGAGCGTGTACTGCTCGATCGCTCAATCGACCGCGCTCGCAGCGGCGACTACGATGTACATCGACGAACTTTGCCTCGTCGAGATGGTGAGTATTGCGCGTGGTGGAGTTGCTGTCGCTGTCTTCGCGGGGGCTACCGATTGGGTGATCGATGACCAACTCCGCGTAAAAATCGACAACGGGTTCGAGGGCGATTTCGTGAAGTTTTTCGATATCGCATTCGGAATGTACGAGCGGGGTCTACATCTTCCGCAGAACTACGCGGGAGGCGAAACGATTCTCGATTCCCTCATCTCTTGATGAGCGACGCGATCGCCTGCGCCCTCGTCGCTTGGATCGCGACGCGATCTATCTTCGTTGTCGCGAGATCGAGCGCGAGCGTGAGCAGATCGACTCCGTGCCATGTTCGCAGGTCACTTGTTGCCAATCGAGCATCGCGCAAAAAAAAAACTACGCGCAAGGTGATCGGGGATGCGATCGCCCCCGCACTCACGGCACAGCCTCCACTCCGCGAGCGCGAGCCGCCGCCGCGCTCGATCCGCGCACCGACTCACTCGCTCCGTCGTTCGCGTCGGCTTCATGGCTGCAACCCCATCTCTTCATCGAGTTTTGCGAGCGTGTCGAGACAATACATTCGTCGCGCTTCGTCCCGCTCTTTACGGAGGGTTTCAATTTCCGTCACCGCCGCAGCAAGGTCGTGGGCGGCGACAAACACAATCGTGGTGCACCCGATGTGCGGCGACTCGATGTGGATGCCCTGCGGATCGCGAAGCGGGGCAAGGACTCGCTCGGTGCGGTTGCTTGGATCAGTCATTTACCCCCCCCCCGCGCGGGTGTGGATGATGTGTCTCCATGTTGCCTTCGCCTCTTCGGGTAGGCGTCTCCACGCCCTCTTGGCGTTGTGCAGTGTCTCCATATCGACCTCCGAGAATGCAACAGGAGTCCAGCCGAGTGGCTCCCACGCAACGCTTGCGGCTTCGATGCCACTACACACCGAGAGATATCTCACGATCGATCCTCATTGTCAAGCGAAACCGAATCATCGTCGATGGATTCGTAGAGCGCACTTCGCGCTTCGTCGCTCGCAATGGTTGCGACCTCAATCAGTTTCCCGAGTGGCGTATCGAGTGGGAGGACTCTCCGTACTCGACTTGTCAGGATGACAGAGACCTCGGTACGAACGACGCTTGCCCATGACTCGCAGCCCTCATCGTCGCGACCGTTGAAGGAGTAGCGTGGCTGCGTCATCGGACAGTCCACACTCTCGCGACGCGACCGGATCGAGTTTTGCGCGATCCCGTTGCGACGATGAATCCAAGGCGCATGAGTTTGTTTATCGCGGCGGAGCAAGTTTGATGCGAGATCCCGAGCGCGACCTCGCACTCGTCACAAGTCGCCGCTCCCACTCGCAGATGCTCCATGATTGGGCGGGACGCTCCGAGCGGGAGCGCGATATATGCCGCGTCCTGTGTGTTCCATCGTGTCGCCTGCGCCCTCGTTTCTCGCGGCGGGTCGCTCGCCGCGAGCGCGGAGTTCGGAACACGCGGAGTCGCGAAGAGCGGCAACGAGGACAGCGTCGACGGGCGATACTCTTTCATGCGATTCCTTTCACCAGTTCGTCCGCGTTCGCGGGGGCTTGTGCGAGTCCTTCGGTCACGCGATAGATCGTGCCGACCGTGTTCTCCTCGCGCGAGCGCGTGAGGATGCCGAGTTCGACGAGGTGCGACAGCGCGGTCGATACATGAGGTCTTGCGATGTCGAGGCGGTCGGCGATCACCGCTTGCGTGTCGTTGAGTCGATCGCGCCTGACGGTGTCAATGGCGAGTAGGCACTCCGTCCGTGTGAGATGCGGAGTCCAAGAGAGGAGCGAGATGATGTCAGAATGGGTAGTGGTCATGGTTTGGTTCCTTCGTTTCGTGTGATTCGGATCGAGCGCGGGAGACTCAGGATCAGTCGCACCGGATATCCGCGCTGCGGAGTACCGATGCGGTGAACCTTTATCTCGCCGATTGTTTCTCCGTCTTCGCCCGTGAGCGTTACGCCGCCGCCGTGTCGGCAGAGGACAACGAGGGTCCCGCGCGGGGGTGAACCCGCGCGAGAACCCGTCCGTCGAGTCGGAGCGTCATTGCTCGCGACACAGCCCGAATCGTTCGGGCGCGACTCGACTAGGTCGCAGGAGTCGGGGGGCATCTTAGTCATTCGTCGCCCTCCGAATCTGTGCATCGACGAGGAACACGACGCGATCGCTCCAGTCGTCGATGTTTTTTTGCGTCGGTCTCGCCTTCAACCAACCGCGCTTCATGAGCGCGTCGATCGCGCGGTCAACGACCTCCGCCTCTCTCTCCATGAGTTGCGCCGCGACGAGCGATCGCTCTTCGTGGATGACTCGCAGCATGGCTTCGGACTTCAAGATTTTCGATGGCGACTCGGTTGGTCGCGCCGCAGCAATGCGACGATACACCGCGAGAAAGTTCGCAAGTCGGAACACAACCCCAACCTCCTCGCATCGGTATGCGTTCGCTGCTTCGATCACGCGATCGGGGGGGAGCCTCGCGAGCGTGGTCGTGATGAGAGAGCGTTCCGTTTCGGTCGGCGCGAACTTCGGGAACAAACCTCGAATGTGGAGCCGTGCGTCATTCCAATTTCTCACGCCGCCCCCCGCATCGAGAGGATGATCCGAACCGCTCGCCGCACGAAGTCCATGCGTCGATCCTCGCACAGCATCTCCCACAGGACTTCGTCCCCGCAAACCGATTCGGCTGAGACGCGGAGCATCTTCGCGATGTCTCGCCGTCGCGGAGTGAGATCAGCGGGTCGCAGATCAAGTATCATCCCTACGACGAGTACGCGGAGCGGGACATCCGCAATGTTCCACTCGCTCGCGAGGATGAGAGCCGCGCTGTGTACTTCCTCGATCGAGAACGGGCGAGAGCGTGAGGGGGTCGGGAGCGTGAGGCGAATCGCCATTGCTCCAGTTTCGCCGCGACCAACACGCGAGCGATCAGAATGGGGAGTCGTTGTTTTGCGACGCGGCATCGATGACTCCTCTCAGGATTGGGGTCTTGCCTTCGCGGACTTCGATCGACGCGCCGAACCCGCGCGACTTGGAACGCTCAATCGTGCGAACCAGTTCCGCATCGACGACGACGCAGTCGAGGGTTTCGAGCCTCGCGCCGCCGGCGACACGCGCACCGACGAGCGTTGCGATCGTGTACGCCTTCCCGTCGATCACACGCTCGGACAGTCCACAGTCCTCGCAGGTCGCCGCCGTTGTCTTCCGCGCCGTCGGACGCTTCGCGGGAGCCGGAGGGGGCGCGACCGGAGCGGATGGCGCGGAGAGCCTCTCCGTCAGGCTCGACGCGCTCGAGCGAACTGGCGCGGTCGCGCGGTCGCGCGATGAGCGATCGGATTCACCGTCATCGTCCTCGTCCCCGACGATCCCACACATTGCAGCGATCGAGTACCGGCGAAGGTAGGTCACCGCGCTTCCGAGATCTTGTACCTTTGGGCTCGCGCCGAGGGATTGCGAGAGTGAGGACTCGATCCATTGTCCACTCGCGTGGACGATTCGCGTGGACACGACCACGCGAGATGCGTCGGGGGTCTCCACTCCTTGGATCACGCTCAACCCGTGCGCGGGGAACGCCCTGCGAACGGCTTCGAGGTGCGCCCCGAGAGTCGCGTACCGATTTTTGAAATGCGGATTCACCGCGTCAAACGCGGGGTTTCTGATCTCGCGTGACGCGAGCGCGAGGCTCGCCGCGAGAAGGTCGATTGACTCTGACTGGTTCATTTTTTCGGACTCCTAGTTTCGCGATCCGCTCGCGGGGCGTTCACTCGCCGAGTGCGAGTACAAACATTGTAGCATTCAGGCGCGGACAAAAACTAACATGAGAGAAAAAATTACGAAAATCGTAATAGCCGCGTAAGTCACCATCTGTCGATCTGTTTCTTCGTTCATCACTCGTCCTTTCTGCGGTCACCGACCGCGTAAGCCGTTCCACGCACCATCGATCATGCGCTCGTCCGCGAAACGCTCGCGCTGACTGTGATCCGAGTCGGGATCTTCCTCCTCGCGCTCGCGCTCGATCGCTTCTACGCAGTCGATGCAAAACTCGTCATATGAGACAGGAGGGTGTTCGCCGCAGCGAACACACAGATGCTCGCTCATGCGTTGCCCTCCGCCGCTCGGACGAGTGCGATCTCGCTGTCCGCGAGTGCGCCATCAATGTCCGCGCCGATCGGAACCCCGAGCGCGTCACGGACGGCGGAGAGTGCGTGTTCGATGTTGTCGCGCAGCGCGACCGTGTCGCCGATCGCGTGAGCGTCCCGCGCGAGCGAGAAAAAATACGACGCACGATGCCCAGTCGGAAACATCTCCGGCGGGGTCTGCCCGTTTCGCGGATATTCCCCGCGATCGAGAGCCGCCGCTTCGACGGGGCGGACTCCGATCGCTCGATCGCGCTCGGAGACTGTCCCGTCCTTGAGTCGCGCCAAAATCGCGATCGCCGCGAGTTGCGCGTCGCGTGTCTCTCGCGCGACGGCTCGCGCCGTCAACATCCTCGCTTCGGTGTAGTCGCGCCACGCGCGAGCGTCGCGAACGAGCGCGACATTTGCGCCGCGCTCGGCGATTCGCAGGATGCGCTTCGCCTCCTTGAATTCCGTTTCAGCGGCGCACAAGACCTCGAACGCGAGTTTGGTTTTTTTGTCGAGGCTCATTCCATGCCCTCCGACCGAAACGCCCAATCGGGTAACGCGATATCCACGACATCGGGCGAGTATCCACTCCACACTCCGGTTCGCTGCGCGTCCCCAATCTCGCCGACCAGTCGACGCACGACCGCATCCGCTCGCTCCAAGTCTTCATCGCGAAGTCGGAAACACGCGACTGCATACGGTGCGGATTTTTCGATGGCGACGATCATGCAATCGTCGATCGTGTATCCGTGTTGCCGCAGGATCGCCCGATAGAACGCGAACTGGAGCGCGTATCCATACTCCGCGACCGAGCGCGAGAACGCATGAGGAGCCGCGCTAATAGTAGTTTTGAGGTCGAGGAGTATGCCGCGCTCGGCGGCATCGACCCGACACTTACATTTTTCGCCTGAAATCTCACCGAGAAAAACCCTCTCGCGAACGGTGCAGAGGTCGAGTGCGCGAGACGCGCTCGCGTGAGCGCGAATCGAGCGCGTCATCGAGTCCACAATGTGCGCGTCCGATTCAGCGAGGAGCGTTCGCCCCTCGGCGGCGACGCACGCCGCTTCATGTCCCTCGCGTCCTGCCTTCGTGCGACGG
>SXGR01066507.1_pt1 | contig 28451 bp, 33 predicted proteins | sample 3174711 | NCBI WGS metagenome assembly SXGR01 (sample SAMN11356860, study PRJNA531348) | freshwater metagenome | isolation source: freshwater sample F1-60 | place: China: Fuxian Lake, Yuxi | collected 2017-12-25
ACAACGTAGACGTCAGCGCAGAAGCGAGACAGTACACGCAAAAAGCCTGAAGAACAAATGCCTGAATATAAAGAAAATACAATGTCATGACAAATCCTGAAATGGTGGCATATGAGGCAAGAGCAAGCGAAGATCGCTTCTCGCTATCAAGATAATAGGCAACCGCAAAAAACACGGAAATATAATACACGCTTCCAAGGAGAGAAACGGGCACACCGAGAATCTGCGAATACACGCTCGTCGTCACCTCCTCGCAACCCTGAAAAAATCCACAAGTCAAACCCTCGCCAAGGTAGTGCTTGACGGTCAAGTAGGTCGCATCAAGAAAACCAAGAAAACTAACCACGAGCATAAACCAGGATGTGCGCTTATATGGGAGAGACGAAGATGACATGTGAGAAAAAATAAAGAACTAAGAAAACCAATACTCGCCCACGCGTTTACTTGCCGAGAACACTACTGACCTGTGCCTTAAACTCAGCATAGCTGCGCGGATTTGGAATTTTTTTTCCATTAAGGAAAAACGATGGAGTCGAGTCAACGCCTGCCTTCTCTCCACTCGCAGCATTCTCGCGAACATGCCTCTTCACCTCTTCAGACTGCATATCCTGTTTGAATTTCACGAGATCCAGACCAAGCTGCGTAGCATACTGCTCAAAAAGAACCTGAGCATCCGTTCGAGGAGACCACTCCTTCTGTCGATCAAAAAGCAAATCATGCATCGACCAGAACTTTCCCTGTTTGCCAGCTGCATCGGCAGCGTAGGCAGCAGGCAGGGCATTCGGATGAATTCTCTCGAGCGGGAAGTGCCGATAGACAAACTGAATTCGCATACCATACTCAACCATCAACTGTTTCACGAGCGGATAGTACGAAGCACACGCCGGACACTGCAAGTCGCTATACTCCATGAGTACCACGCCTCCCTTCACGCCCTTCGTCCAGTCTGCATCAGAAACCTCAGAAACAGGACCATCTGGAGTCGAGTCATACGTCACGAGCATTACCATTCCAAAGACGGTAAAAACAATCAGCAAAAAAATACCAACCCAGAACATTCGGCTTCGGGATGGAGTGTGAGATGTCATGAAAAATTCATAAAAAGTTATTACTCTTAAGATACGGAAAAAACGAGTATAATTCAAGATGATGCTTATCACACGTCTCCGCAACATACTAAATGGACTTCTCTATCGACAGATAGTGAAGAGGATCTTCTTTGCCTTTGAGCCAGATCGCGTTCATGAAGAAATGGTAAACACAGGACATCATCTTGGAAAGAGTGCTATTGCGAAAGCACTCGTGCACTCAACATTTGGAACACAAAATATTCCGGAACTCAGTCAGACACTCCACGGCGTTCAGTTCAGAAATCCGGTTGGTCTCAGTGGTGGATTTGATAAAAATGCAATACTAACAGACATCATTCCTGCAGTCGGATTTGGATTCATGGAAGTTGGATCAATTACGGCAAAGGAAAGCCTCGGAAATCCAGGACAACACCTCTGGCGGCTTCCGCGGTCAAAAAGCATCATTGTCCATTATGGACTATCAAATAAGGGCGCAGAAGAAATTGCATCACGCTTGCGCGAAAAAATATTCACCATTCCTATCGGAATCAATATCGCAAAAACAAACTGTCCAGAAACAAACGTCGTCGACGTCGGGATCAAAGATTACGCAAAAACATACAAAATATTTGCAGATATTGGAGATTTTTTTGTCATCAATGTGAGCTGCCCAAATGTGACCGGTGGTCAGCCATTTCATAACTCAAAAAACCTCGACCTCCTCCTGACCGAACTCGAAACGACACCAACCACCAAGCCAATGTTTCTGAAAATTTCACCCGATCTCACGCATGAAGAGATTGACGCAATCATCGAAGTAACAGAAAAGCATCACATCGACGGATTCATCTGTAGCAACCTGACGAAACGACGCAACCTCACATCTATAGTAGAAAAAAATCTCCCAACTGTAGGTGGCTTGAGCGGAAAAGTCGTCGAACCACTCGCAAACGAACTCATATCATATGTCTACACAAAAACACGAGGAGAAAAAACCATCATTGGAGTCGGCGGTATCTTTTCAGCAGAAGATGCCTACAAAAAAATTCGTCTCGGAGCGTCGCTCGTCGAACTCATCACGGGTATGATCTACCAAGGTCCACAACTCATCAGTGAAATAAACATTGGGCTCGCCAAACTCCTGAAAAAAGATGGCTTCAGTCATATTTCCGAAGCGGTTGGAATCGACCAGCCAGGGAGCCGCCAAAGGCCCCTGCCTACGCCTCAACAAACGTAAGTGCAAAACCCTTCTTGTTGGCACGACCCGTTCGTCCAATTCGGTGAACGTAGTCTTCGTAGGTCTGTGGCATATCGAAGTTAATCACGTGAGAAACATCAGAAACATCGATACCTCGAGCAGCAACATCAGTGGCGATCAAAATACGAACCATACCTTTTTTGAACTGTTCAAGCGCACGCTGTCGTTTTGACTGAGGCTTATCGCCGTGAATTGATTCGGCTTTGTATTCAAGTTTCTGAAGTGCCACCGTAAGTTTTTCAACACCACGCTTCGTCTTTCCGAAGATGAGAACTCGAGTAAACTCTGGCTTCTTCAAAAGTTCACAGAGGACTTCAAGTTTATTCGTCTTGGTAACCCGGATAATGTCCTGCTCAACATTCGCAGACGTATCGCCGGATTTGACCGATACCGTAACCGGCTGTCGCAAGAATCCATGAATCAACCCGGAAATCTCTTTTGAAATCGTTGCCGAGAAAAAGAGTGACTGTCGATCAGCTGGCATCAAGCTCAAGAGATACTTGATATCCTGAATGAAGCCCATGTCAACCATTCGATCCGCCTCGTCGAGAACGAGATTGTGGAAGTCGGAAAGATTGAGACGCTTTCGCTCAATAAGATCCTTCAAGCGACCAGGAGTACCGATAATAAAATTATGAGGAGATCGAAGATCCCGGATCTGCATCATGATGCTTGCACCACCAATACACGTCACCGAACGGAGACCAGAGCCCTTGGAAAAACCTGCATACTCTTCCTGAATCTGAACGGCGAGCTCACGAGTTGGTACCATGATAAGCACTTTTTGCTTTTTATCATGAAACACTTTATTGATAAGTGGAATCAAGAATGCTGCCGTCTTGCCCGTTCCGGTATTTGCAATACCCACGACATCTTTTCCATCAAGAACATGCGGAATCGCCTTGTCCTGAATCGGCGTAGTCTGGATATATCCTTTTTTCGCAATATTTTCTTTCAGTTTGTGATGGATCGCAAAGTCAGAAAACTGGTGCTGTGGAACATACTCTTCAATCGTCTCGGTAACCGTTGCTTTGTTGATAAATCGTGAAACGTCAATCTTGCCAACCATCATGGTATTTCGTGTTCGAGCATATGAGCCTCGGTTTCCTCCGCCGCCAAAGCGGCCTCCTCGGCTACCGCCACTGCTGCCATATCGGCTTCCACCGCTACGTCCTCCCCCACTTCGTCCTCCACCTCCAAAACGGCTTTTGCCATAGGAAGAACCTCCGTGAGAAGAGCCATGCGAAGAAGGGCCTCGTGAATACGATGATGGACGCTCGCTCGAGCGTTCACCTGAATGAGAACTCGGCGCATGACGACCAGATGAAGCTGGACGGCTACTGTGCGAATCAGCTGAACTACTGTGTGAGCTCGCAGAACCACTTGAAGGAGCCGGCTTCTTCTTCCCAAATCCGAAAATCTTTTTAAACATGAATAAATAACATTAAATGAACAAAATACTGGACTCAGACTTTATAATAAAAATAAGCAGATGTCAATAGGTAAGACATGAAGCAGGACTGAAGCCAGAAATACGAGCACTTTTGCAGATGCATGCAAAACATAGGCAAGCGAGCTGCGCTCGGAATGAATCCTCAGCCGTATAGGCTACTCCATGCCGCTGAGCAGCCTCGTCATTTTTTTAAGATCGTATCACGACCATAGAGAAATAAAAAAAATCTGATAAAATATATCCAACATGCCGAAAAAAATTCTCCAGTTCATCGCTTCAATCGCTATCTGTCAGATGGCCGGAATCATCGGTGCAATATTCACCATATCAGCCATTCCTACTTGGTATAGTACGATTAATAAGCCATCTTTTAATCCACCCTCATGGGTATTCGGACCAGTATGGACGATTCTCTATACGATGATGGGCATCGCTCTCTTTCTTATATGGACAAATAAAAACGGAAAAAAGCGTGAGGCAATCCACCTCTTCTTCGTGCAACTTCTCCTCAATGCCATCTGGTCACCAATCTTTTTTGGCCTCCACTCACTCTTAATAGCACTCATCGTCATTATTCTTTTGTGGATCGGAATCCTCCTCACTATGATCAGCTTTTCAAGAATTTCCAAAACGGCCGCATGGCTTCTGGCACCATATTTTCTGTGGGTAAGCTTTGCTACCCTTCTCAACGCTGCCATATGGCAGCTTAACATATAGAGACCATTTACCGAACATCCACCCACGCCAGCGCATGATCAGACGCACCTTCGATCACCCCGTGTGCACAACCTTCAACGCCAATTCCCAAAATATGATCGATATTTTTTCGATACACGAGTCGAATAATATTCGTCATAATTTGGCTGGGGATGAGGGATTCGAACCCCCGATGCTGCCTCCAGAGGGCAGTGCCTTACCGCTTGGCGAATCCCCAGTGATAAAAAAGACCACGAACAAACAAACAAGCAAACGAACACGGAAAAACGCCCTGAAGTGTACTGGAATTCAGGATCAAAGGCAATGCCTACGATAAAGCTGGAAACGGGGGAGTTTCGACGAGTCTCAAAAAGTATCCTCTAGTTCTTCATAGGGAGAACGATCGTAACCTGAAGGAATCTCAAAACCAGGACGCTCTCTATGAAGAGGAATGCCAACCTCGCGTGCTCTCTCTCGCTGACGATCAAGAATACTATCAATAACCATTCCGATATCCGGATTTTCATCAGGACCTCTATCGTCTACCTCGGGAGCAGGGAAATCCCGGATTGCAACAGCTATCCCATGAACGCGAAATTCATGAAAGTCGCCACCTGTTGGTGCGTTTCGCATAGAATATGGTGCGTTAAAAAGTTAAGAGAGAATGATACGCTTTCTCAAAAAAGAAAACAAGAAAATTACAACTCCACCACAAGCATGCGCTTCCTCCCCTTCAAAATCGTCTCACGAGAACCGGTCCAGTCATGCATCGCGTCCATCACGACATCGTATGCATAGCGATACGACTTACCCATTCGTGTTCCAGGGTCATTCACAATGAACTCACCCGTCGCATCATCATACCCAATAATGAGAAGCATATGATACGAAGGGAGTGGCCGACGAAAGTTTGGATTCGCAAGCACCGCTCCAGACGCCGGAACGATGAGTCCACGGTACTGCAGGTAATGTTTCATAAGATCAAGCGTTGGACGTTCGATCATCTCAGACTCAACACCATACAAAACCTGCAACAGTTTCTGGGTATTGACGAGCGTCATGCTTGGCCCAATCCCCTGTTCTTCTTCATACCACACCATATTGATAAGCTTTTTCTCAACCTCAGCAGGGGTGATATACGGAAACTGACGAACACCTGCAGCCATCAAAATCACGGCCTCCTCACAGGTATTCTGAAAAAGACCACTCCAGTTTCCCATGGGAGCCTGCGAGAAAAAAGGCACCTGATGTTCCACAAAAAAATCTCTGGGGTGAAGACGACGATCTTCATAACGACCCCAGAGAATCAACGTTCCAATCAAGACCAAGACAATAATCACAACACCTTTCTTCATACTCACAGTATATCACGACCACACACGCATCACATTAGCCACCACCGCCCTTTTCGCACATCTTGGCGCCAGTAGTATTCAGCTCCGAGTAGACCTGGAAGCATCCGTATGATTTCTCGCCAAAAGGGAGATCGCAAACATTTCCTCCAGCAGCCGTGTATGCCGCCACAGTCTTGAAGATTTCTTTACAGTCATCCGTTGGTAAGAGCGTACCCCACCAACCGAAGTTATCACCACATGCCTTTTCCATTTCTGGAGACAACTTCTTGCCGGTCTTCTTGGCTTCAATACAATCATCTTCAAACTTCTTCCAAGGCTTGTTATAGGATGCAGGCTTCATCTTGAAACAATAATCAAGCTTGGACGCCTCTGCTCCAGTAAGCTTATCCCATCCATACACAATAGCCTTGGCTTGGATAGCCTCACAATCATTATCCGACATAGCAGGAACCGTAAACCAGCTACCATGTCGCTTACAACCTGGAAGCATTTTTTTCATCTCAGGAGGAAGTGTATCCTCGGTATAGACACCGGAATCCAAAAGTTTCTTAATACGAGTACAGGTATCATCAAGATTCTGATAATCAACCCAATACCCATCTGGACAGACCGTTTTATAAGACCAGTATCCAGTTTTTGGAGTTGGCGGTTCAGATAGACCCTTACTGCCACCACCACCTGGAACTCCCGGGACACCCGGAATAGTAACTCCTGGGGAACCACCCGAACGACCACCTGGCTTGAGAATACCATTTCCTGCAGACCCAGCAGTACCGCCTCTAGAACCACTCGAACTATCAGCAGTAGGCGATGAATCAAGTTTTTTCAACTTATCCTTCAAGGCATCCTGTAAAGGATGATTAAATCGAAACTTCTTCTCTAGCTGACGAATTGTGCCGCCACTCGTAAAATCAGGGGTCATACTCGTAACACGAGATCCGGAAGGATCTAAGCCAATTCCCCTTCCCGTAACTGGACTCGGCGGATAGTTAGTCTCTGTCTCTGTCGGCGGATGCCAGACCGGAGCCTTGATACACCACCACGGAACCTCCTTGCCAATCAGGCTTCCGCTGATATCAAAACCAGAGAGACTGGCAGCGCTTCCAGCAACAATAACGACGACAACAAGCGCCGCGATCGACTTTTTAGAAAAATCCATAAAATGGGGTGAGGGGTAAAGCTTACCCAAACCCTATCACATCATAACCTCCTTCTCAATAATTTTCTCAATCTCCTCGACCACCTTCATCGCCTCTCCGAATCGACTCTCGATCTGATAATCGCACAACTCCATCTGCGCAACTTCACGGCGCGCACTTTCGAGACGACGGGCAAGCTCTTCTTCTGGCAACACACCGCGTTTCAAAATTCGTTCTCGCAACTCGCCAGGATCTTTCACCAGAAGAAAAATTCCAACCACTTTTTCTCGCGGCAACAAAGAGGTCACTGATTTGAAACCCTGAATATCCACCTCGCGCACCACCACTTTTCCGGCAGCCAACGCCTCTTCGATCGGCGCCTTCAAAATACCGTAGTAGTTGTCACTGTGAACCTGAGCGTATTCGAGGAACTTTTCCTGAGCAATCCACTCCCGAAACTGCGCCTTGGAAACATAGCTATACACCTCCCCCTCTTTCTCTCCTGGACGGGGGGTCCGAGTCGTACAAGAAACCGGAAAAACATAGTCTGGATGCTGCTTTTTAAGCTGAACAATGGCCGTGCCTTTACCGGAGCCTGAGGGTCCAACAATGAGAAATAACTTGCCATGGTGCATGGCAGCAGTATAGCAGCTCATGGAACCCTCGCAATATGAGACAATATCCTTGAAGAAAGCGGTAAAAAGTGATATAATACCTAGATTTGATTTCACTGAAGTCAAATCACTGTCCCTTTACTTTTCGATCATAGGCGCGACGACGCCTGACCCTCACTCAAAAAGTCAGAGACACAAAAACAAAAACAAAAGAGATGAAGGTGGAACTCATCTTAAAATAAAGCACCAAAGAAAAGTAAGGGCCATCTCCGGTTCGCGGAGCGTATGAAGAATATCGTCGCTATTCTCATAGGTACTAACGATATCATCGGGAACGATGATAGTCGAAGGTCTAAGACGTCTGTTACTATTATATTGGTGGCAGACGTCTTTTTATGCGTAACTCTCGATTCGACATAAAAATTAAAACGGCAAATCTTCGATACTGATCTCTTCTTCGAGATCTGGAGCCTGCTGACCAGCGCCGGCTGGAGCATTGTCAGCATTCTTCACCGCGCTATGCTCTCGTGGAGCCTCGTTATAACTCGACTCACCCGTAGGTGCACCGGTTTTTTTGTCGAGCATAATCATATTATCGAGAACAATCTCTGTTCGGTAACGCTTAACACCATCCTGTCCGTCCCATTCTCGAGATTGGATTCGTCCCTCAGCAAAAACCTTGCTCCCCTTTCGAACATACTGAGCACAGATCTCACCAAGCTTTCTCCAGGCAACGAGATTATGAAACTCGGCCTTGTCCTGTCGTTGACCACTCGCGTCTTTCCAGGAAAAATTCGTCGCAATACTGAAGGTAGCAACCGTGGTGCCACCAGGAATCTGTCGGACTTCAGGGTCTTTCGTCACATTGCCGATCAACTGCACTCGATTCAATGACATACTCATAGAAAGGTAGTTTTAAGAGGTAAATTAGTAAAGGCACTGTAGCAAAATGCCCCACGAACCGCAACGTCTGAAACGGCTACCTGGGTATCTGGATCGAAGATCGCTCCTTTTCCACCTGCTCAAAGCGGAAAACCGTGTAGCCTGCCAGGAAACTGACGAGTATACTGCCCACAACACACACAACCATGATGAGCACATATCTTTTTATACTGGGGAGAAAGCCATTACTATCACTTGGAGAGATCATAAGTATCTGGGGTGAAAAATGTATAAAGAGTTTTGAGAATGAGATGGCGGTTATCGAGCTGTCAGATGAAGATCCGCTAGTGCGGGATTTTCAAGCTACCCTCATGCGAATGGGTGGAACCATGAAAATCTGCAAAATCTATAAGAAATGGGAGGAAGAGCCGATAATCGAGGAGCTAATTGAGAAGTCATATGATGGGGTACACTCACGAATTATGGGATTAAAAAAAGTCTTATGTGGGGTGAGTACCTATAGTCTAGACGAGCGACATAACAAACTTCCTACAAATTTCTTAAAAATTTTTAAAAAATATCTGTCAGAACTCGGGTACACGAGCAGGTATTTAAATAAATCCGACGAGAATTTGAGCAGCGCCGCCGCACTCGATGAGGATATTATTAATAAAGGAGTCGAGTTTAACTTTGCATTCGTCGAAGGCGTGTTTTATGGCGCGTACACGGTCGCCGCCCAGGACTTCCGGATCTACGCGAAGCGCGACTATCACAAGCCCTACCGCGACAATCAGGCCGGCATGCTTCCGCCAAAACTCGCGCAGATCATGATTAATATGGGCGAGGGACTCATGAAGGAACAGGAGAAAAATGCGGGAACGGGAACCATGGCTCACTCCATTCGCCTCCTCTACGACCCATTCTGTGGCAGTGGTACGATTCTCATGGAGTCGCTTCTTTGCGGCATCCACTGCGTTGGTTCTGACATTCGTTTCGAGTCCGTCGACGGCGCCCAGACGAACTGTGAGTGGATCCAAAAAGAATTTCCATTCACCAAACACTATACGTTTGAAACATTTGAACAGGACGTCACCTCGATGAATCCACAAGCCGTCATGCAAAAATATCATCCGACCATAATTGTCTCCGAGAGCTACCTCGGCCCCTACTTCAAGAAAAAACCATCCCGTGAGGAGATGGAAAAAGTTCAAAAAAATCTCGGCGATCTCTACAAAAAAGCCATGCAGAAGTTTGCAGCGTTGAAAGTTCCAGTCATTTTCGGTATCGCTGCCCACAAGCATGGAGCCGAGTACATCTGGAACACAGCCATCGAAGAAGGCATCAGCGAAGGTCATCTCAAACATGCTTCCCTGCTACCAAACTGGATTCTCAAACGCTTCACCCCCGAGGAGGCCCTGGCCAAAGGATACGCCGTTGACCGCCGCACCTTTGTCTACGACCGCGACGACCAGATGGTGGCAAGAGAGATCTTTGTGGTGGTGCCAGAGAAGGCCTAAAGCTGGAAATCCAGTTGAATTCCAGCCTTGGGTTCGCTATAGTTGTCCCGCTAAAGTTCCCACTGTTCCTTTTCATTTACGTTCCCTGATAGCTCAGCGGTAGAGCAACCGGCTGTACCACACATATAGTGCAGCTTCCTATCGAAAGATAGGTTGTAAACGAGGTGAATTGCGGGAAGCCCAGATCGGGTAATCCGCAGCCAAGTCACGCAAAATGCGCGAAAGGTTCAGAGACTATCCTTTATGGAGTACTCTCGAGCAATCGAGCGGAAGCGCCTCGCACCTAAAGCCAAAAGCCATGGTGATGATATAGTCCACCCTTTAGAGGAATCTAGAGATACGTGTAACCGGTAGGTCGTTGGTTCGAATCCAACTCGGGGAGCCAGCAAATCGAGTCCATTCTGATTCAGAATCTGAACATTTTCCAAACGCCCGTTGCGTTGCAAATTGTCTACCGCGCACTGATAAGTAAATGGATGTATCTCGCTCCTTGCAATATAAATCCGGCACTTGCAAAATACTGTGTTGCCTGCCCAATACCAACGAACAGTTCGAGAATAGTAGAAAAGGCGGAGCGACGACAGTCAATCAGCTCTCTAATTTCCTCAGGTAAAGGCACAAGAATTCTATCATCAGCTGCCTCAAAGTATCCCTGAGGAGTAATAGAATAAAATGTGCGCATAATTTTATCAACTCAGATCACAAAGCTTAAATGATTATTTCCCTAAATCAAAAAAGGGCATAAAAAAATTGTGATTTGCAAATTCCACCCCACCCTCATGCACCGGTCGCTTACCATGAATTAGTAGCCAGTTTGGGAAAACCAAGCTACTTGTCGGAGCATAGTGATGCGAATGAAAAATGCTACTAAACCTTGGATCATCAAATCCCATCATCTCATGTATCAACTGCTTAGTACTATTTCCACTGGAATTGATCCAAATAATTAAACTACTTACCTCACGAGCAATTGCATTACACAAATCATGTGGATTATCTGCATCAACAATTTTTTGCAAAGGAATAAAAAAATCCTTACCTCCACCATGCCATTGACCAGCCACCGCGATCTCCCTCTCAAAATCAATCATAACTCTTGACACTTTTTCCCTAATAAAATCCGTCGTCCTTTGGTCAGCCTTCCCCAACAATGTAGGCGAATCAACCTGACCCTCCCCCATATGGTTCAATACCCTAACATACTTAGGCACACTTTCAACACTCTCAAAAACCCCTCCATCCCTATGATAAAAACTATGTTCACACTCAAAACGATGTATAGGCACCTGATGATTTCCATATCTATTTATCATTCGGTTATTTAAGCGACGAATAACCGACGAAGGTGCTCCTAATTGCGCCATTGCGCGCTGCCAGAAATTAAAAATATGCTGATTCAAAACCAAAAAGCTAGCCTCCTCAAAAACACCTAGTAACGCAGTCCGACTTTCAACGTTACCAGCAACTTGACCAAAATAATCCCTTTTCACATCAGGCCACCTTTTAGGTAATAATTCCAACCCTTTCATGCCATTATCAAGACCATCAACAACTTTAGCATTGAGACCAAGCTCAGCGAAAAAATTTGTACTTTCAACTAAATCCATAAAAAGTGTAAATAAAGCAGAAAGGCATAATACAACATTGACAGAAAAATATCAAGAAGTATAAAGTTAAATATGGTCAGCTTCAATCAAGGCTAAATAAGTCGTCCGATCACTCAGCCCCTTTTCAGCCCACAGACAAAAAAATATGACCCAAAGGATTTTTCTCGCATTTTTTGAGAATCTCCTTGAGCACATCCAAATCAATGTCTTCAAGTTTCTTGAAGCGAATACAGCTCTTTCCAATGCTAGCCTTAGGGAGATGTTTTTTGTACTGCTCAGCAATATACTTGCCATCAATAACGCCACACGCATAGACAGAAATATAATTTTTCTGACTTGCCAAAAGAATAGCCGACCACTCCCCTTCGCGACCGCTCGGATATTTATAATGATATTTTCCATACCCGATCATCCCCGACATAATAAGCGGCTTGAGCGCGGGTACGGTTTTCTTGATAAAATCGTGAAGTTTTTTGATCTGTGAACGTCGAGGCTCATCAATCATAGCAATATACTCGGTCGGAGTTTTCGCGACTGTTGGCTTGAACATATTCATATGCGTGAATTATAACACTATCTTTGAGTCCCAAGAAAGCTTATAATCAAAGGTATGAATGAAGTAGTCATAGAAATTGCCATCGTTATCGGACTCATCTTGCTGAACGGATTTTTTTCAGGAACAGAAATGGCAATCATTTCCATCCGAAAAACACGCATCAAACAACTCGTCAAAGACGGAGATATTGATGCAAAAATTCTGGAAAAATTTCATAAAGAACCGGAGAGATTTCTGGCGACGATCCAGGTAGGAATTACACTGGTAAGCACTGTGGCCTCTGCCTACGCCGGTGCAAAAATAGCTCGAGCCATGACGCCACACCTTGAGACGATTCCGTGGCCATTCATTGCGGAAAATGCAGAAACCGTAAGTTTCATTATCATCGTTCTTGCGATCACCTATCTCACCCTGGTTTTTGGAGAACTCGTACCAAAATCACTCGGCATTAAATTCTCAGAAACATTCGCACTTCTTTCAGCAAAACCGATATATATTCTTTCAAAAGCATCATACTTCATCACCAAATTTCTCACCCTATCAAGCAACATTATCCTGAAAATATTCGGTGACCGGACAAGCTTTTCCGAGGGAAGACTGAGCGAAGACGAAATAAGAATTATGCTTCACGAAAGCCAGAAATCAGGAATTATCGAAAAATATGAACATGAAATTCTCGACAATGTTTTTGAATTTACCGATATCGCCACCGGCCAGGTCATGACACCACGATCAAAAATCTTCGCGATCGATATCGATGCACCACGTGAAGAAAGCATCAAACGCATTATTGATTCTGGATACTCCCGCATTCCATTTTACAAAGACCAGATCGATAACATTATTGGCATTCTCAATATCAAAGATCTTCTCAAAAACACCGAGGCAGATTTTTCAAGTCTTTTGATGAATGCCCATTTCGTTCCAAACACGCAAAGAATTAGCTCTCTTCTGCGAAAATTTCAGAAAGCAAAGTATCACCTCACCATCGTAACGGACGAACATGGCGGAGTCGATGGGCTGATAACGATGGAAGACGTGCTTGAGGAGCTTGTTGGTGAAATTTCCGACGAGAATGATGAAGATAGAAAGAGTATTCGGAAAGAAAAACCTGGAGTATTTATCGTCGAGGGTGACACAAGCATTATTGACTTCAACCGGTACTTCACGAGTTCGCTTCCAGAAGACGAGTCATATACAACGATTTCAGGCATGATTCTGGACAAACTGGAAAAGTTTCCCGAGACCGGAGATGCAACGATTATTCAGAACATTGAGTTCACCGTAAAAGAAAAAACTGATAGACTGATCAAGGCCGTATACGCTCGACCACTTCCGGAAGAAATCCAGTCATGATCACTACGATTCTCATTATTGTTCTGACCCTGAACATCCTGGTTCTCGTAACCTTTGGGGCAATGGTTTGGGGAGCTCCCTACGTACCTTCACAAAGCGCGTCGGTAGAGAAAATGATGGCGATAGCAGAAATCAAGCCGGGCGAAAAAACAGCCGATCTCGGCTCAGGAGACGGACGGGTGGTGATTGCCATGGCGCAGCGTGGAGCGGAAGCTCATGGATTTGAAAACAACCCGGTACTAGTTCTGGTTGCCCGAAGAAATATCCGAAAAGCAGGTCTGAGCGGAAAGGCATTTATTCACTGGAAAAATTTCTGGCACGCGGATTTTTCTCAATTTGATGCCATGAGCGTCTACGCAATGCCATATATTATGGGTCGTCTCTACCGAAAAATGAAACACGAGATGCGACCGGGATCAAGAATCATCTCAAATGCCTTCGAGTTCAAGAATGAAACACCGCTCAAAAAAGAGAAAGGCATCTACCTCTACACTCTATGAAAAAATTGAAAATCTTCTCAATGATCCTCATCGTGGCTACTTTTACGATATTCTTCGTCATGCTCGGGGAAGTATCAGTTCCAAAAGTATCAGCACCATCTGAAATACTGACTCCTCTTACTTCAGTTCATGTCCCGGTTCTTATCTATCACTACATTCGCGAAGTTGATCCAAAAAAAGACTTTCTCGGTGCCGACCTCTCAGTTTCTCCAAAAAATTTCGACGAACAACTCACCTGGCTGGAGGAAAAAGGATACACGACGATCACTCTCGATGACATAGTAAGTGCCTGGGAAAAAGGCACGCCACTGCCAGAAAAACCAATCATTCTCACCTTCGATGACGGATATGATGACTTCGCGACGAACGCGTTTCCCATTCTTCAGAAACATGGAGCGAAAGCAACCACGTATGTCGTAAGCAGCTTCCTGGACAAACCACACTACCTCTCAACCAAGCAGCTCCTGGAACTCGCGGCGTCCCCGCTCATCACGATCGCATCACATACTGAACATCACGCTGACCTTCGCACTCTCAAAATGAGCAAACTCCACGAAGAACTCATAAACTCAAAATCACGACTCGAAAAACTCATCGGCCAACCAATCCGGCACTTCGCCTACCCATATGGACGATTTACGAACGGTATCGCACAAGAAACAGAAAAAGCAGGCTATTCAACGGCAACAACCACGCTCTTCGGATATAATCACACGCCAAAAAATCGCTTCATGATGCGACGAGTCCGAATCGCAGGGGCAACTTCCATCAGCAAATTCGAAAAACTTCTCGAGCCAGATTTACAATAAACAGGAAATAAGGAATAATTGGGGTGCTTACTCCTACCCCTAATTATATTTTATGGCAGACGAACGTATTGTTTCGGAAACCGTCATTGGAAGCTCCAATCCAATTGCCCGCTACGGTCGCGGCATCACGGACAGTATTAAAGGTATCGGCGGTGGATTCCTCTCAATTCTGATCGGTTTTTTCCTGCTCTACCACTCAGTAGGCATGAAAGAAAATTCAGGTATGGTTGCCAAACTTCCACTCACACCAGCCGAGAATGTGAGCATGACACAGACAGGGATCGTGAAAATGTCAGGAAAACCACAGACAGTTACATCTCTCATTTCTCCAAAAACATCTGAAAGCGTTATCTATTATAAGTACACCACCGAAGAGTTCCGGAAAATTGAACAGATGAAAACCGAGTACAGGACGGTTCAAAAAGACGGTCAGGACGTTCAGCAAACGATAGAGACTCCGTACTGGACAGACGTCTGGGTCCCAACATCTACGGATGAAAAGTCAGCCGACTTCAAGCTCGGACAGATTACCGTCCAGCCACAGAACGCGAGCAAGAACTTCAATTTGAAGAGTATCTATAACCAGGAAACAGCCCTTCCTGCTGCTGCAAATCCAACCCAGATCGTCCCCGTCACCTACGGTGGAAAAAACGTCAACTCCTATCCAGCAACCAAGACTCGTGAAGTCGTCGTTGGGGTTCCAGCTGACCAGACCATCCTGGTAATTGGTGAAATAAATAACGGATCAGTGCGATCTGGTGATCCATTTATTGTCAGCAACAAAACTGATGCCGAAGTGGTCGCCGATCTCAAAAGTGCCGAAAATATCAAGTTCTGGCTCATGAAAGGCGGCGCCTGGTTTTTCATCGCCAGCGGTCTCACCGCGTTATTTGGACCAATCTTCGCCCTCCTGAACATTATGGGTATTGGGTCAGCTCTCAATAGCCTCGTATTCTTCGTGAATGCCATTCTGGCCGCCATCATCGTCGCGCTCGGCAGTCTCGTCATCAAATTCTGGTACATCTTTCTCGCATTGATTATGATTGGAGTGATCTGGTTGCTGGTTTTGAGAATGAGAAAGGCAACGTAACATCGCACTGTCGTGCAGCTGCACGACACAGAAATTTCTTACATATTTATTTTTAAACCCCTCCCTATTTATGGTCAGCAAAAAAATTCTTATCTCCGGTCTCACGATCGCCTCACTCGGCCTCACGGGCTGCAGCGGCCTCCAGGATATGATCAATAACAAAATTGCCTCAACCGCAAAAGAAGTCAGCGACGGCATCAACAGCGAAGTCGGAAAAGCCACCGATGCATTGAAGGCACAAGGAGAAATCATGCAGAAAGACGCTGCCATCGCAGCAGCTCAGCTCAAGAAAGATCTCGGAGTTATGACAACCTACACAAATACCGAGTTCGGCTTCTCTCTTCAATTCCCAGAGAGCTGGGGAAAGACAACGGCAAAAGTAGTCGACAAAAAATTCACAATGAACCTTAAGGCCTTCGATATTTCATCTGAAAACAAGGCAAAATCATACCGAGTTATGATCAATAAAAAAGGAACCACTTTCGAAGGAGACTTTGGAGGATTGCTTGGAAGCACAAGTAAATATGATATATATGCCGCTCAAGAACCTGAACAAACAGATGAATTCAAAGCAATTGACAAGAGCTTCAAAACACTCTAATAGTTAAATCAAAGGCCTCGCCGTTCGGCGAGGCCTTTTTTAAAATACAATGCATCGCGCCAAGTTTAACTTTCTAATTCTTTGCCCGGGCAAAGACATTGCATCATATTTTAAATTATTCGCAACCCACCTCTCTGGCATGCCTGTACTTTTATTCTGAAATTACTCCATTTTATAGTATCCACCCAATAACTTCCCGCACCACACCAAGCAAGCCCCCCCTTCACTCCCCAGCAAAAACCCGCTACACTAGAAAAGATGCCCTCCCTCAACAAAGCCCACTATATTATCTTCACCACGGTTCTGATCGACATGCTCGGCATGACGATCGTGCTTCCGTCACTTCCGCTGTACGTAGAGAGGTTTAGTACCTCGGCGTTGATGATTGGAATGGTGTACTCGGTGTTTGCGGCGTGCGCCTTTCTGGCAGGACCGATTCTCGGCTCACTCTCGGATCGCTACGGCAGAAAACCGGTTCTCGTGACAAGCATTATTGGAACATCAATCGGTTGGGTTATCTTCGCCATCGCGCCAAATATCTGGATTATCTTTCTCTCGCGTGTGATCGATGGTTTCACGGCAGGAAATATCTCGGTAGCACAGAGCTATCTCAGCGACATCGCCAAAGACAACAAAGATCGAGCCCTCAAGCTCGGAATGATTCCCATGGCCATCGGTATTGGATTTATTACAGGCCCAGCCATCGGAGGCCTCCTGACCAAAATATCCACCACCCTCCCCTTCTGGGTAACAGCAGGTATCGCACTTCTCAACGGTCTGGCCGCACTCAAGTTCCTCCCAGAGAGCATCAAGAAAAAACAAATCCACAATCACATCGAGTTCAATCCATTCAAGTCACTCTGGTACGGACTCACCCACGTAAAATATCGCATCCTGATCGCCCTCCTCCTCGCAACCTCAATGGCATTCGAGAGCTATCACTCAACATTCATTCTCTATCTGAATCGCGCCTTCAACTTTGACGTGAGTGACGCCGGCATCCTTCTCTCAGGCATTGGCCTGATGATCGCCTTCAACCAGCTCGTACTCATGAAGCACTTCTGGCTGCATCGGTTCAAGCCGTTTACCATTCAGCTCATTACCTCATGCGGCCTAGTTCTCCTTTTTCTGGGAGCGGTCTTTGCAAATCTCACTATCTTTCTTCCCATTCTTATCATTCTCGGACTCTTCGAAGGAACCCTCACTGTCATCAACGGAAGTGAGCTGGCAGCCGCAGCTGAAGAACATGAACGTGGGAAAATTATTGGCGTCTCCCACTCGCTCATCGCACTTTCGCAAGTTATCGCACCCGCGATGGCAGGCTTCCTGATGGATTTTTTCCTTCCATCTCCCTGGGCACTCTCAGCGTTCTGGATGACGATCGTCTTCTTCATTCTCTTTAGAAATCGCAACTCACTCAAAAACCAGCACGTCGAAGCTCAGCTGGAAAAAGCTGCCCAGTAATGCTAGAGTAATCACGCACAAACATATTCATTATTTCATACTCCTACCCTATGTCACTCTCCCGTTCTGCAAAAATTCTCATCGCCGTTCTTGGTGTAGCTTTCATTCTCGCTATCTGGCTTATTGGTGCATTCAACGGATTCGTCGGCAAAGAAGAAAGTGTCAAAACTGCATGGTCACAAGTTGAAACCCAGTACCAGCGACGTCTGGATCTCATTCCAAATCTCGTAGAGTCGGTCAAAGGCGTGATGACGCAGGAACAAGAAGTCTTTGGAAAAATTGCCGAGGCACGAACACGATACGCATCAGGAGCAACCCCGGAACAAAAAGTAGCCGCCGCAAATCAGATGGAATCTGCTCTCGCACGACTCCTCGTGGTTATGGAAAACTATCCACAACTTCGTTCAACCGAGACCGTTCAATCTTTGATGGCTCAGCTCGAAGGAACGGAAAACCGGATCACGGTCGCTCGTGAGCGGTACAACGAAAGTGTCGAAGGATTCAACGTGATGGTTCGCCGTTTCCCTGGAAATATTCTCGCGGCAGTCTTTGGATTTGAAGGCAAGACTCGTTTTGAAGCCGCAGAAGGAGCTGAAAACGCCCCAAAGGTCGACTTGAAACTCACCAAGTAAAAGATCCACATGAAACGTCACCTCACTCTCGCTATTGCGATCACTCTCACAGTACCATGGCTAAGTTTCGCGCAGACAGCGATCACCTATCCGGAACCTCGGTACGTAAGTGATTATGCGAACGTCCTCAGCCCAGAAGAGGAAAATGCACTCGCGGAAAAAGTGCTCCAGTTCAGACAGGAAACTTCAAACGAAATCGCCATTCTAGTAGTTCCAACGACCGAACCGGAGACGATTGAGCAGTACAGTATTCACGTTACAGACAAGTGGAAAATTGGAGAGAAGGGTAAAGATAATGGTCTCCTTTTGACGGTTGCGGTTACCGATCGCACAATGCGACTGGAAGTCGGACGAGGCCTCGAAGGTGCGATTCCCGATATTACGGCGACAAAAATTCTTGATGCTTATGCGCGTCCAGCATTCAGGGAAGGAAAATTCTACGAAGGTATCAACACGGTCCTTGATCAGACGATGGCTCTCGCCAAAGGCGAGTTTAACGAAGCAGATATTCCTGAAACGACCGGAGCAACATCAAAAGAAAACGATGGTCTCTTCTCGTTTATTTTCTACGCTGCCATTGGAGGCTTCTCCTTTTTCACCAACTATCTGGCAAAGTCCAAGTCCTGGTGGTTTGGCGGTATCGCCGGAGGTGTCGCGGCATTTGTCGTTGCCCTCCTGCTCTCCACGGGAGTTATCGTAGCAATATTCCTCGCGGGTATATTCGGAGTTTTCGGACTGATCATTGACTACATCGTCTCAAAAAATCACGGAAAAACCGGGGGTAGCAATAACCACTGGTGGTGGCTTGGAGGAGGCGGTGGAGGCTCAGGCGGAGGTTGGGGTTCAGGAGGCGGAGGATTTGGAGGAGGTGGTTTCTCCGGCGGAGGAGGAAGCTCACGATGGTAAAGTGGAATAATCGCATGGATAGAAGAGGCATCAATATTCTATGTCATACTTTCACTCGCAATACGAGCGCACAGGGGCGATCCGATAAACTTTCGTTCCGCTTCGTGGATGCTGACCAACCTTCATGCCAATTTCAGCACCTTTTTTTGCCGTCTTTATATCTTTTCGATTGATCTGCATCGAGTCGACACGCTCTTCGTACAGGGTCTCATCATCTTGAAATAACAAAATATCTCCGAGGCGAACCCCCGTAGAAAGCTTCACAATCGCCACATCAATTTTTGTAAAAACCGCCGTCACGACACCAACTGGAACATAGGTACGCAGCAAGGTATGCGCGGGCGTAACCTGAGGAAGTGGCTGCTGGAGAGAAAACGTTCCAAACCCCTGACGAGTATTTCGCTTACGCTGAACTGGACGACTATCAAATGACGGAATCGGTTTCTGTGATTGTCGCTGGGCACGACTCAAACTCGAAGAAATCTCAACGTCCCCTATTCCATCTCGCTGAGCGGATCGTATCGCATCCTCAACCGTAAAACCCACAGGCTTCTGAACGCGCTGCTGAATAATCTTCTTACGCTGAAACGCAGGAATTTTGAGGAGCTCGGGATCGAGCGGATTGGATGGTGAGGTCATGCCTCAATCATAGCACTTCTACTTTGCGCGCTCAACGTACTCGTGAGACTCCGTGTTTACACGAATAACATCGCCCTCCTTGATAAATAAAGGGGCGCTGATTGTTGCGCCAGTTTCGATAACGACTGGCTTAGTACCGCCTGTAGCCGTATCACCTTTTTCACCTGGTGGAGCAGAGATAACTTTGAAATCCATCTTTGTAGGAAGTTGCAAGGAAGCCGGAGCCTCATCGACAAACACGACGACAACCTCAGTTCCATCAATCAAGAAGTCAGCATCCTCGCCGACCATTTCCTTGGTAATCGCAAACTGATCGTAGGTGTTGTTATCCATGAACGTATACTCATTGACGTCGTGGTAGAGGTACTGGCAGCGTCGATTTTCCATATTTGCCTCCTCGACATTTTCACCAGATTTGAAGGTCACTTCAACGTTTCGGCCCGTCTTCGCATTCTTCAATTTCGCACGAGTAAAGGCAGCACCCTTACCTGGATTCACAAACTGATATCCAACAATAACAAATGTTTCATTATTGTATTTAACAGCGAGACCTTTCTTGAAATCTGATGTTTGCATAGCGAAAAGATAAAAATATATCCAGTGAAACCTGGCGCATTCTACCCTCAGAATTGTCCAGGCACAAGTCAGAAAGGAATGTGACAGCAAACAGTTGCACATTCAAATTTTCTGTTATAATCATATTTTTTGCGAAAAACAAGGATTTTTAAAGCTAAAAATTTCCACGTGGAAATTTTCGAATAGATAATAGCATTGCCAAAAAAGCAAAATTATAGACTGACTTGTCCCCAAGGGACACCCTTGCTAGGGCGTACGCACGTACAAATAATCACAAATCCCGAAACGGAAAAAACACAACATCTTCAATAGAAGCTTCATCCAACAAAAGCATCACCAAACGATCCACGCCCAGCGCAATTCCACCCGAAGGCGGCATACCAGCTCGCAACGCCTCAATAAAACTCTCATCCACATCGTAGACCTCTTTTCCAAGCACCATTCGCTCCTCCCGCTCAGCAACCAGTCTCGCACGTTGCTCATCAGCATCGGCAAGTTCACTAAAGGCATTTGCCAGCTCAAGTCCAGCAACATACACCTCAAATCGTTCAGCATACCTGGAATCATGAGAACATACTCGCGAAAGGGCCGCCATACTCACCGGATATTCATATAAAATTACGGGGCGTTCAGCGCCTAACTTTGCCTCAATTTCATTCAAGAAAATAAGAAAAAACGCATCGTCATAGGTCTTCGCCTGATATCCCCTTTTACATGCCTCCACTACAAGCAACTCTGGATCTTCAAACATCTCGCGTGACACGCCGGCATATCGCTCAAATGCCTCACGCACGCGCACGCGCTCAAATCCACCCAACACATCAATCTCCTTCCCCTGATACACAAACGACTCTTTATTATACAGCCGCAAACACAAAAATTTCACGAGCTCCTCGGTGTCTCGCATAATATGCATATAATCCGCCTCCGCCCGATACCACTCGATCATCGTGAACTCAGGATTGTGGAGCGATCCGCCCGTTTCTTTATTCCGGAAACTCCGGGTAATCTGGAAAATCCTCGGAAGCCCACCAACCAACAGCTTCTTCATCGCATACTCCGGTGAGGTAATGAGATACATATCTTTCCCCTCGCCATGTTCAGGCTCAAACCGAGTCTTAAAAACATCAAGGTACGGCTCCATCCCAGGCAATTTCACCAGCATCGGCGTCTCCACTTCAAGAAACTGCCGCTCGATAAAAAACTGACGAATCCCCTGCACGATCCGCGCACGTTTTTCAAAAATTTCGCGCATCGACGCGTCATCTCGCAGACGAAGATAGTTTTGCTTTTCACTCATACCGCAAAACTTTACACGAACACCCAAAGCTATTACAATAGACGATGTTATTTCTAACCCTACTCATAGTATGCGAAATTCACGACTTGTTATTCTTGCGTCAGCCGTCCTTCTCACACTTTTTCTTCCTCTCGCCGCTTTCGGTCAGGAAGTCACCACGCCAGCTACCACAACTCCAGCTCCTACCGTAACAGCTCCAGCTACCACAGAAACAAAGCCTCAGGACAAGCCAAATCTTGGAAAGGAGATGAAAAAATTGAACATGGAAAAGAATGCGAAGAAAAAAGAAGTAAAAAAGGAAGCAAAAGAAAAGAAACAGGCGGTAAAGAAGGAGATCAAACAGCTAAAAAAAGACGGTAAGACACCTCCACCACCAGCAAAAGATCCAGCCGCAGCTACACCAGCAACACCTGCCGGCACACCTACAACTCCAGCTCAATAATAGCGTTCTTCATCGACCCCTCACCTCATGAAGTTTCCTGACATTAGTCCCGTTGCATTTTCCATTGGAGAAATAGAAGTCCGATGGTATGGACTGACGTATCTGTTGAGTTTTGTCATCGGGTATTTTCTGATAAAATTTTTCGTCAAAGAACGGAAAGTAAAATTCAGTAGCGATTTCATCAGCGATCTTCTCCTCACGATTCTTATCGGCGTGATCCTGGGCGGAAGACTCGGGTATATTCTCTTTTACAACCTCCCCTACTATCTCTCAAATCCAGCAGATATCATTCAAATCTGGAACGGAGGCATGTCATTCCACGGAGGCATGCTTGGTGTGATTATCGGTCTCGTTATTTTTGCAAGAATAAAAAAAGTCTCACTCTATACGATCACCGACACCATTATTCCTGCGGTTCCGATTGGAATCATCCTCGTACGAATAGGTAATTTTCTCAATGCAGAGCTCTATGGTCGCATCACTGACAGCCGATTCTGTTTCAATTTTCCGAGTGACCCCGACAACTGCCGTTATCCATCACCGTTGATTAATGCCTTCCTTGAAGGATTATGCACGTTCCTTGTTCTCTTTTTCCTCAGAAAAAAAATCAAGACGCCGGGCCTTCTAAGTTGGCTCTTCATCGTATGTTATGGCGGATTCCGATTCATCGGAGAGTTTTTTCGTGAGCCAGATGTTCAGATCGGATACTACTTCGGCGTCCTCACACAGGGACAGATTTTTTCTATCATCATGATTATTGTCGGACTTATCGGTATCAAACTTACACAGAAAAAACATGGGTAAATCTCTCGATCAAGGCAAAAAACCAATGAGCAACAGCCGAATGCTCTTGAAAGCACTCAAGGCACGAGCAGACGAAAAACGAAGCTTCCCGGAAAGGGTAGCTGACGTCATGACGAAAAGCTTTGGAAGCATCACCTTTCTCACTCTCAATATTATCTGGTTCGGAATCTGGATCGCCGTCAATACCGGTAACGTAAAAGGTGTGGAAATTTTTGACCCATTTCCATTTGGTCTCCTCACCATGATCGTTTCACTCGAAGCGATTATCCTGGCAATTATCGTATTGATCTCACAAAACCGTGCCGGAAAAGTGGCTGATCTCCGCGAAGAGGTAGACCTTCATATCGATATCATCTCCGAACAGGAAATTACCAAAATTCTCGAACTCATCGTGCAGATCGCGAAAAAAGAAAACATCGATCTCTCACGCGACCGCAGTCTGCGCTACATGCTCCGCCAGATCAACACCGACAAAATCGAGACCGTTCTTGAAACACAGATCTAGAAAAATTTAGTCGCGCCATTTAATCGAACAGCCCATCGACGGATACTGAACAGATGAAGGCACATGGCCACCGACGACCGCCTCCAGCGCATCACGCAACTCATGAGAGCTCACCTTTGAAGCGTCCTTCCAATTGTTGTCGATACGGCCGTGGTACTGGAGTTTTCGCTGGAAGTCATAGACAAAAATATCAGGTGTACAAACCGCATCATACTCACGCGCAACCTGCTGGGTGACGTCATGCAGATACGGAAAATTCATCTTCTTCTCAGTGAAAAACGCCTGCATCGCCTCGAAATTATCCTCAGGATAATCCGTCGAGTCATTGGAGTTGATACCGACAAATCGCACCGAACGGTCGGCAAAATCCCGCTGCAGCCCAACCAGTCGATCGATACACGCCTGAATGTACGGACAGTGATTGCACATAAACACCAGGACGAGAATCCGCACGTCAGAAAATGTCTGGAGAGAATAGGTATGCTCATCGGTACCCTTGAGAGAAAAAGGCTGTGCCCCACTCCCCAACTTGACCTGAAATGACTCGGTTAGAACCATAGGATAGACGTAAAAAGACTAGGTCGAGTATAAGAGAAGTGCTAGAATAAGACAAGAATGCAATCCAAAGCAGACCTCCACTTTCATACCTGGTACTCGGTAGACTCTTTCACCTCCCCAAAAAGTGCGGTACACGCCGCAATCAAAAGAGGCATAAAAGTACTCGCCATCACCGATCACGACTCGATCGATGGAGCCATCTATGCAAAAAAATACGCAGAAAAAAACAAGCTCCCGGTAGACATTATTATCGGCGACGAAATTATCTGTAACGGCGGACATATCGTCGCGCTCTTTTTGAAAGAAAAAGTTCCCTCATTCATGTCGCTGGAAGACACCCTCAAAGCCCTGAAAAAACAGGATGCACTCGTCATTATTCCACATATGCTTTTCGAGGAGGACATTCTGGGCGAGTACGCCTATCGGTATCGCGTGAGCTACTTTGACCTCGTCCGCCACCCAGAATATCTCAACATGATCGACGGTATAGAAATCCAGAACTACTCACTCATCGAACCCGACTTCGCCCCAAAGGCACAGTTCATCAACGACGAGTTCATGAAAAAAGCACGAATCAGTTCCAGTGACGCGCACGTGCTCATGAACTTCGGATACAGCTACACGTTGTTTGAGGGAGAAACTGCAGAGGATCTGCGAAAAGCAATTATCGAGCGAACCACGATTCCCGTGGTCACCAAACCAAGTCGCCTGATAAATCAGATTGCCAACTGGGGGCCGTTCATAAAATTCCCCGTCCATCTGAGTATCAAGTTTTTCTACCGCACAGGCATGAGCGTTTTCTCGATGACCAAGGAGATATTTCTGAAGTTACTTCCGGGAAGTACAAAAAAGACACCCTAGCGGAGGATGTCTTATAAAAGTTTTGAATGTGTCGTTAGACTATCGAGCCTGCTTGCTGAGCTGTCGAAGACCTTGCGTTGAGACAAGAACTCGCTCGAATCGCTTCTTCGCTGAATTCCAGATCCGCTTCTTAAGAAGATTTGGGAGAAATCGGCGCTTGGTATGACGCATTGAGTGACTGACGTTATTGCCAGCTATTGGTCGCTTTCCGGTAATAGTACAGACTTTTGACATAGGATTATTGCTTTATGAAGCTGGTGTACTTTACCAAGGGATGGAAGGGAAATCAAGGGAAAGGTTGGGAAGTCGAGGATTGGGAGGATTTTAGCTTCAAAACTTGAAAAATAACAGGTAGAAGTTACTGGCTGGATAGTATTTTTTTCAGAATCATGCCAAACTACTTGCGATCCTTTTTCCAACTCCCCACCCATGAAAACCCGCCTCGAAAACGACGCCCTCGGAAACATTCAAGTACCCGCACAAGCCTACTACGGCTCCTTCACCACTCGCGCACTCGCGAACTTCCAGATCAGCGGAATCACCGCCCCACACACCTTCAAAAAAGCGATCGCCTGCGTGAAGTACGCATCAGCCCAGGCAAATACCGAACTCAAGAAACTCGACCCGAAACTCACAAAAGCAATTCTTCAGGCACTCGACGAGTTCATCGTGGGCCGCTTCGACGACGAGTACACCATCGATATTTTCCAGGCCGGCGCCGGTACGCCCTACAACATGAACCTCAATGAAATTATCGCCAACCGCGCGAATGAAATTTTGGGCGCCCCAAAAGGCAGCTACAAACCAGTAAATCCGAATAATCACGTCAATATGGCGCAGTCCACGAATGACGTCTTCCCGACAAGCACTCGGATCGCCATCACGTGGGAGTCGCATGAGCTCGCCAAAGAAGCCGCGCTCTTTACTAAGTCCCTCCGCGCAAAAGCAAAAAAATTCGCAACCATTCTAAAAGTCGGACGTACACACTTACAAGACGCTGTGCCTGTCACGCTCGGCCAGGAGTTTGCTTCATGGGCTACCGCCATCGAAAAAGACCTCAAAGAACTGAAGCACGCCACCACCCTGCTCCACGAAATTGGCCTGGGCGGAACCGCCCTCGGAACCGGCATCAACACACACAAAACCTACCAGAAGCTCGTCACCCGCTACCTCGCCAAACTCACCAAACTTCCCCTCACTCCAACCAGCAATCTTTTCGAGACCACCTCGAACATGAACGTCTTCACGACCGTCTCGTCCGCACTCCGCAACCTCGCCATCACCATGCAGCGCATCGCACAAGATCTCAAACTCCTCAACATGGGTCCCATCGGCGGCATTGGAGAAATCATCCTCCCAGAAGTCGAACCGGGCTCGTCCATCATGCCGGGCAAAGTAAATCCATCCATCGCCGAGTGCGTCCAGATGATCGCCTACCAGGTTCAGGGAAATGACCGCACCGTTGAACTCGGCGTCATGAACGGCCAGCTCGAACTCAACGTCATGACGCCCCTTATTTTAAAAAACCTCCACGACTCCTGCACCCTCCTCCGCAACGGTTTCCACATGTTCCGCGTCTTCTGTGTGGACCACATCCTCGCCAACACCAAGCGCTGCCAGGAACTTCTCGAAAAATCTCTCTGCGTCGCCACCGCCCTCAACCCCTACCTCGGCTACCACACCACCGCCGAACTGGTAAACGAAGCCCTCAAACGAGGCACCCACCTCGAAGCCCTGATTCTCGAACGCAACCTCATGCCAAAAGCAAAACTGGACCAGATCCTAAATCCGCAGAATTTAACAAAGCCGAATCTCTAATATGAAACCCACAAAACCAACCGACCTCGTCCTGAAAATGCTGGAGCAGCAGCCAAGAGGAAAAAAGGGAACCCTCAGGCACATAGCGAAAGCAACAATCGCGCAGAAACAAACTATTCTCGAGCAGACAAAAAAACATCCAACACCGTTTTATCTCCTGGATCACGCTGAGCTGAAAAAAAGCGCGGACACTTTCAAGGAAGCCTTTGATGCCTACCTTCCGGGACACCAGCCATACTTCGCCATCAAATCAAACTACCATCGACATATTCTCAAGACAGCAGTAGAACAGGGATACGGTCTCGACGCCTCAAGTGAGCGGGAATTCATGCTCGCCCTCGAAGCGAAACCAAAAAAAATCATCTTCACCGGTCCAGGAAAATCAGATAGAGAGCTGGAATTAGCTCTCAGATATGCGAAAATTACGACCATCAATATAGACAGTTTCACAGAACTCAAACGCCTCGGCACCCTAGCAAAAAAACAGAAAACAACCATTCGTGCCGGCATCAGATTCTTTTCCTCACATCACGGAACCTGGTCAAAATTTGGGATTCCACTCGACGAACTCGCAAAGTTCTGGGAAGAGGCAAAAAAATATCCATACATCCAGCTTGAAGGTCTCCACTTCCATATCAGTCTCAATCTCCACGCAGAAAAATACATCGATGTTCTCCGTGACCTCAGTACATACCTCGCCAAAAAATTTCCAAAAAAATACCTCAACGAGATCAAATTCATCGACATCGGCGGAGGATACTATCCCGACAACACTGAAGGTTTCTACCCATGGTCCGATCACTACCCATGGACACTTTCTGGCGGTAACTTCACAAAAAAAGCCCATGACTTCTTCGGAGAACACATAACATTTCCGGACAAGTACTACATCACCAGGGCCGACTCACCAAAACAGCTCGCGCAAAAAATCGGAACCTTTATCAAGAAACATTTCACCATGATCAACGCCGAATACTACACGGAACCTGGAAGAATTCTCTGCAACAGCTCAACTTCTATTGTCACAAAAATCGCCGACATCAAAGACGATGTCATCATCCTTGATGGTGGTATCAATATGTCCGGCTGGGAGTTTGGACAGCATTTTTATTTCCCGATCATCAATCTCAGCCACCCATCTCTCACAGAAAAACATTTCAAAATTTATGGTCCTCTCTGCACTCCGCGTGACTTCTGGGGCTACTACATCTATTCCGAGAAGCCAAAAACAGGCGACCTCATCGTCATTCCAAGTCAGGGCGCCTATAAGTTCACCCTTGCCCAGGAGTTCATCCGACCAATTCCCCCGACCTACATTATACGGTAAATCCGCTCGCGACAAGTGAGCTCAAGGACGCAGACTCAACTCCATGATCGAGAAGCGTCTGGACATTTTGCTTGAGAGATTCACGATTGTCGAAGAAAAGACCCGCATTGAAGCGG
>SXGR01322854.1_pt1 | contig 28443 bp, 19 predicted proteins | sample 3174711 | NCBI WGS metagenome assembly SXGR01 (sample SAMN11356860, study PRJNA531348) | freshwater metagenome | isolation source: freshwater sample F1-60 | place: China: Fuxian Lake, Yuxi | collected 2017-12-25
CGTGGTCGGCTTCGTGGTGGGCTCGGCGATCGTGCTGGTCGTGGCGCATCTGCCGTTCGGACGTCGGGCCGCGGCCGACGGGCACTGAGCCCACCGCCGCACCTGTCAGCTCGAACCGACTCAGGGTGCGTAGGTGACGACGAGCGGGGCGTGGTCCGACCAGCGCTCGGCGTAGGTCGCAGCGCGGTCGACCCGTGCGTCCGTGGCGCTCGCCGCGAACTCGGGCGTGGCGAACTGGTAGTCGATCCGCCAGCCGGTGTCGTTGTCGAACGCCTGCCCCCGGTACGACCACCAGGTGTAGGGCACGTGCTCGTCCTCGGAGAGCGATCGGGCGACGTCGACCCAGCCGAGGTCCTCGGTCCATCGGTCGAAGCGGGCCCGCTCGTCGGGGTGACAGCCCGCCTTGTTGCGGTTGCCCTTCCAGTTCCGCAGGTCGCTGTCCCGGTGGGCGACGTTCAGATCGCCGGCGAACAGGACGTGGCGGCCGTCGGCCCGCAGGTCCTGCAGGCGGTCGGTGGCGGCGTCGAACCAGGCGAGCTTCTCGGCCATCCGGGCCGGGTCATCGGCATCGCCGGTGTGCGCATACGCGGACACGACGGTGAGCGTGCCCCCACCCGGCAGCTCCAGGTCCGCCTCCTGCCAGCGGCCAGTCGCCGCGAACGACGGAATGCCATCTCCGGCGTCGGTGCGGGTGAAGGGCAGGCGACTCAGCACGGCCACGCCGGCGCGGCCCTTGGCGTTCGCCTCGGCGTGGGCGACGTGCCAGCCGGGTCCGAGGACCTGCTCCACCAGGTCGGCCACGAGTTCGTCGGGGGCCCGGACCTCCTGGAGGGTCACGATGTCCGCGCCGCACCCGGACGCCCAGGCGGCCATGTCCTTGCGGGCGGCGGCCCGGAGGCCGTTGACGTTGGCGGTGGCGACGGTGAGGGTCGCACGACGACTGGGCACGGCGGCGCAGGGTACCGGACCGGGTTGCGGGCGCCCGCCGATTCAGCCCGTCGGCGTCGGCTCACCCCAGGGTTGCAGGTCCATCAGGTCGGCGATCTCGATCCAGCCCTCGTCGATCCCGCCGGTCGCCGCATCGGCGACACGCCAGTGCATGCGCTGTTGGTGCAGGGGCTGGGACTCGAGGAACAGGCACCGGACGTCGCCGGGGGCGAAGTCGCACTGGTCCTGGATGGCGGCGAGCAACTGCTCGTGGTGCAGGTGGCCATCGCCGAAGTTCCAGCCCAGGACCAGACCGGCGACCTGCTCGCCGTCGATCGACTCGAAGGCGTCCTGGCCCTTGGCGGCGACCTCCGGGTCGGTTCCGGCCAGGTCGGCGAACATCCTGGGTGTGAGGACCGCCAGCGCCCGGCCGTGCAGGTGCATGGCCCGCATGGCGTAGCCGCGGGCCATGGTGACGTCGAAGGTGCCGGGCTCGATCTGGCCCTCGAGCTGGATCCTGGGCAGGGGAGCGGCCTTCGTGATCCGCTCGTCGAGGCGGTCCATGAGACCGTGACGGAACAGCCAGATGCTCGGCGCCCAGTTGCCGGCGTAGTAGCGCATGGACGGCAGGAAGCTGATCCGGTCGGGACGGAGGTTGCCCCAGACCGGGCCGATGAGCACGTAGGCGATCAGCAGCACGATCAGCACCGGCGAGTCGATCGACCAGAACGCGACGTCCCCGTAGGCGCCGAAGAGCACCAGGCCCGAGTAGATGAAGACGACGTTCCACTCCAGCGGCACCCCCATGGGGATGCTCACGAGGATGTTCAGGTGGAACAGCACCATGAGCACCAGCGCCGCGGTGTGCAGCGGGCCGTCCGTGGTGAACGCCAGGACCAGCGGGAACGCGAACTCGACGGCGGTGGCGGTGTGGGCGAACACGGTCGTGAGCCGCGAGGGGCGCAGGTCGTCGGGGTAGTGGCGGTAGAGCGCCCGCCGGAACCGCTCCGAGCGGGTGACCGGACTGTTGGAGAGCATGACGGCCATGACGCTCGGGAAGTGGTGCGTCAGCTTGGACACCGCCGCGCCCACCCACATGATCACCATGACGGCCTTGGCCGCCGGAATGGCATCGGCGGCGAACAGGAAGGCGACGGTCATCATCAGGTAGTGCTCGGAACGGGCCGCCAGGAAGATCGTCTTGTCCCGCAGGCCGAGCACGCACAGGACCACCACGATCGGGAGCAGTCGGGTGGCGTCGAGCTCGCGGGACGCCAGGGCGACCGCCAACAGGACCAGCAGCGCGGCGTACAGGCCGACGTCGAACCAGGTCCGTCGGTGGCCGGCGGTGAACGGGACCCAGGTGAACGGCCGCAAGCGGGTGGTGCCGGGCCGGAGCCAGTGCCGCGTGGTCGGGAACATGGGGGCGTAGTGGCCGGTCAGCGGGCCGCTGCCGCAGCCCAGTCCCATCACCTCGAACATCAGCGTCCAGAGCACCGCCTTCTCGAAGGCGATCGGCTCGGACCACCAGTCACCGAAGCTCGCCGGCCCACCGAGACCCGGCGTGAACGCGGCGATGACCAGGAACACGCCGATGAAGAACAGGATCTTGACGATGTAGAGCACGTAGACGACGTAGGGGGCACCGAAGCCCTGGGTGGCCCAGGTGACGCACATCATGCGGAGCCGCTCCGTGGGGGGTTGGGCTCGCCACTCCTCGATGCTGAACGCCGGTTCGTCCGGCCGGGTCAGACCCACGCCCGCTCATCCCCCTCAGATCGGCGCCCCCGTTGCGCTACGTTCGGCAGCGTACCGTGACGCAGCGAGGTCGAACCCGATGACGACGTACGACGCGGTGGTCGTGGGGTCGGGCCCGAACGGCCTGGCCGCCGCGATCGTGCTGGCTGGGGCTGGCGCGTCAGTGCTGGTCCTGGAGGCGGCGGACACACTCGGCGGCGGGGCGCGGACTGCGGAGCTGACCCTGCCGGGCTTCCTCCACGACGTGTGCTCCGCCATCCACCCGATGGCGGCCGCGGGTTCGTTCCTGGTCGACCACGGCGTCGACGTCGAGTGGTGCGAGCCCGAGGTGGAACTCGCCCACCCGCTCGACGACGGCACCGCCGGCGTGCTGCTCCGGGACGTGGCCGAGACCGCTCGGGCGAACCGGTCGCCGCGTTGGCAGCGACTGCTCGGTCCGGTCGTCGACCGCTGGCCGGCGATCGAGCGGGACGTGCTCGGCCCGTTCGTCCGAGGTCTCCGTCACCCGGTCCCGACGGCCACGATCGGCGTCCGGTCGCTCCCGCCGGCGACGGCGGTGTCCCGGTGGCTCGACTCGCCGCAGGGGGGCGCGCTGTTCGCCGGGATCGCCGCGCACGCCAGCAGCAACCTGTCGTGGCCGCTGTCGTCCAGCGTCGGTGTGGGGTTGGCCGCGGCGGGTCACGTGGCCGGATGGCCGGCCGCTCGGGGTGGGTCAGGGGCCATCACCGGGGCGCTCGTCGACCGGCTCGAGGCGCTCGGCGGTCGGGTCGAGTGCGGGGTGCGGGTCGACTCGCTGGCGGACCTGCCACCCCGGCGGGCGACGCTGTTCGACACCACGCCCTGGCAGGTGGAGCGGATCGCCGGCGACGCCGTGCCGGACCGGACGCGACGGGCCTGGCGGCGGTTCCGGCGCGGGAACGCGGTGTGGAAGGTCGACTGGGCCCTGAGCGGTCCGGTCCCGTGGACGAACTCCGATGCCCGGCGGGCTGCGACCGTGCACGTCGGCGGCACCTGGCAGGAGGTCGCGGCCGCCGAGGCCCAGGTCCGGCGGGGTGGGCTGCCCGAGCGTCCGTTCGTGCTCGTCGCCCAGCAGTCGGTCGTCGACGACACGCGGGCACCGGACGGCGGCCACACGCTCTGGGCCTACTGCCACGTTCCCGCCGGGTGCACGGTCGACCAGACCGACGCGATCGAACGCCAGCTCGACCGGTTCGCGCCCGGGTGGCGGGACCTGGTGCTGGCCCGTCACGTCACCGCACCGGCCGATCTGGCCGCCTACAACGCCAACGACGTGGCCGGCTCGATCGACGGCGGTGCGACGGAACTGCACCAGATCCTGTTCCGGCCGACCTTCGCCGTGGACCCCTACCGGGTCGCGGACACCGACCTGTGGATCTGCAGCAGCTCGACGCCCCCGGGTCCCGGAGTGCACGGGCTGTGCGGCCTGCGGGCTGCGGAGTCGGTGCTGCGCACGCTCCGCTGACCGGGCGCTCAGGGGAGCACGACGATCTTGCCGGTGTTGGCGCCCGTGAACATGGCGTTGAGCGCGTCCACCGATCGGTCCAGGCCCTCGAACCGCTCGGTCCGGACCACCACGTCACCGGCCCGGTGCCAGGCCCTGAGCTGCTCGCCGATCTCGGGGAACCGGGGGATGTCGTCGAATGCCAGGAACCCGCGCATGGTGGCGCGTTGTTGGATCAGGTTCACGTAGTTGGACGGCCCCGGCGCCTTGTCGTCGTCGGTGTAGGTGCTGATGTGTCCGCAGAGCACCACCCGGGCATGCATGGCGAGACGGGCCAGGAGGGCGTCGAGCACGGCGCCGCCGACGTTGTCGAACACGACGTCGACCCGCTTGGGGGCGAGTTCCCGGAGTCGGGCGATGACGTCATCCGTCCGGTGGTTGATCGCGCCGTCCAGGCCGAGCTCGTCGACCAGCCATGCGCACTTGTCGTCGCTCCCGGCGATGCCGATGACCCGGGCGCCCCGGCGTTTCGCGAGCTGGGCCGCGGCCGATCCGGTGGCGCCCGCAGCGGCCGTCACCACGACGGTCTCGCCCTCCTGCGGGTCGGCGATCTCGAGCATCCCGATGTAGGCGGTGCAGCCGGTCGAGCCGTAGAGGGCCAGGAACGCCTCGAGGTCGTAGTCCGGGTCGGGCGGCGAGACGATGGTGGAGAACAGGTCGTCCCGGATAACCGTGGCGTCCTCCCAGCCGCCCAGGGTGGTGACGATGTCGCCCACCCGGTAGGCGTCGCAGCGGGTGGCGATCACGCGGCCGATCGTCGAGCAACGCACCACCTCACCGAGCTCGACCGGGGGCAGGTAGCCGGACCCCTCACCCAGCCAGGAGCGCACCGAGGCGTCGATCCCGATCACCTCGTTGCGCAGCAGCGCCTCGCCGTCCTCGAGCGTCGGGAGGTCCTCGGTGACGAGTTCGACGTCGGCCGGGTCGACGAGCCCCTGTGGGCGCCGACGCAGGAGGACACGTCGTCGGGTCGTCGGCGCGCTGTCGGGGTCGGCGGTGTCCACGTCCCGACCCTATTGCGCGACGTCGCCGGTTCGACGTCCTGCCGGCCCGGCATCGGGAACCGTCAGGGAGGAGTCGCCGTTACCATTCTCGACGTGGAGACGATCGTCGAGCCGTCGATCCGCCGGTCGTCGAGGCCTGGACGACCGTGAACCAACGATCTCGGCTCGCGTCCCCGGCGTCGGGTGGTCGCGTCGCCGACATCGTGACGGGACGCGGCTTCGACCGGCTCGTCAACTTCACGGATGCCGTTGCCGCCATCGCCGTGACGGTGCTCGTGCTGCCGCTCACCTCGCTCACGCGGGTCGGGAGCCAACAGACCGTCTGGGACCTGATCGGGGACAACTCGGGTCAGGTGACCTCGTTCTTCTTCACCTTCGTGGTCGTTGCGTTGATGTGGGGGGTCCACAACCGGGTCATCAACGGGATACGTGGTTACGACGGCGCGATCTTCTGGTTGAACATCGGCTGGATCGCCACGATCGCCTTCCTCCCGTGGCCGACGAGCCTGTACGGCGAGGCGATCGGCATCGGTTCCACCTCGGTGGGCGAGTTCAGCGGTGGTGAGGGGTTGGGCGGGGTCGGACTCTTCTACTGGTGCACGTTGGCGGCGGCGAGCGCCTTCGGGTCGCTCATGGCCGTGCACATCCGCCGACACCCGGAGCTCCTGTTGACGTCGACGGTCGGGACGACGACGCCGGACTGGCGGGAGCGCTGGCGGGGACCTGTCTTCGCCGCGTTCTTCGTGTCGGTGGGTCTGGTGTCGATCGTGGCCCCGGCGGTGGCGAGCTGGATGCCGCTCGTGATCATCCCCCTGTCGATCGTGTTGCGGCCCGGGAACGATGACGTGGGGGCGACCGCGTCGGCGGAGTGATGCGAACCCGAGCCCGGTGATTGCGCCGGGCGGTGGCGGCGGCCACACTGCAGGGGTCGGGGATTGGCTCCGGCCGGGCCGGGGGGCCTGACGGGCGATGGGGGACACGGCGATGCGGACGACTTCGGTTCGAGGGTTGATGACGGTCGGGACGGCAGCGCTGGTCGCCGTCGCAGCGGCGTGCGTGCCGCCGCCACCGCCACCCACGACGTCGACCACGACCGTGCCGACGACGAACACCGTGCCGCAGACCACGACGACGGTGCCGACGACCACCACGACGGTGCCGACGACGACCACCACGACGACCACGACGACGACCACCACGACGACGACCACCACGACCACGACCACGACGGTCCCGACAACGACCACGACGGTCCCGCCGGCACCGGTGCGCACGGCGCTCGCGGCCACCTGCCAGGGCACGGCGGTCGGCCAGAGCCAGACGAGTGCGCTCTCGACGGGCGTCACGCTGCTCGCCCCGGGATCGGTCACGGCCGGCTCGACGTTCCAGGCCCAGCTGACGGCGGACCCGATCGTCGTGCCGACGACGGGTGGCGGCTACCCGATCCAGAACCTCAACACCATCAAGGTCCGCTTCGACGTGCCCGCCGGGGCCACCTTCGTGTCGGCCTCGCTGAGCGGTGGCTCGAACCTGGGGTCCGGCACGCCGAGCGTGGCGCTGAGCGGCACGCAGGTCGTCCTGTCGATCCCGGGCAACCTGGCGCCCGGCTCCACGGCGACGCTGCCGACGGTGACCGCCACGTTCACCGCGTCGGGTGCGCCCGCAGCGACGATTCCCTGGAAGCTCGCCGGGACCAGCTACGCCAACCCGGGTATCAGCTTCACGGCCCGGGTCGGCAGCGTCCCGTTCCTCGGCACGATCAACGTGCCGACCACCTGCTATGCCTCGCCCAACCCGGTGCTGGGGACGACGACGATCAGCTGAGCCGGTCCGGCCCTCGGGCCGGGACACCACGACCGGGAGCGGAGGGCTCGGTGGGACCGCAGTCGAGTCAGGCCGTTGCTGTCACAGGCGGCGCGTAGCGTGCCCGGCGTGCTGCAGGTCCACCTCGCCGATCATCCGCTCGACCTGCTGCCGTTGCTGGTCGACGGGCTGAGTGAGCCGCCGGAGGACGTGTTCGCAGCCGACTGGGTGGTCGTGCCCTCGCTCGGGGTCCGGGCCTGGTTGGGCCGGGAGCTCTCGGAGCGACTCGGGGCCACCGGTGAGGGTCGCCACGACGGGGTGGCCGCCAACATCCGCTTCCCGTTCCCGGGGTCGCTCCGCTGGACCGTGCTGGGTGCTGCCGCCGCCGCGGAGTCGGGGACCGAGGTCGTCCAGGACGATCCGTGGCAGGAGGAGCGGCTGGTCTGGTCGGTGCTCGAGGTGCTCCGCGATCCGCCCGCCGGACTCGACCAGCGACTGGTCGATGCCGAGTCCGGGGTGGCGCTCGCCGCCCGAGCGCAGGCGGTGGCCACGCTCTTCGACACCTACAACGTGCACCGACCGGCCATGGTCGGGGCGTGGGTCGACGGTCGGGACGTCGACGCCTCGGGAGTGGCACTCGCCGGCCCGGACCAGTGGCAGGCGGAGTTGTTCCGCCTCGTCCACCGGACCATCCGGGAACGAACCGGTGTCGGTGACCTCCCCTCGGTGCGACTCGAGCGGGCGCTCCGGTCGCTCCTCGACGGCGACGAGGCCGTGCGATCGGCGCTCCGCGAGCAGGTACCGGACCGCCTGTTCGTGTTCGGGCAGTCGATCTGGAGCGGCGAGACGGGTCCGGTCCTGACCGCCCTCGCCGTCGACCGTGACGTGCGGGCGTTCGTCCCGTCCCCGTCAGCCGCCGTGTCGGCCGGGCTGGCCGCGGCCTCACGGGCGGCTGCTGCGGTCGGGCCACTCAGCTGGTCGACCCCACGCACACCGCTCGTCGGTGTCGAGCATCCGCTGCTGGCCTCCTGGGGCGTCCGTCCGCTCGAGACGGCCTTGCTCCTGGGTGCAGGTGGGCTCGAGCCCGCCGTGGTCGGTGGCGCCGAGCGGGCCGAGGCGGTGACACTGCTCGGCCGCGTGCAGACCGGGTTGCGTTCGGGAGCGGCCGGCGCCGTCGAGCCGGTGGGTCCCGATCGATCACTGCAGGTCCACGGGGCGCCGGGCCGGACGCGTCAGGTCGAGGTGCTGCGTGACGTCATCCTGGACCTGTTGGACCGGGGTTCGCCCGATGGCACCCCGCTGGCCGAGGCCGACATCGCCGTGGTGTGTCACCGGCTCGACGAGTTCGCCCCGCTGATCGGGTCCGTGTGGGGCCCGTCCTCCGACGAGCCGTACGTGGCGGGTTCAGCGGACACGCCGCGCCTGCGCTACTCGCTGATCGACCGGAGCGCCCGGTCGGTCAATCCGGTCCTCGACGCCCTGGCCGCCCTGCTCGAGGTGGTCTCCGGTCGACTGGACCGTGATGCCGTCGGGGACCTGCTGGCCATGCGGGCGGTGCGCGAGCGGTTCGGGTTGGGCACCGACGATCTCGACCTGCTCGACGACTGGGTCGCGGGGGCGGGGGTCCGGTGGGGTCTCGACGGCGACCACCGGCAGCAGGGCTGGCACCTGCCGTCGAGCTACGAGGTCCACACCTGGGCGGCGGGGATCGCCCAGCTCGCCGCCGGGGTCGCCGGAGGTGAGCCGCTCCGCCTCGCCCCGGTGCCCGGGACCGAGGATCCGCCTGCGGGCGAGTTCGACCTCTCGGTCGGCGCGGCGGCGATCGCGGCGGTGACCGACGGCCGCATCGAGGGGGCGACCCGGCTCGTGGACGCGCTGTGCAGTCTGGTCGAGGTCCGCGAACTGCTCGTCGGCGAGGACGACCGGACCATCGACGAGTGGATCGCCGTGCTCCGCACGGCTGCGGACCGGTTCCTGGCCACCGAGCGGTTCGCCGACTGGCAACGGCTCACCCTCGATCGTTCGCTCGAGGAACTCGTCGAGTCGTCGGGCCCCGATGGCTCACCGAGCGACGTCCGGCTGAGACTGCCGGACCTGCGGCGGCTGCTCGGCCCGGTGCTGCAGGGGTCTCCGACTCGCACCAAGCTGGGTGTGGGTGGCATCTCGATCGCCCGCCCGTCGCAGCTCGCCGGCGTTCCGTACCGGGTCGTGTGCGTGCTCGGTCTGGACAACGACGCGCTCCCGGTCGGTGGCCGATCGGGCGACGACATCGGCGCCCGGTCGCCGCTGGTCGGTGATCGGGACGTGCGGACCGAGGCGCGGGCCGAGTTGTTGTCGGTGCTGACGACCGCCACCGACGCCGTCGTCGTGACGTTCGGCTCGCGGGACGTCCGCACCAGTGCCGAGGTCCCGAGGGCGGCGGTCCTCGACGAACTCCTCGAGGCGGTGGGTGAGGTTGCCGGAGTCACCGCCGACGAGCTCGTGGTGCTGCACCCTCGTCAGGCCTTCGACCCGGCGAACTTCGTCGACGACGCAGCGGCTCGCCGACCGCAGAGCTTCGATGCCCGGGCCGCGCGTGCCGCCGGCGTGTTGGTCGCCCGGGAGGCGGCTCAGGACGGCGCCGTGCAGGAGCCGCCCGAGGCCGGTGTCCTCGTCCCGGCCGAGCTCGACGTCGTGGTCCCGGCCGCCGTCGAGCTCGAGGACCTCCGGCGCTTCCACCGTTCCCCGGTCGAACGGGTCCTCCGCACCGTGCTGGCGGTCAACGCTCCGCGTTCGTCATCGCGCGACGCCGCGGCCACCGCCGAACTTCCCATGGCGATGAGCAGCCTGGACGAGAGCGATCTCGGTCGACGGCTGCTGGAGGTGGCGCGAGCCGCCGGGACCGCTGACGTGCTCCGGTCCGAGGACCCCACCACGCTGAGCCCGACGGTGGAGCAGGTCGTGGAGTCCTTCCGGGCTCGGGGTGCGTTGCCGCCGCCCGCCCTGGCCGCGTCCTCGCTGCTCTCGGTGGCGGCCGCAGCCGCCGGCGTCTACGACGCGGTGACCGGGTCGGGCTACCGCGGGGGTGCCCTGCACGACATCCAGATCGACGTCGACCTGGGAGGTCGGTGGGTCTCGGGGGTGGTCCAGGGGTGCACGCGGGCCGGTGGGGACGACGAACCGGGCCCGGTCGTGGTCCGCTACACGCGGCCGAAGGGTCACCTCCGCCTCGTTGCGTGTGTCGATCTCCTGGTCCTCACGGCCCAGCACCCCGACGTGCGGTGGCGGGCCCTGCTCGTCACCCGTCCGACCTCAGACCTGGAGAGGAAGGGTGCTGCGGCCGAGGTGAGCACCTACCGGGTCAGGGGTGAGTCCCCGGACGAACGGCGCACCTCGGCCGTGGACGCCCTCGGCGTGCTGCTGGAGCAGTTCGACCGGGGTCACCGGTCGCCGCTCCCGCTCTTCCCCGAGACCTCGTCGGCGTTCGGGATCCGCGGCCGCAAGGAGGCCGTCAAGGCCTGGGGGGACCCTCGTTCACCTCGGGTCGCGCCGTGGTCCGAGAGCATCAACCCGGCGAACCAGTTGGCCTTCGGCGAACGGGACTTCGGCGAGCTGATGGCGCTGCGCGCTGCCGGCACATCCTTCGAGCAGGAGGCGGACGGCACCTGGGGCACGTTGGCCAAGGTGATCGACGGGCTGGTCGAAGGGGGCGGGGCGTGAGCGCGGACCGTGCCGAGTTCTCGCTCGCCGGCGAGCTGCCGTGGCAGAGAGCCACGGCCATCGAGGCGAGCGCCGGTACCGGCAAGACCTACGCGCTCTCCGGCCTGGTCGTCCGGTACGTGGCGGAACAGGGCGTTCCCATCGACGAGATCCTCGTCGTGACGTTCACCAAGGCGGCCACCGCCGAACTGCGCGAGCGGGTGCGGTCCCGGCTCGTCGAGGTCCACGATGGGCTCGCGGAGCTGGCGCCCGGAGCTGCGGCAGAGGCCTCGACGGGCGCCGATCCGGTCCTCGTCGTCCTCTCGGCCGACCCCGCACGACGTCCCGAGTTCCTCGAGCGCCTGCGTCGAGCCGTCCTCGACTTCGACTCGGCCACCATCAGCACCATCCACGGATTCTGCGCCCAGGCCCGGACCGCCATGGGCGTGCGCTTCGGTGGCAACCCCGACGCGACAGCGACCGAGGCGGGTGCCGGAGTGGTCGCCTCGGTGTGCAACGACCTGCTGATCCGAGAGGCGCTCGACCCGGACTCCACGTGGCTCGAGGACGGGGTGCTCTCGGCCGAGGAGTTCGGCAAGCTCGTGGATGCGCTCCGTCGTCTGCCCGACAGCGAGGTGGCGAGCGTCATCGACGACGACATCCATCGCCACCTGGTGTCGCTCGTGCAGGAGGCGGCCGCCGACATCGACCGACGCATGACGTCCTCGGGGTCGCTCACCTACGACACCCTCATCACCTCGGTCCGCGACGAGCTCCGGGACCACGCCGAGGTCGTCGAGCAACTGCAGGAGCGATTCCAGGTGGCGCTCATCGACGAGTTCCAGGACACCGACTCGGCCCAGTGGGAGATCTTCTCGACCGTCTTCGGGCCTACTACCCGCCGGACCCTGGTGGTCGTGGGCGACCCCAAGCAGGCGATCTACGCCTTCCGCGGCGGGGACGTGCACACCTACCTCGACGCCGTCGGCTCCGAGGGCGTCGAGGTGCTCCGACTCGCCGAGAACCAGCGGTCCGACCGGGCGGTGGTCGAGGCCGTCAACGCGCTCGGCGCCGGTCACACCCTGGGGTCGGACCGCATCGTCATCGAACCCGTCCGGGCCACCCCTCGGTTGGACGGTCGCCACCTGGCTCTGGCCGCCGGCGGAACTCCGGCACCCGGGATGCAGGTCCGGTTCGTCACGGCGGCCTCGGTCGCCGGCGATTCGTTCAGCGCTCCCGAATCCAGGCAACGAGTGGCCGACGACCTGGTCGACGTCGTGCTGGGCCTGCTCGACGGTGCGGTCATCCACCATCCCGACGGCACGGATCGTCCCGTCCGGCCGAGCGACATCGCCGTCCTCGTCCAGGCGAAGACCGAGGCGGAGCCGATCGCCGACGGCTTCCGCGAGGCCGGCGTCCCGTCCGTTCTGCTCCTCCAGGAGTCGGTCGCCTCGAGCGAGGCCTACGAACAGCTCGGCGTCCTGTTCGCCGCCCTCGAACGACCCTCCGACCGCCGGCGGGCGGCGTCCGCCGCGCTCGGATGGTGGTTGGGCTGGTCGTCGGGCCAGCTCGCTGCGGCCGCCGACTCGGACGAGTCCGCCGAGGCGGCCCGGCTCGTGGAGTTCCAGCACCAGCTCGTCACCTGGGCCGGCGTGCTCACCGATGAGGGTCTCCCCGCCCTGTACGGACGCATCCGCGCCGAGGGCGACCTCCTCGAGCGGATGATGGCGACCGGGTCGGGCGAGCGGCATCTCACGGACCTCGAGCAGCTCGTCGAACTCGTGCACGCCGAACGCCGTGGTTCCCGGGGCATGTCGCCGGCGTCCGCCTCGGCCGCTCTGGCCGCGCTCTCCGCAGGCGACCACGCCGACGAACTGGCCGTCGACGCCGTCCAGCGCCGGGTCGATTCCGACGCCGCCGCTGTGACGCTCATGACCATCCACAAGGCGAAGGGCCTGGAGTTCCCGATCGTGCTCCTCCCGTCGCTCTACGGCGGCGGGAACCGGGTCAAGGCAGAACGCCCGTACACCTACTACGAGCCGGCAGGTGCGCCGGGTGGACGTGGTCATCGGGTCGTCGACCTGGCCTGCCGGGACGTGACTGCCGACGGCCTCGGTGCCGGTGCCGGTGACGCTGACGGTGACGGTGACGGCGACGGTGGAACGGTCGTGGTTCCCCAGGAGCGGGCCCTCGAGGAGCAGTGTGGCGACCAGCACCGCATGACCTACGTGGCGCTCACACGCGCCGCCCACCACACCGTCGTCTGGTGGGCCGCCACCTCCGGTCAGCACGGTCGAAAGAAGACGGGGCTCGCCAGGCTCCTCTTCTCCGACGAACCAACAGCTCCCGCCGCGGCAGACGTGGCCATGCCTGCAGCCGGTGGAGAGGCCGCGGCGTTCCGGGAGCGGGTCACCGCACGCGGTGCCGACGAGTGGATCTCGGTCGTCGAGGTCGGCCCGCCGGGTGCGCGCCCTGCCCCGTACCGCCCCGACCGCGGTCCGGCCCGCTCGGCGGACGTCGAGGCGCGGCGACTCGAGCGGAACCTGGAGCGGGCCGAGCGTCGTTGGTCCTACACGGGGTTGTCGAAGGCGGCCGGCCACGACGAGGCCGGATCCCACGGGAGCGGTGACCCCGATGACGAGACCGGTGCCGACTCCGGTGCGGACGACGAGCCCGTGGCGCCGCCCGCAGCTGCGATCGGCGTCACGTCGCCCGCCGATCCGACCGATGGGGATGGGACCGGGGGGACCGGCGAGGCGACCGGCGCCGAGTGGGACCGCCCCAGCCCGTTCGAGGGTCTGGGCGCAGGTCGCGAGTTCGGCACGATGGTCCACACCGTGTTCGAGCACGTCGACTTCGGCAGCGACACGCTGGGGGACGACCTGCGGAACCGGATCCTGGTCGACACGTCGTGGCGGACGGGCGAGGACACCGTCGACGCCCTCGTCGCGGCGCTGGAGCAGGTGGTCCGCACGCCGTTGGGCCCGGCCTTCGGCGACCTCACCATGGCGGGGCTGGCTCCGGCCGACCGACTCGACGAGCTCCGCTTCGACCTGCCGCTCGCGCCTGAGTCCGCCGTCCCGGCGGCTCGGATCGGCGAGGTCGTCGAGCGTCATCTGGCGGGAACCCCCTACGGGGAGTGGGCGACCGGACTCGCCGACCGGTTGGGGCGGGTCCAGTTGCAGGGAGTCCTCACCGGCAGCATCGACCTGGTGCTCCGCCGAGCGACCGATTCGGGTCCGAGCTACTCGGTCGTCGACTACAAGACGAACAACCTCACGCCGACCGGCGAGGCCCACCTGCTCCGTCACTACGACCCGTCCGATCCCGTGGTGGTCCGTCGGGGCATGCTCGACACCAACTACGCCCTGCAGGCCGTCGTGTACTCGGTCGTCCTGCACCGGTACCTCCGGTGGCGCCAGCCCGGTTACGACCCCGCCGTCCACCTGGGTCCGGTCGGCTATTTCTTCGTCCGGGGCATGGTCGGACCCGACACCCCGGTCGGCCCGAACGGCGGCCGGGCGGGCGTGATCTCCTGGGAACTTCCCGTCGGGCTGATCGTGGAGCTCGACGAACTGCTCGCCCGGGGAGGAACGTCGTGAACCGATCCGACCGGTTCCCCGCAGTTCCGGACGCATTGCAGCCGTTCGTCGACGCGACCGTGCTCACCAGCGGTCAGGCGCGCACGGCTGCGCTCCTGTGCGCCATGGCAGGTGAGCGGCGGCCCGAGGTCGTGCTGGCCACCGCCCTGGCGATCCGGGCGCCGTCCACCGGTTCGGTCTGCATCGAGTTGGACCGGATCGCCGAGCAGGTCGTGCCCGGTCTCGAGGCGCCGTCGGACCCGGTGGTGGCCAACGACTCGGGTGAGTCGACCGCAGGGTCACCCGACCCGGTGGGCGGCGACCCCCGCGACGGCCAGTTCGTCGGCCGACTCGATGGCCGACTCGATGGCCCACTCGACGATGGTCCGGCTGGTCCCTCGGAACTCGACTGGCCCGAACCCGCCGACTGGGCGCGCTCGATCCTCGGGTCGCCCATGGCCGACGTTCCGGACGGCGTCGTTCCGGCGCTGGTCGTCGAGGGCGAACGGCTCTACCTGCATCGCCACTGGGTGCTCGAGCGGTACATCGCGGCCGACCTGACCGAACGCGCCCGGCCGGGTCCCACCGGCTCGACCAACGGCGGCGCGACCAACGACGACGCCGCCGCAACCGGCGAGGTCCACACCGGTGAGGTCCACGTCCGCAGGATGTTCGAGGCCGCGGCGGCCGCCCGGGGCGGCGGCCCGGTCGATCCGCGCCAACTCGAGGCGGCCCTCGCAGCGGTCAGGTCGCGACTGGTGGTCGTGTCGGGCGGCCCGGGCACGGGCAAGACGTCGACCGTCGCCACCCTCCTCGCCGCGCTCGTCCGGGCGATGGACACCCAGGACCTGGGGTCCCGAGTCCGGCTGGCCGCCCCCACCGGGAAGGCCGCAGCCCGCATGACCGAGGCCATCCGGGGGGCGCTCGGGTTGCTCGAGGACGAGCTCGACCCGGCCGAACACGACGCCCTCGCCCAACTCGAGGCCACCACGATCCACCGGCTCCTGGGGAGGTCGAACGACGGCGGCTTCGACCACCGGCCCGGCAATCCGCTCGCCGCCGACCTGGTGATCGTCGACGAGGTCTCCATGGTCTCCGCCGCACTCATGGCCAGCCTGTTGGCTGCGGTGCCGCCCACGGCGACCCTCGTGCTCGTCGGGGACCCCGACCAGCTCGCCAGCGTCGAGGCCGGCAGCGTGCTGGGTGACCTCCTGGGTCGCGACCCTGCGGCCGGTGGTGTCGCGGCACCCCCGGCCGTCCTGGCCGGCAACGCCGTCGAGCTCGCCACGCTCCACCGGGTCGAGGGGGCGGCGCAGATCGGTGACCTGGCGAAGCTGATCCGTTCCGGCGGCGCCGACGCAGTCGTCGAGGCGCTGGCGGGCGGCCTGGTCGGGATCCGGTGGATCGATCCGGACACCCCGACCGGTCCGGCGCAGGCCCGTGCGTTGGATGGCGATCTGCTCGAGCAGGCGGAGTCGCTGATCACCGCAGCCCGACTGGTGGGCTCGACCGGCAACGCGGACGCCGCTGCGCTCCGGGACCTCCTCGACCAGCTGACCACGATCAAGGTCCTGGCCGCGCTCCGGCGTGGCCCCACCGGCGTGGACGCCTGGAACCGGCGGATCGAGGAGCACCTCCGCCGGCGGCAGTTGATCGGCTACGACGAGTGGTACTCGGGCCGTCCCGTGATGGTGCTGCGCAACGACTACCTGAACGGCGTCTTCAACGGCGACGTCGGGGTTGCCGTCCGGGATGCATCCGGCGACCACCATGACGTCTGGTTCCCCCGGGAGCCCGAGCCGCTCGGCGTGCCGTCGGCCCGGCTCGGCGACTACACGACCCAGTGGGCCATGAGCATCCACAAGTCCCAGGGATCGGAGTTCGACCACGTCGTGGTGACGCTCCCGCCGCCCCCGTCGCGCATCCTCACCCGTGAGCTCCTCTACACGGCGGTCACCCGTGCCAAGCAGCAGGTCACGATCGTGGCGACCGAGGCGGCGATCCGGTCGGCGGTCGAACGGCCCGCGGCCCGGGCCTCGGGACTGACCGACCGCCTGAGTTGAACTGGCCGTTCAGCTGGCTCGACTCACTGCTGGGTCATGATCCGGACCATCTCGGCTGCCGGGTCGGTCTGCAGTTCACCCGAGACGTCGACGGTCACGTGGCGCAACGTGCCGGAGTAGCGGAACGGAGCCAGGTACTCCGTCGGCTCCACGCTGTCGTAGGCGGCGTAGCCGCAGCTGAAGCCGACCATGGACAGCAGCGTCGGCGTGGTGGTCGGGATCCGAACCCCTCCGACGGGTGTGCCGTCGACGAGCAGGACGATGTTGAACGGCGCGCCACGACCGAGGCCCCGTCCCGCAGAGGTGTCGGCCTCGACCTCGACCGCGAGTTCCCGGGCGCCCGCAGGGATTGCCGTCACCGCCGACGCAGTCCAGCGCTCGATGCCCATGTAGTTGTAGGCGTAGTGGAGGTGGTCGCCCGAGACGAACAGCGCGTAGCCGCCGTGGCGGTTGCCGTGGGTCGCGAGCACCCCTTCGTCGCCGGGGGCGTAGTCCACCGAGGCGCTGATCCGGTGCGAGCGATTGTTCACACGCGGTGACAACGCGAACGGCAGCGGAGCGGTGTCCGGGTAGAAGACGTTCACGTCCCGGTGCCCGCCCGGCTGCGGTCGCTTCGTCAGGAGTCGCTCCAGGCTGCCGCTCGCCAGTGGGAGGACGCCGAGCTCCCTGGCCTGGGTCCACCAGAGATCCCGCAGCTCCGCCAACCGGTCCGGGAAGTCCGCGGCAACGTCGACGGTCTCGGTCGGATCCGAGCTCAGGTCGTAGAGCTCCCACTCCTCGGCGTCCAAGCGGTCCAGCAGTTCCTCGGTCAGCTTGGTCCCGAACGGGTGACCCCGCTCGATCCCCTCGGCGAGGCTCGGGCCGGGGAACGGGCAGGTGGCCTTCCACCCGTCGTGGTAGATGCTCCGGTGGCCCATCATCTCGAAGTACTGCGTCCGCCGGACCGGATCCGCATCGGCCGATCCGAACGTGCTGGCGAAGCTCACCCCCTGCAGGGGTGACTGCTCGACGCCGCGGAGGTGGCTCGGGGGGTCCACCCCCACCACGTCGAGGACGGTGGCGGCCACGTCGATGGCGTGGACGTACTGGTGGCGCACCTCACCCCGGGCGGCGATCCCGGCCGGCCACGACACGATCAGCGGGTCGGTGATCCCGCCCCGGTAGGTCTCGCGCTTCCAGCGCCGGAACGGTGTGTCACCGGCCCAGGTCCAGCCCCAGGCGTAGTGGTTGAAGGTGTCCTCGCCGCCCCACTCGTCGTAGACGGCGAGGTTGTCCTCGAGGGTCTCGGGGGCGAAGTTGAAGAAGAGGCTCTCGTTGCGGGTGCCGTGCTCGCCGCCCTCGGCGCTCGCTCCGTTGTCCGACAGCGCCATGACGACCGTGTTGTCGAGCTCGCCGATCGATTCGACGAAGTCGAGGACCCGACCGATGTGGTGGTCGGTCTGGGAGATGAAGCCGGCGTAGGTCTCCATCTGTCGGGCGTACATGCGGCGGGCGTCGTCGCTCAGCGACTCCCAGGCGGGAACGTCGGGGTCACGTTCGGGTAGGACCGCTCCCTCGGGGATCAGCCCCAGGGCCTGCTGCCGTTCGAAGACGGTCCGGCGGTACTCGTCCCACCCGCTGTCGAACGCGCCCCGGTACCGGTCGATCCACTCGCGCTCCACCTGGTGCGGCGCATGTCCGGCGCCGGTGGCGAAGTACAGGAACCAGGGCTTGGCCGGGAACACCGAGTGCAGGTCGGCCAGGAACTGGATCGCGTGGTCGGCGATGTCGGCGTTCAGGTGGTAGCCGTCAGCCGGCTGCGACGGCTGGGGAACCCAGTGGTTGTCGTGGACCAGGTCCGGGTGGAACTGGTCGGTGTCGCCGCCCAGGAAGCCGTAGAAGCGCTCGAAGCCCCGGCCGAGCGGCCAGCGGTGGAACGGCCCGGCCTGACTGGCGTCCTGGGGCGGGGTGAGGTGCCACTTGCCGACGGCGAAGGTGCTGACGCCGTTGGCGACGAGCGACTCCGAGATGAAGCCGTGCTCGAAGCCCATCACCCCGTTGTGCGCCGGGTAGCCGAGCGAGATGTCGGTGACCGCGGACAGGCCGAGCGTGTGGTGGTTCCGTCCCGTGAGGAGGCAGCCCCGGGTGGGGGAGCACAGCGCCGTCGTCTGGAAGTTGGCGTAGCGGAGTCCCCGGTCGGCGAGCCGGTCCAGGTTGGGGGTCTCGCAGAGTCCGCCGAACGCCGAGAGCTGTCCGTAGCCCACGTCGTCGAGGACGATCATGAGGACGTTCGGCGCCCCCTCGGGCGCGGTCGGCGTTGCGGGCCAGGCCGGCGAGGACGTCTCGAGGGTCCGGCCGATCGTCCCCGAGAACGGGGCCCCCTCGGGATGGAACTCGAGTTCGGCCACGCTCAGAGGATCCGCGAGGTGCCGGCGAGGTCGGAGTAGCGGGCGTTGTTGACGATCACGCCGTAGGCGGACCCCTTCGCCTCGACGACCCGGCCGGCGCCGACGTACATGGTGATGTGCTCGCTGCTCGACGGCCCGTACCCCAACAGGTCCGTCGGTGCGAGCTGTTCGGCGGGAACGGACGGGCCCGATGCGATCTGGCTGCCCGAGAAGTGCGTGAGCTTGACCCCGCCGAGGTACCAGGCCCGCATCAACAGGCCTGAGCAGTCGTAGGTGTTCGGACCGGAGGCCGCCCACACGTACCGCTTGCCGACCTGCTGCAGGGCGAAGAGCATCACCGTCATGCGGCGGTCCTCGAGGGTCGACCACTCGGCGAGCAACTGCTGGGCGATGACGGCCGGATCGCCGATCGGTGTCGGGCCGATCGACTTGGGACTGCCGTCGGTGTTGTAGGCGCCGGGCGCCGGGCGGGCGATGAGGGCGGCGAGTCGCTCGAGCTCGCGCTGGGCGCCGTCGGCGGCGGCCAGCGCTGCGGCACCGTCGCCGGCTCCGGCCAGCGCGACGGCCGTCCGTCGCTTGGCGGCGGCGGCCGCGGCGGTGAGTGCGATGTCGGTCGGCCCGACGGGAACCTCGAGCGTGGTGTCGAGGGCGCTCGTCAGCTTGTCCTGCAGGAGTTGGCGGGCGGCGGTGAGCTCGGCGAGATCCGCAGCGGACGCCGTCAGCTCGGCCTGGTCCCGGAGGACCTGGGTCTCGAGGGTCTGGACCCGACGCTCCATCGAGGTCCGCCGCTCCGCGTCGGTGGTCTCGAGCCCCTCGATCGACGTGATGATGCGGACCCGCTCGTCATCGACCTGGATCTTGGGGCCGATGAGGGCGTCGCCGTTGATGAAGGCGGTGACCGCCCTGGCCTTGCGCTTCTCGGCGAGCTGGGTGATCCGGTTGCGGAGGTCGTCGATCTGGTTGGCGGCGTCCTGGACGCGAGCGGTCAGGACACCGCGGCGGGCCTGCAGCGCGTCGAGCTCGGCCACGACCTGGCCCAACAGGAGTTGGACGCCCTCGATCGAGTCGTCGACCGGGGCCGTGAAGCGGGGGGCCAGGCTCCAGCTGCGAGGCCCCGGCGGTTCGTCGATGGTCGGCGGCAGCGGCGCCGTGGTCGGCACGAGCGTGGTGGTCGACTCCGGCACGGTGGTGTCGGGGACCGAGGAGGTCGTTGCGACCGGTGAGGTGGTCGTGGTGCTCGACGGCGGTGTGGTCGTGGTGCTCGACGACGGGGTGGTCGTGGTGGTCGTGGACGACTCGGGCGTGGAGGGCTGGGTGGTCGTGCCGTCCTCCTGCGCACCCGCCGGTGACCACGACAGCGGGAGCATCGCGGCGGCCAGGACTGCGACGATCACGACCGAGCGTCGCGCCGGGCGACGGTGATCCGAGCGTCGCGCCGGGCGACGGTGCGCCGGCGCGTGGCCGGCCAGCTGGGAGGTTGTTCGGGGGGTGTCCACGGTGGTGTCGGTCTCGTCCGTCCGGGCGCAGCGGCGCTCGACTCCGAGCTGGATCCCGCGTGCCCCGAGCTGAGGCTATCGGCAGGTCCGGCGGAACCGCCAGAGGTCATTTCGACCCGGGGCCGGGTCGGGGGACCCGTCCGGGGTCCCCCGATCTCACCTGCCGTGGCGATGTCGGTTCAGTGCGTGGTGAAACGGCTTCTGGGCCTTGGCGAGGCCGAGGAACTGCTCGTGTCGGCGCTCGAGCAGCGCCGAGGCCCCCGCGTCGGGACGGAACACCCGCTCCACTCGGGCCCGCTCGGCGAGCGACGGCTGGTCGATCCGGCCCGTGACCAGACCGGCGAACAGCGCCGCGCCGCGGACGTTGGCCAGCAGTGGTTGGGCGACCCGGTGCACCGGCCGGCCGAGCACGTCGGCCTGGATCTGGCACCACAGGTCCGACTGGGCGCCGCCCCCGATCACCCGGAGGTCGTGGATCGGGTGGCGCAGCACCTTCTCGGCCGACTCGAGGATCCACCGGAGCTGGTGCGAGATCCCCTCGAGCACGGCGCGGACCAGTTCGGCCCGACCGGAGTCGATGCCGAGGTTCAGGAAGGACGCCCGCATGGAGGTGTCGGACACCGGTGTGCGGCCACCCTTCAGCCAGGGGGCGAACATGACGCCGTTCGCGCCGGGCGGCACCGAGGCCGCCAGGTCGTCGAGCTGACGCAGCGACGGGACGTGACCGGACCCGAGCAGGTCGTCGGGTGCGATGACCAGGTCGCGCAGCCACTCCAGGCTCACCCCGCCGCAGTCGTGGTTGTTGACCAGGATGTAGCGGTCGGGGATGGCTGCCGGCACGGTCGCCATCTGGTGCTGCAGCGACGTGCGCTTGTCCGGGGTGTGGCAGCCGACCCACGCCGAGGTCGAGATGGCGAGGTGACCGTGGTGGTCGTCGATCGCCCCCGATCCCAGTGCCGCGGTGTGCAGGTCCGGGAGTCCGGTCACGACCGGGATCCCGGCGGGGACGCCCGTGGCCGCGGCGGCCTCGTCCGTGACCGGACCGACGACCGAGCGGATCGGGAGCAGCTCGGGCAGGCGCGTCGGGTCGGTCCCGGCGAAGCCGACCAGCAACGGGTCGTAGTCGGTGACGTCGAGTCGGCGGTTGTCGGTGAGCCACGACGCGAGCATCGTCGCCTGGGTGGCCCGGACCCGGCCGGTGAATCGCAGGTTCACGTAGTCGATCGGCTCCAGGAACGTCGAGGTGCGACCGTACCGGTCGGGTTCGCAGCGCTCGATCCACAGGCGGTGCCCGAGCGGGTCGTTCCCCTGCGGGTTGGGGGCGCCGCCCGACCTGCGGACGAACTCGACGGCGAGTCGCGGGCGGTAGCCGTCGACCGCCAGCCGGCCGCCGAGCTGGTCCCGCGCCAGGGACCCGGCCCGCTGGTCGAGCCACATGATGCAGTCACCGACGGGTTCGCCGTCGAGGTCGACCGGCACCGTGGACCCCCACTGGCCGGTGACGGCGACGGCGACGATCCGGTTCCGTTCGACCGTGCCGCGTGCGGCGAGCTCGGTGGCGCCGTCGCAGATCGCCGTCCACCATTCGCGGGGGTCCTCGACGACGCCGTCGTCGGGCAGGGTCGTCATGGTGACCCGCTGGTGGACGTGGTCGATCACCTCGCCGGTGAGCGACACGTAGGCGGTCTTGGGTCCACCGCTGCCCAGGTCGACCGCCAGGACGACGTCGTCCTCACCCACGACGCGCACCCCCGTGACCGCGGGCCATCAGCTGCCGGAGCCGAACGAGAAGGGGATCTCCTCCCGGGTGCCGTCGGGGGCGATGTGCTCGAGGCGGAGCGGCAGGGCGTTCCCGCTCGACAGGCCGATCACCGACACGACGTCGGCGGCCAGGTCCAGCAGCGGCGTGACGGGGACGATCGCCTCCGGTGGGTGGACGCCCGGCTCGCCACGCACCACGCCGCGCAGCATGAGGATGGCGCCGAGCCCGGCGGGGATCCCCGTCCCCTCGCCGGCCCCCTCGGTCTCGGAGAACAGCGAGCACTCGTAGGTGTGCTCCTCGCCGCCGGAGTTGCCGGTCACGACGACCTTGAGGCACCCCGCCGGCCCGGTGACCCCGGCCTCGGCCAGGAGTCGCGGTCGCTCCGAACGCAGCAGGGCGACCATGGCATCGATCGGCGCCACCTGGGCCGGCCCGTCGGCGGTCGGCACCTCGATCGGCGTCTCCGACGCCATGCCGGCGGCGACCAGGTCCTGGGTCATGGCGAAGTACGACAGCGGGAACACGACGCCAAGGTTGGTGGCGCGGCGCAGGGCCGGGAACACCGTGGGCAGGGTGATCGTCTCGGGGTGCGGGTACGGGTAGGCGGGGTAGGTGCCCACGCCGTGGAAGTCGACGTCCCGGACGTGGGCCGCACCCGACTCCTCGAGCTGGCGCACCTCGACGAACTCGCCGTCGACGTACAGCGGCACGTCGCTGGTCATGGCGTGGATCCGGTGCTTGAGCACGGCCGGGCCCTCGTCGTCCTCGCCGCCGTGGATGTGCATGATGTCGGCGCTGGTGACCTCGTCGAGGAACAGCTCGCCGCACAGGGCCACGAAGATGTTGGCCAGGCCGGGCGAGTTGCCCATCCCGATCAGCGCCCGGACGCCCGCCTCGGCGGCCCGGTCGGAGAGGGCGAGCTGGGCCCGGGTGGCGTCGAGGTCGTCGCAGACGTCGACGTAGTCGACCCCGGCGTCGATGGCGGCCGACAGGATCGGCGCCCCGAACCGGTAGAAGGGCCCGACGCAGTTCACCACGAGCGCGGCGCCGTCGAACAGCGCCGCCGTGGCCGCCGTGTCGGTGACGTCCACCGCCACGGCGCTGCAGCGGGGATCACCGATCGCGTCGACCGTGGCCTGTGCGGCCGCCGGATCCAGATCGGCGACGACGATCTCGCTGGCGTCGTCGGTGGTCGCCAGCGTCCGAGCCGCGACGCTGCCGATTCCTCCGCCGCCACCCAGGACGACGACTCGTGCGCTGCTCACTCGGGCACCCCCAACTGGTGGTCCATCATGTCGGCCATGACCATGCGGATGAACTCGTCCGCCTCGTCGTTCATCCCTCCGGCGACGCCGCCGTAGACGGCGCTGCTGCTCGCCTGCTCGTCGGCGTGCTCCCGGGCCCAGGCGACCGCGTCGTTGAGGTCCACGGCGAACTGCTCGGCGACGCCGGGCTGGGTCTGCGGACGGGTGACCGCCATGTGGATGGCATTCGGGTACTGCTGGCCGTTGAACCGCCAGCCGTTCAGCCGCATCCGGTCGTTGACCAGGTAGATGTCGAAGTCGTCGGAGGTGAACGAGAAGCAGAACGTGGGGTCACCCAGGATCCGGAGGTCGCCGTGCGAGCGGACCGCCTCCTGCATGGTGTCGGCGGTGGCGAAGATCTGCCGGGCGTACTCCAGGTAGCCGTCGCGCCCGAGGGTCACCATGGACGCCCAGGTGGCGGCCAGCAGACCGACGGAACGGGAGCCGTCCATGCTGGGCGAGCAGTACTTCCCGCCCGTCCAGTCGGTCAGGTAGAAGTACTGGGAGTTGCGCATGGCGACGTCTCGGAACAGCACCACGGACGATCCCTTGAACGCGTAGCCGTACTTGTGGGTGTCGGCGGAGATCGACGTGACGCCCGGCAGGCGGAAGTCGAACGTCGGGATGGGGTAGCCGAGCTCCTGGCCCCACGGGAGGATGAACCCGCCCAGGCACCCGTCGACGTGGAGGCCGACGCCCCGGTCGAGCGCCAGGTCCGACAGCGCCGGCATGGGGTCGACCGTGCCGTAGCCGTAGTTGCAGGCGGAGCCGATGATGGCGACCGTGTCGTCGTCGATCAGTCCGGCGACGGCGTCCACGTCGACCAGCGTGGTGTCGGGATCGACCGGGGCCCGGCGGAGCTCGATCCCGAACAGGTGGCAGGCCTTGTCGAAGGCCGGGTGGGCCGTCTCGGGCTTGACCACGTTGAAGGTCCGCTCGCCCCGCGTCTGCCGGGCGACCTCTCGGTAGGCCAGCATGGCGTGGGCGATGCTGCCGCTGCCTCCGGAGGTGATCAGGCCACCGGGCGTCGTGTCGGTGATGGCCTCGCCGTGCAGCATGTCGAGGGTCATGGCGATGATCTCGCCCTCGAACCGGGTGGCGCTCGGGACGATGTCGCGCTGCAGGGCGTTGGCGTGGGCGTACATGCCGAACGCCTGGGTCAGGAAGGCGTAGTGGTCGTGGTCGCCGCAGTACATGGAGCCGGAGCAGCGCCCGTTCTCCCAGTGGCCGTTCTCCTCGGTCGCCATCTGTCGGAGCTCCTCGAGGATCTCCTCGTGGCTCCGGCCGTGGTCGGGCATGGCCTGCAGCGGCGCGAACCGCTCGGCGTAGGGGTAGTAGTCGCTCACGGTGCGTGATGATACGGACGGCGGCGCTCCCGCGCCCCACCGAGGTGCGGGGACCGGACGGAGCCACCCGGCTCAGCCCGGGCGCAGGACCCGGCTCAGCCCGGGCGCAGGAGCGTGTCGAGCAGGGCGACGAGCCCCTCGGGGTCCTTGACCGTGACGGTCACCGACGGGTGCCGGACGAAGGACAGCGGCAGGCCGCCGGGAACCGGGTCGAGGAACCGGAGTCGCACGCCGCGGCGACGGACGGTGGCGAAGGTGACGGAACCGTCGCGGAGCGCCACCCGGGGCGGGCCGACGACGTCGAGCCAGCCGGGGCCGGCGACCACCGATGCGCTGGCGATGTTGCGCAGCGGGGTCCGCAGCGACCAGGGACCGAAGCGCACCTGGAGCTCGCTCGCCGTCACGGCGACGAGCGCCGAGAAGGGCCAGATGCCGACGGCCCGCAACGGGAGGCTCAGCGGATCGCCGAACGCGAACGGGAAGACGTGCACCGGTTCGGGCACGACCGGGGTGTCGTCGACGACGCTGAGTTCTGGTCGGCCGGCGCGAGCCGCCGCAGTGGGATCCACGTCTGCCATAGTGCCAGACAGCGACGACAGCCCCGGAGTCCGTTCCCGGGTCGGAGACAGGAGTCACCGCAACGTGAACACCGAGGGTGGCCAGACGACCCACTGGGGCGAGATCGACGGGGTGTCGATCGATTTCCCGGTGGTGGTCGAGGAGATGAACTCGGCGACGATCGTGTACACGGTCCCGGCGGAGGCGGCCCGACCGCTCCTGCCGGGTGACGCGTTCGTCGTCGCGGAACCGGTGCCCGATCGGGCGACGCTGGTGCTCGCGCTGTGCGACTACCGGCGCAATCCCTGGGGCGACTACCTCGAGGTCAACCTGGGTCTGCTGGTCCACCCGGTCGGCCGACCCGACGAGGTCGGCGCGTTCCAGTGGCGGATGCCGGTCGACCAGGAGTTCACCTGCACCGCCGGGAACCGGGTGATGGGCCTGCCGAAGACGGTCGAGGACCTGGACGTGGAACTGGGCGAGGACCGGGTCGCCTTCCGGCTCCGGCACGACGGTGAGGTGGCGCTGATGGTCTCGATGCCGAGGGTGCCGCCGATGGGGGAGCCGACACCGGAGACGACGATCACGTACTCCTATCTGGATGGGGTCCCGACGCGCATCCCGCTGACGATCGACCTGCCGACCGGACTGGTCGACCCCGCCGACGTCATCGTCGACCTGGGCGTCGGCCCGATCGCCGAGGAACTCCGGTCGCTCGGTCTGCCGGCGACCCCCGACTTCGCCGCCTGGGGCGAGGGGCTGCGGGGCACGTTCCTGGTGCCCGAGGCCGTGGACGGGGCGTGAGGTGCAGGACCTCCTGACGAAGGTCGTTCCGCTCGCGCTGGGGGCGGCGGTGAGCCCCACGGTGCTCGGCCTGGAGCTGTTGATCTTCTCGTCGCCGAAGCGACCCGTCGCCCGGGGTGCCGCGTACGTCGCGGGCACGCTGGTCGTGCTCAGCGGTCTGACGGTCATGGGGCTGGTGGTGACGAACCACGGCACCGGTCTGGGCACCTCGGCCAACCCGGTCACCCGTGCGATCGACGGGACGCTCGGGTTCCTGCTGCTGCTCCTGGCGCTGCACACGGGCCTGAAGGCGGTCACCACCGACCGCGACCGCCCCGACGACCCGGCGGCGACCGCCGGATCGCCCCGCTTCGCCTCGCCCGGGGCTGCGTTCGTGCTCGGCATCGTGATGATGCTGTCGAACTTCTCGACGATCCTGCTCTACCTGCCGGCGATGCGTGCGGTGACGGCCTCGCCCGCGCCGCGGGCCGATCAGGTCGTGGCGGTGGTGCTGGCGTTCCTCATCACGGCGAGCCCGATCATCGCCCCGCTCGTGCTGCGCCTGGTCGCGCCGGGACCGTCGGCAGGCTGGTTCGAGTCGCTCCACCGCCTCGTGACCCGCTACCAGACGCAGCTCGCCGTGGGCATCGAGGTGATCTTCGGCGTCTACCTGCTGGTCAAGGCCGTGCGCGGCTGATCGTCCCTCCGGGTGCGGCCCGGGGTCAGTCGCCGTCGGCCGGACGCCGGCGGTCACGCTTCTGCTGGGATCGTCGTCGCTTCGCCTCGAGCCGCCGGGTCTGGGAGGCAGCGGTCGGTCGGGTCGCCCGGCGGGGTCGACGCACGGCGAGCGCGTTGCGGAGGAGGGCTGCGAGCCGTCGTCGGGCCAGCTGGCGGTTGCGGGTCTGCGAACGCTCCTCGCCGGCGACGACGACCACCCGGTCGCCGAAGCGGGACAGGAGCCTCGCCCGATCGGCGTCGCGCAGGCCGCTGCAGGTCCGCAGGTCCACGCTGAGCTCGACACGGGTCTGGGACCGGTTGGCGTGCTGTCCGCCGGGTCCGCCCGAGGTCGTGAAGCGCTCCACCAGGTCGTGGCCGCGGATGCGGACCCGCCCGTCGACCACGAGGTCCTCGGTGGGTTCGCTCACGGCGGGAGAGTACCGTCCGACCCGTGGCCGCCGTCGACCGTCTCGAGCCCGCAGCACGCGCCTATCTGGACCTGCTCGCAGGGTGTCTCACCCGTGAGCTGTTCCTGGACCAGGAGTGGTGGGACGCGGACCTGCGCGAGTGGCCCGGCGATGTCGAGGCCCTGCGCGCCGAGCTGCGAGCGCGCGGGTGGCGGATCGTCCGGAGGTCGGATCCGGCTGCCCGGGCCGAGGGTCGGGACTGGCCACCGACGGCCGAGACGATGGTGGGCACGGCCCGGACGTCCAACGTGGTCGACTGCTGCGTGGAGGCCGTCCTGGACGGCGTGCCGGGTGACTTCGCCGAGACGGGCGTGTGGCGCGGCGGGACGACGATCCTCATGCGGGGCGTGCTGCGGGCCTTGGACGACCGCGACCGGCGGGTGTGGGTCGCCGACTCCTTCGAGGGGCTGCCCGCACCGGCCCCGGACGCCCACCCGACCGATGCCGCCATCGACTGGTCACACGTCGAGGTGCTGAAGGTGGGCGCCGACGAGGTGCGGTCGAACTTCGCCCGGTACGGCCTGCTCGACGACCGGGTCCGGTTCCTCGAGGGCTGGTTCGCCGACACGCTCCCCGGAGCACCGATCGAGCAGCTCGCCGTCCTGCGGCTCGACGGGGACCTCTACGGCTCGACCATGGACGCGCTGCGCGCGCTCGAGCCGAAGGTCGCTCCCGGAGGTTTCGTGATCGTCGACGACTACGGCGGATGGGAGCCGTGCCGGACGGCGGTCGAGGACTACCGGGCGGAGCACGGGATCACGGCGGAGATCCACGCCGTGGACTGGACCGGCGTCTGGTGGCGCAAGCCCTGAGTCGCTGTCTCCGCTGACTCCCGGGCCGGGCCTGGCTCCGGCGGCGGCGCTCAAGGCCGGGCGGTCCCGGCGCCGATGGGAACCGGGTGTCAGGACCCACCACCCGCGGATCGACCCGCCGTCCCGGCCGACGTCGCCACCCGGCCCGACGGAGCCGGCGGGTGGTCGCCGCGGCGAGCGGTGCCTCGTGCGCCGGACTGGTGGCGGTGCTCGCCGGAGGTGCGGGCGCCCAGGGTGTGACCACGACCTCGCCCCCCGACCTGGGGTTGCCGACCGCAGCGGTCCGACCGCTGTCGGTCGGTGCCTCGGGTGCACCGGAGATCCGAGTCGACGCATCGGCGCCGTCGCCGGCCGTCCCCCCGACGACGGCCCTGCCCCCCGTGCCGGGGGTGGTCCCCCCGGTCGGGCCGGCCGGGCTCGTTCCCGAACCCGCTCGGCCGGACCCGGTCACCCGGGGGCCGGCACCGCCCGGACC
>SXGR01318934.1_pt1 | contig 28433 bp, 27 predicted proteins | sample 3174711 | NCBI WGS metagenome assembly SXGR01 (sample SAMN11356860, study PRJNA531348) | freshwater metagenome | isolation source: freshwater sample F1-60 | place: China: Fuxian Lake, Yuxi | collected 2017-12-25
CGCCGAGAGGTCGGAGGCGATGTTGAGAATCACGCCGCCCCGGCCGTCGGCCGCCATCGCCGCGCCAAACACCTGGCTGCAGAGAAACGCGCCGGTCAGCCCGACCGCCACTTGCAGGTCCCACTGCTCGAGCGGAAAGCTCTCGAGCCGAGACGACTCGGCCATGCCCGGCTGCGCCTTCACCTTTGGGTCGATGGCCGCGTTGTTCACCAGAATGTCGACGCGCGTGCCGTCTGCCGCCAGCGCCCGCGCCACGGCCCTGATCGCGTCCGGACTGGTCACATCCATCTCTCGCGTCAGCACCCTGGTCGCGTCGAACGTCTGGCGCATCGCCTCGCTCGCGGTCCGCAAGGCATCAGCGCTTCGATCCGTCAGGATCACGGTGGCGCCACATTCAAGCAGCGCCGAAGCGTGCTCGACGCCGAGGAGCCCTGCCGCGCCGGTAATCAGGGCGGTCTTGCCAGTCATGTCGAACCTGTCCATGTCGTCCCTACCGCCTGACCTGGCCGCCATCGATTGTCCACACGGCGCCGGTTGCGAACGCGGCCCGCGGCGACGCCAGGTACGCCACCAGGTCGGCCACGTCCCGCGGAGTGCCCAATCGCCCCAGTGCCACGTCCCGTTCGAGCATCGCCTCGACCTCGCGCGGGTGTTCCGCCAGCCGGAGCGCCCACACCGATCCGTCAAACAGGATGTTGCCGGGAGCCACGGCGTTGATGCGAACACCGAGCTTGCCCAGCGGCCGCGCGATGCCGCGGACGTAGGCATCGAGCGCCGCCTTCGCGGCGCCGTAGGTCACCGGCGCGCCCGCGATTACTTCCTGCCCGCAAATCGACGAGACGCAGACGATGGCCCCCCTGGACGCGGCCAGGGCCGGGCGCGCGGCCTCGACCGCGTTGGTCGCGCTCCAGAGATTGAGCGCGAACATCCGTTGCCATTCGTCGGGGGTCTCGTCACCAGGCGCCACCGATCGTCCGCTGCCGACGTTGCAGATCAGCACGTCCAGGGCGCCGAACGCCGCGACGGCCCGGTCAACAACCTGGCGGGCGGCGTCAGGTTGCGTCACGTCACCCGGCACGGCGATGCTGCCGGCAAGCCCGGCGGCCGCCGCCGACAGCGCGCCCTGATCGCGGCCATTCAGCGCAACGCGGCATCCCTCTTGGTGCAGCACCCGGGCGATGGCGAGCCCAATGCCTCGTGACCCGCCCGTGACCAGCGCGGCCTTGCCGCCGAGTTCAAGCAACATGTCGATGCACCGGGTATTGAGCCAGCCAGCCGGCGGTCATGTCCCGATAGCGGCACAGCACTCCGGCGTGATCGTTCCGCGAGGCCCTGGCGGTCTGGAGCACGCACAACCCGGCGAACCCGGCGCGCGCCAGCTCCCGGAACACCGTCTCGAAATCGGCGCTGCCGGTGCCGAGCGGAACCGTGGTGCCACCGCGCGGGCGGTCCTTGACGTGGATGCTGGAGATGCGCGAGCCGTAGGCCGCAATCTCCTCGCGCGGGTCGAAGCCCAGCGCGGCGCTGTTCCCGATGTCGTAGTTCACGCCGAACACGGGCGCGGGAAGCCGCCCGATGAACCGCTGAAGTTCGGCCGGCGGATAGTCCGATTCAAATGCGACCTTGAGGCCGGCCTGGGCAAAGCCGTCGCCGAGCGACGCGAACGTCTCGACCACGAGATCTTCCTGCTCGTGGGATTCAAGTCGTCCGCCATCGACGAGCGGCACGACAATCAGACCGATGCCGGCGAGCACACAGGCGCCGGCGACGGCGACCAGGTCCCGTACCAGGGCCAGCCGCTGCTCGCCGTCCGCCTTCCAGAATGGGGCCTGCATGAAGCAATCGCCGGTCAGCGAGGGGACGGTAACACCGAACTTCTCACCAAGCGCCGCGATCTCGGCGCGGCCCTCGGCGGTCATCAACGGGTTCTCGTAGAGGCGTTCCTGGTCCAACGTCCATTCCATCAGCCCAAGGCCACACAACTGCGCGAGCGGATACTCGTCGCGCCAGTGCGTCCACGGGACCGCCTGGAGACGGCCGCCGACGATCGGCGACAGCCGTCCCTGCATGAATGCGATGCGGTCGGTCACTTCTTCTTGAACCGGTAAGGGGTCGGGGCGTCGGAAGCGCTGGCGCCTCGCGATGCGTCCCACTGCCTGATCTGGCCGATGATGTCGACGCCGGTATTCGACGACCACCGCTCGATCAGCCGCGAGAACACGGCACCAACACCGCCGCTGCCAATCGGCAGGCCGTTCAGGCTGGTCACCGGCAGCATGCAGAAGGGCGTGCCGGTCATGAAGGCTTCGTCCGCGGTGTAGACGTCGTAGGGCTCGATGTTCTTCTCGATCACGCGGAGACCGAGCTGCGGACACAGCTCTTCCATGACGTAGGCCCGCGATACGCCGCGCAGAATGTTACGGCCCTCCGGACTGATCACCGTGTCGTTCTTGATGATGAAGAAATTGTCGCCCGTGCCTTCGGCGACAAACCCATCGGGGTCGAGCAGGAGCGCCCAGTTGTTGTCGCCCTCCACCTGCGAGGCCTCGATGTTGGCCATCAGGTAGAAGATCCGGCTTCGGTTCTTGATCTTCGGATCGAGCAGCGTGGCCGGGATGGCCCGCTGGCTGGTGATGACCGCGTTGATCCCCTTGTCGAACAGGGCGCTCATGCCGGCCACCGTCCATCGCAGCGGGAAGTCGGCGATCACCACGTTCGGGCCCTTGTGAAGGCCTTCGATCCCCTGGTAGATGCCCAGGAGGCCGCGCGACACGTCGATCATCAACCGGTGCTCATCGTCTCCGGCGATGAGATGGTCGTTGGCCTCGATGGTCTGCTGGCACGCCCGTTCCATTTCCTCCGGGGTCATGGCCAATGGGATCCGCAAGATCTTGACGCCGGCATAGAGGCGATCGATGTGCTCGCGCAGCTTGAACTGGCGCTTGCCGAACGAGCGCGTCATTTCGAACACCATGTCGCCGAACATGAGCGCCGAATCGTAGACCGAGATCTTGGCCTCGGCCTCGGGAACCAGTTGCCCATTGAAGTAAACCACTCTGCCGGATGGAGCCATTACGCCCTGCCCTTCGCCTTATAAACCGTGTCGTACCAGCGGATGATATCGGTGATGTGAAACTCCGGATTGGCCGGATAGAGATCTTCGTACAGTTGCCGCATGAACTGGTATTGCGCCTCGGTGTTGACGTCGAGCACGAGGTCGGGACGCCGGAATTCCGCCGGGCATTGCACCGTGCTGATCGGACACCACTCGGCGTCGACCGGCGTTTGCGTCGCGTAGTCGAAGAAGTTCCGGTGCACGTGTTCCCGCTTGATCGGATCGGTGAAGCGCTCGCGGGCCTCGGCCAGCAGCGAGAACTCGAACATCTCGGCGCCGATGCCATCGGGATAGCCGTTGTCGGCGATCACCGACAGGTTCGAGGAAAATCCCCGGCGGCCGAGCGACCGGTGATGGTCGACAATCCGATCGATCTCGGCGGGTTCCGGCGTGGCGTTGTCCGCCGGCAACCGGCCGATGATGTCGGCCCGGCTCGCCAGCGCCGCCTGGTAGTAACGTTCTACCAGGTCGTTCTCCGAACCGGCGAACACCGTCACGCCGTGGCCGCGCCCGACGTCCCCGAGCACGGCATCCTGCGGCGTATCGGGAATCGCGAGCACGATCTCGTCAAGCCGCCGGCAGCGCGTGACGCGCTCCAGGATGCGCCCCACCAGCGGCGCTCCGGCCAGGTCCATCATCGATTTGGCCGGCAGGCGCGTAGAGCCCATCCGGGCCTGGATGATGAGGACGACGCGGCGGGCAGACATCGTCAGCCCGCCACTTCGACGCGCAGCTTCTTGCGGACCGCCAGTTCAGCCGGGGTGATCTCCTTGACCCCGGAGCCGAGAATGGCGGGAATCGCGCGAACCGTCTCGGCGAAGTTCCGCAGGGCATGCGTCTCAATCGACGCGGCCTGATCCGACCCGTACATGGCGCGGTCCAGGGTGATGTGACGCTCGATTGAACTGGCCCCGAGGGCCACGGCCGCCACACAGACCTTGATCAGCGAGCTCTCGTGGCCGGAGTACCCGACCTCGCAGCCGTACCGCTTCTTCAGCATCGGAATGCACAGCAGGTTGGCGGCCTCGTCGGCCATCGGGTAGGTGCTGTTGGTGTGCAGCAACTCGAATGGGCAGTTCGCCGCGCGGAACAGGTTGACGACCTCGTCGATCTCGTCAAGCGTGGCCATCCCCGTCGAAACGAAAGTCCGTTTCCGCTCCGAGGCCACTTCCCGGAGGAAAGGCCGGTGGCCGAGCATCGCCGACGCGACCTTGTTGAAGGGCAGGTTGAAGTCACGCAAGAAGAGCTGGGCATCGACGTCCCACGCCGAGGCCGACCAGGCAATCCCGCGCCCCTTGCAATAGCTGTCGATCTCGCCGTACTGCTCGCGCCTAAATTCGAGCCCCATTTTCTGGTCGCGCTGCGTGGTCCCCCACGGGCTCTCGCGCGGGCTGTCGAGCATCTCTTTCGTGTAAACCTTCTCGACCGTCCGCTTTTGGAACTTGACGGCGTCGAATCCCGCGTCGGCGGCGCTGTCGATCAGTTTCTTGGCAATCTCAAGACTGCCGTTGTGGTTAATGCCGATTTCAGCAATCAGATACAAGCTCATCAATCTCCTCCGAGGAAAGCTCGTCCAGACCGAGCAACCTCTCAATAAATTCCCGTACGCAGCCTTCGCCACCGCGGCGCTCCAAAACCAGGCTGGCGGCCTCGCGCACGCGGGCATGCGCATCGGCCGGCGCGACGGCATAGCCGACGCGCCGCATGACCGGCAAATCGTTCAAATCGTTTCCCAGGTACACAACCCCGTTGAGCGCGTCCTGCTGGCCGGGAAAGCGCTCGGCGAGTTGCTGCCGCAGGTACGCCAGCTTGTTGCCGACGCCCTGATGGCAGTCGAGCTTGAGCTTGCGCGCCCGGGCCGCGACAACGGTGTTGCCTTCTTTCGAGAGCACCATGAACGCGGCGCTCAGGCGCCCCCGGCGAACGAATGCCCGCACCAGGTCGAACGCCAGGCCATCGCCCCGGTCGCAGCGCACGCTCTCGCGGCCGTCCTGGTCGACCCAGACCTTGTTGTCCGTAAAGACCCCGTCGAAGTCGAACACCACGGTGTGAATCGCGGACAACGGCGGCAGCGCCTTACTCAAAGCCAAGACCATGCTCGATCACGTCGCACAGGACATGGCCGATGAGAATGTGCATCTCCTGAATCCGCGCGGTGCTGTCCGACGGCACGACGATCGAGATATCGGCCAGGTCCCGGCACGAGCCGCCGCCCTTGCCGAGCAGCGCCGCGGTGGTCATCCCCACCTGCCTGGCTTTGATCAAGGCGCGCCGGATGTTTTCGCTGTTTCCCGACGTGGAGATGGCGATCAGAAGGTCGCCGCGACGGCCGACGGCCTCAACTTGCCGGGCGAAGATCTCGTCGTAGCCAAAGTCGTTGCCGACGCAGGTAAGCACGGAGGTATCGGTCGTCAGTGCCACGGAGCGAAGCGGTCGCCGGTTGTTCCGGAATCGCCCAACCAATTCAGCCGCCAGGTGCTGACTATCTGCCGCACTGCCGCCATTGCCGCACCAGACCAGCATGGCATCGGCAGACAGGGCGGCGGTGGCTGCGCTGCCCAAGCGCTCAACCGCGTCCGCGCACTCCCGCCGAGTGCGTTCAACGACGTCCAGATGCTCGGCGACGTGGATCGAGAAGGGGCTTGCACTCATGACGCGTCCGCCTCCAAGTGCGCAATCAGCGTGTCGCACTTGCCGATCGCCGCCAGCGCCGAACCATAGGCGTCGCGCAGCGACGGCGTGTCGAGGAACGACCACGCGGCGTGACCACCGGGACGGCCCTGGCTCAACCAGTGCAGGTGATTGGCGAGCGGATACCGCTGGTACTGCTCGATCGCCACCACCTTCAGCCCCGCCTGCCCGGCGACGCGTCGCAGCGTGTCGGCATTGAACAAGAAGAGATGCTGGCTCCAGTAGGTGAAACGCTGAAATGCGTCGCAATCGTACAACGTCAGCAGCACATCTTCCGAGCTGGGCACTTCGATCACGAGCCGGCCGGCCGACGCCACGAGTTCACCGAGGCCACTGAGAACGGCGCGCGGGTCGGGGACGTGCTCCAAGACGTGAAAGGCAGTGACGAGGTCGAACGTTCTGCCGCGCACGGCGTCGAGGTCAGGGTAGATCGACAGCACGTCACCGTAGAACTGCCTGACCCGCGCTTCCGGCTCGATGCCGACGGCATCCTTGGCAATCCGTTGCGCGCGGCTAAGGAAGCCGCCGGCGCCGGAACCGACATCAAGGATCCGGCGATTGGCGATCAGGGCCGATAGATCGTTGAACCTGCGCTCATCGTCCCGGCTCGATTCGGCCAGCCACGACTCCATCGAGGCGGGCTGCTCGCCGTGCATCCCGGACTTTTCGTAGTGGTCAGGGGCGATATGATCGCGACGGTCGAGAGCCACCAACCCGCAGTCGGCGCATTCCACGATTCCTAGCGCGGGATTGTCGCGCACAGTGCCCGTGCGGGCAGCCAGGTGGACTCCCCCGCACAAATAGCAAGTCTGATTGGCTGGCGGCATCAGCGGCGCATCGATTCTAGTTGCCCTTCCCTAGCTTTACCACAGCGATCCGTGCCCCGGCTACGCGGCCGGCAGCTTCTCGAGCAACACGTTGAACTCGCGGTCGAATGTCTCGAGCGATGCCCGGTCCTCCAACGGTACTCCGGTCCCAATGCCGGGCACGTTGACGATCGTCGTCCCTGACAGCATGGCATCGATGAATTCGAATGCCCGCCGAGCCGTCTCCTCTGACTTCCTTGTGACGCCCGGCCCCTCGGCGAGCAGCGCCATCGTGCCCGAAATGTGGGTGGCGCCAGGCACGCCTGCATACCAAGGATGACCGGCGTAGATTGTGGGGAGCCCGAACAGGCTTCGCTCCAGCGCCGTGGTACCCGTCATCGTAATGGGCAGGTACCAGTGGTTGCCCGCCTCGTCCAGAGTGAGCGGCATAGTGGGCGGCAGGAACTTGCAGCCGAGGCTTTGCAGCCGCTCGAAGTAGGCCACTGACCTGTACATGCCCGCTCCGCTCATGCCAATGATGGGCGCAAAGTACCGATACGACGCGAAGTGCTCTTTGTAGAGGATTGGAGCCTGGTGGCCCATGTCACGAAGGGCCAGAACGATGTCGAGGTGGTTGTTGAAGGCACCGCCCTCCGGATAACAGGCCGCCTCGGGCTGAAAGTGTGCGGCAATCAGCAGGGCGGGCCCCTCACCAGAGCCGCCCGGCTCCACCCGCTCGCAATGCTGATCGTAGAAATCCAGGGCACGCTTCTGCCGCCGCACGAGCCGAAGCTGGTCGCCGAGGCTCAGACCTGGAAAATCGTCCCAGAATTTCTGACTGCGGCCGGTTCGGTTGCGCACCACCCGGCGAACGAAGCGTTGAGCCGGGCTTAAGACCGCGTAAGCCACTGCCGCCGTCGGGCTGAGGTAGTAGCTCTTGACTGGCTGATTCTGAACGGGCCTTCTTCCAGCCAGCTTGTTTTCAATGAAGGTGGCAATCTCCGACGCGGCCCGATGATCAGACACCAGCACGCCAAGCGGCTGGCGGTCAGCGATTGATTGCCGCTGAACAATTGGCATGAGGCGGCCGCCAAAGCTTGTGTTGTAGAGATAGACCTGCGGCACGCCGCGCTGCGCGCACGCGATCTCGACAAAACTCGTGTCGAGGTGGTGGTTGACCGAGGTATGGAACACGGCGCTGCGGATGCCAAAGTGCCGCAACCCTGCCATGAGATGCAGGATGTAGACCAGCGATTCCCGGTACAACATCTCGTAGCTGTCGGCCTGGCCGACCCACCGGCTCCAGGTCGGCCCGTCCGATCGCAGCACCTGTAACACGCCCGCAAGGTCATGTCCGCCCCAGTCGATGGGGATGGCGAACACGTCCACGAGCACGCGTCTCGCCGGCGAACCGTCGCAGACCCACCAGCCATCAGCGTCGAGGAAGACGACGTCGGGCCGTGCGCCAAGAATCCGGCGCATCGCGCCGCCCGGCGAAAAAATCAGAGTGGCCAACTAGCTAATATTTCCTGTCCTTGGCGAGGTACTCACGCTGCCCGTCGGCAATCTCCGGCTCGTACCGCTGCATGATCTCGACAAACCGCTCCTCTGGAATGTTACCAAGGTAGATCTTCCCATCGGCCTTCCGAGACTCCCACCATTCCTTGACGGTAGTCTTGCCCTTGCGGTCCTCGTAGTGGGTCGAGAAGCCGCCTTCGTTCAAGCGCGACCAGTCGAAGTTCTCGAGGTCCACGCCGGACTTCATGAAGATTTCCCAGTACCGCTCGCCTGGGAACGGCGTCAGGATGCTGGTCGAGACGCTCGCGATCTTCCCTGCCCTCATGTTCTTCAGAATGAACTCGTAGGACGCGATTACGTCTTCTTCCTCCTCGTCAGGAGTGCCGATGATGAAGTTGCCGGCAATATCGAGGCCGAGGTCGTAGCAGATTTCGATTGCCTTCTGGTTCTGCTCGACCGTGGCCGAGCCGCCTTTGAGGATGTTGAGAATTCTCGGCGATGCCGACTCGAACCCGCACAACACCTTGGTCAGCCCAAACGCCTTCAGCAACCGCGCGAACTCCGGACGGATGGTGTTGACATGGGCATAGCCAACCTTGGGTATCGCCAGGAGGTGAGGATACTTTTCGCTCATCACGTCGAAGAGCTGCGGCACGTAGTCTTCCTTGATGAAGACGATGTCATCCCTGAAGACAATGACGCGAACGTCATTGATCTTGTCCATGATGTCGGCAATCTCATCGGCAACCCGCTCGGCTGGCGGTTTGCGAACCGTGCGGGTCCACAGCACACGGTTGGTGCAGAAGTCACACTTGTACGGGCAGCCGCGCGCGGTGATCAACGAGGGGACGGCGCGATATTTGTTGAACATCTCCCGGTCGGGAAATGGAATGCTCTCCACCTTCTCGATGAACGTTCGCGGCTTGCGTTGCACGAGCCGGCCGTCGCGGTGGCCAACGATGCCGGGAATGTCCAGTAGTTCGTCATCGCTGGCGCGGCGGTCCAGGGCCTCGATAAACTCGAGAAATGTCTGTTCGCCCTCCCCCACCGCTCCGTAATCGAAGTCTGCCGAGAGGGTGTCCGCCGCCGAGGTCGGGTGCACCCCGCCCACGATCGTCGTGACGCGGTCGCCAAAGTTGTCCTTGATGTCCCTGGCAATCTTCCGGGCCACGTCGTAGAGATACGACACGGTCGAAATTGCGACCACATCGTATTGGCCGGCCTTGTCCATGACGTTGGCCATGAAGTCGTTGGACTCGTAGACTTCGATTTCGTAGTCGCCGCGCCCGTACTCGAGCAAGTAGTTCTTGAGGAACCCGTTGCCCAGGCCGATTTCCGGCCGCGCTGTTCCCAAGTGGGTGGTCTGAACGAGGGCAATCTTCTGCATGAAGTCAGTGTGCTCCGTCTACTGCGTGACCGCCTGGCGGTCGGTTCCCGGCGGTCGTGCCCTCGATGTTGGCGATGCATTCGAGCAGGTTCTGGTAATGGACGTCGGCAGCACCTTGGCGCGGGGCCACCAAGCCAGGTGCGTGATGTGCGGCCGCGCGACAGATGGCATCAACCGCGTAGTCCGGATAGTGGCGCAAGTCGTACTCGGGGCTCCAACGCGAATTACACCCGCTGCACAACGGCCCGTTGCCTTCGATGGCCGAGAAATCGCCGGTGAGGTGCGCGTTGCGGAAAGTCCGCATGCGCTCAGAGTTCCACAACTCGAGGAGCGACGTGTCGCGGACATTGCCGACTGAGTAGACGAGATTGACGTCCACGGGACACGGGCACACCTCGCCGTCCCAGTTGACGGTGAGGTCCTCCCAGGGAATGCGGCAGACCGGTTGCCGGCCGCCGGCTTGCCGCTTGAGCGCCGGCACGTCGATCTCGTCGCTCACGCCGGAGGCGCCGGACAGGTTCAGAACCTCGTTCAGGAAGATCTTGTCCACCGGCAGGCGCTCAAAATAGCGCCGGTAGTCGTCGGCCTGGCCGCGGGTGCGGTCCTGGAGGACCATCGACATGCACACGTGGGTGCGATGGCCGTGTTCTTCGTTCAAGCGCAGAAAGCGCAGGATGTTGGCCAGCGTCGGCTCGAACTTCGAGCGAACGCGGACCGCCTCGTAGATGTCCTTGTCGATGGCGTCGAATGAGAACACGACGCGATCGAGCCCGAGGCCCAGCAGCGCTCGGGCCAGTTCCTCGGTCATGCGCGTGCCGTTGGTGATGATCGAGACAAAGATTCCTTTGTCCTTGAGCGCGGCGACCATGTCCACGAACCGGGGGTGCAGCGTGGGTTCGCCCTGCACGTTGAGGGTCACCGCGCAATTCAGCGCGGCGGCCTCCTCCACCACTTTGGCGAAGACGTCCATCTTCATGATCCCGAACGGCCGTACCAGGCTCGGGTTGTTGCCGACGTGGTGGTGGCAATGCACGCAGCGCAGGTTGCAGGCGTTGGTCGGCTCCACGTGAATCAAGGGCGGGAAGTGTGGAGACCGGTCGGACGGCGCCTGCGAGTAACGCGCCATCTGAAGGGTACGTGAGACGACGCCCCGCAACGATTCGTAGCTGCCCTGAAGGTCGTTGGCGCCCATGGCTACGACTCTCCCGGCGGCCGCGCGTCGAAGTCCGACCGCAGGCAGCCCATGTAGACCGTGTGTCGATGCTGCCCATCGCGGAAACATTCTTCCCGCAGCAGTCCCTCGCGCTTGAACCCGGCGCGTTCGAACGCCCGCAAGGCGGACTCGTTGCCCTCTTCCGTGCGGAGGTAGACCTTGTTGAGATTGAGGCGCAGGAATGCATGCCGGAGAACGAGGTGCAGGGCCTCGGCCGCGTAACCATGGCCCTGGTGCTCGCGCTCGCCGATGATGATGCCCAATTCCGCCTTACGGCTGATCCACTCGATTTGGTGCAGGCCGATGTTGCCGATATGAGTCTCGCCCTCGCGCCGCACAATGGCCAGGACGATGTCGGTGTCACTGGTGGTCACGCGCTCGAAGAACTGGTTCATCCGGTTCTCGGAGTTCGGAAACGAGCCGTTCCACATGAACCGGGTCACAGCCTGATCGTTCAACCACTGGAAGTAGCGGCCCTGCAGGTCCGAGCGCAGCAGCCCGCGAAGGTAGCACTGCTTTCCCTCCAGGAACACGGTCTTGTCCATCATGAGCATTCCAATCCCGCCCGCCGATCGACAAGATTCGCGACCCGCACGCCGGCCTTGCCGTCTTGCAGGGCCCAACCCGAGAGCGGACTCGCGACGCCGTCGCGGATCGATTCCAGGGCGGCGCGAAACGCCGCCACGAACTGCTGGGCCGACCCCACTGCCTCGACGTGACGCCTCCGCGTCAGGATGCATCGGTCCTCTCCCGGCACCAGGTTCGGCTGGATGCTGATTACGGGAATCCCAAGGCCGGCCGCAAACACCAGCATCGTGCTGGCCATGCTGGCCACAACATCGGAACCCAGCATCAATTCGTCGGCGTCGCCGTCCTCGATGAGCCGAAAGCGCCTTGGCGCGACGAGCCGGTCGAGGCCCGCGGTCTTCGCGCGCGGGTGTTCCTTGAACAGCAGGAACACACCGGTATCCCGGCCGAGCTGCCTGATGCCCTCAAAGAGGATTCCCACAGCGTCGGCCTCAGTGTACCCTAACTGATTTTCGGGATAGGCCTCGGTGATGCTGTGCGAAAAGAAGGTCAGAACCACCTCGTCCGGGTCGATTCCGTAACGCTCGCGGAGCCGGGAGGTGGGACGCCCCCGGGCGGCCAGGCTGTCGAACTTGGGGTGCCCCGTCACTGCGCACAGCTCCGCGGGAACACCGTCCTCGACCATTTCGGCGAGGGCCACGCCATCCATGACCGCAATTACATCGGGCGTAATGGCCGGTGACAACGGCCCGTCCGGCACCAGCCGCAGCCGGTCTGCATAGTTCATCCAGGAGTCGAGGGCGCTGACCACCGGCCGACCCAGGTGTTTAGCGGCGCGAATCAACGCGTAATCCAAGTTGTCCTTGGGGCCTACCAACCCAGTCAAGACGACCGCGGGCGCATGGGTCTGCACCAACCGCTCGGCGACCGCCGTCGCCGCGGCGTCGGTCGCATGCTCGAAACTCACCCCGGCTTGGGCGAACAAGTGGTGCGCCCTCGGGCCGGCCACAACGTGGACTGTTCGTCCGCGGCGCCGAAGCTCGATGACGACGGGAATCAGGCAATCCGCGCCCCCGGCCTCGGCCGAGCCCGCCACGACTATCGTGGGCGGCATGACTCCAGCAGTTCCGCCTTGTTCGCGATCACTTTTTCAAATGCCGCAAGGGCGAGATCCATGTCCGCCCTGGTGTTCGGCCAACGGACCAGGGTCTCGAGAAACAACGAGGTGTGTTCCGACGCTTCGGCGTGGGGACACGTTCCGGCGGCGTAGTCAGGAACATTGCTGGCATAGGCCGACCGAAACGGCGCGCCGGAGGCGCCTTGGGCGGAACGATTCTGATAGATCGGCAACCGGTAGATCGGCGCGCCCCATCGTGAGAACACCGGGACGCCTTCGGCTTGAATGGCTTTGGCGAAGAGGTCGAGTGGAATCCCGGCTCGCTCCGCGTCGTAGGTCATGTGGAAGAGGTAATACACGTGCGTGCTGCCGGGGGCGACATACGGCGGCGTCACGAAGTCGAATCGCCGGCGAATCTCGCTCGCCAGGTAGTCCGCGAGATCCTGCCGCCAGTCGTTGAGCCACTTCAGCTTTCGCAGCTGGTGGTACGCCACGGCCGCCTCGAGCTCGGTCATCCGGAAGTTGAAGCCGAGGATATTCAGTTCGGGCCGCCCGAAGCCGGCGACACAGTTCTCGCCGTGATTGCGTATCAGCCGGAGCCTGAGGGCGAGCTCATCATCGTTGGTGACCGCCACTCCGCCTTCGCCGCACTGGATGGTCTTGTGGCAGTTGAGGCTGAACACACCGATGTCTTCGATGCACCCGGCGAAGCGGCCTTTGTAGAGCGCGCCCGGCGCCTGGGCGTTGTCGCCGAGCACCTTGAGGTTGTGCGTGCGGGCGAGTTCCATGATGGGGTCCATATCGGCCGGATAACCGGCAAGATGAACCACGTAGATCGCGCGCGTGCGCGGCGTGATCAAGGCGGCCACCGAATCGGGATCGATGGTCATCGTGCGCGGGTCCACGTCGGCAAAGACCGGGATGCCGCTGTAGATCAGCACCGCCGTCGCCGTGGCGCACATCGTCAGCGGCGGCAGGATGACCTCGTCCCCTGGCTCAATGCCGGCCGCGCCAACGGCGGCTTGCAGGGCCGACGTGGCCGAGTTCATCGAAACGGCATGCTTGACGCCGAAGTAACTCTCCCACTCGCGCTCGAGCTGCTTGACCTTGGGCCCGCCCAGAAAGCCTTCGTTGGCGGCGCCGAGAAAGGCCGACAGCACTCCGCTGTCGAGCACCTCCATCACTTCACGCTTCTCGTGCTCGTCAATGGTGTTGTACGGCGGGAACGGCGCCGTCCGCAGCGGTGGCCCGCCCAGCAGCGCGAGCGCGCTGGCGGTCTGCGTTGGTCCGGGTTTAGACTGATTCATAGGATCCATTTCCTTCCGAAGATCTCCACAGGGCGTCGAGCACGCGGATCGACGCCAGGCCGTCCGCGGCGGTACATATCAGTGCGCCGCGTCCTTCGAGCGCATCCACGAGATTGGCGACGGCGTTCACCAGGAAATCGCCGCGGCCGGTGTGAAACGGCACCGGCTCCACGGGAGCCAGTTCCCGGATGCCGGTTTCATGCGGACTCTCGGCTGACCGAAACAGCCTGACCTGGCGCTCGTTGTCAGAAACGCAAACCCGGCCACCGCGGCCCTGAAGATCCAGCTCAGTGGTGAAGTGGTCGCGATAGTCGCCAACCGTCAAGTGAACTGCGATGCCACCGGCGAAATGCAACACGCCGCCGACGTTGGGCTCGGAGCCGCCAATGTCGCGCACGTCGGTGGCGCGCACGGCGACGACCTCACCCAGGAGAAAGCGCAGCAAGTCCACCGCGTGCGAGCCACTGTTGTACAGGCCCTTGCTGTAATGATAGCGGCCACCGAGCAACTCGCCAAGGCCACCACTCTGCACGAACTGTCGCAGGTCCTGATACAGGTCCGAGTATCGCAGCCAGTGATTGACGGCCACATGGACACCCGCCGCCTGGCACGCCTGCACAATCTGCGCGCCTGCCTCTACGTTGTCCACGAAAGGCTTTTCGCAGAGCACGGCCTTCACGCCGCGATCGAGGCATAGCCGCAGGTGGGACTCGTGCAGGGATGACGGCGAGCAAATCGAAACCACATCGGGGTGCAACGCGTCGAGCATCTCTTCCGGGTTTGCGAAGACGGCGTTCTGCCTCCATCGCTCGCGGAATGCCTGGCGCCGGCCGGCATCGGGGTCACAGCCGCCCACCAGGCGCGTCTTCGACCACCGGGTATAGGCGCCGCTATGCGAGTTGACGCCCTGCATCTTTGGGTCGGCGTCGTAGAGCGAACCAATCATGCCAAGCCCAATAACGGCTGCCTCGTACTTGCGCTGCTGCACCGTGGCATTGATCTGATGCAGCCGCGGATTCGCCAGGAGGAACTCCACCACCTCAAGTGCCGAGACCTGTTCCTGACGAGCGCGGAAATGATCGAACACCGCCGTCAGCAACTCGTAGTCCTCACGGGTGTCGATGCAAATCCGCAACTCCGGATGGGCCAGACCGGGTGGCGCAGGCAAAGTCACCGCGCGAAAGCGGGGCCACGTGTAGAGCGGCTCGGTTACGTGCTGACGCAGCCAGGGGTCCGCGGTCGAGGCGGCAACGTCGGCCAGGCAGCGGGTCCAGAACACTTCGACATCGAGGCCGTTTGGAAAACTGAGCTCAGGGCGCGCGCTTTCGCCCCACTGGACGTTCTTGGCGTAGTCGGCGCCGCTGCTGAGGAAGAGCGCGAGTGTCTGTTCGACGATCTCTGGATCCACGAGCGGGCAGTCGCCCGTGACATGGACGATGACGTCAAGGTTCACGGCGCGGGCGGCTTCGAGCACCCGGCCCATCACGTCGTCCTCGCTGCCCCGGTGACACGAGATACCAAGCCGCTGCGCGAGATCGGCAATCGGCTGGTCTGCGGCGTTGGCAGTTGTGGCGATCACTACCGCCTGAACGGACGGCGCACGCCGGATCCGCCGCACCAACCATTCGAGGCTGGGCACGCCGCCAAGCGGGACCATCGACTTGCCCGGGAAACGCGACGACCCCATGCGGGCCACGACGACGGCGCCCGTCTTCACTGAGTGTTGCTCCGGATTGCCAGGGCCTGCTCAGCGGCACTTATGACCTCGGAGCGTTGTGCGTTACCCCGCATCAGGATGTCCTTACTCTCAGGACCATGATTGAGTAACAGGTCGAACGCACACATCGCCGGCTCGAAGCCCGGCCAGCGCTGGGTGTACACAGGATGTTCGTATTGCTGGAACCAAACGTGCACCCCGAGGCGGCGAAAGTCTTCTTCGATGATGTAGTCGCGACCGAGCGCTCCCGTGACTACGACACCTGCACCCAGGCGGCGGGCGTGATCCAGCACCAGGTCTGACTTGCGCCCGACAAAGCCCATCTCGCTCGCGACAACAATCTCCGTGGAGATGCCAAACGCCCCCAGCAAGTAGTCCAGCATGTGCCGGTTCATCTGGGCCAGGCTTTCCCAGCACTGCGACAGGTAGAACGACTCGAGCCAGGGCAGGTGGTCGGCCCAGTACGGGGTCCGCGCGTAATTGCGCTGGAAGCTGTTGAAGTGTTCCGTTTGCCAGTGGCCCTTGTTGCCCCAGCCCTCGTTGCTCAGGCGGATATCCTTGAGAAGATCCGATGCCGAGGCCCTGAGCGCGACCGGCGCGGTCAGCCATTGCCAGCCAGCGGGCGTACGGATCTTATTGCGATTGTTCCAGTCCTGCCTCAGATATTGGACGTCGTCCATGAAGACGAAGCGATCAGCGAGCGCAGCCTTATGCAGCAGGCCGAGCCATGGCAGGTAGACCGGCTGGTGTCCGCTAACAACGATCACAGCTCGACTCGCCCGTCACCGGGCCATCCAAGAAACCTGCGGATGGAGCCGCCCATCAAGAGCTGTAGATCGCCTTCCGCAAGACCGAGTTTCTCCACACCCGCCCGCATCGTGCGCTGGTCGTGGCTCGGCCCAAACGGAAAATCCGTGCCGAAGGCGACAGAATCCGCGCCGGCGGCGTCGATTGCGTAGCGAATGAAGGGCAGCGTCAACGGCACGCTCGACACGAACAGCACGTTGCTGAGGAGGGCGTGAACCGGCCGGTGAAGATGGTAAAGGCACAGGAGCCCACCCAAGTGAGGCGCGATGATCTTGAGTTCAGGGTGGCGTTTAGCCACGTTGAGGAGCCGGAAGGGCGGGTCGAAGCCCTCGTCGGGCAGGTAGAGGTGATCGATATGGGGAAACAGCACGAGCCCGCGTTTCTCCATCTCGCTCAACGCCGGCTCGAACTCCGCGTCGTCCAGACGATAGCCTTGCCAGGAGGGGATTACCTTGACGCCCCGCAGTCCGAGTTCTTCGTCGATCCGTCGAACCTCGTCACGCAGGTCGACGCGGTTGGGCGCCGAGGTGACCCCGAGTCCCCGGAACCGGCCTGGATGGTTTCGGCACAGGCGCGAGACGTAGGCATTGTTGACGCGGTTGCGCTCGGGATCCCGCCACGGCAGGCCCAGCAAGAGAGCGCCATCGACGCCAGAGGCGGCCATTTCAGCCAGCAGGCCATCCTCATGAGCGCCCACGAGCGCCGCCTCCCGGTCGGGATGATCGTAGATCTTCGAACGCAGAACGTCTTCAGTGGCGGGAGGCGAATAGCCAGGCGCGCACCATTCCGGAGGCAGCACATGGACCTCGGCGTCGATCACACGGGGGTAGTTTGTCATCGGGCTGTTGGGGTCATTCAGTCGTGCACTGCAGATCGGCGCTGGGCCGAATGCCGTTGCCATAGCGAGTCGATCGCGCCGGCAATCCTTACCGCGCCACCACCGTCAACGACGGTTCGCGCGTTGGCGCCAAGGCGGGTGCGGAGTTGGCGATCGAAGCACACCGAGGTCAAGGCCTCGCACACCTTCGCGGCGTCGAGCCCGGTCAATTCGCCCAGGCTGAGCGACGCACCAGCCTGTTCGAGTGCCCGGCGATTGTTGCGCTGATCGTCAGTGAGTTCGACGGTTACCATTGGTCGGCCCAGCGCGGCGCATTCCAACGCAGAGCCGCCGGCCGCGGTAATCACGAGGTCAGAGCCCGCCACCAGGCGCGGGTAGTCCTCGGGGTTTCGGACGACATGAATGGCTCCGAAGTGCCCCTCGGTGACACTCCCCTCATAGCTGGCGCCCAGGACCACGGTGGCGTGCGGAATCTGGCCGAACGCCGCCAGCGCGTCGACGATGATGGCAGTGGCGTCATCCGGGTCGCTGCCGCCGAGCGTGACACAGACGCGCCGGACGCGCTCCGGCACGTCGGCAGGCGTCAAGGCATCACGAATAGCGCGCCTGACCGGAAAATACGCCGAGCCCAGCAAGAAGGTTGTGTCGGCGGCACCTTGGAACGACCGGGTCTCGGCGCCCGGAGCCCCGTCGACCACCAGCCCGGCGTTGAAGACCGATAGCCGACCGCCATCATCGAACATAGCGACGGCGAAACCTCGATCGCGCAGATGATCGAGATCCGTTTCAAGAATCTCGTAACTGTCCAGCAGGAGGGGACCATCTTCTGGGCTGAGGTCCGGGGACCAGGCAGCGGGCGGCCCCGCCGGTACCGGGCAAACTTGGAAGCCTCGCTCTTCGAGCGGCGTCACATAGGTGCCGGGCCCAACCAAGTATCTAACGGACGCGTCGTCCCAATCGCTTACGGCCTCGGCCACCGCCAGTGTTCGCATCAGATGGCCATGCCCGATCGTGCGATTCGCGTCCGCCCGCACGGTCAGAATCCAGCCGCCAGTCATCGCTTGCCAGGCGCATGCGGGTCGTTGCCTGCCGCGACTGGGCGTACGTTCGTGAGCATCAGGAAGCACTCGTGCGACTCAGTCAGCGGAACCTCTGTACTGGTGATCGTGACCAACCCTCCGGACCGTAGGACGAACAACCCACACGACTCGGCGACTTCGACTAGCTCGTGTGGCGCAAACCAGGAGTGACCTGGTTCCGGCAACAGCCGGCCCTCAGTGATCTGCCTCCACGTCACGTTCTTGGTGGTCAGCAGCAGCGTTCCGTGCGGAGCCAGCCTCGGCGCCAGGGCCGAGAACACGCGCCGCGGAGCGACGCCGCACTTTTGCAGAACACCAAGCAGCGTAATGCAATCGAACGAGGTGAGGGAGGCAGGCAGCAACTCGAGGTCGGCGATCGCAAACTCGGCGGGGCTCACGAGTGGCTGAGTGGATGCACGGTCGATCATGGCCGGCGTGATGTCCACGCCGACGAGCTTCGCGAAGCGGTGCCCCGCTGCCTCCGCCATCACGAACAGGCCAGCCTCGCCACAGCCGACATCCAGCCAGGTGCGGATGTTCTCCCATGGCAAGGCGCCGAGGGCCCATCGAAAGCGGCCCGCCATGGACTCGGCGCTGCCCCAAATCGCCCGCTCGTGAGCCGTGACCTTGGTCGACGCCGTCTCGTATTCATCAACCACGTCCACCTTCGACGCATTGACAACGATCGACCGGGGCGCGCGGGCGCCGGAATCGATCACGAGGAACCTTTGCGCAGCACGATCATCTTGGTCGGCCCCAAGTCGCCGACCGCGGGCAGCTTAGAGCTGAGGAGGTTGATGGTTGCCTCATAGCTCGGCGGCTGCCCTTCAGGAGTCAAAGCCGCATTGAGCACGCGAGAACTCAGGACGTAGGTACTTTCAAAGTGATCGATCTCAAGCAGCGTGAAGCGCTGCTCGAGGAAGGGAAGCAACTGATCCTGATCGAAATAGAGGTTGTGCCAACGCACGGGTATCTCAGGCAGTCCTAACAGCGCCCTGAATTCGTTGACCCGGTCGTGGCCTTGAATCAAGTTCTCGTTCATCAGGTAGATGCCACCCGGGCGGAGATACTCGCGAATCGTGTCGATCGCGGTCTTTTGCTGTTCAAAGCTCGTCAGGTTGATCAGGCAGCGAGAAGTGATCACCAAGTCGAACTGGCCCACGAACGCGGGGTTGACCGTGAGAATGTCGAGGTGGGCGAACGTCACCCTTCGCTGCAGCTGTTCCGCTTGCGCGGCCAGCTTTACCCGCGCATTTGCGATCATCTCCTGTGAATAATCACCGGCCTGAATCACGATGTTGGGCAGCCGCCTGGCCAGCTCGATCGTGATGTGGCCATTGCCGCAACCGACATCCAGAAGGCGGTTCTTCTCGGGAAAGTCCGCCAAGTGCTTGATGAATGTCTGGATCTCCAGTTCGTGGCCATAACGGTCCGGGTTCGTGGCCAGCGATTCTCCGCGGTGCGTCCTGGCTTGTTGCTCCCAGAACGCGCGGATCTCTTCGGTTTGTCCTTGCGTAGTACGAGTCATAACACCACCCCAGTGCCGCTCACGGAGTCCGGCCCGGCTCGGGAGCCAAGTGGTCTAACGTGAGGCGCTCATTCCGCGCCACGACTGTCAACAAACGGCGCCCCAGCAGCTCCTCCATCCGAAACGGGTGCAATCCAGTGCCCGGCCGCTTTAACGCCAAGTCGCTCGTACTGAGCACGGTACCCGCCTCCAGATCACGCGCGGCGACGATGCTGCGGCGAAAGTCGAGGCGCGCCTGGTGTTCGCCTGGCGACGGGGAAACGCGCTCTTCGCCGCGCATGCTGGCCACCCGGCGGCAGGCGCGCACGAGTGCCGTCATCTCGTCAGGATCAGCGGACAGCGAATGGTCGGGACCTGGCAGAGCCCGGTCCAGCGTGAAATGCTTTTCGATCACCCTGGCACCCAGAGCCACGGCGCCTACAGCAGCCTCGATCCCGCGACTGTGGTCGGAATAGCCCACCGGGAGGCCCGTCCGATCCGCCAGGGCGGTCATTCGGCGCAAGTTCACTTCTGCATCAGGGGTTGGATAGAGCGACACGCAATGCAGCAGCAGAATGGCCGGCACCTTCGGACGCAGCACGCTCAACGCCCGATCGACCTCGACTTCGTCACCCATTCCTGTCGACAGCAGCACCGGCAACCCGGCGTTGGCGACGTGGGCCAGGAGCGGCAAATTGATCAGGTCTTCCGATGCCACCTTGAGCGCCGGCACGCCGAGATCAACCAGCAGGTCGACCGACTCGGGATCGGCCGACGACGACAGGAAGTCGACGCCGCGCTCGCGGGCGTAGTCCCGGAGGGGATCGTACCAGCGTTCCGGCAACTCCAGCCGTTTGAACATCTCGAACATCGACTCTCGAACCTTGGCACCACCGGATTCATACTCGTAGATATGGTCGGGGTCCGCCATGAACTCTTCAGCGCGGAAGGTCTGAAACTTGACCGCATCGACGCCGGCGTCGACGGCACGATCGATCGAGCGACGGGTGAGATCGAGGTCACCATTGTGGTTCACGCCGATCTCGGCGATCACATACGGGTCGCGCCAGAGATCGAAAACACTTCGAGAGTTCATGGACCGAGGGCCTCCAGCCCTTGCGGAGTTTGGGTCATGGCTGGTCTTTCGGGCGGGGCACCGCACATACCTGCGGTCCCACCCGCAGCCGATGTCGATTGCGCGCCACCCACGCGTATCCGAGGTCTTGCAGGTGGCGCACACCTGGCAGGCGATAGAACCGAGCCATCAGCCGAAACATCGTGTTCCGACCACCGGGAAGGTGCCCCAACGCGAAGTTGATCGCCGCCGCCCCCCGAAAGACCTTGAAGGCTTCCGAACCGTCGGGGGCGTAAAATGCCTCGATCACATAGGCCGCCTCCAGGCAGTCTTGCAGCGTCAGGCCGACGGCGAGCATCTCGGGCGGTCGTTCGGAGGATGGGACAAAACGGAGAACATCGCTCGCACCACGACGACGCAGCCATGCCACCGTGGCGGTGCAAATGCCGCAGTCTCCGTCATATACGAATAAGGGGCGATGGGCTGACATGGACGTCGGTTCGTTGGGATCGACTACGCCGTGCATTCAATCACGACGAGATACTCAAATTATAGCCCGACCGAGCCGCGGCATGCCGGTGGCGGCTCATTGGAAGGCGGATGTTCACAGGCGTCAATTCGACATCGGATTGACTTCGAATGAGTTGCGATCGAGGTCGCGGCCGGTGGGCGCATTAAGAATCGGGCGAATCAGGGAGGTGAGCCGGTCCGCCTGCCGCTCGCGGAACGTCACTCGAAAGGCATCGCGCCACGGCTGAGCCGAGTACCACTCATGCACTGCCCCTTCAAACTGCGTGGGCGGAACCAGTTGAATGACACTAAACGTCAGCGCGGCGATTTCTTGACCGCTGGGCAATTGGACCTGATTGACGATGAGATCCGACAGCCGCAACAGGAATCTCAGGCGCTCGGGCGACTTGACGTCGCCATAGGCGTCCAGTTCCATGCACACCTCGGCGACCTTGTAGGCGGTGACCTCGTAGAACGTCGGGCGCATGAAGCGATCCGGCCCTGGCCCGCACGTGGGCCCGTAGATGCGGAACACCTCGAAGGTGGCCCCACCCCCGGCCGGGTGCGCATAGACCCGATACACGATCGAGCCTTGCATGTGGGCCTCCGTGAAGACGTCACATGGGAGGAAGCCCCATGTGAACCGGGCCGCTAGCCTGGCAATCCGGTAGCAGCGCACCATCAACGGACGCTGCCCCAGAAGCTTCGCGTCGGGGACAATTGCCGCCAACAAGCTGGCCAGCAGCGTCCCGACCAGCACGGCCACAAGCAACACGTCGGCGGGGTGACTCACAATCGTCAGCTCGGTCATCCAGCGCATCGCCAGCCCTGAGGTGCCGGTGTCCCACAGCAGCCAGGCGACAATCACCATGCCGACCGTCATGGCTTCGCCAATCCACGTCAGCACGAACACCGTGGCCAACGAGATCGTGAAGCCGACCCCCATTATCCAGAAGACCAGTCCGAGCGGAATGGCGCTGATCATGACGGCAGGGAGGAATCCCATCTCCATCACCAGGGCCAGTGTATTCACGAGTCGAATGACGCGCTCATTGCGAGTGATCAGCGCAGTGCTCAGGCGACGAAAGTTCGGCAGCAGGAAGAAGTAATACGCGCCAAGACCGGTCCGCCACATGGGGCTGAACAGCTTTGTCACGCCGGCGGACAGGAAGATATTTCCCATCGCCGTCGCGAGCGCCAACTCCGGGATGACCGTGCCAGACGGTAGTCGTCCCCAAAGTCCCGTGCCGAGCCAGTGATCCAGGGACAGCGACGAACCCGCCCCGGCAAGCGCGAAATAGAGGCACAGCATGTGAAAGGCGACGTCCTCGAGCCCGAACAGCGAGGCGTAACGCCAAGCCAGCAGATAAAGAACGTACTGGGCGAGCGCGGCCGGTCCCGTGAAGAGACCGAGCACGAAACAAATGTTCGCCAGCACGAGACCGGCCAGAATCGCAGTCAGCGCACGCTGATTGCCGAACGGCACCCGGTGTGCCCACACCAGGCGTCTCGCGTCTAGGCTGAAGTAGAGCTTCACCGCGAACATCAGCCCGAAGGCGATGCGGCCGGCGCCGACCACGTCATCGAGCGGCACGAATGGTCGCGGCAAAGTCAGATCAAGCATCGATCATCCCCTGAGCAGTACTCGCCCGACTTCGAACGCCTCGGCGGCCTCGACCCCGACCGAGGCACCCCGCCAGCGCGCCAGATGCTCGACCGCCTCGAACGAACGGCTGTGGGGCCACGGCCGCATCTCGGTCGCGTACTCGCGGAGCGCCCGGCGCTTGGCCTCGAGGTGCGAGGCGATGTCGACGAACCAGTTCGGTGAAAAACGGCTGCCGGGCCCCGCCTGCCATTCCGTGCTCGAGACGACTTCGAAGAAGAGGATGGTCGTCACCGATTGCCCGGGTTGGGGCCGGCACGCCGTCATCACGGCCTGCTGGACGACCCGGTGATCGACGTTCAGGTCACCGGCGTGGTGCGTCAGGACCAGGTCGGGCCGGTGCTCGGCGACGAATCCCTCGATGAACTTTGTGACGTCCAGTAGATCCACGCGATCCATCCGGTTATCGGGAAACTGGCCGAACCTCACCGACGCCGCGCCGAGCATAGCGGCGGCCCTCTCGGCGTTCCGGCGTCTCGCCGAGGCGGCGGCGACATCGGCTGTGGTCAGTTCTTTAGTGGAACGCGCGCTGACGCCATCGGTCATAAAGACGATGTGCACGGCCGTGCCCTGACTTGCGAGGAGGGCGATCGTCCCCCCACATCCGAGCGCTTCGTCATCCGGATGTGCGGCGACCACCAGGCACGATTTCGCATTCATTCTATAACCTCCTGCAGCGAGGACACGGTTAGTTCAACCGCTTGAAACCCTCGTGACAGACCGGACCGTCAAGCAGGGTGTCGATCGGACGGCCGTCCAGGCAGGTTCTAATCAAAGCAAAGACGGGTTCAAGAGCCGCAAAGTACTCGTCGATCACGCCTGGCGTGTGCGCAAGCGAAGCGAAGACCGAGTTGGAAGCGAGGAACCCGCGCTTGAGCATCTCTTGCGTCAGCAGCGTCTTGTACTTGCGGGCATCCGGCAACTCGAAGTTGAACCCGATCAGGGCCGGAAGGCCGTTAAGCTCAATCGGCAGGCCGTGGGCGGCCGCCATGGCAACCCAACGCTCGCCGATGCCCCGGCCGATCTCAGTCACCGTCTCCCACGAACGCGTCCGCTGCATCACGTCCAGCGTGGCCAAAGCCGCCGTCGGCCCGATGCGCTCGGTCCAGAACGTGCTGCTGATGAAGCTGCTCTGCGCCGCCTCCATCACTTCCCTCCGGCCGATTGTGGCCGTGATGGCGTAGCCGTTGCCCAGCGCCTTGCCGAACATGGCCATGTCCGGTTCAACCCCGTACTTCAGATGAAGCCCGCCGAAGCTCTCCCGGAATCCCGACGTGCACTCGTCGAACATCAGCACGATGCCATGTTTGGTGGCAAGACTCCTCACGCCCTCGAGAAAACCCGGATTGGGGCCACGGTTACGTGAGACCTCCATGCAGATCACGCCAATGGCGTGCTCGCTCACCAACGCCTCGAGCTGATCAAGGCGGTTGTAGTCAAACGGCAGAACAGTATGGCTGAGGCTCCGCGGCACGCCGTTCGGCGCGAGCCCTGGGAGCAAATGGCCGTCCAGACTGGCATCATCCTGAAGGTTGGCGGCCAGGTACCAGTCGTGCCAACCGTGGTAGCCGCAGAAGGCGACCTTGTCCTTGCCCGCGGCGGCCCGAGCGATCCGAATCGCGACGGCGTTAGCCTCGCCTCCCGTCCGCGCCAGGCGCGCCATCTCGGCCCACGGATGCAATGCGACCAGGCGCTCGGCCAGAGCGACTTCCTCCGGGCAGTTCAGCGTGCTCATGTTGCCGGCGTCGACTGTGCGGTGGACGGCGGCATCGACCTCGGGGTGGCCGTACCCCAATAGGTTTGTGCCAATCCCCATCAGCGACATGTCGATCAACTCTCGTCCGTCGAGATCCCAAACCCGGCAGCCCTTGGCCCGGCTGAAATAGGCGGGCCAAAGATCGGGCAGGAACATCTCGGCCCGCTTGGACAACAGCATGTTGCCGCCAGGAATCACGCGCTTCGCGCGCTTCCACAGCTTCTGTCCCGAGCCCTGGGTGGCCCCCTCGTTGCGGATGAAGTGCCGGTTGGCCGCGAAGATCTCCGGGCGTTTGGCCTGCAGGTCGATGACTTCATGCCACGAAAAGTCCGTGCGCGGATGAAAGTGCTCGAAGACCTTCTCGACCACGGTGAAATCCTCGGGCTCGTCGACCGTCCAGCGCTCATTCGAATGGTCGACCTCATTGGTGTAATAGGCCGGCGTCGCGCCACGCTCGATATAGGGGGTCACGTGCTCGCGATCGTAGGGCTCGGTCGCGTTCTGTTGTGCGGCAGCGAGCGCCGCGAACGTGAATGCCTCCGTATCGAGTCCGTCTGGGAACGTGGTTGGTACCACATTGGAGGCGTAGCCGGCCTGGGCGGTCTCGCGAGCCTGCAGCACGGCGTCAACAACGTCCGGATCAATCAGAGGACAGTCGCCCGTGACCCGCACGACGATCTCGGCCTTCGCCAGCGCGGCGGCGCCATGATAGCGGGCCAGCACATCACGGTCGCTGCCGCGAAAGACCGTATAGCCCAGGCTCTCGACGTAGGCCGCCAGCGCATCGTCGCCGGCGCCGTCGGTCGTCGCGAGCACGATCTGATCGACGCGTTTCGCGCGCGCGAGACGTTCCAGCAGCAGCGCGATCATGGGCCGACCACAGACGTGCCGCATGACCTTGTTGGGAAGCCGGGTTGAGCCCATGCGGGCCTGAACGATCGCAACAGTATTCACGGAGAACTCCAACGGAAGGGATGAAGAAGGTCGGGATCGTCCGTGGACAGTTCCACGGGCGGAGTCGTCAGCAGCGGGCAGTCGGCCAACTGTAGTATCTCGGACAACTGCCGAACACCGTCCACGCCAACCACGACCCGCTGAACCAGCGGTTCAGAAAGGACATGGCCGAGGCAGACGTGAAGCGGGCTCTGGCTGGTATCGGCCAGCCAGCCATCCCACTTCGCCCACAGCGCGGCCCATCGACTGAAGTAGTCCGGACGCCGGTCCGGCCTGGCCAAGAGCAAGCCTTGAAGGAACGCTGACCGGGTGTGTAGCTCCACGCCCAGGTCGCTCAACCTGGTCGCCCAGCCAGAAGTCTGCAGGCGACGGTCGAACACGTTGAATGGCGCCTGCACGAGGTCAATCGCGAATCGCGTCACGATCGGCTCGAGCTCCTGGGGCTCGTAGACCGACACGCCGATCTTGGCGACCGCCCCGCGCGCCTTCAGGTCCCGAAGCTCGCGGTAGAGTCTCGGGCCATCGTCGCCGAGCAAATCTTCGGGGCGGTGCAGCAGCAGCCCGTACAGACTCGGCACGCGGAGACGGCGGAGGGAACCTTCAATGCTGGCCTGGACCCAGGCCGAGACGTCGCCGTGAGCTGCTGACATCGACGGCAGCTTCGAAACCACGCGCCACCCGGCCATCCCCTGGTCGCCAAGCCGCTCCTCGCTGGTGCCATAGGCAATGGCCGTGTCGATTGTGTCGATACCGGCCTGGCGGGCCAATTGGAGCGTGGCGGCGCCTTCTGCCTCACTCAGCTGTCCTGCCTGGTTCGCAATGCCGTAGGCCATCCCAAACTGGGCCGCCCCCAACGCGATTCGTGAACGGCCACGGCCGGCGCTAATCTCACTCATTGAAAATGCGGGCCATCACTCGGTCGCGGCGCGGCTCAGTTCCTCGGTCAACGCGCCCAGGACGGCATCCTGCTGGGCGCCGGTCATGCCGTGCCACATCGGTAACGACAAGAGCCCCTGGTAGGCCAGCTCAGACACGGGGCACAGCCCAGGCCGGTAGCCGAGAGCCTCGTAGTAGGGATGCAAATACACGGGGAGGTAGTGGACGTTAGCGCCGATGTTGGCGGCGCGCAGTCCGTTGAACAGGCGCTGACGGGCTGCGGCCGGAGCCGGGCCCGCGAGCCGGACGGCATACAGGTGCCACGCATGCCGGCGGTCGGCCGGCTCCACCGGCAGGCGAAGTTCCGACGCGAGACCGGTCAGGCTGTCGTGGTAACGCTTGGCGATGGCCCGCCGCCGCTCGAGCCAGGCTGGCATCTTGCGCAACTGCGACAGCGCGAGGGCGCACTGAATGTCGGGGAGCCGGTAGTTGAAGCCCAACTCCACCATGTCGTAGCGCCACGTGCCCTGCTGCTCGCGCTGGCGGTGATCCGAGGTGATGCCGTGGTTGCGCAGCATTCGCACGCGGTCCGCCAGGTGGCGGTCATTGGCGGTCACAACGCCACCTTCACCGCTGGTCATGTGCTTCACCGGGTGAAGACTGAAGGTCGACAGGTGCGCGATGCTGCCGATGCGCCGGCCCCGGTACTCGGCCCCCGGCGCATGGCAGGCGTCCTCGACCAGCAGCAATCCGTGCCTCTCACAGATGGCCAGCAGTTCGTCCAGGTCGCAGGGCAAGCCGGCGTAGTCGACGGCGACGATCGCCTTGGTGCGCGGCGTCACCAGCGACGCGGCGTGGGCGGGATCGATCGTGAGCGTGTCGTCACGCACGTCGGCAAACACCACGGTAGCGCCGACGTACCGAACGCAATTGGCGCTCGCCGCAAACGTCAGGGCCGGGACAATCACCTCGTCCCCGGGACCGATGCCGGCCGCCAGCATGGCCAGGTGAAGGGCCGCCGTGCCGTTGCTCACCGCCACGGCATGTTGGGCGCCGACGTAGCCGGCAAAGGCCTCCTCGAACTTGCCGACGGTGGGGCCCGTGGTGAGCCAGTCCCCCCGCAGCACCTCGACGACCGCGGCGATGTCGTCGTCTTCGATCAGCTGGCGGCCGTACGGGATGAACGGCTTAGACATGGAGCTCACGGGCAATCAGATTCTTCAGTTCCGCCACAGTGAGGAAGTGGTCGTTGGTGCCGCTGTTGTAACTGAACCCATACTCGCACATGCGGCCAGGGTGGGAATGACTTTCCGCCGCGAATCGCGCCGGGTCCCACAGCTGCATCGACGGCAGGATTACGTAGTGGTCGTCGAATTCCACGGTGCAGATCGCGTCGGTGGCCGTCACCATCTCCTCATGCAGCTTCTCGCCGGCCCTGATGCCGACAATCTCGATCCGCGCGCCCGGCGCCACCGCCTCGGCCACGTCGAGAATGCGGTACGAGGGGATGCGCGGCACGAACAGCTCGCCGCCCCACATGCGTTCCAGGCATTCGCGGACAAAATCCACGCCCTCCTGCAGCGTGATGTTGAAGCGGGTCATCCGCTCATCGGTCACGGGGAGGACGCCGGTCGCACTGCGCGACAGGAAGAACGGAATCACGGAACCGCGGCTGCCCATCACGTTGCCGTAGCGAACGACCGAGAAGCGAATGTCGCGCCCGCCCTTGTGGTTGTTGGCGGCCGTGAACAGCTTGTCCGACGCCAGCTTGGTGGCGCCGTACAGGTTGATCGGCCCCGCCGCCTTGTCGGTGCTGAGCGCGATGACCCGGTGGACCGAGTTCGCCAGGGCCGCGTTGATCACGTTCTCGGCGCCGAGAATGTTGGTCCTGACCGCCTCGAAGGGGTTGTACTCGCAGGCCGGCACCTGCTTGAGCGCGGCGGCATGGATGACGATGTCGACGCCTTCC
>SXGR01438913.1_pt1 | contig 28400 bp, 24 predicted proteins | sample 3174711 | NCBI WGS metagenome assembly SXGR01 (sample SAMN11356860, study PRJNA531348) | freshwater metagenome | isolation source: freshwater sample F1-60 | place: China: Fuxian Lake, Yuxi | collected 2017-12-25
GACTCAAAGTTGCTAACCGAGCTTACTTCCAACCATTTTTGCTGGGCTGCGCTGAACACCTCAAAATCATAGGTGAGTGCAGAGGCAAAACTCATATCCCCTCCACACAATCTTAGAATCCGGTAAGGCAATTCTAAGGATTGTAATAACTGTTCTACATGCGCGACCATTTCTTCTAACACTGCGTAACTTTTTTCGGGCTCTACAATTTGAACGATCTCAACTTTATCAAATTGGTGAACTCGATTTAAGCCACGTACATCAGCACCAAAACTGCCCGCTTCTCTTCTAAAACAAGCGGAAAAGGCAGTCATTCGAATGGGAAGTGAAGCAAATGGAACAATTTCGTCACGATAAATATTGGTAACAGGAACTTCAGAAGTTGGAATCAAATACAAATTGTCTAACGGCATATGATACATCTGTCCTTCTTTATCAGGAAGCTGCCCTGTTCCATAGGCAGAAGCTTCATTCACCAACAAAGGAGGCAAGTACTCCGTATACCCGGCAGCCGTATTGAAATCCAAAAAATATTGAATCAGCGCACGTTGTAGTTTAGCACCCTTCCCTTTGTAAAGAGGGAAACCGCTTCCTGTAATTTTTGCGCCCGTTTCAAAATCTACCAATTGATATTTTTTGATCAAGTCCCAATGAGGCACTGCATCAGCTGTCAAATTGGGTTTATTTCCTCCTTCACGGATTACCACATTTTCAGCAGCTGCTTTCCCTTGGGGAACCTCCGCTGCAGGTAAATTGGGTAAACGCACTAATTCCTGATGTAATTCCTGCTCGCGGGTTGCCAATTGTTCTGCCAAGGGCTGTAAGGCCGCTTTGAAACTTGCAACTTCTTGTTTTTTTTGTTCGGCCTCCTCTTTTTGCCCCTTTCCCATTAACAGACCAATTTCCTTGGAGGCACTATTAATCTTTGCCTGCAGGTTATCCGACTCCAATTGCAGTTTTTTCCGCTGGTCATCCAGACCAATTATTACATCCACCAGCTCGGGTTGCCCAAAATATTTTTTGAGCAGACCGGCTTTTACTGCCTCGGGGTTTTGTCGAATCTGCTGTAACGTGAGCATGAAATTAATTTGCGCAAAGATAATTGATGCCTCAACGTCAACGCCAGTTGGGATTACCCCTTGCTTATCTTTGTTCCATGCAGGCAACCGACGACTTACAATCCAGATGGTGGCAGTTGGAGAGCAAATTGGTAGAGCGGTTTGGTAAAAAGCCAGACCTGGAGACTATTTTATTCCTGGTTGGCGTTCAGGAATTTGGCGATATCCGTGAAAAGTTCACCAAAGAACAAAAACAAGACCTGATGCATATTGCGGTCTGCCAATTATTGTCAGAGAGTGGTTATTACGAACTGGAAAGAGTGGATGAGGACGGTTGGCCACACTTTAAACAATTAAAGGCCTTGCCGGCGTTGAATATGATTGAGCAGGAAAATTTTATCAAAGACCATGTACTTCTCTATTTTGAAAAAAAAGAATTTTAAACTATGAAAAATATCTTCCTACTGCTACTCACTTGCTCAATGACCTTGCATGCCGTAGCGCAAAAAGACAGTACCGTTACTAAAAGAGATCGAAAAAAAGATGTGTTGCTAGAAACGGCAATGGGTAATATTTGGGTTCGACTTTCGGATTCCACTCCCTTGCACCGGGATAATTTTTTAAAGTTGGTGAAAATGCATTACTACGATGGGATCCTATTTCATCGGGTAATACAAAATTTTATGATCCAGTCCGGTGATCCGGATAGCCGGGGAGCTGCGCCAGGTGCTCCCCTTGGAGAAGGAGGACCTAATTATGTAGTACCAGCAGAATTTCGTCCGACCCTTTTTCATAAAAAAGGAGTGATTGCAGCAGCAAGAGATAATAATCCTGAAAAATCCAGTAGTGCCAGCCAATTTTATTTGACGCAAGGAAAAGTTTTTTCTGAAGCAGGACTGGACTCCGTTGAGACCTATCGTTTAAAAAGAAAAATTCCTGCTGACCAGCGAAAAGTGTATACCACCTTGGGTGGTGTGCCCCACTTGGACCAGAACTACACCGTTTTTGGAGAGATTGTAAAAGGATTGGAGGTGGTCGATAAAATCGCAGCCGTTCCCACCAGCAAGGGCAAGGACAAAGACCGTCCATTACAAGACGTGCCCATCATAAAAGCCAAATTGGTAAAACGAAAGAAACACTAAAAAGATATCCTGCATTATTAGTAGGTTTGTGCTCCCAAAAATCATCCTATGAGTTACCCCTCTAATCTCCGCTATACGAAAGAACACGAATGGATCAGCCTAGATGGCAATGTTGCCACCATTGGTATTACCGAGTACGCCCAGCGCGAGTTAGGCGATATTGTATTTGTGGAAGTAGATACCATTGGAAAAAATCTGGAGGCAGGCGCTGTATTCGGCACTGTTGAAGCTGTTAAAACAGTCTCCGACCTTTTCTTACCTGTTAGTGGAACAATCAATGAATTAAATGCTACACTTAGTGGTGCTCCTGAGCTGGTGAATAGTGACCCTTATGGAGAAGGCTGGATGATTAAAATGACCGTGAATAATCCTGCTGATGTAGAAGCCTTACTTGATGCAGCAGGTTACGAAGCCCTAGTTGGATAATTTACCGCTTTGAAAAGACTGATCATTTCATTTTCGCTGAGCCTCAGCTGGCTCTTCCTGACCACCTATCTGTTGGTGATGCCATCGGATGGGAAAGGAGGTAAGTTAATGCGTTGGATTCAGACGCTTGGTCTTGAGAAATACTTAAAAGATTTAGAAGCCGATAAGATAGTTCACGTTGGACTTTTTTTTGTACTGGTTGCCCTTTGGTGTTGGGCGGTAGCGGAGTTAAAAATTTCTTACCTCAGTAAGTTTTTGTCCTTTATAATAGTTGCACAAACCTGGTTTTTCTATGGAATTGCCATGGAGTTTGTACAGGAGTATTTGCAAAACGGAAGATCTTATGATGTCAAGGATATGATCGCCGACGGCATTGGATGTGGCTTAGCTTTATTAGCATCCTTGCCCTTTATTCGTCGTAAACAAACGGCAGACCCCCTGTAAAAAAAGAGACCCCTGTGGAAACAGGGGTCGCAACCAAAACTAACTGCTTATGAGAAAATGAACGTTATTTATCGCGTTCACTCTTATAACGTGAATTTACGATGGGGGTTGCGGGTTCGGTGTTAAAGAAAAGAAAACTTATTGCTGACGGGTCAGTTTCTCTGCGTTCTCAGCAAATTGTAATGCCTCGATCAACTCTTGAACATCCCCGTTAAGAACTGCATCCAAATTGTAAAGCGTAAGGCCAATCCGATGATCGGTAACGCGGCCTTGCGGAAAGTTATAGGTTCGAATTTTTGCACTACGATCTCCCGTGCTAACCAAGCTTTTACGATGACGGGAAATCTCCTCTTCTTGCTTACGAACTTGTTCTTCATAAAGCTTTGTACGAAGCATCTGCATCGCTTTTTCCCGGTTACCCAACTGTGAACGTTCTGTTTGACAAATCACTACGGTTCCCGTAGGAATATGAGTTAACATTACTTTAGTTTCTACCTTGTTAACGTTTTGTCCTCCTGCGCCCCCGCTTCGGGCCGTTTCCATTTTAACATCTGCCGGATTCAATTCAAAGTCAACCTCCTCTGCTTCAGGCATCACCGCTACAGTAGCCGCTGAAGTATGCACACGTCCGCTTGCCTCTGTATCAGGGACCCGTTGAACGCGGTGTACGCCACTTTCAAATTTCAAAACCCCATATACATCATCTCCCACTACTTCCAGCTGAACCTCCTTATATCCTCCCACCGTGCCTTCGTTTTCACTTAGTACAGCTGTTTTCCAACCCCTGCGCTCGCAATAACGCATATACATGCGTAACAGATCCCCGGCAAATAAACTGGCTTCGTCCCCACCGGTACCGGCCCTGATTTCAAGAATGGCGTTCTTTTCGTCCTGAGGATCCTTGGGAATTAGTAATTGACGAATTTCAGCCTCCAGTTGTTCCTTCCGAGTTTCCAAACCTGGGGCCTCTTCCTTGGCCAACTCACGTAATTCCTCGTCTGATCCCGCTAAAGCCTCTTTGTAGAAATCGATATCATCCAATACTCGTTTATAGGACAGATAGGCATTCACAATTTTTTCCAGACTTCGATATTCCTTGCTGGTCTCTGCAAACTTTTTATTGTTCCCTACAATCTCAGGATTGGTCAGGGCTACGCCCAATTGATCAAAACGGGCTTTTATGGCTTCGAGACGGTCTAGCATAGTTATTAGGAGCGCAAAAGTAATAAGAATAAATTTGGACTATGGCCTTTTACAAATACAAAGCTTCCCGCCTGTTTGACGGCACAACGTTTGTTGATAATAGTGTTTTAGTTACAAAACAGGATGGGACCATTGAAGCTATTGTTCCTGAGGAGGAAGCTGGGGAAGGTGTTAGAAACATGAATGGAATTTTAATGCCTGGGCTAATCAATTGTCACTGCCATCTTGAATTAAGCCATCTGAAGGATGTAATTCCTCCGCATACAGGATTGATAGAATTTCTTTGCTCGGTTGTAACAAAAAGAGGATTTGATCCGGCCATCATTCAAGCTTGTATTGATGCGGCTGAAAAAGAAATGTGGGAGAATGGCATTGTAGCGGTAGGAGATATTGGAAATACTGCAGACACCGCAGCCACCAAAGCAAGTAGTAAAATTTATTGGCAAAACTTTGTGGAAGTACTCAGTTTCACCGATCAAAATGCTGCTGCTCATTTCAGCCATTATCAACAACAACAAGCACTCCTGCAAAAAGCCTTGGAGCCACGCCCCACACCAAGCAGAACTACCTTAGTTCCCCACGCTCCCTATAGTATTTCGCCCAAAACATTCGAATTAATCAATCAACATACGGCCGGACAAATTATTTCCATTCACAACCAAGAACATCCGGCAGAAAATGAACTCTACCAAACGGGTGGTGGAGATTATTTGCGTTTGTTCAAAATTTTTGGAATCGAAACTTCTCCATTTCCTGTGACGGGCCTGAACAGTATTCAATCCGTATTACCCTACTTCAATCAGGGTCAAACTATCTTTTTGATACATAATACTTGCATGACTGATGCAGATATAACCTGGGCTAATACCTGGGCTGCCGCCAATAACATCCGATTAGTTTATTGTCTTTGCATCAATGCAAACTTGTATATCGAGAATAAAGTACCGCCGGTAGAATTGTTGCAAGCTCACGGATGTGAAATTGTGTTAGGCACAGATAGCTATAGTAGTAATTGGGAATTGAGTATTGCCAAAGAGATGCAATCGCTTCGCCAACATTTTCCGAATCTGCCACTTGAAAAAATTTTACAATGGGCTACCTCAGCTGGTGCCCGAGCACTGCAATGGGAAAATGAATTAGGAAGTTTTTCAAAAGGAAAACAGCCAGGTATTACTTTAATAGATCTTGCAGCAGGCGTTTCCAGCCGTGTGGCCTAGCTTATTGCAAAACAGCGAATAATACGGGTAAAGATTTCAAAGGACGAAAGTCCTGCACATGATTTAAGAAATAGTATTCCATATGCTGCAATAACTGACGACGCATTTCCTGATTCATCTTTATTTCTTCCAACTCCTCCGGTTGTCTTGTTTTTAATAATTCAGCACAAATACTTGCCATTTTACCTTCCAAATAGTTTTCGTGCAAGGGAGGAGTAGTGGTGATCAACGAATCAATTAAATCAAAATAAAGTGCCCCCTCCTGAGATTCGACAATCCGTGGGGAAACTCCAAAGAAATGAGTAAGGTGCAGCGCAAAGAACAAGGATAGGTTGGCGGTTATCCCCGGTGAAGCCTGATCTAAGTGAAGTAAACAGTCCTCAGTAAACTGGAATAAGGGTTGATTTTCCTCGGGCTGTTTTAAACAATGCGTGAGTAATTCCACCATAAATAAAGCCACCGCATTTTTAGTAACATCTTGGAAAATCTGTTCATATAAATGCCCCCATTGAAATTCGCGGATACGATTTAGCGAGCGTCCATCCTGATGATATACCACTAAATCCAATAAAGCGGATGGCTGAAATAAATTGGCCTTCCCGCTACTACGACCTGTTGCAGTTCGCACTCCGTTAACCAAGTAGGATTGCAATCCAAATAATTCGGTATAAACAGTTACAATCAGGGAGGTTTCCCCATATTTAACCGTTCTAAGTACGATTCCTCTGGTTTTAAATAGCTTCGCCGACATGTTTCTCAGAAAGCAAACCTATTAAATCGAACCCGATCAAATTTGCTTTTCTTTGCACGGGACAAAATTTCCAATTATGTGGCAACGGCTTGGACAATTGATACTTAAATATCGACTCCCTCTCCTGATTATCCTGTTACTGGTTACAGCCGGAATGGGCTATCTGGCAAGTAAGGTTGAACTTAGTTATGAGTTCACCCGTGCTATTCCACTGGACAATCCTAAATACAAGTCCTACCAGGCCTTTCGTGAAAAATTTGGGGAGGATGGAAACCTACTGGTAATAGGAGTTCAATCTGATCAGCTTTTTAAGGCAGGCACTTTTCAATCCTATGTTCAATTACAAGAGGAATTAAAGAAAGTAAACGGCGTCGAGGATATTCTTTCAGTTCCGGCTGCAGTGGAATTAATAAAAGACTCCGCAACGGAGCGTTTGAAAGTGGTTCCCTTATTTGAAACACAAAATTTTTCACAGGAAAAGATCGATAGCAGTGTACTACGCTTTCGTAATCTTCCCTTTTATCAAGGACTGTTATATAACCCTGAAACCAATGCCTACCTCATGGGACTTCGGATCAATAAGGATCTGATGAACTCTAAAAAACGAGTAGCGGTAGTGCAAAGCATCGAATCCATTACTAAAAAATTTGAAAGCAAATCAGGGATAACCACGCATTTAAGTGGACTGCCCTATATCCGGAGTAAAGTAGCCATCATGATTCAGGACGAAATGAAATTTTTCCTGATTGCCTCCGTATTGTTATCTGCCTTGATCCTTTTACTTTTTTTCCGATCTGTAAGCGCCATGTTATTATCTATTGCCGTGGTAGGTATTGGGGTAATTTGGAGTGTAGGAACCCTTGAATTATTTGGATTTAAAATCAGTTTACTAACGGCCCTGATACCCCCTTTGATAGTAGTTATAGGAATCCCAAATTGTATTTATTTCCTGAACAAATTTCACGTTGCCTGGAATCAAACGGGCGATAAAAATCGTGCGCTGGTAACCATGGTTGACAAAATGGGTGTTGTAACCCTGTTTTGTAATGTTTCTGCTGCCATTGGATTTGCAGTGTTCGCCCTAACCAGCAGTCAAATCTTAAAAGAATTTGGATTAGTAGCTGGGATCAACATCATGGCTTTGTTCTTTATCTCTTTGTTCTTTATTCCAGCCATACTCAGCTACCTGCCTCCACCCAAAACAAGACATACTCGCTATCTCGATAATCCACGATTAAATCGTTGGTTGGCAAGAATGGAAAAGTGGTCTCTGAATCATCGGAATCTGATCTATGGGATTACAGCAGTTTGTGTTGCAGGGGCAATTGCAGGATTATTTAGACTGAAGAGTGAAGCCTTCATTGTAGACGACTTACCAAAATCGAATACAGTTTATGCGGATCTCAAATTTTTTGAAACGCATTTCAAAGGCGTAATGCCACTGGAAATTGTGATCGATACCAAAAAGAAACAAGGCGTTACTCGTAATCTGCGTAATCTGGAAGGTATTGATTCACTGTCGAAGTATCTTACCGCTATACCAGGAATTGCACGTCCGTTAAGTGTTACAGAAGGATTAAAATTTGCAAGACAAGCATTCTTTGAAGGCGATCCTGCCAGTTATACACTTCCAAATAGTTACGACTTACCGGCACTGGCACAGTATCTCAGCTTCAAAGACACCACCGCACAAAAAAACTCACTCGGTAAACTAGTGGGTTCTTTCATGGACCAAAACAAACAACAGACACGAATCAGCGTGAACATGGCGGATATTGGAAGCTATCGTTTACCAGGCTTGTTAGATAGTATTCAGCAAAAAGCTGATTCTATTTTTAATGAGGGGCAGGAAAAAAAGTTAGACATTGAATTAACTGGAAGCAGTGTCACGTTTTTAGAAGGAAGTCGTTTTATTATCAATGGACTCAAGGAAAGTATTTTTTGGGCATTCCTGCTTATTAGTCTTTGCATGTTATATCTGTTTCGTTCGGCACGTATCCTCTTATGCTCGCTCATTCCCAATATCATCCCGTTGATCATTACTGCAGGTGTTATGGGATGGACGGGTGTGCCACTCAAACCTTCTACCGTTCTGGTGTTTAGTGTAGCATTAGGAATAGCCATTGATGTAACCATTCGTTTTTTGGTAAACTATAAACAAGAATTACCCCACCATCAAAACGATGTGAGAAGCACGGTTATACAAACCATTTACAGTACCGGTATCAGTATTATTTATACCTCACTGGTATTGATTGCCGGGTTTGTCATTTTCTGTTTCAGTGAATTTGGGGGCACCAAGGCATTAGGTTGGTTAACTTCTTTAACACTGGTAACAGCAACACTTACTAATCTTATTCTTTTACCCGCATTACTCCTCACATTAGGTACCAAGAAGAAGTCCTGATCCGAGTATCTTTACCAGGCATAAAAAACACCCGTGGAAAAATCCAATTTTGTTGACCAAATCAGAATCTTTTGCCGCAGTGGCCACGGGGGTGCCGGCAATAAACACTTCATGCGTAATAAATTCACGGCCATGGGAGGACCCGATGGCGGTGATGGTGGAAGAGGGGCTCATATTATCTTAAAGGGTAACCGAAATCTTTGGACACTTTTACACCTGCGCTATTACAAGAATGTATTAGCAGAGGATGGAGAAAAAGGAGGTGCCAATAATTGTCATGGACGCGATGGCAAGGATATTGTAATTGAAGTACCCTTAGGCACAATTGCAAGAGACGAAGAAACAGGGAATCAAGAAGTAGAAATTTTAGAGGATGGTCAGGAGGTTATTTGGTTACCCGGAGGAAAAGGGGGGTTAGGAAATTCACATTTTGCTACGCCAACTAACCAGGCCCCCGAACATGCTCAACCAGGTTTGCCAGGAGTAGAAGGATGGAAAGTATTAGAATTAAAAGTATTGGCAGACGTTGGTCTGGTTGGTTTTCCAAACGCAGGAAAATCAACACTGCTGTCAGTCATTACAGCGGCAAAACCAAAGATTGCTGATTATGCCTTTACTACCATCACCCCAAATCTGGGTATTGTAGATTATCGGGATGGACGTAGCTTTTGTATGGCCGATTTACCGGGTATCATTGAAGGTGCAGCTGAAGGTCGTGGTCTAGGTCATCGTTTTCTTCGTCATATCGAACGTAACGCCGCTTTACTTTTTTTAATCCCTGCCGATAGCAAAGATCATCGAAAGGAATTTGAGATTTTAGTGAATGAACTGGAACAGTACAATCCTGAATTGTTACACAAACAATTTCTGATTGCAATTAGTAAATCGGATATGTTGGACGAAGAACTCAAAAATGCAATCGCCAACGAAATGCCCAAAACGGTACCACTCTTGTTTATTTCGTCTGTAACTAACCAAGGGCTAACTGCACTGAAAGATAAGTTGTGGACACTTTTGAATGAACCGATTAATCAAGAATGAAGCAATCCTGTTTTTTCTGTTCCCATGTAGTTGAACCCGTGCATGTACATGGCCACTATCAATGCCCCGTTTGCGGAACCAATATTATGCCTTGTTGTGATGGGGATAATTGTGATACCAATCTGTTGCTAAAAAAAGAATCAATAACTCCTACCGACCGTATCACAGGCAGCCTTGAGGAGTGAATTAGCATCAGGCGCATCTTGCCACTTTTCCCAGAACATCACACCCGCTGCAATATCTTTTGCCAACTTTGCTTTTCGTTTCACTGTGTACTGCCCATTGTAATAAATAGTATAGTTAGAAAAACTACCCGCACTCACCACAGCAGAATCTAATTGTGGATTTCCCCCCTGAGAAAGTATATTTCGATAAGAGAGAACTGTGTTTGTTTGCGTAATTCCTGACGGTCTGCCATAAGCAGGTACGCCCAACACTGCTTTTGACGCAGGCATTCCTCGGGTATTGATCCAATAATTCAAACAAAGATTGGCTAAGGCATAATCACTATGATGACGATAAGGAGTGGTGGTACTAAAGTCGTCATAGGCCATAATATTGAAAAAGTCAACCACCGGAAATAATTCATTACGTACGGCATCTCGAATCCCTCCGGCATATTTTCCTGCAGTAATAGCACAGGATAAATAATAACGACCATCGCGGTGTAAAGAATCTGACAACTCCTTCATCAGTGCAGTAAAGGTTACATCCGTTCCATCTGAAGTAGTGGGGAATTCCCAGTCCATGTCCACGCCATCCAATTGTTGCGTACGCACGACATTCATAATATCACGAATAAAATTGGTACGTCCCTGCGGACTGGAGGCCATATTTTTAAAATTGGTTTTTCCATCTCCAGCACCATCATTAATCCCCAATAAAATTTTTGCATTATTGGAACGTGCTTTAGCAGCAACCGCAGATAAACTTGCTGTCGAAGAACCAGGAGGAACTAAAGAACCAGCAGCATTGACTTGGTAAAATGCATAGACCACCACATTGGTCATCCTAAATTTTACATCAGGTACATCAGCAATAGGTCGATAGTAGGGAAAATATCCTACTACATGATAACCGAGTGAAGCAGGATTACTGATTACAATGTATGTGAAAGAACGGGCCGTAGGCGCACATCCCGAAGCAGGGCCTGTTGTATTGCGGGGTACTACATACCAGAAGTAGGTAATATTAGGAGTAGATGGAATCGTAACCGTATGTGAGGTACCTGTTACTGCATTTGCCACTAAAGTTGTAGGAGAAGGTGTGGTTCCTAGGTAAACATCATAACTGCTAGCTGTACTTACCGAGGACCAGGACAACTGTACACTTGTACCCGTTACAAAAGCACCATTGGCAGGAGCAAGCGCTGTAGCGCAACCCGGAACAGCGGGAGTGGGCGGTGGTGGAGTGCTGTCTTTTTTTCGGCAGGTACTAAAAAAAAGTAGGACGAACCCGATGATAAGCAATCGATTGATTCTCATAAGTACGGTTGGTACTCAAATTTATCGATAAATGGCAAAGGAGCAACAACTCGTTTTTCGTAGGTTTGCCCTCTAAATTTTGAACCCATGAGAAAACTATTTTTTGCCGCGGTATTGCTAATCAGCATGGCAAGTCGTGCAGTAGCTGACGAAGGAATGTGGCTACCCCTCTTGCTCGGCAAGCAAGTGTATGACGATATGGTCAAGAAAGGTCTTAAACTGACCAAAGAACAATTATATCAAATCAACAAACCCTCGCTGAAAGATGCGATCATCATTTTTGGGGGAGGTTGCACGGGAGAAATTGTAAGTTCTAAGGGACTCATTTTTACCAACCACCATTGCGGCTACGATGCGATCGCCAGCGCCAGCAGTGTAGAGAAAAACTATTTGCGTGACGGGTTTTATGCAAAAACTACAGCCGAGGAAATTCAAACTTCACTATCTGTACAATTTCTGCTTCGTATTGAAGATGTAACTAAAGAAGTAATGGATTCCTTACAAGGACTCACCGGTACAGAGCGTTTACAAAAACAAGCGGCCGTATTAGCAGCGATCAATAAAAGATTGAGTAATGCCGCAGAGAGTATCGAAACCAGAGTAAGCTCACTCTTCAAGGGAAATCAGTTTCTGGCATTTGTATACCAGCGTTACTCCGATATCAGATTAGTAGGTACACCTCCGGAAAGCGTTGGAAAATTTGGAGGAGACACCGACAACTGGGAATGGCCTCGTCACACAGGAGACTTTTCCGTATTTCGTGTATACACGGATGTAGCGGGTAAACCTGCAAAATATAACGCAGCGAATATTCCCTTTAAACCAAAATGGTATTTACCCGTTTCATTAAAGCCGCTGAAAGACGGCGACTTTGCCATGATCTGGGGTTATCCTGGAAGTACTAACCGATATGAAAGCAGCTATGGAATACGATTGGCGACTGATATCAACAACCCAACGCTGGTTAGCTTAAGAGATGTTCGTTTGAAGTATATGTTTGAAGAAATGAAGAAAGATCCAGCTGTGAAATTACAGTTGGCTTCCTCTTATGCAAGCATTGCCAACTATTGGAAATTCTTTGATGGAGAAACAAAGCAATTATTGAAATACGATGTAGTAGGACAAAAAAAGAAAGACGAAGAGAAATTTAACCAATGGGCCAAAGGAAAATCACCTTATGAAAATTTATTTACAGACTGGGGCAAAGCTTATGATGCCTGGAGACCTTATGCCAAACACCAAATGTTCATGCGCGAAGGAATTTTAGGTTCCCCCTTGGTGTCTTTTGCAAGCTCCTTAATACAAGTAGAAGCAGCGCTTACCCGCCCAGGTACTGCAGCAGCAGATGTTAGAAAGGCAATTGAAGCAGCTGATCAAGGAAGAAAAGCTTTTCTAGAAAGTGAAAACAAAGTATCTGATCAAAAGATCCTGGGTACTGTAACTAAAATGTATTTCCAGGAAATTGATAAGCAACAACATCCTGCCACCTTCTTCCCTACCCTAAAAAATCAATACGGTAATCTAGAAGATGATGAAACTTACCGTCGCTATGCAGCAGATGTGTTTACTAAGACTCTCATTTTTGATGATGCACGTTGGGCCGCTTTTGTTGCAAAACCGGATGCGGCAACTTTACAAGCTGATCCGGCGTTTGCTTATGCCAGCACTTTTATCACTAACTATAATTCCAAGTATGGAATATTTTCTCAGCAATTCAATGCAAAGAATGCTGAGTTTGGTAGGATTTATCTGAAAGGCGTAATTGAGATGGATACAGTAAAAGCTAAAAAGATGTATCCTGATGCTACTTTCACCATGCGAGTAAGCTACGGAAACGTAAAAAGCTATCAGCCCCGCGATGCAGTTAAATACGATTACGTAACCACCTCACGTGGTTTGCTTGAAAAGTATAAAGCGGGCGATTATGAGTTTGATCTACCCACCAAACAAGTTGAGTTATTGCGTAAAAAGGATTTTGGCCAATACATGGACCCTTCTCGCAAAGACTTGGTAATTGGCTTTATTACCACCAATGATATTACAGGGGGTAATTCAGGCTCACCCGTATTAAATAATAAGGGTGAACTGATTGGACTAGCGTTTGACGGAAATTACGAAGCACTCAGTCATAAGCTGGCCTTCGATAAAGACTTGAATCGTACGATTTGTGTGGATATCCGTTATGTGCTCTGGTGTATTGATAAATTAGGAGGAGCCCCCCACTTGATTAACGAATTGACACTTGCTAAATGAGGATCACTCGAATCGGTCTCTATAAACTGAAGATTCCGCTCAAGGAACCTTTTATTACTTCCTTAGGTGTAGACACAGATGCACTTAATGTTGTAGTTAAAATAGAGACCGATTCGGGCCTTATTGGTTTTGGAGAATGCAGCCCCTATATGCCTATCAATGGCGAAAGCCAGGACACTTGTTACCAGGTAGGTCAATACTTTGCAAAAGTTTTACTCGGCAAAGACCCTTTGCAAATTGAAGCGGGCATTCAAACAATGGATAGTGTTATCTATGGAAATTACAGTATCAAAAGTGCATTTGATATGGCGCTTTATGATATTGCAGCACAACACGCTAATCAACCACTTTGGAAATTCTTAGGCGGTCAACACAAACAAGATATTTATACTGACTACACGGTTAGCATCGGAACCCCTGAAAAAATGGCACTGGATGCAAAAAAAATTCAGGACCAGGGATACCCCGCTATTAAAATTAAACTGGGAAAAAACGGGAAAGAAGATGTAAAGAGAATCGCAGCTATTCGTGATGCAGTTGGCAAGCAAATTCCCTTACGAATTGATGCCAATCAGGGATGGACCGTGCAAGAAGCAATTGAAACTTTACAAGCGCTGGCTCCCTTCGAGATTCAGCACTGCGAAGAGCCCATCTCCCGACACTTATACATAGACTTACCAAAAGTTCATGAGCAAAGCCCAATACCGATCATGGCCGATGAATGCTGTGGCAATCACCATGATGCCGCTAGATTGATTGCAATAAAGGCTTGTGATTATTTCAATATCAAATTAGGAAAAGCAGGAGGAATATTTACTGGACTCAAGATTGTAGCATTAGCCGAAAAAGCAAATCTTCATTTACAAGTTGGGGCTATGATTGAATCCCGCTTAGCCATGACAGCCTTTGCACATTTTGCCTGCTGCAGCCCGGCTATTGTTCACTACGATTTTGATACAGCCCTAATGTTTCGAGAAGATCCAGTTGAGGGGGGAATACAATACGCTCCAAATGGACATATCCAAGTACCCACTACTCCAGGTTTAGGGGCACGGATACAAGAAAGTTGGCTTGCGCAAATGGAGCAAATCCATTTTGCATAACAAGTACTAAGCAGCAGTGTTAGAATAGAAAATAAATTAATCCAGCGTCCAACTCATTCCGCCTCCCTTCTCATCCTTGAGTTGTATGCCTAATGTGGCAAGCCGATCACGGATTTTATCAGAGGTCATAAAATCTCGTTTCCCTTTTGCTTCCTTTCGAATATCAATCAGCAATTCCATGACGCCCTGTAGTTTTTCCTGATCAGCGGCTTGAACGGATTTTAATCCCAAAATTGTTTCCAGCCACAAACGTAAAGTTGATTGCAGATTTGTGATAGTGGAAGCGGATAAAGCACCAGTTGTGGTAATTCCATCTTTGATTGAATTAAGCAAAGGAACCAGTTCAAAGATGGTGGCTAGTACGCGAGCCGTACTAAAATCATCATTCATAAAAACAGGCAACTCGTCAATCAGCCCTTTCACTTTTGCTTCCAGCTCAGCATTAGAGCCTGCTGCTGAAGCACCCGCTGTATCAGGATTAACTTTATAAAATCCCTCTACAGCATCCATCAATCGCTTCAATCCTTTTTCAGCGGCTAATAATGCCTCATTACTAAAATCAAGTGTACTACTATAGTGTGTTTGCAAAATAAAAAAGCGAATGGTCATCGGATGAAAGGCTTTTGCCAAAATCGGATGCTGCCCGCTAAAGAGTTCCGTCAATTTAATTACATTATTGTAACTCTTACCCATCTTTCGGCCGTTGATGGTGATCATGTTATTGTGAACCCAATAACGAACGGGAGCCTGATGGTTGCAAATAGTGCTTTGTGCAATTTCACTTTCATGGTGTGGGAATAATAGATCCATACCCCCGCCATGTATGTCAAACTGTGCTCCAAGATATTTTGTAGCCATAGCGGAGCATTCAATATGCCAACCTGGATACCCCACTCCCCAGGGACTTTTCCAACGCATGATATGTTCTGGCGCTGCTGCTTTCCATAAAGCAAAATCAGCACGGTCTCTTTTTTCTTCCTGACCTTCTAGTTCGCGTGTGGTAGTGAGTAGTTCATCAATCACTCGTCCACTTAGCTTACCATACTCATGAGTAGATGCATATTTTTTTACATCGAAATAGACGGAGCCATTGACCTCATAAGCATAGCCAGCTTTAATGATTTCTTCAATCATTCCAATTTGCTCTACAATATGTCCCGTTGCAGTTGGCTCAATAGAGGGAGGAAGGGTATTAAACTGCTCCATAGCCCAATGAAAAAGATTGGTATACTTCTGTACCAACTCCATGGGTTCTAGTTTTTCCAATTGTGCTTTTTCGGCAATCTTATCGGTAGCCGCTCTTCCCTCTTCCTCAAAATGTCCGGCATCGGTGATATTACGCACATAACGAACTTTAAAACCCAAATGCTGTAAATACCGGTAGATTACATCAAACGTTACATAAGGTCTTGCATGTCCCAAATGACTCTCCCCACTCACGGTAGGTCCGCACACGTACATCCCCACATGTCCGGGTACCAAGGGAACAAATGCTTCTTTTTGTCGAGTCAGGGAGTTATAAATCTGAAGGGACTGCATGGTGCAAAGATGAACAAAATATCATTACGGATTATTCAGCTGTAAATCTGCTACCAACATGTAATGATCTGAGTAATTTTTCTTCTCTCGCTTAAACTGCGCCACGGAAAATCGTGAATCAGAAAAAATATAGTCAATACGAAGTGTGGGCGATAAACCCCGAAAAGTTCGGCCGAGACCATATCCTTTTTCTAAAAAAGCATCTCGCAATTCCCCCCTCACTTTAAAATACGTATAGGAATTTGGCACATCATTTAGGTCGCCTGTGAAAAGCACCGGGTAGGGCGAGTTACTGCGTACCTCTCCAATAATATCTGCCTGTATACTACGGATTACAATGCCGCGCTTCAGTTTTGCCACAATGGGAATCGAATGATATACCAGACTATCCTCCCGACTTTTGATTTTTTGCATTCTTGCATAGTCTAACTTATCAAAACGCTGTGATTGTAAATGCGTAGTGAAAACGCGAATAGTATCGTTGTTTACTTGTATATCCGCTTGCACTAATACTTCAGGTTGTGAGGGCCTGGGATAGCGCAATAAAGCGCTGTCGACAATCGGAAAGCGAGAGAAGATAACAGAGCTGTAATAATTTCGATCCCCATCCTTATCGTAAGGAAAATAATGATAAGAAAAACCCAACTCCTCACGGATGGCGCGGATATTGTTATAAAACCCGGGATTCTCAGAAGTATGAAATTCCTGTAAACAAAGTATATCTGCCTTTTGCTCTTTGAGCAAAGCCAGCATTTTTTTTCGGATGTTGCTCCCAGCGTTATTATTACGTGCTAATTCTATAAAGCGTGCCACATTCCAACTGACCACTCGGATGGCACCAGTTTGCTTTTGAGTAGTAAAAGAAACAGGTGCGTTAAATCCTATAAAAACAGCAATGCTCTTATAGCCCAATATCAACGCAAGCAACGAAATAAACAGGAGCTTAAACTTCAAAAGCAATAGCCAGCCAAAAAAGAACCCAACTACCAATAGTAACAAAACAGGAAAACTAAGCCCCATCATGGACACCCACCACCATTGTTGTGGATGTAAAAGAGGGGTCAAGCAAGACAGTAGAAATAAGAATACTACCAGGCAGTTGAGATAGATGAAAAAACGTTTTGTGAATAGTCGAAGCCGGCTTGCCATTCCTGCAATATAAGAAAATGGATTTCTTTACTTTTTTAGTAGGCTGTCGGCCTTAGATAAGCTGCCCAAAATGGCTTTTTTTACATTAGAAACCTTATCCAATTCGGAACGGAGATAAGCAATGCGCAGCTCCTGATTGCCCTTGGCAGAATCTATATTAAATTCAACCATCCATTTGTCCATTGCAAAATCAGCGTAATTCAGATCGCTGATTAATATTTCTAACTCCTGCTTATAGGGTGCTACGGCCCTTGCTTGTTGGCCAGGCAGCCCACTGAGCGAATCCAGGAATTGTTGTGCCTGTTTTTGTGCTCCACGAATCTTACCCATTTTTGGCATCACTTGATCATGAATATCCATTACTTGGGTATATAAGCTGTCCGCTGGTGTTTTAGGTATATTCGTTTTCCCATGGCCAGTATGACCCTCATGCTGATTTTCAGTAGCAGACTGGCAGCCACATAACGCAACAGAGAAGGTCAGCAAAACAAGTAAATTCGATTTCATAAAATAGTATTGAGGTTGCAAAGGTAAGAGCGATTTCAGGAACAGAAACGGTAACTTCGCCACGCAAGCTTTCCCTATGAAACAACTAGAACATTATATCCGGGGAGAATGGGTTCGTGGTGCTGAAACCGGACAGATATTGACCGATGCAGTAACCGGCGATCCGATTGCTTCAGCCAGTACAAAAGGCATCGATTTCAAATCGATGATCGAATTTGCCCGTAATACCGGTAATCCCTCTTTACGTTCCCTTACTTTTCACGAACGGGGCCTTCGTCTTAAAGCATTGGCACTTCATTTACAAAAAAAGTTACCCGCATTTTATGCATTGAGTTATAGAACTGGCGCCACCAAAGCTGATAGCTGGGTGGACATTGAAGGAGGAATTGGAAATTTATTTGCCAATGCGTCGCTGCGGAAACGTTTTCCCAATGAATCTTTTTGTATTGATGGAGAATCACACAATCTCAGCAAGCAAAATACTTTTATGGGAACACATTTATTGGTTCCCAAAGAAGGAGTAGCTATTCACATTAATGCCTTCAATTTCCCAGTTTGGGGAATGCTTGAAAAAATTGCAGTCAACTTGCTGGCAGGAGTACCCGCTATTGTAAAGCCAGCTACGGTCACTTCTTATTTAACCGAGGCTGTATTCAAAGAGATTATAGCCAGTAAGCTTTTTCCTGTTGGCTCGCTGCAGTTAATCTGTGGCAGTGCAGGCAACTTACTGGATTGGACAGATAGCCAAGATATTGTAACCTTCACCGGAAGTGCACACACCGGAGCCCTACTTAAGAAAACGCCTGCGATCTTAGCAAACAATGTTCCATTTACTATGGAGGCCGATAGTCTCAACTGCATAGTCTTGGGTGAATCTGTACAACCCGGCGATCCGGAGTGGGACTTGTTTGTAAAAGAAGTACGAAAAGAGATGACGCTAAAAGCCGGTCAGCGTTGCACAGGCGTACGACGAATTTTTGTTCCCGAGCAATACCTAGAAGCCATGGCAGAAGCACTCCGAAAAGCACTGGCGCAAACAATCATAGGCTCTCCACTCCATGAAAAAGTGCGAATGGGAAGCCTAGCTGGACAAACGCAACGCGAGGAGGTATTAGGACAAGTAAAAAAATTATTAGCCAGTTCGCAATTAATCTACGGATCACTAGATAGTGTAGAAGTAGTGGATGCAGATTGGAAAAAGGGTGCCTTTATATCTCCGCTACTCTTATTAAATACACAACCATTTTCACAAACAGCTGTACATGAAATTGAAGCCTTCGGTCCTGTCAGCACCCTGATGCCCTACAAAGGAATTGAAGAGGCTATTACACTTAGTAAAATGGGGAAGGGAAGTTTGGTAACCACTATTGTAACCAATCAGGAAGCAGAAGCAAAAAAATATGTACTAGGAACAGCTTCTCATCATGGGCGCATTCTTATTTTAAATAGAGATTGTGCCAAGGAAAGTACAGGTCATGGTTCTCCCCTGCCTTTGTTGGTACACGGAGGCCCTGGAAGAGCGGGAGGCGGTGAAGAAATGGGAGGAATTCGTGGTGTAAAACATTATTTACAACGTACGGCCATTCAAGGTTCTCCAACCATGATTACGGCCATCACCAACGTTTATCAGCCGCATGCACTTGGAAAAAATCCAGGTAAACATCCCTTTAAAAAATACTTTGAGGAATTACAAATCGGCGATCAGCTTCTCACTGATCCTAGAACCATCACAGCAGAAGACATTGATCGCTTCGCAGATTTAAGTGGCGATCATTTCTATGCGCACATCCGTGAAACTGATTTTTCAGGAACCATGTTTGAAAAACAAGTAGCACATGGCTATCTGATCATGAGTTTGGCTGCCGGATTATTTGTAGACAGCTACGAAAAAAACCCCGTGCTGCTGAATTATGGAATCGACGAACTACGATTTACCAAACCCGTTTATCCAGGGAGCGAAATAAAAATTCGTTTTACCTGCAAAGAAAAATTATTACAAGACAAACGTGTAGTGGAAAATCCAGCCGATGCGAAGCGAGGAGATGAAATTGATAAAGGAATTGTAAAATGGTTAGTAGAAATTTTGGATGAAACCAACGAGATCACAGGTATTGCTACTATTCTGACCATGGTGGCTAAAAAAGAACAAAACGCATAAACAGTTTTATGGAAAAGGCTTATGTTAAATCGAGTGTACAGCATGGACTTTGCAGTATTGAATTTTTTCATCCGCAAAGCAACTCCTTGCCAGGCGCACTATTGCAAGAATTAGCAGCAGCCATACGGGCCGCAGGAAAAAATACTGACTGTCGGTTAATTCTTTTACGCAGCCAGGGACAAAAGGCTTTTTGTGCCGGCGCCTCTTTTGATGAATTATCTCAATTGAAAAACGAACAGGAAGGATTGCAGTTTTTCAGTGGATTTGCGGAGGTAATCAATACGATGCGCACTTGTGGTAAAATTATTGTAGGCCGCATTCACGGAAAATGTGTGGGAGGTGGTGTAGGACTGGCCGCAGCAGTAGACTATGCCCTAGCCACCGAAGAGGCGGCTGTAAAATTGAGCGAACTAGCCGTTGGCATTGGACCCTTTGTAGTAGGACCGGCGGTAGAAAGAAAAATTGGGCTTTCCGCTTTTTCACAATTAGCATTGGATGCAACCGGATGGCGTAGTGCCAACTGGGCCCATGAGCGAGGACTATTTGCAGAATTATACGCGGATACTATTGGATTAGACGAAGGCATCAATCGCTTGGTAACCCAGTTATTAAATAGCAGCCAAGAAGCCTTGCGTGCCCTAAAAACAGTTTTCTGGAATGGCACAGATCATTGGGATCAACTTTTAATGGAGCGCGCTGCCATTAGTGGAAAATTAATTTTGAGTGAGGCCAGCCGAAAAGCCATTGAATCATTCAAAAAGCGATGAGCCAACTCTTGCAATTTGATCCCCATACTTTCACGGGGTTTTGTGATATTCTTACAAAAAAAGATAAAGACCTGCGGCAGATAATCCGTACACATGGTTATCCAACACCATGGATTCGCCCTAATACATTTCAAACACTAGTGCTGACCATTTTAGAGCAACAGGTTTCGCTGGCAGCAGCCTATGCGGCTTTCAATCGACTCAAGAATAAGATTGGATTAGTAACCCCTGCAAAAATTTTGGCACTAACAGACCAGGAATTAAGAGACTGTTATTTCACCAGACAAAAAATTACCTATGCACGTGGACTGGCTGAAGCCGTGCAGTCCAAAAAAATTCGATTAAAAAAAATGGAAGAGCTTCCCGACGAAATTGTGCGGGAACAGCTGATACAATTAAAAGGAATTGGTAACTGGACCATTGATGTATACCTTATGCATGCACTCAGACGCACCGATTTATTTCCATTGGGAGATATTGCCCTGGTCAACAGCTTGAAACATATAAAAAAATTAAGCCACGATATATCCAAAGAAAAGATGTTAGCTATAGCGGAACCTTGGCGTCCTTTCCGCACGATTGCAGCCATGATTCTTTGGCATGATTATTTAATAAGACGAGGAACTAAAATTCAAAACTAAATATTCAAGCCTCCACAGGCGCTTAGGGTTTGCCCTGTTACATAAGAGGAAAGATCACTTGCTAAGAACAAGGTTACATTAGCAATATCGCGTGCAGTTGCGAATCGACCCAGCGGGATACCTGCTTTATATTTTTCGCCAGCCTCACCTTCCTTTAAATAACTAGTCATATCTGTCTCGACAAATCCGGGAGCAATGGCATTACAACGAATATTCCGACTACCCAACTCTTTAGCTACAGACTTAGTAAAACCAATGATACCCGCTTTACTAGCTGCATAACTGCTTTGACCCGCATTACCCATTTCCCCAATAACAGAACTCATATTGATGATAGACCCCGTACGAGCTTTCATCATCGGTCTGATTACTTGCTTGGTCATATAAAAAACACTGTTCAGATTAACCTGAATCACCTCATTCCATTGCTCAGGCGTAAGACGCATCAATAAATTATCTTTTGAGATTCCTGCGTTGTTCACACAAATATCGATGGTGCCAAACTCTTGCAACACCTCACTCACAAATTGTTCGCATTGCGCCGCATCGCCTGCATTGCTCTTCCAGGCTTTTGCCTTTACGCCCATTCCTTGCAAACGAGTTTCCAATTGCTTTGCTTTTTCTGCACTTCCTTCACTAACGTAGGTAAAAGCAATATTAGCACCATGTTCTGCAAATAGTAAAGCGATGCCTTCGCCGATTCCACGTGCGGCTCCCGTGATGATAGCCACTTTATTCTCGAGTAGTTTCATACTTAAAAATTAAGGTGTCACAAAAGTAGGGTTATTCAGTTGTAAGATTTCCTCCAACACAATTCGGTCATTGCTTAAGCGGGGCACCTTGTGTTGCCCGCCCAATTTGCCTTTTAACTTAAGCCAGGCGGCAAAGGTTCCGTTCTTTACTTGACGAACCAGCGGTTCGCGCAATGCAATACTTCGATATCGTTTTGCTTCGTAATCACTGTTTACTTCTTGTAAGGCCTCATCAAGCACCGCTGCAAAAAGTTCCAAGGAAGAAGGAGGCTTTTCAAATTCAACCAACCATTCATGGGCTCCATTGGCATTCGCCTCAAAATAAACCGGAGCAGCTGTATAATCAACTACGGTGGCTCCCGTTTTGGTACAAGCAGCCGCAATGGCCTTATCTGTATTATCGACAATCACTTCTTCCCCAAACGCATTGATGTAATGCTTTAACCGACCTGCTACATTAATTCGAAAAGGATTTAAAGAAACAAATTCAATAGTATCCCCTATCAAATAACGCCATAGACCCGAGTTGGTACTTATCACCAATGCATACCGCTGCCCAAGCTCCACATCCTGCAATCCAATAGTGCGGGGATTGGAAGAACCATATTCACTAACCGGCATAAACTCCATAAAAATTCCATGGTCAGTAAACAATAACATGCCCTCTTGAGAAGGATCATCCTGTGCTGCAAAAAATCCTTCACTGGCATTGTACATGTTCAGGTAAGTAACTTCTTTTCCTAACAAGGCAGAGAACTGTTGGCGGTAAGGCGCAAATGAAACGCCTCCGTGTAAGTATAATTCAAGCGAAGGCCAAACTTCTGCAATGGTTGATTTTCCAGTTAGCTCAAGAATTCGTCTGAACAATACCATGGTCCAAGTAGGTACGCCCGATATAGAAGTAACATTCTCCAAAATAGTTTGCTGTGCCAGTTTCTCAATTTTTGACTCCCATTCGTCCATTAGTGCTATTTGCAAATCTGGTGTTCGAAGCCAATGTCCCCAGAAAGGAGAATTCTGTAGCAATACGGCACTTAAATCCCCTACCTGTGCTTCTGGGTTAAGTGGACTCAGTGTATGACTTCCTCCAATGATCAGTCCTTTACCTGTTAACAGAGCAGAATCAGGACGATGGCAATAATAAAGGGTGAGAACATCTTTGGAGGCTTTAAAATGTCCTTCCTGTAAGGCTTCTTCACTGACTGGAATAAACTTACTCTTATCACTGGTAGTTCCGCTGCTTTTGGCGAACCAATTGATAGGTGTATTCCATAAAATATTTTGTTCACCCGCTACAATCCGATCAATGTAGGGCTTAAGATCTTCATAGGTGTGAATGGGTACTGCTTCTTTGAAAGAACGAACATTAAAGAGCGATCCAAAATTAAAGCGACGACCAAACTCAGTGTATTGAGCTGAAGTAACCAAATCCTGTAATACCTCTCGCTGTGCATTTAACGGGTTATCTCGCCATGCATGAATACGCCAAGAACGCATCCTGGCCAATGAGGATATAGCGGGTGAAAGCAAATTCATTAATAAGGAAAATTAACCAAAATCGGTCAGCTATACGCCAATTGTATAATTGGCCGTAAAGAATCCTTGACTGAGGCGGGGGCAAAAGAATAATCCAGGGCTTGTAAATTACAATGCAAAAAATCCGCTAGGGTCCAACCGAAGGTTTCTGCCAACTGTTGATATTCCTCACTGAGGGTGACAGGTGTAACGGTTCTAGCATCGGTATTTACACTAACGGATAATCCTTTTCGATATAACTGATCAATCACATGATCGGCATAGGAAGGATAGATATTGGTACGCAGGTTACTGCTAGGACAAACCTCCAAATGAATCCGTTGTTTTTTAAGTTGATCCAGTAATTGAGTATCCTCAGTTGAACGAACACCATGTCCAATTCTGGAAGGCCTGAAATGCTTCAATACTTCCTGAACGCTTGAAGGACCACAAGCCTCACCGGCATGAGCCGTAACCGGGATAGCATGCGCATGCGCGTAATCAAATGCCTGTTGGTGTGGAGCAACCGGATAACCCGCTTCATCACCGGCTATATCAAAGCCTACCACCCAACCCTGCGGGATAAAAGTTTCTACCAACTGAACAGTTTCCATACTCTGCGCTTCCGTGTAATGCCGTAGCGTACAAAGAATCAAACGCGGGATAACTCGGTACAAACTGGCCGCCTCTGCCAATGCATCTTGTACAGCTTTCACTACTTGAGTTGGTGTGAGACCTTGTCTTGTATGCAATAGAGGAGCAAAACGAAGCTCAGCATAAATAACTCCATCCGCCTCCAATTGACGCAAAACATCCAAGGTAACCAATCGAAGTTGAGCAGTGGTTTGCATCAATAGATAGCCGCGGGAAGAACGATTGATGTATTCAACCAAGTCAATGGCTGGAAGTGGCGCAATAAATTCATTTTCAAATTGCGAACGCGTTACCGTTGGATCCAATTGCTGCACTACCTCATAACTAAGGCTGCAATCCAGATGGAGATGCAATTCAATTTTTGGAAGTTGACGGTAATCCATGTGTTGCAAAAAAGAAATCAATTAGTCGATAAAGAAGACTGTGCCGCTTCTTCGTGCAACCAATCTTTTCTTTTTAATTCAAAGTTTCGACCGAGGTATAGCTTACGAACCTGTTCATCCGCAGCCAATTCTTCGGCAGTACCATGTTTAAAAATACGGCCTTCAATCAACAGGTAAGCACGATCACAAATAGACAAGGTCTCGGTTACATTATGGTCAGTAATCAGGATTCCAATATTCTTAAACTTCAATTTTGCAACAATGGCCTGGATATCCTCTACCGCAATGGGGTCAATACCCGCAAAGGGTTCATCCAATAGAATGAACTTAGGATCTACAGCCAATGCTCTTGCAATTTCTGTGCGACGTCTTTCTCCACCGCTCAATACATCTCCATTACTTTTTCGCACATGCCCCAACCTAAACTCCTGTAATAAGGATTCGAGTTTATCCTTTTGCTCAGCCTTACTCAGTTTAGTCATTTCGAGGACCGCTGCAATATTATCCTCTACGGTAAGCTTTCTAAATACAGAGGCCTCCTGGGGCAAATATCCAATTCCCATTTGAGCCCTTTTGTACATGGGTAGTGCCGTAATATCCTGTTCATTGATAAACACTTTACCAGCATCAGGTTTGATTAAACCGACTACTTGATAAAAGGACGTGGTTTTACCAGCCCCATTGGGACCTAACAAACCTACAATTTCACCCTGTCCTACCTCAAAAGAAACCTGGTTAACGACTGTTCGTGTACCATACTGTTTCATGAGGTTTTCGGTGCGTATCTTCAACTGCATAGAACAAAAGTATGTAAGTTTGCACATTACGTACCTATGAAAGTCATCGATCACATTAACAAGGCCAAGGATACTCTTATTTCCTTTGAAGTATTACCCCCGTTGAAAGGCAAGGGTATCGAAGCATTGTACAAGCATCTGGATCCTTTGATGGTTTTCAACCCTTCTTTTATCAATGTTACCTACCACCGTAGTGAGCATGTGTTCAAGAAAAAGGCAGATGGAAATTTTGAAAAAGTAGTAGTACGTAAACGGCCCGGCACTGAAAGCATTTGTGCGGCCATCATGAACAAGTACAATGTGGACACCGTACCCCATTTGATTTGCGGAGGATTTAGTGTCAATGATACCGAGGACGCGCTGATCAATTTAAATTACTTAGGTATCGATAACGTGTTGGTATTACGAGGCGATGCTGCAAAAAATGAAAGTGCATTTGAACCAGAGCCAGGTGGACATAAATATGCGGTGGATCTGCTTCGTCAGGTAGTATCACTCAACGATGGTATTTATTTGGAAGAAGAATTAAGAGATACCCAGAAAACTAAATTCTGTATTGGCGTAGCCGGTTACCCTGAAAAACATTTTGAAGCACCCAATAAAGAAACTGATTTACTACACCTGAAACAAAAAGTAGATACAGGTGCAGACTATATCATTACACAGATGTTTTTTGACAATGCCAAGTACCATGCCTTTGTAAAAGATTGCCGCGATATAGGTATTACTGTACCAATTATTCCAGGTCTCAAGCCAATCTATACCAAAAAGCAACTAACTATTCTTCCCAAAACCTTCCATATTGACCTACCCACTGATTTATCCAATGAAGTGTTGCGATGCAAGACAGATTTGGATGTGGAGAAAGTAGGACGCGAATGGTTGCTGATGCAATCCCGTGAATTGAAAAAGGCTGGCGTGCCTGTATTACACTACTACACCTTGGGTCGTCCCCAGCTAGTGGCGGATGTGGTAAAAGATATTTAAGCGGCTATTTTTTTTCCTTCAGCTTTAGCTGTAAAATTTCATCGATTTGTTCAAACGATAGCTTTTTAGCAACAATTCGTTTGTCTTTATCCAGCAGATAAAGCGTGGGGAAAGATTGTACATCGTATAGTTGAGAATACCCCGGCACATTATTACTGACACGCTCTTTCTCAGCTTCCTTAGAGTAATAGACATGACTCCAGTGACCCAAATTTTTGTCACGAATAAAGCTTAACCAGTCTTTACGAGTTCCTTCATTTTCTTTGGCAACGGCATAAACGCCTAAGCCCTGGGACTTCCAGCGTAATTGATACACAGAATCAATTTTAGGTAAGGTTTCCTTACAATGTCCGCAAAGAGGATCCCAGAATATTACTAGCGTATATTCTTTTTTCAAGCCATAAAGTGAAATAGATTTTCCGGTGGAATCTGGAAGCTGTATTTCAGTAGCCGGACTTCCAAAAATATTAGCCATTAAGCTATACGCACGATCGGTAATCGTTTTCTTGCCTTGTTCACTGAGCCAGGAAGGTGGATTAGTGGCAAAGTATTTTTCATAGAGATGAACAAATACAGCATCCTCCCACATATACCGTTGTGAATAATAACGATTGACAAAACGGAGTAACAAGAAGCGCTCCATCTCAGCATTGGCCTTTGCAAAACTCAGCATGTAATCCATCTCTTTGTTCACCGAATCAGGGTGAGGCGCTACTAGTTGATTAAAATAACGATCTACTTTGTCTTCAAAAAAAGTAGTGTAGGCTAATCGGCCATCCCAAAAATTAACCCCTTCCCAGTAATGCTCTTTATAGTAGCGAAAAGCCGCAACAGAATCTTCACGTGTAGCGGGCTTTTGCAAATTAGCTGGTAATATCGGCTCTTTCATAGCAAGCAATAAAGCACTGAGTATGGTATTAGGATGCTCAGTAATCATTTTTTCTCTGTAGACACGTAACTCCTGGTCAAGGCGAACTAATTCTTGATTAATACGAACAGAGTCTGTAGTGGTTGCGCTCTTCAATGATTCCCGAACTATGTTGATTTGTGCCCCTTTCTCTCCCACGCTACGCTGATAGGCATTAAATAAATCATTATCTGTCGAACCAATAAACTGAATACCGGCAGGCGCCGTTGCAGAATCTGCTACTACCGAAAAAAATTGTTGCTTGTCAAGTAAGATCTCAAAAAAACCAGAGCGGTTGGGATAACCCACCAAATAAATACCGCCTTGTAATGGCTTACTACCTTTGAAAGTTCCGGTACTATTATTATCCAGTTTAACGGAGTCAATAATCGGATAGGTTTTACCAAAATAATGTCCCAGGTAGATGTATTGATTTTTGTAGGGCTTAAATGTTACTTTAATCTCATATCCCGTTTGTGCCAGTCCGTAAAAGCCCAGCAAACAAAAACAAATGGTTAACCAGTTTTTCATACGCATAGTGGACGATAAAGTTATTAAAAATCAAGAGGACAGCGCCGTTATCTTTGTCAAATGAGGCGAGCAAAAAAACCAAAGATCATTAACCAGGTATTGGTGGAGGACTATGCTGCCGAGGGAAAATCGCTGGCCCGGATTGATGGTAAGGTTATTTTCATTGAAGGCGCCCTTCCCGGGGACCGCGTGGATGTTAGAATTCACAAGAGCAAGAAAGACTGGGCAGAAGGCTCAGTAATCCATTTTCACGAATATGCCCCCCACCGAATTGCCGCCCGTTGTGCTCATATGGGTGTGTGCGGTGGTTGTCAATGGCAGGAATTGCCTTACGATTGGCAGTTGCGTTACAAGCAACAGCAAGTAGAACAAACCTTAAAACGAATCGGGAAAATTGAGTTACCAACGCTGGATCCTATTGTCGGAAGTCAGTCTATTTTTCAGTATCGTAATAAAATAGAGTACACCTTTAGCAATAAACGTTTTTTATTACCCAGTGAATTAAGTAATCCTGATATTTCTGCCACTACCAATGTGGCAGGTTTTCACGCACGCGGTTTTTTTGATAAGGTGGTAGATATTAC
>SXGR01122387.1_pt1 | contig 28397 bp, 26 predicted proteins | sample 3174711 | NCBI WGS metagenome assembly SXGR01 (sample SAMN11356860, study PRJNA531348) | freshwater metagenome | isolation source: freshwater sample F1-60 | place: China: Fuxian Lake, Yuxi | collected 2017-12-25
ATTACATATATTAGCAAATTATGGTGTGTGCAACTAGTTGTGCAATAGCTACTGTTTTTATTGTAGCCATGATTTTCACGATGTATGGTTCAGATAAAACAGACGCGATTCAAAGTTTCAAGCGCATTTTGACTCCTCAACAAAACGAAATATATGTTAAAATTACAAATGAGCGAAGGCAAATATATTATGTGGGTTTTGGTTTAGGGTTACTTGCGTCCTTTGCGTTTTTAGCATGGAATCATATGTCGCGAACGGGATCGCGTCGTCTTAACCAGTGTTCTACAATATGTATTGTAGGGGCGATAACATTCACTGTGAATTACTTCTACTATATGTTGGCGCCTAAAAGTGACTGGATGATTCTTCATATTGAAGGTGATACACAAAAGAAGGCATGGTTACATATATATAAAAAGATGCAGTATAATTATCACCTTGGTGCTCTGCTTGGGTTAGTTGGTGCTCTTTTTATTGGTAATGTATTTTGTAAATAAACAGTAAACATGTAAACTATTCTACTCCATTTCACCAAACATAGATATCAATGATGTATAAAAAATTCAACTCTCTACCCTCGATTTTGGAAAATGGACATTTTTAAAATGTCCATTTTTGAAAAAAGGCCTCCGACTTTTGAAAAAAACATCGATGTCATCACTCAGATCATTATGCTCTCAATCGCAAAAAAACTTTATAAAAAATGTTACGATAAAATTTTATAACAAAAAATATATTGTACGCATAAAAGGTTTAGAGACTTTTCTTGTTTCATTATATGAAACAAAATGAAACAAGAAGAATACGATAAAAAGGCAGTTTCATTTAATTGTGAATGTTGTGATTATAGTACGTCATATAAAAGTAAATACGACAGACATTTATCAACCGATAAACACATATTTAGGACCAATGAAACAAAAAAAGGCACACAAACAATGAACTCATATGTGTGTGAAAAGTGTAATACAAACTTTAATTCTAGAACAACAATGTGGCGACATAAAAAGACGTGTGACGCGGGGAATAAAGGCGAGGTTATAAAGCTTACAGCTTTAATAACGCAACTGATAAATCAAAATTCCGAGTTAGTTAAGACGATAAAAGAGATGGCTCCATCTGTTGGTTCTCATAATAACAATACCATTAATAGTAATAATAGAACAAATAATAATTTTAATATTCAACTTTTTTTAAATGAGACGTGTAAGGATGCAATAAACTTATCAGAGTTTGTAGAGTCGCTTAAGATAACACTAGAAGATTTAGATTTTTCAAAGAAAAATGGATTAGCACGTGGTATAACGGATGTAATGATAAAGGGTCTTAAGAAGCTAGATGTAACAAAGAGACCAATTCATTGTACAGATACAAAGCGAGATACAATGTATATTAAGGACGATGCAAAGTGGGAGAAGGATGAGACGCATGAGAAAATGAGAAATACAATAATAAAAGTTGCTAATAAAGAACGCGAATCTTTAGCATTATGGGTAGAAAAAACTCCTAACTGGATGGAGACCGAAGCGAAGCAACTTGAGTACCTAACAATGGTTCGAAATGTATGTGAACCTATAGAAAATGAAGACAAAAATGGTAAAAAAATTATTCACAATATTTCTCTAAATGTATTTGTAGATAAAGGGTTATAATTATAATTTTATCTAGGTATTTGTTGTTTATATTTTAAGTCAACAATATATTTTCGCAGAGTACGCTTAAATGTATAGTAATCTGGGTCATCTGTATATGTGACATTTGCTAAGTATACAATATTCTGGTAAAACTGTTCACAGTCTATTAATGATGGTGGCATCGAAGGTTTCAAATATATACTATCATATATGGAATGAAGTGTCGTGTATGAGTCTTGATGATTTTTCGTAAACTGGCCATCGTATAAAGAAACCGACAAGTAGTTAATAAAATTGGCCATAGTTTGAACAATCGGATGTACGACTATTGGTGGCGGAGATGGCGAGATTTGTTCGTCCATTATATGCGATTCTTAATATAATATATCGCGAGCTTTAAGTGAGTTTAATGATATAATATATATCCCATAAAACTACTTAAAGCCATTCAACTATATGTATATGTGAATGAGTAGTTTGCGAAGGAAATACTCATCCACACTAATCCTCCTTCTACCGGCATGGCGCAGAGGAAGCGCGCGGGGCTCATAACTCCGAGGTCACTCGATCGAAACGAGTTGCCGGTATTATCATCAAATCGCACCAGTGTTACAGACACTTAGAGCACCCACCCCACCCCTGTTCCAGAAACATTATACCGGTGTAGCTCAGCGGCAGAGCGTCTAAAAACATCGTTCGCTCCCTCCTTGACTTTTTAGTCTGTTTTGCGGATGGTTATCGCCTTATAAGCGGAAGGTCACAGGATCGAAGCCTGTCGCCGGTATCATTCCTCTTTGGTTGTTTTACAGAAACAGCTCGTCAATGCTAGTGACGAAAAACAAGCGCACCCATAGTACCCAACCCCCTTAGCTCAGTGGAAGAGCGCCAGGCTCATAACTTGGAGGTCGTCGGATCAAAACCCTCAGGGGGTATTATTCATCACTTGCTTCCGGTGTTTCAAGACACTTAGCACAATCATCAAACAATCCTAGAGTCAGGCTCAGCGACTAATAAACAGAGTGGGAATGGACTCGTTGAAAATATGTAAAAAAATCTGTGATAGTAGTTTAAATCGTAACCATGTAGTGTGTATAATTAGTTTTCAAGAGAAGTTATGGTACTGACCTAATGGATGGGGACAATTATTGGGGGTTCACTATTTCAATGCGTCATCTTGGTGGGTAAAAATAAGAAGGACTTTTCAGGCGCATTGGAACAAAATCAAACACTATTGATTTACGATTATAATGAAAACAGATTGGTTCACATATGGATGAGACGGCTATTTGCGAGTGAGGGGCAGTAGCAAAACCTTCCCATAGATATATTTTGACTCAGGCCTTCACTGGTTCTGGTCCGTCATCCGTGGGTTATCTTTAATTAAGACTATTAAACTTTTGAGTGGTGGGGTTTAGATGGGCGACACCACTCGCAACAGCAGACCACTTCCATGGTGGACGTATTCCCCGTTTGATACCTTTTTGACAGCAATGTCCGGATAATCGAATGGTTTTCTTGACTCATTATTAAGACGGTGCCGGATCGATACAGGCAGGTGGTATTACTAACACATGTGTTCTCTTTCTTTTTACAGGTACATTACCAACATACAGCAAACCAATCGAGCATTATTAGTTTGAAAACTGTTGGTAGCAACGCGGCGCACAACATCACAAAGGCTGTGATGTTATTCACTCTCACTCTCACACACACTATCTAATGCACTTTAACCTTAACCCTTTAATTTAATCCTATACAAAAATCAAAACCAAATAAAAAACGACACGTATTATGGTATGGTTCTGAGGCTCTTTTAGCTCAGTTGGTTAGAGCGTGGGTCTTATGAGCCCAAGGTCGCGGGTTCAAGCCCCGCAAGGAGCATATATTTTTTTCATGTTTTGGCGTCAATGGCCGAGTGGTCTAAGGCGGTGGACTTAAGCCCCACTATCTCAGGATGCGCAGGTTCGAACCCTGCTTGGCGCAAATCTTTATATTAATAATAACTTTCGGGTTATTATTAATTTGTTGTATTTTATTATAATATAGTATATCACATGTCCCTACGTTCATTCATACAAAAAGTACCCAAATATGGAGACTTTATTGCCTTTTTCTGTTTCTTAGTTGTTATTTTCGTCTTATCGTTTAGACCGAATAAAACCTTATTTGATTATTTCCTCATCGTATTTAGTATTGGTGGTCTAGCAGTTGACGGATTGTCCATGTTTTTGACATTGACATCATCTTCGTCTTCATCCTTAAGGTAAACAAAAACAAATGGATTACACTATATATTATTTTATACCTTAATATGAAAATATAATAAATTAAACTGTAATAAAGATTTACAGTTAATGCTATTAACCATGAATGCTATTAACCACGAATATCACAATAATAACAGTTATAAATATTTTGATGTCAGTTCTTGATTTTTTTTATATTATCAACGTTCAATAAATTTAAATAATTATAATTGGTTTATAATGATTATATTTATTCCATTCATAGCGTTGCTTTACTTCTCATCATTAACTTTATTTTTTATTTATAAAAAAGAAATAACATCATGCTTATTGATTAGTCAGTTTAAAAATAAGTACATTTATATTAGTTCGTTTATTGAAACTGTCACAGCATTAATGAATTCTGTTATATTTTTTGAATTGTCAATGTTACATATAATATTGATATCTAATATATCTTTAATAATTAGAATAATATTAAACTATTTTATTTTAAAAAAAAAATATGAATACACGCATTATATTGGAGTATTTTTCACAATAACCGGTTCTTTAATTATTTTATTGAAGAATGTTAATAATAATTCAGATAATATAAACACAATAATACTTACATTTTTATTAAATTTTCTTAATATTATTCAATCTATCATTAAAGAGAAAATAATAAAACAACACACACCATATGAAATGTGTGGGTATTGGGTTATTTTTTATTTTTATCAATTTATAAATGGATTAATTGTTTTTCCCATATTTATAAATATTAAATCAATCAATGATGTTAATATTTTTTTATACGAAGCAATAAACTGTCAATTTTTGGGAAATAATAGTGTCATTGATGATAATTGTAATTTCGCATATCTATGGTTTATTTTATATTTTTTTAACGGTGTAATGGTTGGCGTTGTTGTTTTAATTATATATAAAAATAAAAGCAATGTATTTTCTGAATTATTAAAAGGTATAATTAATCCAATCATAATTTTAACAGGATATTTACTTGTAAAATTTGACATATTAAATAATAATAATAATGATTATGATATAAATTTGGAAAAAATCATTGGATTTTTATTATCATGTATTGGTTTACTACTTTATAATTTAAAAAAAGAAATTTATGAAAAAAATGATATTGAAACCCCATTACTATTGCCATCTTAATTTATAATATTAAAAGTTCTCTGTTATATATTATTTACATATATTTGTAATTAAATATTTCACCTAAGCAGGAAATAATACTTTTCTTAGTGCGGGTATACCTTTTTCAACAAGATCTTTCGGCATAGGTCCCACCAATTTAAAATATTTCTTATAGTTTTTAATAACATATTCAACCGATTTATCTTTCGCTTTTGGATATAGATATACCTCATATGCATCTTGAGACAGATTAGATGAAAGAACCGCAGTGATATTCGGGTCATCGTCAAATGTATTGTACATTTTTCGGTTCATCATTTTTCCTGTAGGCATGTTAAATATTTTATGCTTACCGCCTTTCTCAATCAATACAACCTTTTTGCCGGAGGCTAAACTTCTCCAAAATTCTTCTAATGGTTTATTTTTACCCCAAACATTATTTGGATCTGCATCCATTTCTAATATTCGCTTTGACTTTTTATTCGATTTATTTTTCTTTGTAGTTTTAGCAGCAGAAGAAGAAGAAGAAGATTCGGCAACCTTTTTCCATTTTCGAATCCCGTTACTGGTTGTTACAATTACCCACTTGTTACCATCATTTCCTTGCTTAATAGTTCCATTCTTAAATAGTGTTGCGCTTTTAGATGGTGCTTTTCGTGTCGTAGACATTTGTAGCGTATATATTTTACTTATATATAAATAAAAATAATAAAAACAAACTTAAAGACAATTAGATATAATATATCGGGGTGAGAGTCGTGATTCCCGCTATGAAATATTTAGAATAATTGCTTCTATAGTGTAGTGGTTATCACATTGGACTTTGAATCCAATAACACCAGTTCGACTCTGGTTAGAAGCGGTTGTATTGTATATAATGCGTTTAAAATAGAGAAAAATAATACATAGAAATATTAGGTACCACAACTATGCCATGTTTCGCCCTTGTAGCGCAGTTGGATAGCGCACAGGACTTCTAATCCTGGGGTCGAGGGTTCAAGTCCCTCCAGGGGTGTTGGTTGGTGTGTATTTTTGTTATGTCCTTGTAGTATAGTGGTTAGTACTGACGGCTGTTAACCATTCAACGGAGGTTCGAATCCTTCCAGGGACGATAATTTCATATTTTATTACAATTTAGTTTAGCACTGATTGTAATAAAATCATAAAAAAAGTGTTAGAACATATACACATATATAGCGTAGCTTAGCTTACCTTATCAGATCATGACGGACCAGACAGAATCGTAGCCATTTAGGCGGGAACCATTGCCGAGTTTTGCTTCCTTTTCTTGGAGCTTTCGGAAGCGATACTGGCGGCAGCTCCGCGATGGTTTGATGATGCACGCTTGCTTTGTTCGATATTGTCGCATAGAGCATGAAGCTGGAAGCGAGTGTCAGTGAGAGGTGTAGGAGCGGAAGACGAACACGACGAAACAGGCTTTTTAGCGGCGACAGCAGCAGCACGTTGAGCCCAAGTGAGCGCTTTGGGTGGCTCGACGGCGGGAGGAGGACCGGTCACAATTTCGGCTTCTTTGCGAACAGGTTTGGGAACACCGGTAGGGAGTTTAGCGATTTCGTGTTCTTCTTCAGAGTCGGACGAATCATCAACCGCGAGTACCCCAAAACCGCCATACTTGGTTGATGATTTAGGGACGGCGATGGCGGCAGCGACAGCGACGGGTTTCTTTGGCTCCATGTCTTCGATGCGAGGCTTTGACTTGACAACGGTTCCATTTTGGCCGACAGTTTCCCATCCACCGCTTGCTTTCTTGGTTTGGTCGTATTCATTGCGCTTGGATGTATTGCGCTCTTGGTCGCGACGAATCGTGCCTGGGCAGTAGCTTGACGTATGTCCGGCAACACCACACGTCAAACATTTCTGGGCAAGAAGAGTGGGACACACAACTTTTCCGTCAGGACCGGGTTGGTCCTTCACGAAATGGTCGGTATAGTCGGCGACAGGCAGACCGGCATCATAGCAGACCTTGCAGAACGGCATATCGGCAGGACCAACCCATCCATCGGGAAATTTGCGAGTGCCAACAGGAACGCTGGAAGAAGTCTTGGAATTGCCGCGCGATAGAGTCGCGGAATGATTTCCGCTCTTGTTGAGATTGAGCGTGACTTGAGAGCCTGGGATTCCGTAGGAGTAGGAAGTGGAACGAGCAGAGGAAGCGGAAGCGGAAGCAGACGAGGACGACATTTCGAATTGATGAGTTGTTTGTTGTGGTATTGAATTCACTACATTCTATTTTATGGGTTTTATTCACTTCAATTTTCTGTTTTAGTAAAATAGAAATGTAAGTATATCGAAAATATAAAATCAATACTAAAAAATAAAAATATAAATAAAATTTATCTCAATAACAATTAATCTAGTATTAAGTATGAAATTATACCAATTAAAAAATTATATTATAAAAATTATTATATAATATATAATATATAATGCCTTATAGAATTGGTGATTCCGGATATGACCATAATATACCAAATTTAGATAAACAAATGAGCAAAATGTCATTAAATGACCGCCCCCCCGAAAGTTATCAGAAACCATCGTTAGGTTACGGAACGCAAGCACGCCGTTCGGCGAATGGTCAAAACTGGTGGGGTGGAAGCAGAAAAAATAAGAAAAGTTATGTTAAAAAAAAACATATTAAATCAAAACTATCTTATAAAAGAAAACGTAAAAACAATAAAAAATCAAAAACTAAAAAATACTAGTATTTTATATAAATTTAAATAAAAATATAATGTATTTATATTTATATAAAATGGCAAACAAAACCCAAAAAAGAGGAAGAATCATGTATCGTGGAGCATCCAAATATAGTGAAAATGAAATCGTATTAAAATTTATTCAAATGTTGAATATTATAAAAATATATCACTGGAAAACCCTTAGTTATCCTGAACATAAAGCAACCGACGAATTATATGAGAGTTTTAATGGCCGAATGGATGAATTTGTAGAAACAATGTTGGGCAAAACGGGAAAAAGATTTAATCTTTCGTCAGTAAAACACATCCCTTTTTATGATTATACAAATGTAACAAAATTTAAACAATGTATAGAAATATTTAAAGCGTACTTAGTAAACATGTCAAATGCTCCATATTTTAAAAATCCGGAAAATAGCGATTTGCTCAATATCCGCGATGAAATATTAGGCGACCTTAATAAATTCACATATTTGCTTACTTTTCATTAGTTTATGTATTTAGTATAGTTTTGAGTATTCGTAGATATGTTATATGTTATATGTTATATCTTATACACATAAAGATAAATCTTTTACTATATATACTTCAATGAAAATCGTAAAATGTATTACCGAAAAACTTATAAATATTATTAAAACATATTCAAAAGAAGATAAAAAAATATTAGGTAGGTGGAATATCGAAAGCTGTAGTAAAAAGTTAGATACTAAAATAGACTTAGCAAATGAAGACCACTGTGGACCATGCGGGCTTTATATAAAAAATAAACTTAAAAATAAGTAAAGTATTGGTGATTATATATAATATTATAACGATATTATATATACTATTTAGTTACCTGATATACATATGCTAACGAAAAAGAATACCAGAAAAAAAAATATTACAAGAAAACAATTCTTCTATAATCCAAATAATCCTAAAAAATCATTTGATGTATATATAGATAAAAATCCAAAAGATACGATTCACATTAAGTATAGAACTCTAGATGATGTAAAAAATACAATACATAAACTAGAAAGTCTATATAAAAATAAAAAATATTCGCATAAACGTATATGGCAAGTAGGCATGATAATGAAGGTGCGATTGGAAATACTGAAAAATAAAAAATCTCAACAATATAAATTATCCAAAAAGTATTTTGAATTTCTTGGAAAAAGGACACACGTGAATGATGACAAACGATATAAAATGGTATTCGTTTTTTGATTATTCTGTATTTATTACGTTTAGAAAATTGAAATGGAAAAAATCGTATATATCGGATATAGAGAACCGTTATTAGATTACGACCAATTCAAAACAGCATGACTGAGACAGAGATCGAAACAGTGAACGCATCCGCGCCCATCGAAGACGGCGTCGACATAATCCAAAAGGAAATAGGTAAGGCAATAGAACGTTTTGATAATTTTCTAACATTTGCTGGACTCCAAAAAAAAGAATACCAAACTGAAGGTATCCAATTTTGTCTCAGGAATGAGCTCGCATCAGAATCCCTTCTACACCAAGTACGCGGCGGAATTGTAGCCGATGAAATGGGGCTCGGAAAAACAATTATGATGATCGGCCTCATCTTGGCAAACTTCCAGAAGCGAACACTCATCGTTTTACCCGTCGCGCTCCTCAAACAATGGGAGCAACAAATCCTCAAAAATACAGGCCACAAAGCTCTCATTTTCTACGGCGCAGAGAAGAAAACAATCACGCAACAAATGCTCGAAAGCGCCCCCGTAGTTATTACCACATATGGTCACATGGTTCGCCGCTCATTCGCCGCCATCACACACAAGGATGTATCGAAATCGACACACGCACTCTCCGGCACCCATGCTCGCGAGAATCGGCTTTATGGCGTGAAATGGTCGCGTGTTATTTTCGATGAAGCGCACCATCTTAAAGGGCGAAATACGCAGATATTCAAGAGTGTTTCGTCGCTCAATGCTGAGATTCGCTGGTTTGTTACAGGAACGCCAATTCAAAACTCGATACATGACCTTTATTCCTTATGTGCGCTTCTCGGGATTCCAGCGGCATACTATGCTAACAAGGACAATATTCGCGCAATTGTTAAAACATTCGTGCTCAAACGCACAAAACAAAGCGTCGGTCTTTCATTGCCGCCTCTCACTACTAAAAATATTGTAGTACAATGGTCTAATCCAGCAGAAATGATTTTGGCGCGTAATTTACATAGCGGTATTGGGTGCCTAAATATTCCTGGTGGACCTATTGCCGACTCAAACCCAGCCCTCCCAGACACCGAAGCTCAAGACATGTCATGGTTTCCCGAACCATCACCTGTAAAAATCGGGCGCATGATTCAGGCAAAACAGTCGTGTATTTATCCTCGCCTAGCATGCCGCAAATCTGTACCTCAAATGCCGCCATGCGAGGATGAAAACTATAGCAGCAAGATTTCCAAAGTAGTTAGAACCGTCCTGTCGCGCAAAGATAACGGCAAACGTAAAATCGTATTTTGCCATTTCCGTGGCGAAATCGACTATATTCAATCACGGCTCACAACGGCATTCCCGAGCCTGGTTGTACGATATTTGGATGGACGCACAAAAGAAAGCGAACGCCGCCAAATATTAGCCCCTGATGCTGCTATCGATGTGCTTATTCTTCAAATCCAAACATGCTGTGAAGGACTCAATCTTCAACAATTCTCGGAAGTCTATTTTGTAAGCCCGGATTGGAATCCGTCAGTCGAAGACCAGGCAATTGCGCGGTGTCACCGTTTCGGACAAACAGAACCCGTTGTTGTACTTCGGTTCATTATGGCACCGTTTAAAATCCCCGCAACACCGGAAACACAGCATCTGCTTGATGCGCAAAGAGAACGCGCCGACCAACAAGCAGACCTTCATGCACAACAAGACGCATATAGTGGAGCATATGCGGATATAGCATCACAAAATTCGCAGGCATCAACTGCTGACCCATATAGCAGCGAAGATGAAGATGGTGGCGATGGTGGCTACGACGGCAACCATGGTGGAAACGATAATGGGTGTATCGATTTCGACACAATCGAGACATATACAGCAAATGTTCAAAACAAGAAGAGAATATTTGCTGATGAGATTTTGAGGACGTAGTCTCTATAAAAAACTTTTTTATTTTTATTTTTATCTACTAGCTAGATGAATACTAATTAATTATTAGTACACGTTTTATTCGCCCCGATATTCGCGTATTCGTCAGCAAGTCGGTTACCATTCGCTTCAAAAGTATCTAGATTTGTATGCGCATATACATGTTTTACAATAAGCTCCATACCGTATGTGGCGATCTTGTCACGAATCTCCATTATCTCCTCGACCATATCGGCATTCTTTACTTTCTCATCACTCTTTTTCGATACAAGATAACCCGCCTTCCTATATTTCACACCAGTATCGCCCAAGATTAGCTTCGAATATGATGAATCCGTATAAAGCATAATTTGCGTATTCTTTAATTTCTCGTTTTCTTCGGACCCACCGAACTGTGTCGCTATCGATACACTCGCACCCACGCCCACAACCAATGTCTCTTCGACAAAATCCAATATATAATTGAGACCATCTATGATGGCTTTTAATTCGCCACGATTGTTCGTTTTGTTGTCATGGATTGTACCGGCATATCGCAGCTCTTCCATTAAACCGTATGAGGGAATATATATTCCATAGCCGCAAAGTAATTTTGTTTCTCCATTTTTGCGTTTTTTTCTTATAAGAGAACCATCGGTAAATACATTTATAATATGTTTTGGTGGTTGTGTTGATATATTTTCAACATTTTTATCTGAATTCGTGTGTTCTGATTTATCATTTTCGTTTACATCGATTTTCGCATTATCTCTCGCATCTGTAACATCTCTCGGTTTAATGTTCTCCCTATTCACGCCGCCAATACCAAGAGTATCCATCATCGATTGGTTCGTTTTTGTCCCGAATCCATGAATAAGAAAATGCTCTGCTTCTTCTTTTGTATTGAATTTCTTAAATACGGGATGTCTTACACCAAATATATTCTGCTTACATTCAAGCCAATCTGTATATATACCGCGGCGTTTTCCTTTATGAACAGCGTAAAAAGGCATATGTTGTTGTATGTTTCTTTGTGTATAATATATAATTGTTTTTTTAAACAGTTATATGTTATTATTTAAATCAATTTTACCATTCACTACCACAAAACGTGTCTACTTAAATTATTCGCCGAATATTTATTATTTTTCCAGTCACCGAGCATACCCTTAGTACGTGTCAAGTAATTTTTGCGACGAGTTTTATCGCGATGTTTGGTATAATCTTCGTAGCCAAGCTGTCCAAAATTTATCCACTTGTTATTTTTCGGGTCATAAATCATATACTTTTTTGCCGGATTGCTTGCGGGGTATAGTTTCGCGGTTTTACCTAAATACTTATACGCCATACGTTGGGCCTTACGTGGCGAAGAATATAAATAAATACGTTTGGGGAATTTCCGGCTCTTTATTTTTCGCATTTTTTGTGTTTGTAATATCGATTCACTTTTCATGACGGTTCGGTTCGGTTCGGGTTGTATAGTACACAATATAATATGTTTAGATAAAATTTGATTGAAAAATATCCATTTTTATTTATTACATGAATTTCTCATTTTCTCACGCATGTGTATCGTCTTATAGTTTTATTGTTCTTATGTTTGTTGCCTCTAAGCCTACGACCATTCGCTCTGCGCTTATATGTCTTGTACTTTGTAGTGTGTTTTTTAATCATCCTCTTAAATTTAAGATTTTTCCTTGTTGTTTTTCTGTTTTTACTATTAGTTCTATTTTTATTTTGTGATTTATGGTTATTCTTTTTCGTATATTTTTTATTGGTTCCTCCACCTTCTTTAGACCAAATCGGACTCATGCTACCCTGACTCAGACTACCCTCACTAGGTACATAAGAACGACCCGACGAACCCAACGAATCTGAAGAAGATGACGAACCTGACGAAGATGACGAACCTGACGAAGATGATGAAACTGTATGTTCACTCGGGATATCATCCGTAAATTCCCTAACATATTGTGCGTCCAATCTTCTCATAATAGGGTAGAATAACGCATTAACTACCACCTGCATATCCCGTCTACCGCTTGTAATCGCGGCTTCTATAATTCCCTCAGTAATACTCCCACCGGGTCCACAAACATCACTTTCAACGCGGCGTAAGTGATCCCACCACCCCCATATTCTTCGTATGGCGGTCGAAATAAGATTATCACCGAAATTTTCAAAAACTCCACCAAGGTGCTTCATTACTAAATCTTCGTCGCAGTTAAATGGTGAAATATATGTAGACACATAATCTTTACATTCGGTCATAACAATTCTAAAATAATTATCAAAATAGTCAAAAAATTGTTGATGCCCTACAGTTAGAGAATAGTCTCCTTTTTTAGAAGCACCCATGCATCCAAGTGACAAATAGTCGCACATAGTTGCCAATATAGTTGCGTCGGTAGACATACTACCGCTGTCATTGACTTTAAGCGGACCGATAGATATAACATTCAATTGTACGTCTACTCCAAAAGAAATATACGGGTCTCCGGGAGGTGGGAGCCTTGCAACGCATATTGTCGAAGAAACACATACAACAATTTGAATGGCACCTAACCCATTGGAAAATACTAACCGGACTAGAAACATTTTATTGTGAACATTTACTGGAATAGTTGCGTCAGTAGAAGCTATCTCTGGAGTTACAGATTGAGGACTTTGTATATATCTTTCAAGAGTTTCACGACTAAACATTTTATTTTTACGAGTTGCAGAAAATACATAAGGGTTAAATAAAGGGTCTTGAAAAATACCAGAAAAGTCGCAGTTACCACGTTGACCATCTCCAGACCCTCCTAGAATTTCAACATATTGTCCATTACTATTTAAAAAAGAACACCTAACACGGGGACCCATGCCAAAAACCAGAGGTAGATTCAATGGATAACTATTCATTTTGGTATACTTATCAAACATACTAGACATAATAAGATTCCTATAAATTCCTGATTCTAAGGTTCTTATTAACCTATATAGTGGGCTAGCACGCGATTGGTTATCTTTAAGTAGTACTATTGAAGTATTATCACGATTGTGTGAAATTTGAACACTTGCCGTAATAATAAGTCGTTTTAATTCTTGTGCATCACGAATAGGGAAAGGGATATCATGTCGTATTCCAAGAAAACATTTAAAACTTATTTGAACTTCTGTAGATGCTGGAGGAACAGCAACCGAACCTAGAAGTTGCGGTTCTGGAAAAAATACAGATATTATTTTTTGAATAGTTGTTTGCAATGCTTCGGGTAAATTTTTAAATATAATTTCAACTATATCATCTATATTACCTGGTTGTAGGTTGGGGAATTCTGTTCGTTTAATATAAATTTCTCTAGCAGCATCATTTAGTTTTGAATCAACTTCCATAAGACATGTTTCGGGAACATCTTCTACATGACGACCATTAAAACCTAGTTTCCTTACTAAAATTCTTTTCCTTCCCATCCTACCGAACATAGTAAACGGAACATCAGTTTGAAATGTGCTTACAGGGGGAACAAGACGAAGAGATTTAATTTTTTTTACAAATATAGATGGTGCAAGATACTTAATAAATTCATTCTGACTAAATAAATCAATATCAGTCGGAGTACCTGTTATAACACATCCTACAGGCGACACTCCGGGAACTACTTCTGAACCTTGCACGAATAATGTGTCGGGCCATCTTTTAAATAAGTCAAAAAAATTATCAACATTTGTTTTACGTACATCTCTATATTTATGAAAAACAGTAGTTAAACAACAAGAAAGAGGAAAACTAGAAGTTGAATCTTTTCTTCCCGTGTTTTCTTTATTTTCTCTACAAAACTGAATTGCTAACAATTTTGCGGGCTCTGAATATGTGAATGACCCTACTACATTTGGAATACCACTACTGAGCCAATCATTAATATTTCTATGTCGTGAAGTATCAAATCTGTAACAATGGCGATTAAAACCAGCAGGTACAGGTCGTAAAGGACTTGGTCCTAGATTGACACCCCTTCCTGCTATTAAATCATGAACCCATATGGACTGAAGATGTATCATTCCACCAAAAAAACATATTATCTCTTGTTGAGTACGTAAAATAGTTGGCATAAAAAATAAACCAAAACCTTGCATATCTACAAAATATATTGTATAATATTTATTTATAGGAACTTGTAAAAGGTCAAGAATAAATGAAGTTAATATGTAATCAGGACCTTTCATATATTGTCCACCATCTATCATAAGAAAAACGCGATTTGCTCCTCCTTCACTAAATGATGGGTATGTCCAAAAATATATACCATCTGGATAGTCTTCGGTTTTATAATTGTGTATTCTCACCATAATCAATGGGCGCCCAAGTATTGGCTCGGCATCAATAATTGGTCCAATAGAGTATACTACTTTTTCATCTCCAATTATAACACTTGGAAAAGGGTCATTAAATCCTGCTGCTGCTGCTGCTGCTGCCGATGCTACCCCTACTGGCAGAACCCACTGATCAGTCTCATTGTGACATATTTTTATCATAGTCTGTATATCTGGATTTGCGGAAACAAATGGACGACCTTGATTTTTTATTAATTCAGCTATATCACGAAATTCATTATCCCTACTTACACAGCAACACCATTGAGAATCTTTAGGACATATTGATGGATCTACCTCACATACAAGCAATGCCCTATCTTCAGATACCATAGCAGCAGGAGAAATACCAGTAGCAGTAGCTGCCGCAGCAGCAGAAGCAACACCTAAATATAAAGAGTTTATTCCAAGTCTATTATATTTATTTTCCTCTGCGTTGGGTAGATCCTTAACAGCATTTAATGTAACCGCTTTATATTTTAAAATAATAAAATCTAATATTTCCTTTTCTAATATTTCCTTTTCTTCCTCATCTGAAAGTGTTTCAAAATCATCTAATACTGACATAGCATCACGTGGAAATTGTCTTAAAATAAAGTCTTTTATTTGGTCTCTATTATAATCCTGAAATAAGGGAATATTATCCGCGTGATGTTCTTTTTCAGCTTCCAAACGTTTTGCTAACCTCATAGCAACATCATCTTTTATTATTTTACTTGGCATTTCTAGTCCAATATGGTTTTCTCCTGGTTGTGGTTCAAGTGAAAGATCGCTTGTATTTAGTATCCTTTTTAAATTTGTAGTAGGAGCGACGCCTTCATCAATAGTATGATGAGTGGGCACAACAGGAGCAGAACTTAAACCTTCCATTACTGCTTCGCTACCATGATGAGGATCAGCCGGTTTAACAGGCATTATTTTTCTTAATTTTTTAGGTATTTCAACAGCAGTAGGAGTAGGAGCAGGAGCAGGAGCAGAGAGAGGAGGAGGTACAACTGTAGTTTCTTTTATTTCATTTATTTTAATATCAGCAGCTGGTAAAGGTGTACGTACAAAACCAAATGCTTGTGCTGCGGTTTGTACATATTTTCTTGGTGTGTTTAAAAACCAACTCATATTTATATAATCTAATTTATTAAGTATATTATATATAAATATTATTAAACATCTAGTATAACTTCATTCTTAGCTAAAATATTTTATAAAAAAATAAAATATAAAATATATATATATATAGAAAATGGTAACAAGAAAGCAACTTCTTAGAACATATAAAAGTTGGCGTAATAATAAACCTACTACACATCAACGAACCCTACAATTAAAACGTTGCGGTAAAAAATGTTTTCTCGGTTCTAAAAAATCTTTTCCTATTTGTAATGCCGGATCATGTAAGCCCAGTAAAGGTGGTATCGTTTCGGCATATGTTCGTGCTCGTGAGATGACTCGTAGAGCAAGAGATAGAACCATTGAGAAACATCGCGCGCCATACTATTACAGTGTAGCAAAAAAAGCTAAAAACTTATTACGTAAGTTATTCATATCCTCTAGAAAAACAAGAAAGTAAAGAACCAAACAAAACAAAAAAGAAGTATAAATTTAGTAACTAAAATATATTATGTATATAATATATCTTAAGCATGGATTTCGATTCCAAAAGTAAAACCACATCCGATGATAAACCAAAAAAAAATATTATATGGGGTTATTGTTCTGAGTTTTTTAAAGAAAACATACTATGGTTAATCATTACTATAGTTGTATTATTTGTAACAAATCCTCTAGAGATGATAGTTTTGTCAAATTTATTTACTGATTTCACAAACTCTATTAATAAACTAGACTATAGTGGTTCTATGTCTATATTATGGAAGATTGCTGGTTTATATACGCTAATAGACGCAATGTACATATTAAGTAGTTATTACGATAAAATATACTACCCCAAAATGGAAAAATTTATTAGATTCAAATTAGTCGATCTCATATTTAAAAACATAGAAGTCAACTATGATGATGATAACATATCAAGTAGTATATTAAAGTTATTAGTGATTCCCAACACAACTACAATTTGTACACAAAGTTTTGTATACTGGATAATTAGCTTTATTATAACAATTTTTTCAATTTTAGCTTATATAACATATACAAATTTAGAAATAGGATTAATAATTATACTAATTTTTGGCTTATTTTGCGTTGTATACTATTATATCCTGATGAAAATAAAAGATAAATCTAGCGAACGAGAAAAGGAAGAGCAGATATTAATGACACATGTAGACGATGTATTAAGTAATTCACTTAGTATATTATCGTGTAAAAAGGTAAAAGAAGAAAAAGAATACCTAGAAAATATACACTCTATATATGATGAAGTACATGAACAAACGTTATGGTATTCATCGAAAGGGACATATTTATTTTCTTTTATAGACACGATTATACTAATAGTATCTGTATTTACTATATTTAAATTTTATAAATCTAAAAAAATAACAAGCGAGGTTACAATAAAGATGGTTATTGTCATGTTATTTTTTACTCGTTACTTGAAATTATCAGTAAATAGAACAGTTCAGGTTATATCTTTATATGGTAAATTAGAAAGAAATGAAAAACGTACTGAAACTATAGTGAATGATATTATTGAAGATGGAATCAAAAAAGGTATACCTATAACCGGTAATATAGAATTTAAAAATGTATCATTTGAATATAGTAAAAAAGATGAAAACACTATAAAAATAGAAGAATCTTCTAATAGTAAAGAAAAAATAAAGGCACTCCATGATGTTTCATTTAAAATAAAACCGTTAGATCGTGTTGCAATTATAGGAACCAATGGAAGCGGTAAGTCGACAATTATCAAGCTTATAATGGGATACTATAATGTTTCAAGCGGGCAAGTATTACATGATGGTGTAAATGTTTTAGATATTAATCGTGAATACTTAAGAAGTAAGATAGCAATCATAAATCAAAAAGTAGTCCTTTTTAATCGTTCCATCATCGATAATATATGTTACGGAAATAATATACCGAAGGAAAAAGTAAAGCAAATTCTCAAAAAGTTACATGTGATGAATGTATTCAAAAATCAACCACAAGGATTAGAAACACTTGCTGGATTACACGGTTCAACATTAAGCGGTGGACAAAAACAAATTATATATTTGCTGCGATGTTATTTAAGTAATAAACCTATTATTATTATGGATGAACCCACAGCAGCAGTCGACAATATACATAAAAAGTACATAATGAGAATGATTGATGAAATGGCTAAAAAATCTACACTTATTGTTGTAACACATGATAACGAATACGTGGCATCATTTTCTACTAAAATTTATATTGAAGACGGTAAAATAGTCAAAGTTAAAGGCGCAAATGATAGCTCGATGCCTTATGATGACTATAATAATTTTTTACTGTAGGTCGCGCGTCACATGTCATCGCGGGTCACATGTCACATGCGGGGTGGTCACATGTCACAAACCAGTAGAACCAAACCCGCCACTTCCGCGCTCAGTAAGCCCAAGTTTCTCTTCGCTGTCTACAATCTTTACCATAAATGGCTCCAATGTTGGGGAACATATTTGAAACATCCGTGACATGGGTGGCATATATTGAGTAATAGACATTTTCATATCATTATTTGCGGCATTGATATTATCAACGACTGCCATAATTTCGCCCCTATATCCTGAGTCAATAATGCCTACCGAATTTGATAAGCGAAATGGAGTTTTTACAATACTTGAGCGAGGATATAAATAGTATCCCGATGCCGATGCCGCCGCCGACGCCCCCCATGACTTTTTATATGATGGGTTAAAATATGACATACTACATTTGACACCAAGAGGTGCGCGAAATGTAACGGGTGATAAACGATTATCTGTATACCCATTGTCATGTTCTGAATAGTCAAAGGGAATAAATAAATCAAAGCCAGAATCGGGGTACATCGAATCATATACTTGTTTGTTATGTGCTTCTACTTTGTCTTCATACATTTTTACCAATTCTTCATATTTAAGCGTCGCACTTGTTGCGCATGTCGATTGTTTCATAATAAACATTTTTAGAATATATGCTGGCGGGTTTAAAGAGGGAAAAGAATTCATTGTGTATATAGTATGTAGCGTTGATATTATTACTACAGCTATAACTTTATATTATTGTAACAGTTTAAAATATTATACTGTTGCGTGAATATTTATAATATTTATAATATTTATAATACAAATGAAATACGTAGTTCGTGGTGCCTTATTCAACTTTTTGTGTATTTTTGTATATGCTATAATTTATTATGTTATAAGGAATGATATGAATGTTAATAAAGAAATATCTGGATATACAGCACCTAGATTCCCAGATACATTATTTTTGGCTACAACTATCCAAGCAGGTGTAGGTTATACAATAGTTACACCAAAAAGCGACTTTGCAAAATATATTTTAATGTCTCAACAATTCTTTATGATTTTTACCAACTTAATGTTGTTCTATTTTATCACGCTTTAAGTATTGTAATTGTTCATAACATATAACGTAACATCAACGTTATATATTATAATAGTAAGGAACCGAACCGAACCGAACCGAATGGAACCGAACCGAATGGAACTAAATACAAGTAACGCATGGGGGATTTGTTACAACACATGGTGGACAATCCATATAGTCAGGAGGAACAATACCAACAGCTTTAGCTTGCTGCCATGTTACAACATTCGTATCACAACCTGTATGCGACAACATTGGTGGATAATGTTGCATACATGGCGGCGTGGGAAGATTATTCTTCTTGGAAACACCACCAGCAGTAATATACATACCTTGTGACATCATTTCACCGTAAGAACTAAAGTTATCAACATTTTTAGTAGTTGGGCGATAAAACAGTTTCTTTTTGGTACCGATATATATATATTTCCCTTGAACACAATTACATTTATTGTCGATTTCGCAACAAACGGGATTTTCAAAGTTACAAGAACCGACTTTTCGTGTTAAATTCTCGACATACTGACCTTGTGTTTTCGTGATTCGGTAACTATTGTCGTCATCTTTGACCCATGTGTTGGGATAAGTCCCGAATAAGATACCCTTATAACGCTCATCTAACATACCCTGTGTATTTTTGGTAGATTTTTTAATAATATTTGCGTCATTCGTGCTGCAGTCGCCAGAATTAAATACATAGACAGGATATGCCCCTCCACTTCCTCCATATCCCATAGGTGTATTGCCGCGGTATCTGGTTCTTGTAACATTGGACACCATTCTAAACTGACCTACACCACCGACATTGCGAAGAGTTCCGTTTAGAGAGAAACCTTTATTGCCGATACCGGAAATAGGGTCAGCTCGAGGATTTCCGCCTAAATTCGTTTTTCTTTTTAAAGTGGCAATTGACATTCTTATAAATTACACATACAAAAGAATTCTTTTACTTTCATCTTTATCTAAACATCGTTTAAGACACCAATATAGAGAAGTATAAATAAATGGTCCTGATATTTTATCGTAATCTTCTTCGTCTTTGATTTGTTTTCTTAGAAAAATATATACACATAGCTGTGCTAGACTATAATATATAGATGAAAAATATATGTCCGTTGGTATTTTGTCTGGTTGGTCGTCAAGACCTAGTTCGACGTGTGGTGGGATGAAAGAATTATTTTTATTATATTGAATCGGGTAATCTAGTGTAATATTTTTGGTTGCGTCGTCTATTTTAAAAATCTTGTCATCATTCATGAAAGAAAAAATGGTATTATCGATGACAATAAAATCTTCTAAACTAAAAAAAGGGATAGAATATCCTTGATTTCGTAAAAATGTTAATTGGTTTCCTATATTACCTATAAAATGTAGTATTACATTATAGTCTGTCCCCTTCTTATTGCTCTGTTTATTTATAAAGGTTGTTAAAGGCATTACCGATTCGGCATTAAATTTCATTTTTATTTTATCGTATAGGGATTTTTTTGTTTTTTTGTTTGGTGCAATAGAGGTAAATGTCGTCTTAATTTGTTTGTCATGTTTTTGTCCTTTGCTATATTCATGGCTATGTGTTATATTTTCATTTATAGAATCTAATAGCAAACCGGTTGATTCAATCATATAAGAGTTTTCTTTCAAAATAGAAATTTTTGTACTTCCTATTTTAAGTGTTGATTCAGATGAAAACTTATCAGATTTAATATCAGATTTAATATTTATTTTTTGTTCTAATTCCATGATAATATAAAATTACAGTATAAAAATAAAAAAGTGTTAGAACATAAAACATAATTTACGTTTACTTACCTATTACTTACCTCATGTCATTGCTGTCACGAGTTTTGATCTACTCTTCACCTTCGTCTCCAGAACCCATGTTACAGAGCTGTTCCTGATTGTGTTGTTCCTGTTCGCCGTGCTGCCTCTCACTGCCCTCCTTCTTATCCTGTGTGTAGCGTGAAACTGCGCTGGTTCCCTCACCCAAGTCGATGCGAGGCCTCGATGTGTTGCGCTGCGGTGCTTCAGAGTAGCGATTCTCTGGTTTATCGATGGTGCTTGCGGTGCACTTCCAGAACCACGGCTCATCATAGACCACCTTGACATCCTGTCCGTCTAGTAGCTTTTGGCGAGTGTCGCGCGCGAGCTGATTGTCCACATTCCACTTCAGATGGACATAGACCGTGCAGAATCGCTCACCATTTTTGTCGGTCTTGTGAACTGTGTCGATGCGGTCAATATGTCCGATACGCAAATCCTTGAATGTATTGAAAACGGCGCGCTTCGTTTGTTCTCCGCGGATGGTAGGAAAGGTGCGAGGGATACAGATGCTGGGTTGTGTAATAGGAGCTTTGGATTCGCTATACATAGTGCTAGCAACATCACCACCATATACACCCTCATAGGCTTCATAGTAGGCATCACGGGGTCTGCGGTCATCGCGGGTATCGCGACGGTCATCAACGCGTTCGCGGGGAATATAACGCTCGCCGCGTTCACCCTGAGATGAAGAAGAAGAGCCGCTGCGACTGTAGTTGGAACGGTTGTTGGAAGAGGACATTGTATTGATTGTAACGAGTTTGAATTGTTTTGCTTTATCGCTGCCTACTAATTAAAGGATTACTTTGACTTCAATTTTCTGTTTGAGGAAATTCAACGAAAAGAATATAAAAATATTATATTAAGATAGGATAGGAAAGTGATAGGAAAGTGATAGAATACGATGGAGAACACTAACAATATGTTCTTGTTAGCTGAATTGGTAGAAGAAGAAGACGGTAATAAAGGTGTAGAAAATCATGGGAATGAAAGCGGCTTCTATTATAGTTACGATACTCAAGACAACTGCCCAAATTCACCCAAATTAATAAATATAAATAAATCAATACTAAATGAAATGACTTCCTTTTTTAAACTAGATAACTTATTTAGTTGTATACGAAGTGACGAAAAAAAAGATCCAAGGCAAAATATTTCTATTTCAAAAATAATTATGGATAATATTATTGATAAAAAATTAGGCTCTACAACTTATCATTATGCAAACGGAAAATCAGCCAAAGCTTATTATACATATGAATACCCAGAAATATACTATAATAAAAAATTATATAATAATATTTCACATTGGCTTAAAGAAGAATTTTCTAAAAAAATATAATACCATATCGTATAACATAGAAAGTTGTCTCTATGTTATATGCACCTATGCCATCATTCACCTACACTCCACCACACTCATTCACGCCACAATCACACTCATTCATGATGTTGCTGTCTCCTACAAAATATATAGAATCCTTGTTATTTTTTATGCAGCTAAAAAAAATTGCTGTTAGGAGACAAATAATATAATTAAAATATCTTTATATTTGTTTTTTTATATATTATATAAACTACTATTTAAAAATAAATATGATAATAATTATAAAGCATCCATATATAGTTAATATACATCACTATAAGCTATTTTAAAATGAGTAAAAGAAAAACCCATGATTTGGATGATATAATTGAAACCGCATATGTTGTGGCAGACTATAGTCACGGTAATGGGTATTATGATAAGGCGATAGATAATGATATTATTAAAAGAAACAGAAGTTTTGGACAGACTCGTGGACCATTACACGAGCCTTCTAGGTTCGGTTCTACTGGCAATGATACATTTAGGAATGATGGTGGTAATAGTGGTAGTAATATTTTTTTAAAAAAATCGCAAAGTAATTCTAATACTGCTAGTAATATAAACACCGACAAAAATGAATCTTGTAAAATAGATTTAAACGATGATAACTTTCCATCACTTGGAAGTAAATCTATACAATCGGTAAAAAATAGTAAGTCTAATATTGTAGAACATAAACTAGATTTTAAAAAGATTGTTGATAAGAAGCCCGATGTTATTAATAACCCCGATCATAAAGTAAGTAATACACAATATAAAAAATTCAGCTATAATCAATATTCATTATATCAAAAAGTAAAAGAAAAAAGTGAAATGATTGCGCATTTAAAAATGGGTGATGATATTTCATCCGATGATAATGTTGATGATAATGTTGACGATAACTATTATTGAATAGTTTATCAATACAATTCGTAAAATCTAAACTAACTATTTAACTAATTAGTTTAGGTTGTTATATAGATTATCTATATTAGTATAATTACAAATAATAATGGATGTCGAACGTACGGACGAAGAATATGACTCTCATAATAATTACGAAGAAGAGGATGAACATGATGAACAGGATTATGATGAACAGAATTATGATGAACAGGATTATGATGAACAGAATTATGATGAACAGGATTATGATGAACAGAATTATGATGAACAGGATTATGACGAACCTCATGATGATGAAGACGAGTCGACGGGACATGAAAATGAAAAGAAACCGATTAAACTACCAGAAATTGACTATTCAAAAATGTTTAAAGAAGTTAAGGTATTAAATAATATAAAAACATTTATAACATATATAAATTCTGATAATGAAATTGAGATAATTAATCAGAAAAAAATATATCTTAACAACGAAGACAATATAGTAACACGGAATCAGTTAATTGAGGTAATAAAAAATAGCCAAAAAAAACATAATGTAAAATATAAATTGATATCTATTATGGTTTACAATATTCATGTAACTCCGGAATCTTTACCAAATTATATTGAAAATCCTAATGACTTTATATCTCTTTATACTCTTAATCGCATAGAATCATTTGAATTACAGCCAACCCTGCGACTATTAAAAAAATATAACGGCATTTATTTTTTCTTTTTCGAGTGCCCTGATCAAGTATCATCCATAGATAGTAATCATTTTATTAAAAATAAAAATAACAATACAAAACGAATACATATAAATTCTCTACAAAAACAAAAACACAACAAACAAAATCATAAGAAGACAAAACGCTACGATAGGTATGTAAATCTCTTATAGTTTTATATTTCTAATACACCAACTAAAATAATAACTATTTTTGAAACATACTTAAAAATACGAACCCATTATATATTATCATTTCAATCGTGTAATAAAAGCACAGCCTTTGTCTATCATCATGCAAACATCCGTTATGTCTGCTCATGTTCCTTCTCTTGTTCATCCGTTTATTAAATCGTTGGACGATGTCGCTTCAAAAACAACAACCCCGGGTTATCAGTATGGAGAAAACAGCCATGTTGAATATAAGTATGTTGATAAATCGATGGCTACATTACAGGAACAAATAACGCAGTTTAGTTTTCATTTGGTGAGAACGAGCTGTGAGACGGGTATTTCAAGATTGGCGAAGGAAACAAGAGACATTTTGAATATTATTATGAGTGGAATTAGAACCACCGATAAACATAGTGACGATCATAAACGATGTGTTGATATGGGTGTCACAATGTTTAAACTGTTAGCACAAACGCGTGATATTATTAGTGGAAAGGGTGAATATATGCTTTTTTATGTAATGCTTTTGGAGTGGGCAAAAATCGATTTTAGGTTTTTCGAGTATGTTATCGAAACGCTTGTATATGATAACCGGGATACTACGGATGCTGCGGATACGGCGGATACAACCAGTGGTGTAGATATTGGAGAAGGTAAATCAAAACAGCATCCACTTGGTTCATGGAAAGATATGAAGTATTTTTTGAGATATATGAAAGAACAGTTAGGTGTAGACAGTGACGTGTGTGATGTGAATGAAAATAGTCAACTGTACTCAAAATTTGTTAATAAAATTGTAAATATGATTAACGAACAACTTCGCGTCGACTATGTAAAATTTGAAAATGAGGGAACAAGTTTTTCTCTAGTAGCTCGGTGGGTTCCACGAGAAAAGTCGAAAAAATTCGGATGGCTATATTACTACCTAGCAATGAACTATTCGCAGCATCAGATACCATCGGATTCTTCTCATCCATCTTATGAGCGAGCAGTAAACCGCGCTTTTATGATTTATCGCAAAGTCATTTCTGCAGTTAATAAAAAACTCGACACAACACAAATCAAACAATGTAATGGTAAATGGGCTGATATTAACTTCGACAATGTTACAAGCATTACTATGCATAAACAGACCAACTCTTTTTTAAATCTTAGTAAAAACGGCAAGACTACGCGATGTGATAATGACCAAGACCGCGAAGATTGTAGAGATAATTACGAAACATATTTAAGAGATGTAGTAGATGGTACTAAAAAAATAAAGGGAAAACGTGTTTCGATAATCGACTTTGTAAAGAGCGCAATTGATTGTAAAACAAAAGGTTTGACATGTGATTCACTGATTGTTACGGCTTTGAATGAGCAGTGGAAGAGTAATTCTACCCAGAATGATAACCTGGGTAACTTTGTAGCAATGGCTGATGTGTCGGGGTCAATGACGGAAGATAATAGTAACCCGCTACATTCGGCGATTGGGTTGAGTATTCGTGTTGCTGAAAAATCGGCACTTGGTATGCGTGTGATGACATTTTCAGAGCGTCCAACGTGGATTCAGCTAGGGGAGCAAGATTCAGATACATTTGTGAAACAAGTCAATAAAGTGCTGACATCGTCGTGGGGAATGACGACGAATTTTTATTTAGCGATTGATTTGATTCGACAGGGTATTGAGGATAATAAACTTCCACGCGAAGTTTCAGAGAATTTGGTACTGGTTGTTTTTTCGGATATGCAAATGAATAATGCTTCGACGAGTATCCGCGACTTGTCTGCTCGAGCAACACTATTTGAGAATATTAAACAAATGTTCGCAAAAATGGGTGAACGACTATATGGAGAACCGTGTAAAGCGCCTCATATTGTATTCTGGAATTTGCGAAAAACTACCGGATTCCCGTCTCTTTCAACAGATCAGAATGTATCAATGGTGTCTGGATTTAGTCCTGTTCTTTTGAATGTATTTTGTGAAAAGGGGATCGACGGTCTTCAACGGTATACGCCATGGAATACGCTACAGGATTCATTGAATAATAAAAGATATAATAGTTTTGAAAGGGTATTTAAGCAAGTTGTGGGATTCTAGGATTCTAGGATTCAAGGATTGTGAACATAAAACACAATTATATGCGTTAAAATATATTATACAATAATTAAAAATATTTAATTATTATATAATACAAACAATGCATGTTCTTTCGCGAATTATAAATGTTGTTATTTTAGCGATTATTTTGACTTATATTGCCGCTATGAAACTAAAATGCGGATATTGTACCAATATCCCTGAAACCACTTATGTTACTACATTGAGCACCATTATTTTAATTCAAGTATTTTTATTTGCCCTATTCCCGAATCAGGCACGTTCTTTCATGATGTCTAATAAATGGTTACTTTTTGTTTTATTGGTCATAAATGTAGCCAATATGATATACCTTTATCGCTTTATCGGAAAAATGAACGAGTCACAGTGTCGCCAATGCTCAAGTGAATGGAGGCGCACTTTTCTTTATTACTATTCTACTTTTGTTCTTATTATTTATGCTATCAATATCGTCATGCTGGTTTTAATGTTTCCATTAGTATTAACCACCGCTACTAAACATCGCAAGCATTAGATTAGATTATTTTATTTTAGATTTTTAGTTTATTTAAGTTAAGTTTATTTTCATTTATATTTCTACTTCTAGAAAATTGAAGTAGAAATATTTCTATAATATGAATATAGAACAACGAGCAGAACTCTATCAATTCACAAATGTCCGGACAAGAAGAACACTCGCATCATCCTCAGCAGCAGCTGCAGGTCCATATCAATGAATCGCACCGGGATGACAATGTTGAAAGATTTGTAGACCTCATGGTGATGGCTTCAGTAGCACAACCTCCTCCCATGGGTTCAAATTTACTCGACTACTTATATGCTTATGGTGTACCTATACAACCTTTTCAACCTGCCAGCAGTGCCGGCGCCAACAACTGGAATAATATCGAATCAGCTGTAGCATCCATTTTGTCTCGATCTTTATATGACCGTCACCCTGTCAAAAAAGTCATTTCGGAAGAAGCTCGGCTCGAAATTGTCGACAAGAAGTTTACTGCCGCCATGGTCGAACAGGAGAAAATAAATAGTATATGTGGTATCTGGCAGGAAGAATTTGAAGAAGATGAAGACATCAAGATTCTACCATGCAATCACGCATTCAAAGCCGACGCAATCATGAAATGGCTCGAAGAAGAAAAAGCCGAATGTCCCGTTTGTCGCTTCTCACTCAAATCAAAAGAGGTCAACGAAAATCAGAACTTTGATGATAGCGATGTTGATGACGATCAAGGTGAAGAAGACGAAGACGAAATACACAATAACGAACCTGAACCGGCCGTAGAGGCATCAGAACCAGCGCAAGATAATGACGTCGTTCGTGTCAACAATATTGCTTCACGATTGATTCAAAGCGTTGCTGGTCGCGCGTCTGGTCGCATTAACCATCCCTCCTTCGCAATGCCCATGAATCAATTTCTTCAAAGTGTCAGAATGATGTCTTCATCATCACGACCGCGTGAACCTATGCGCGCGGCTATACCCTCGGTGAGTGGGGCAGCGCCGGCACCCAACGCAAATGCCGGTCGTGAAGTTCGCGCCGAGGCTCTTGCAAACAACAATAATAACTACAACAATCCTGTTTATAATATCAACTACAATTATATCAACAACAAC
>SXGR01219956.1_pt1 | contig 28395 bp, 18 predicted proteins | sample 3174711 | NCBI WGS metagenome assembly SXGR01 (sample SAMN11356860, study PRJNA531348) | freshwater metagenome | isolation source: freshwater sample F1-60 | place: China: Fuxian Lake, Yuxi | collected 2017-12-25
ACCCCCCACAATCGTGGCCGCACCCGTCGACTCGCGCCGGGCCGGCTTCACACCTGCGGAGTTTCTCCCATGCGGAAGATGTTGTTGGCCCTCGTCGCGCTGTTCGCGATGGCCGGGCTGGTGGTCGCCGTCGAAGTGACGGTCGTCAAGTTCGACAAGGACAAGAAGGAAGTCACCGTCAAGGAAGGCGACGCCGAGAAGACCTACAAGGTCTCCGACAAGGCCAAGTTCACCACGACCGACGGCAAGGGCGAAAACGCGAAGGAAGCCAAGTACGAAGACTTCGAGAAGCGCGTCAGCGGCAAAAAGGGCGGCGCGAAGCTCGACATCAAGACCGACAAAGACACCTTGACCGAAGCGACCTGGAAGACGAAGGGCAAGTAGTCCTCCCGCGCGAAGCGCAACACGAAGCCCGGCCATTTGGCCGGGCTTCGTGCGTTTCGTGACCCCACGTTGCCCCGCTGGGGCAACCGCTAAACAGCGTTCTTGGCTGCTGGTCAGGTCTGATTTTCGTTCTATGCTGGGGCATGACTTCACGCAACCTGCTCTCAATCGCGGTTCTGGCGGTGGTCGGGGTACTGCTCGCGGGGCAGGTACGCCAACTGCTCGCCGACCCAACGGTGTGGCCGCCAGACGACTTCGTCGAGTACTGGGCCGCCGCGAAACTCACGCTCAACGGCCAGAACCCGTTCGACGAGGCGCTGCTGCTGCCGCTCCAACAACACGCCGGGCGCGACACGTCCGAAGCGATCATGATGTGGAACCCGCCGTGGGCACTGCCCGCGGTGCTGCCGCTTGGCCTGCTCCCCGCGCGCGAGGCCCAATTACTCTGGCTGCTCATCCACCTCGTCGTGACTGGCTTCTGCGCGGACCGGTTATGGCTTCTGCTGGGCGGCACGCGCGAGCGCCGGTGGGTCGGTTGGGCGGTCGCGTTCGCGTTCATGCCGACCGTGTTCGCGCTCTCCAGTGGTCAGATCAGCATGTTCCTGCTGCTCGGCGTGGTGCTGTTCCTCGAATGCGAGCGGCGCGGGTGGCAGTACCTCGCCGGTGCCGCAACTGTCCTCGTGGCGATCAAACCACACCTCGCGTACCTGCTCTGGGCTGGGATCGCGGTGGACGCGCTCGCACGCGGACGCTGGCGAGTGATCGTAGGCGGCGCCGCTACCGGCCTCGCGTGTGCGCTGCTACCGCTGCTCTATAATCCGCACGTTTGGCAACAGTACGCGGACGCGCTGGGCAACCGACCGCCGGCGCAGTGGCTCTCGCCAACGCTCGGCACCATCTTGCGCATGGCGTTCGGTGCGGAGTTCTTTCGGTTGCAGTTCGCTTCCGTCGCGCTCGGGCTGGTGTGGTTCGCGTGGTACCGGTGGCACAAGCGCCACGACTGGAACTGGATGGAACAACTCCCGCTGTTGCTGCTCGTGTCGTTCGTGACTGCGCCGTATGGTGCGTGGCCGTTCGACATGGTACTGTTGCTACCGGCGGTGTTCGTACTGGTGCTGAAGAGACCTACCTCCCCAACTTCCCTCCTTGAGGGGAGGAGGGAGTCTAAAGCCCCCTTCCCTTCAAGGAGGGGAGTTGGGGAGGTAGGTCCTTTGATTGCAATCAACCTCGGCTGTCTCGTAATGAATCTGTTCCAGGTCGGTTCGTTCTGGTTCCTGTGGGTGTCGCCCGCAGTACTCCTGGTGTACATCGCACACGTGTTCCGCGCGAGCGCGGCGAGCGCACCGCAAGCCGTCGCGGTGCCCGCATGAGGTTCCCGCGCTGGCTCGGCCCCGGTGCGGTCGCGTTCCTCCTGATCTGGCTGATCCTGCTCGGCGCTGGGCGTTCCGCGTTCTTCCGCGACCCCGGCACGTTCTGGCACACCACCACCGGCGAACTCATCCTGAAGGACGGCTTCGTCCGCGCTGATCCGTACACGTTCACGTTCGCGGGTAGTTGGTGGGTGCCTTATCAGTGGCTCGGCGAAGTCGCGATGGCGATCGCGCACCGCGCCGGCGGCTTCGATACGCAACTTCTCGTCGCCGTCACGCTGATCGCAAGTGTGTTCGCGTGGCTCGCGGTGCGCTTGATGCGGACCGGTCTCCACCCGATCTTCGTGTGCGGTGTCATCGCGTTGTCACTGGCCGCGGCCGGCTCGCACTTCCACGTCCGGCCACACCTGTGCACGCTCGCGGCGATGGCGGCCGTCGCGGTCGCGGTCGCGGAAACCGACGTGGCACGCCCGCGCCTGAAGAGGCTGTTCTGGCTGATCCCGATGTGCGCGCTCTGGACGAACATCCACGGCGGCGTGCTAGGCGGCATCGGCACGCTCTGCATCGCGTTCGTTGGGTGGGTGATCGTGTGGAAGCTCGGCCGCCCTTCTCCGCTGAAGACGTGGCGCGACGTGCGACTGCTTGCGATCGTCGCGGGCGGCTGCGCGCTGAGTACGCTCGTCGGCCCATACGGCGCAGACATGGTGAAGACCTGGCGCGTCATCATGGATGCGCCCGAGCTGCGCGAGATCATCGCGGAGCACCGGCCGCTCGACATGACCGCGCCGTACGCGTGGCCAGTGCTTGCACTCGCCGTGCTGTACCTATTCGTGCTGTATGGCGTGAAGCGCAGCGCGGTGCGAGTCTCGTGGCTGCTGCCACTTGTGTGGCTACTTCTCGCGTTCAGCCGGTGCCGTCACGTGTCGCTGTTCGCGGTTGTCACGCTCGTCACGATCACCGCGATGTGGAAGCACACTCGCTGGGCGCTGTGGCTCGCGGCGTACCGGCCCGACATGTACCAGCCGGGCAGCGCGGAATCGCGCCCGTGGTGGGCACACGTGTGGCTGCCCGCGCTCGCGGTTCTGCTCTCGCTCACACTCCAGGTGGCGCGAGTTCCGGTTCCGCTGATCGGCTCCGGGTGGGCCACGCATGACCCTGAGCAGTGGCCAGTTGACGTACTCGACGTGCTGAAGGAACACGAGCCGAAGCCGGGCGAACCGAACCATCTGTTCAACGGCGGGTACATTGACGGCGGGTTCGTGATCTATCACGCGCCGGGTTACGAGGTGTTCGTGGACGACCGCTGCGAAGTGTTCGGCGGGCCGTGGCTCGTGGACTTCGTTCACAAGTCCATCGAACCCGGAAACGCAATCGACGAATGGCAGACGAAGTACGGACGCTTCGACTTCGCCCTGACGCGTACAGGCACGCCATTTGATGCGGTGTTCGCCGCCTCTTCCAAGGAGTGGCAGTCTGTGAAGGTCACGCCTACTGCCACCTTCTACAAGCGCCGCACCTGAGTGAGGACAAGCAGCGCAAGCAAAGGGTTATTATCTGCCCTTGCTTGCACTGAGGGCTTGTATTCAAATCATCTCCATGAACCACCTGCGCCAGCGATTTGGCACATCGCAACTGCGTGCATCCACGCAGCGTCTCGGCAATGCGGCGTTGCCACTCGCGCTGCGGTCGCGTGCGGAGCAGACCGAACCAGCGGCACGCGACCCCCACGCACGCGACGGCAAACTCGCTCGCCTCGAAGCGGCGCTAATAATCTCAGACGAACCGCTCGCCGCGCGGAAACTCGCGGAGGTCGCCGGACTCGCGGACGCGACCGCGGCCCGCGCGCTCATCGAACGCTTGCAGAACCTCTACGACGCCGATGGCTCCGCGTTCCAGGTCGAGGAGATCGCGGGCGGATATCAACTACTCACGCGCACGCACTATCACACGTGGCTTGCACGATTGAAGCGCACCGGCCACGAACTACGGCTCACGCCCACCGCGATCGAGACGCTCGCGGTGATCGCCTACAAACAACCCATCATGCGCGCGGAAGTGGAAAAGGTGCGCGGCGTCGCGTGCGGCGACATCGTCCGGCAACTAATGGAGAAGGGACTCGTTCGGGTCGCTGGACGGCACGATTCGTTGGGCCGCCCGCAGGTATACGGCACCACCAAGAAGTTCCTGCAATTGTTCGGTCTCAACACACTCAAGGACCTGCCCGAAGTGGAATCGCTGCGTCCGCCACAATCGTAATCAAGGGGGCTTCCGCTCCCCGCTCGCCCATACAATTCCACAATGAACCGTCGCCAGTTCCTCACCGCGTCGTCGCTAGCCGGACTGACAACACTCGGCGGTTGCTCCGGGACACACTACGACGCCGAACTCCTCAACGTCTCTTACGACCCAACGCGCGAACTCTACCGCAACCTGAACCGACTGTTCACGGATCACTTCTTCGCGCTCAGCGGAAAGCGGGTCCGCGTGCGGCAGTCACACGGCGGGTCCGGCAGCCAGGCACGGTCCGTAATCGACGGCATCCCGGCCGACGTGGTCACGCTCGCGATGTGGACCGATGTGGACAACATCCGCTCACGCAGCCTGATCGCAAGTGATTGGGAGAAAGGACCGGGGGGACGCGGTTCGCTGCCGTATCACTCCACGATCGTGTTCGTAGTGCGCCAGGGCAACCCGTTCGGTATCCAGGACTGGGAAGATTTGCTGAAACCGGGCGTGAAAATCATCACTGCGAACCCCAAGACCGGCGGCGGCGCGAAGCTAAACATGCTCGGAGCGTGGGGCGCGGTACGCATGGCTGGTGGCACAGCGAACGACGCTCGCGAGTTCATCACGGAGATGTACCGACGCGTACCGGTGCTCGACACCGGTGCCCGCGGCGCGACGGTAACGTTCGCGCGCAAGAACATCGGCGACGTTCACCTCACCTGGGAAAATGAGGCGTGGCTAGAGAAGCGTGAACTGAAAGACGCGGTGGAGATCGTTTATCCGAAGAGGTGGAGCATCCGAGCTGAACCGCACGTCGCGCTGGTGGAAGCGAACGTGGACAAGAAAGGCACTCGCGCCGCGGCCGAGGCGTACCTGAAGTTCCTTTACACGGAGACGGCTCAGGAGGTGATCGCCGAGACATACTTCCGCCCCAGTCACGAGAAAGTCGCGAAGGACAATGAGAAGCGGTTCCGGCTTCTTGAACTGTTCCGCGCCACCGACCCAAAGTTGGAACTGGGCGACGACTGGAACGAGATCCAAAACCGATTCTTCTCCGAAGGCGGGATCTTCGATGAGATCTACCAATCCAGCCGTTGAGAGCCGCTTGGATGGTTGCGCGCGTCCTGATTTGGTGAAATATTACATGTCCGTCTTCACGTCGCAAATACTTACGACTATATCATTGGCGTCGAGATGTACGCATCACTCAATATCAACACATCACAACCGGGAGTATCAGCCGTGGCAACAGGCAAGCAAGAGGGGAAAGTAACGCAAAAGTCGATGGTACACGCCGCACTTTCCGAGAAGGGTTGGAAGGTTCGCGCGGTGGAACTGCAGACATTCATCAAGGAAAAATACAACGTCGAACTCGCGATCAACATCATCTCGAACTACAAGTCGGTCATCAAGAAGGAGGGAGGCAAGGGTGCCAAACGCGGCCCGAAGACCAAGCACCAGGGCGGCGTCCAGTTCAAGGATCTCGAAGCCGTTCAGGGGATGGTGAGCCGCCTCGGGGCGGATCAGGTCAAGAAACTGGTCGAGATGGCCGAGATGTTCTCGTGACCCTCGACTATGCTCTGTTGAAACCACGGACTGTACTTACGCCCTTAGCCCCTAAGGCGCGTTGGATAATAGCCCACGCGACAGCCCCGGGAACACGCACCCGGCAGCACGCGATGAGTACCCAGATCTTTCGCACCGGGCTAATATTCAACGCACCTTCCTGGCGAAGAGTCAACGATCTCAACAGAGCATCTCGCCTTGTCAGCGGAGCCACCAAATGACATGATTCATCAATTCGGGTGAGTGGTGGAATGGCAGACACAGCGGACTTAAAATCCGCCGCCACCGCAAGGGGCTTGCGGGTTCGAGTCCCGCCTCACCCATTAAACATTTAGGCCCAGAAACTTGCGTTCCTGGGCCTAAATACGTGCACGATTCTCGTTCTCACTTCTTGAACATCGCACCGGTGCGGTCCCCTCGCGACAGGATGTACGCCATCAGGTCCAACACCTCGTCTTCCTTGAATGTATCCATCAACCCAGCGGGCATCAGCGACACCTTCGACGGCTTGATACTCTCGATCAACTTGCGGTCTACAGTGGTATTCGCGCCGGGTTCGAGCATGTTGGTGTTCACCATCACGTTGTCCGCGCTCAGATTCACGATGCGCCCCGTGATGACTCGCTCGTCCGTGGTGCGGATTTCCACCGCGGCGTACTGATCGCTCACTTCCTTGCTCGGGTCGAGGATCGACTCCAACAGGTCGCGCGGGCTAAACCGCCCCGCGACGCCAGTCAGGTCCGGCGCGTTGCTCCCGCCCTCGCTGTCGAACCGGTGACACGCGAAGCACTTCCCGGTTGCGAACAACTTCCGCCCGCGGTCGTAGTCGCGCCCGGACTTCAAACCCTTGTCGAGCGCGTCGGCCAGGTCCGCGATCCTGTACGCCTTCACGAACGGTCGCGCCGGTTCCGGCGGCAACTTCACCGTCGCCGGTTCCGCGGTGAGCAGCGCGCCAAGCGTCATCTTCTCGGCCGGCGTCAGAGTCAGGATTGAGTCGTCGCGGATCAGCTTCAAAAACTTGCTAAAGCTGCTCCCACCCTTGTAGTTCGCGGCCTTCACAAACCACGTGAAGTATTCCTTGCGCAGTTCCGGGGTCCAGCCGGTGTTGAGCATCCGCAGCGCGCGGGCGTATTCGATTTGCTCTTCCTGGGTCGGCGATTCGCGGAGCAACGTCATGATCGTCTTCGCCGCGATCGGGCTTTGTAGGTAAACGAGTACCTGCCCCAATTCCGCGTTCACGAACCGATTCTTGTCCGGGAAACCGGCTTCCAAATGAAGCATCACTTGCGTGCGTTCCTGACCAGTTGGCGGTCCGAACCGGTTGAACACGATGTGATACACGCGAACGATGTCGAGCTTCTGCTGGTCGGTCAAGTCGGAGTGCCGAACACGGCCGAGCGCCGCGATGAGCTTCTTCCGCAGTTCGGCGTCGCCCTTCACCTTCTTATCGAGCGTGTGTTCCGGGCACGGTGCGCTCATACGCGCCAGAGCAAGGAGTGCGTGAATCGCCTTCCCGGCATCCTTCTCGGTGAGCGCCTTCTCGGACCACAGCTTCACGTCCTGGTGTTCAAGCGCGACGCGCGCCGCGAACTGCACGAACCGGTCGGCGCTGCCGAGTTCCTTCCACGCCGCATCGACTGCTTCCTGACCCACCGACTTGTGGGACTTCTCGAGCACCAGCCGAGTATCGCGCTCGGCACTCTTCGGGTTGGTGTCAGCGACCAGGGTAAGCAAATCACCGGTGTACGTTACGCGGTACAGCCCGCTCTTGGTTTTCCGCCCGCCGATGGTGAAATACATCGCGCCGTCAACCGGGTTGATGACCACGTCAGTAAGCGGGAGCGGCGTGCCGGTGACGAACTCTTCGAGTTCGGCCTTGTACCCGCTGCCGCTTGGAGTGAGGTGCGTCGCGTAAAGTTTTCCGTAGCTCCAATCGCAGATGAAAAACGCATCTCGATACTTTTTGGGGAACTTCGCGCCGTAACCGAAGGTCACGCCGGTCGGCGAACCGGGGCCGACGTTCACCACCGCCGGCAGACTGTCCGCGTAGTACGCCGGGTATTTGCCCGCGCCGTTGCGCCAACCGAACTCGCTACCGCTCGTTACGAGACACACGCGCGTCGGCCGGTACCACGGCGTGTTGAAGTCCCATTCCATATCGGCGTCATAGGTGAATAGATCACCGGCTGTGTTGTACGCCGCGTCGTACTGGTTGCGGAACCCGACACTGAACAGTTCCCACGTCTTGCCGTCGGGGGTCACGTTGTACATCGCACCGCCCGGCCCCATCACGCCCTTCATGAAGCCGTTGCCGTCCGGTAGGCGCGGCAGCAGGTGGTCTTCGCCCCAAACCGGCGGAACCTTCGTGGTGTCGTACTTGGTGAGTTTGGTCTGGTTCCCGCAGACGACAGTGAGACGCTTGCCGTCGGGCGTCAGCATCACCGCGTGCGGACCGTGTTCGCCGCCACCGCCCTCAAACGCGCGGAGCAACTCCACCGTGTCGAGCGTGTCGTTCTTCTTGGAAGAGGTCACGCGATACAAGCCGGAAATGTCGATCTGCGCTTTGGGGTTCTTCGGGTCGGGTGCCTTCGCGTTCACCACGACGTAAAGCGAGTCGAACGCCCACAACAAGCCTTGCGCGCTGCCGATCTGCGCGGGGATCTTCTCGATCTTCACCTCGCCCTTCGCGCCGATGGCAGGCGGCGTGACGCGGTAGAGCGCCCCGTACTGATCCGACACGATGAGCCGGCCCTTCGGATCGATGCACAGATTCACCCACGAACCCATCTCATCTTTAGGAACGCTGTAAAGCAGTTCGACCTTGAACCCCTTCGCGACCTTCATGTTGGCGGGGTCGGTCGCGGGTGGATCGATGAGTTTCTTGGGCTGTTGCGCGGTCGTCTCGAACGGACTAAGCGTGAACAGCGCAACCGACAGCGAGAGACCGATCAAGGTGTGACGCAGGCGCAGCATGAGAGGACGTCTCCAGCAGGAGGGGAATGTGGAGAAGAGTATATGGTGTTTTTGTTGGCGAGCGGGGGCGTCGGCCCCCCCCTGATAGATCCGACTGGGTGAATAGTTGGCGAAACCATCGGGGGGCTTTCGCCCCCGCTCGCCTCAAGTTGTCACAGCCCGGCGCCAAACTCGTCGTCGTCGCTGACCGGCGGAATTGGCTTCGGCGTGGACTTCGGGGTCGGCTTCGGTTCCGGCTTGCGGGCAGGCTTCGCGGGCGGGGTTTCCTTCGCCACGACCGGCTTCGCAACAACAGGCTTCGCCACGACCGGCTTCGCAACAACAGGCTTCGCAGGCGCCGGCTCTTTGGCCTTCACAGCGGGCTTCGCGACCGGCTCCTTCGCCACAACTGGTTTCACAGCGGCAGGCTTCGCAGCGGGTCGGGTCGCGGGCTTCGCGGGCGCCGCCGGCTTCGGTTCCACCTTCTTCGGCGCGTAGCTCGGAATCTCGTCGAGCGGTTCGTCGTCGAGCGCGTCGAAGTCGTCCACGAGTTCGCGACCCAGCGGCCGGTCGTCGGTCGTCTCCTCGCGGTTCTCGCGCGCGGCAGGTGGTCTCGGAGGCGCCAGCGGCTTCAACGGCACTACCGGTCTGACCGGGGCAGGTCGGACTGGGACCGACGCGGGTGGCACAATTCGCTTCTCGACGACCGGAACCGGCTTCGGCTGCTCCACAACCTTCCGCGGTTCGAGCGCGTTGCGCGGAGGAGGCTCAATCACCTTGCGAGGCTCGAGCGCGTTGCGCGGAGGCAGTTCGATCGCCTTGCGAGGTTCGCCGCCGTTGCGGGGCGCGGGCTGAAGCTGAATCACGCGAGTGGCTGGCGGCGCGATCACAGATGACTTCAGTTCCAGTCCGAACCGCGTCACCACGTACATGCCGCTGGTGCGGTGCTTGTCCAGTTCCAGCAGTCCCTCACGCTGCGCGTCTTCGAGCAACTCGCTGAACGTGCGGTAGCCGTAATAGTCTTCGTTGAACGACGGCTTCTTCCGCTTGATCGTGTCCTTGAGCATCGACGAGTAGATGACTTCCTTGTTCTCGCGCCGCAATGCGAGAAGCGAATCGAGAACCAGCGCGAATACTTTGCGCTTCTTCTCGGGGATCTGCTCGTTCATCGCGGTCGGGATGATCGGTGCGCGGTCGAGGTCCTCGTAGTAGATGAACTCGTCGCAGTTGTCGCGCAGCAGGTCGGATGTCGCGTCGGACAGGCCGAGGCCAATGACGTGCTTCCCGAGTTCCTTGAGCTTGGAGACGAGCGGCGAAAAGTCGCTGTCGCCGGACACAATCACGAAGGTATCAATGTGGTCCTTCGAGTACGCGAGGTCGATCGCGTCCACAACGAGCCGGATGTCGGCGGAGTTCTTGCCGGTCATCCCGCGTCGCGGGATCTCGATCAACTCGATGGCGGATTCGTGCAGAGCGCCGGTGTACATCCCGAACCGGCTCCAGTCCGCGTACGCCTTTTTGCAGACGATCTTGCCCTTCTCGACGAGCCGTTCGAGTACCTTCGCGATCTCGAACCGGTCGCGACGGTTGTTGAATCCCAGGCCCATGTTCTCGAAGTCGATGAACACGGCCAGCGACCGTTCGCCGTCGCCTGCGCGGTGTGATTTCATCCCTGTTCGCTCTGGGGGCGTTTCGCGTCGGCCCCAGCGGGGCCGCGCATTGTTTGGAAGGCGGGGAGGTGCGGCCCCGCGGGGGCCGACGCTAAACCTCCCTTTGAATGAGCCTATTGTGCGAAACACAATCAACTGAGGGAAGGCCAGACTGCGATCGCACATCTACAACGTATCCAACCATACCGATTCTTCCTACAAGGTGCGACGTGTCTAAGAACTATTTCTGCATGGCAGGCAAGGTGGCGGTGGTGACTGGCGGCGGCCAAGGCATCGGCGAAGCGATCTGCAAGCGACTCGCCGGGGCGGGCGCGAAGGTCGGCGTGTTCGACATGAACGCGGAAAGTGCCACGCGTGTCGCGAAGGAGATCGACGGTGTCGCGCTCGTTGGCGACCTGACGAAAGAAGCAGACCTTGCCCGTGTGTTCGGCGAAATCGTGTCGAAGGCCGGACCGGTGGACGTACTCGTGAACAACGCTGGCGTCGCCTCTCGCAAAGGGCGCGATGTGCCCATCTGGGAAAGCGTTCGCGAAGACTGGGAGTTCGTCCTCGGAATAAACGTGACCGGTCTCGTACTGTGCTGCAAGGCGGTGTTGCCTGGCATGATCGAGCGGAAATACGGGCGCATCGTGAACATCGCTAGCATCGCGGGGAAAGAGGGCAACCCAAAGATGGGCCCGTACTCCGCGAGCAAAGCGGCCGTCATCGCTCTCACGAAGTCGCTCTCGAAGGAACTTGTAGGCAAGGGCGACATCTGCGTGAACAGCGTGGCCCCGGCCGTAATCCAGACACCGATTCTGGACCAACTCGACCAGGCGACGATCAACATGATGCTGTCGAAGATCCCGCTGGGCCGCACCGGGAAGCCAGACGAGGTCGCGGCTCTGGTTCACTTCCTGAGCAGCGCGGATTGCAGCTTCACTACGGGGTTCTGTTTCGACATCAGTGGTGGGCGGGCGACGTACTGAGGTACAAGCCGTTTGCGGCTTAGCGAGTCTGCGAAGCGCCGCCACACGAAGCCGCAAGCGGCGTTCCCTCGTGGGGTGGGTTTCTTCGCTCGCCTCGAATAGACTTTCGACGGCGGCCAGGTGGCGTGCTTCCTCTCACTTCAGGTGACGTGACGTGCCCGAACTGTGGTCCGAGTTCCTGCCGCACCCGTGGAACCTCATCGCCAGCGGCGCGCTCGCTGCGGGGTTAATATTCGGGTTCATCGGATTGAGCGCGTTCTTCGGCATCTGGGCCGAGCGCAAGGTGTCCGCGCGGATGCAGGACCGACTCGGTCCCACGCGCGTCGGGCCGTTCGGGTTGCTCCAGTCGCTCGCCGACGGCGTGAAGCTCATCGCGAAGGAAGACGTCGCGCCTGCGGGGTCGGATAAACTCCTGTTCCGCGTCGCGCCATACCTGGCGTTCTGCGCCGCGTTCTGTGGGTTCCTCGCGCTGCCGTTCGGGGCGAATCTTGTCGCGCAGGACTTGAGCGTCGGCGTGTTCTTCGTGCTTGCGGTGCTGTCGAGCGAAGTGTTTGGCATCGTGCTTGCCGGTTATGCGTCCGCGAGCAAGTGGGCGTTGTTCGGCGGCGTGCGCGAAGCGGCGCAGGTGGTGAGCTACGAGGTGCCCCGCGCGATGTGCGTGGTCGTGCCGGTGTGCGTTGCCGGCACGCTGAACCTCAACGTCGTGGGCGCGCAACAGGTCGGGCCATTCTGGAACTGGAACCTGTTCCACGACCCATTCACGTTCGTCGCGTTCTTCATCTTCTTCATCACAGCGGTCGCGAGTTGCAAGCGTGCCCCGTTTGACCTTGCGGAAGCCGAGAGCGAACTGGTCGCGGGGTTCCACACGGAGTACAGCGGCATCCGCTGGTCGTACTTCTTCCTCGCGGAGTACGGCAGCATGTTCGCTGTCAGCGGGTTGGCCGCGCTGCTGTTCCTCGGCGGCTGGCACACGGGGCTCTTGCCGTTCGAGCCCACGCAAAAGTTCGGTTTCTGGTGGGGCAACTTGCTGAACCTGACCGTGTTCGTCGGCAAGTGCTGGGTGCTGGTACTGGTAATGATCTGGATTCGATGGAGCTTCCCGCGACTCCGCATCGATCAGGTGATGACGACGTGCCTCAAGTACTTCCTGCCGATTAGTTGCGTGTTGCTGGTAGGTGTGTGCCTGTGGCAACTGTTGGTACCGGCGTCGCTCGCGCGAGCGATGAAGTACACGCTCGCGATCTCGTGCGTGAGCATCATCATCGGCGTGATCGGGACGCTATTCCGCTCGGCGGGCACCGCGAGCGTGCCGTCGGGCGAACTCCCCGGCGCGTGGGGTGGCCAGCCTTCGACTCTCCCCAACAGGAAATAGTTGGCGCGATGAGCAACAACGTTTAGCGTTGGCCCCGAAGGGGCCACGCACGCACGCCAACAAACGTGGCCCCTCCGGGGCCAACGCTAAACGAGCTTACCTCGGCGCGAACCTTCAACTGAGGAACACTGATGTCTCGAATGCTGGTTGGTTCAGCCTTCGTCCTTGCGATTCTCGTGTGTGACCGCGCCACACTCGCACAGGATAAAGACAAGGACAAGGTTTCCGCGGCCGAAGCGAAGGCCGGGGCGGAACTCGCGAAGGTGGCGCGAGTGACCGTGGACGAGAAGCACCCGGACAAGCCGGTTGTGATGGCATCGTTCTACGCACGCCAAATTGACGAGAAGACCGCCACGCTGTTCAACGCCATGCCGCACCTGAAGAACGTCGGCGGCTACGATGTCACCTTTGCGCCGGGCGTGCTGAAGCTGTTGAAGACTCACCCCGGACTCGACACGATCCACTTTCAGGGACGCGCCGACCTCACCGCAATGAAGGACCTCGCCGACGGCCCGCCAATCAAGACGCTGGTTCTTGGCGACGGTGCGTTCACCACGGAACACTTCGAAGGTGTCGCGAAGGCCGCGTCGCTCCGCGCGGTACACGTGTTGCTCTTCCGAGTGAAGCCGGACGTGCTGCGCCCGCTTCACAAACTCAAGAACCTCGACTCGCTTCACGTCACGGGTTGGGAGCCGTTCACAGCCGACGACCTGACTGGCTTCACCTCGCTATCGCACCTGACCTGCGCCGCGCCCCACAAGTCGGAAGCGTTCTTCGACGCGCTCGCGAAGATGAAGAACCTGCGGACCCTGACGCTTCAAGTTGCCGTCCCCGAAGGGCAGACGGAACCGCCGAAGACGCCGCCGGCTGGACTGGCAAAGGTCGCGGCACTGACCGACCTCACGGGCTTGACCATCGACGGGCCGGTGGGAGAAGCGAACCTCGCGGCGCTTGCCCCTCTCAAAACCCTCACTTCACTCCGGCTCGTCACCACCGACCTCACCGCAACCGGCGTGAAGGGGATACAGGCGTTCCCGAAGTTGTCCGCGATCACGCTTGAAGGGCCACCGATGCCGGAGGCGGCAGTTGTGGAACTAGGCAAGTTGAAAGGACTGAAGTCGCTGCGCATCCACGTTGGCCCGCTGACCGACGCGGGCGTCGCGGCAATTGCGAATCTCACCGATCTCGAAGAACTCGCTCTGTACCGCTTCGACAAGGGCGCGAACGCGGTGGTGCCGCACATCCTCAAGTTAACCAAACTACGCTCGCTCGACCTGACCTTCAGTGACCTGAACGACACGAGCCTCAAGCAATTCGCCGCACTCAAGGAATTGACCGAACTCAAGGTGGCCTTCGCTAAAACCACGCCGGAAGCACAGGAGTCGCTCAAGAAGGTGTTGCCGAAACTGACAATCATCCTGAGCGGAACGACACGCCCGTTCCCCTAGCACCGACCGACGCAACGCGTGCGGCGTGCTCCTCGAGGTCGGCTCACCGCAGACAATGCCGTACTTCGAGGTAAAGCAACCGACCAGTTACGTTCCGCGGGATTATTCTTGCGGGAGGACAAGCGGCCGCTTATCCCTATGCTTTTCCCAACCGGACCGGGAACCTCTCCGAACCTCCGATGTCGCTACCCGTTATTCTGTTCGTTCTGGTCGCCACCGCAACCTGCGTTTCCGCAGTCGGCGTGGTCGCGTCGCGCAACGTGGTGCGGATGGCCGTCTGGCTCCTCTTCACGCTCATCGGCGTCGCGCTCATCTACTTCCTGTTAGGCGCCGAGTTCGCGGGTGCCGCGCAGCTCATCGTGTACGTCGGCGGCACGCTCGTGTTGGTCGTGTTCGGTGTGATGCTCACCGCCCAAGGCCCGCTCCGTGAACTCCGCACCAAGCGCGTCGAACTGATCGTTGGCGGCGTACTCGGCGCAGCGCTATTCGTGCTGCTCGCGGTGGTGTCGCTGGAACTCGGTTCGCCGCAGTCGGACAACGCCGCGTTACCAGGCACGGGGCCGCTTGGGATGAGCTTCCTGGGCGTCACCGAGACGAGTCCGAAGGGGCGTGTCAGCGGCGTGCCGACCGGAACGCCACCGCCGCGAACCCCTGTCGCATACCTCTTGCCATTCGAGATCGTCTCGGTTCACCTGCTGGTGGTGCTTGTGGGCGCCGCATACCTCGCTCGTGCGAAACGAAAGCGAGTGAAGCCATGAACGAGGTCGGTCTCACGCCGTTCCTGTTGCTCAGCGCATTCCTGTTCGCGTGTGGCGCGGTATGCGTCGCGTCGAAGCGGAACGCGATCGGCATCCTGATGGGCGTCGAACTGATCCTCAACGCGGCCAACGTGAACCTGGTCGCGTTCGCGCGGTTTAACACGACGTTCCGGCTCGAAGGGCAAGTGTTCGCGCTGATGGTGGTCGTACTCGCCGCAGCAGAAGCAGCGGTCGCGCTGGCCATCTTCCTGAACTTTTACAACAACCACGCCACCGTGGACGTGGACGAAGCGAAGAACCTACGGGGGTAGTTGCGAGTTGCGAGTTGCGAGCTGCGAGTTGATCCCAAGCCACTCTTGGGATCAACTCGACACTCGCAACTCGCCGCCCGCAACTCAGGCGAGATGTTCGACTGGTTCCAGGCCGTTCCCGGTCGACTGCACGTCGTCGGCGCGCTACTGCCGCTCGCGGCGTTCGCGTTGCTGCTCGCCGCGGGCGGCGTGCGCTCGCTGTGCCGGCCGTTCCGTGAACAAGGTGGGTTCGCGAGCAAGCTTTACTGGGCGCTCGGCGGCGACATCCCACTGAAGACCGGCGCGTACCTCGCGACCGCGTTCATGGCCGGGTCCGCACTGTTGGGCGTCATCGGACTCGCCAACTTCCTCGCCGACCCTTCGACAGGCGAACAGCGGGCCGCGCGATGGGGTGAGCGCGTCGATTGGGTGCGACTGGGGCCGCTCGAGTCTGCTTCGCCACCCGTGTGGCAGAAGCAACACGCCGGCGACCGGTTCGCGCCTGCACCGAAGCCGGCGCTCGCACTGGAACTCGGCTACAAGATCGACCACCTCACTGCCGTCGTCTTCGCGATGGTCACGGTCATCGGCACGCTGATCTTCGTCTTCTCGCTCGGCTACATGAAGGACGAGACGCAGAAGACTGTTGAAGACCACGCGGGCCACGAGCCGCTTGCGTCGTCGCATGACGCGCACGCGGGGCATGCGACGCCGCAGGCGGCTCATTCGCTCCACCGCCGCGGGCGATTCGGCCGGTTCTTCCTGTATCTGTCGCTGTTCTGCTTCTCGATGCTGAACCTGGTGATCGCAGACAACCTGTTTCAGGTGTTCGTGAGTTGGGAACTCGTCGGCGTGTGTTCGTTCTTCCTCATCGGCTTCTACTACGAACGCCCGAGCGCGAGCCGCGCCGCGAACAAAGCGTTTATCGTGAATCGTGTTGGCGACGCGGGATTCCTCGTTGGAATGCTGATTGCGTGGACGTACCTCGGCACGCTGAACTTCGAAGAGATGACCCACCGCGTGCGGTCACCGGAGCGCGACAGCCACACTTCGCTGCGCAACGCGAACCAATTCGTGCGCGTGAACCCGTCGAGCGAACCGAACCGCTACGGCGTGCCGCAGTACGAATTGCCGAAGCAGGGCGAAGGCTCGCACCTCGCACTGTTCCCGATCGTGAAGCCGGGGCACTTCGACGGCATTCAAGCCGGCGGGCACAAAGACGGGAAAGTCTCCGTGCCCGTGGTCGCGACGTACACCAGCTACGGCACGATTCCGTACTGGTTGTTCGTGGTGATGGGCATCGGCATCTTCTTCGGCTGCATGGGCAAGAGCGCGCAGGTGCCGCTCCAAACGTGGCTCCCCGACGCGATGGAAGGACCGACGCCAGTCAGCGCGCTCATCCACGCCGCCACGATGGTCGCGGCCGGCGTGTACCTCGTCGGCCGCTGTTTCCCGCTGTTCGCGCCCGAAGTGCTGCTCACCATCGCTTACATTGGCGCAATCACGCTATTCATCAGCGCGACGATTGCACTCGTGCAAACCGACATCAAACGGGTACTGGCGTACTCGACGTGCAGCCAACTCGGGTTCATGATGCTCGCGCTCGGCATCGGCGGGTGGGTCGCGGGCCTGCTACACCTCATCACGCACGCGTTCTTCAAGGCGCTGCGGTTCCTGTGTTCCGGTAGCGTGATTCACGGGTGCCACCACGAACAAGACCTCCGCAAAATGGGCGGCTTGAAAGCGAAGATGTCAATCACCGCGTTCACGATGCTGGTGGGCGTGCTGGCGATCTCCGGCGCGCCGCTGCTGAGCGGTTGGTACAGCAAGGACATGATTCTCTCGTCGGCGCTCGGCTACGTGAGCGTTCATCCCGAACACGTGCTTCTCTTCGCGCTTCCGGTCGTAACCGCGGGCATGACGGCGTACTACATGTTCCGGCTCTGGTTCCTCGCATTCACGGGCACGCCGCGCGACCAGCACATCCACGACCACGCACACGAATCTCCTCGCGTGATGACCACGCCGCTGATCGTCCTCGCGATGTTCAGCATCGGGATCGCGTGGGGCTGGCCGGTGTGGGAAGCGGAAGCAAGTACACTCGGTCACGTGCTGCACAGCGCCGAACCAATCAGCGTGAAGACCGACTTCGCGACGGAGCAGAAAGCGGAACACCACGTTCACCTGTACGCGGGTGCGATCGCACTGGGCATGGCCGCGATGGGCGCGTACCTCGCGTTCAGCGTCTTCTACCAGAAGACGCCATCGCGCGACTCCCTCCACGCGACCGGGCCAGGCTGGTACCGGTTCTTGCTCGGCAAATGGTACTTCGACGAAGCCTACGACGCGGCCATCGTTAAACCGACGCTCAACCTCGCGCACGCGGCGGCAGCGGCCGACAAGCGCCCACCGGAACCGGAGTCGCGGCGATTCGACTGGTTCACGCTCGACGGGATCTTGAACGCGATCGGGCAGTCCGCCGGCGCGCTGGGTTTGGTGTTCCGAGCCGCGCAAACCGGGCTGATCCGGTCTTACGTCCTCGCGCTGGCCTTGACTGCTGCGCTGTTGTTAGGGATGCTCGCGGTTCTGGCGAAGTGACATCAGAGTTTCACCGCGGAGACCTCAGAGAAAGACCAGAGAGCCGAATCAAAGAACTCTGCTTCTTCTTCCTCTGCGGCCTCCGATGTGAAACGGCCTTTCTCCTCCTTGAAGGCTAGGAATGCCCGAGTCGGACCTCACCTGGCTGTCGATCCTCGTGTTCCTGCCAGCGGTATGCGCGGCAGGGCTACTTGCGTTCCCGTCGAAGTGGACCGAAGTGATGCGGTGGTGGGCCACCTTCGGCGCCGCCGGCACGCTCTCCGTCGCGCTGTGCGTCGTCGTCGGGTACTACAACCTGCTCGACCAAGGCACCGACGCGAACGGGATGCCCAGGCACTCCGTTCACACACGCCTCGACAACCGCGCGGACAAGGCCGCGAGCGACGCGGCACAACCCATCCCAAAGGAACTCAAACCGAACGACTGGGTCGCGCGCCGGACGTGGATCTCGCTCTTCAACATTCAGTTCGCGCTCGGCGTTGACGGCATCAGCCTACCGCTCGTGGTGCTGACCGCGCTCGTCACGCTACTCTCGATCGTCGCGAGTTGGAAGATAACCGAGTCCGTGCGCGGCTATCTCGCGCTCCTGCTCCTGCTCGAAACGGGCGTGATCGGCGCGTTCCTCGCGCTCGACTTCTTCCTCTTCTACGTCTCCTACGAATTGATGCTGCTCCCGATGTACGTCCTCATCGGGCTGTGGGGCGGGGGCAACCGCAAGTACGCAGCGCTGAAGTTCGTCGTCTATACGCTCCTCGGCGGGGTGTGTCTCCTTGTCGCGATGATCGCGCTGTATTCCGTGAACGCGCGTGACTTCGTGGATCAAGGCGTCGTGACACAAAAGACCGAAGAACTCGCCCGGCGCGAGAAAATCCTGCCCGAAGCGGCGCGTGAACGTGTCGAGGTCCACACTTTCGACTTCGTCACGTTAGCGAAGGTCGGGCGCGCAGCGTCACTCGTCCTGAGCGGTCAAGAGGATCGGCTCGCGGTGAAAACTGCCGTGGTCGAGAAGCCGAGCAAAGGCGACGACGCAACAAAGGTGAAGCTGTTCGCGCCGGGCGTGGACCGCGACGCAGCGCTCGCACGCCTGAAGGCACAGCCGGTGTGTACGAAGCAGTTCCAGTATTGCGTGTTCGTGTTGTTGTTCCTCGGGTTCGCGGTGAAGGTGCCGATCGTGCCGCTGCACTCCTGGCTGCCCGATGCACACGTCGAAGCGCCCACACCCGTGAGCATGATCCTGGCCGGTGTGCTGCTGAAGCTCGGCGGCTACGGTTTGATTCGCGTCGCGTTCCCGGTGTGCCCGTGGGCAGCGTCCGAACTCGCCTGGTGGGTCGGCCTCATCGGCGTCATCGGCATCGTGTACGGCGCGATCGTCGCGATGGGACAAACCGACTTCAAGAAGCTGCTTGCTTACTCAAGCGTTAGTCACATGGGGTTCGTGGTGTTGGGCCTCGCGAGTTGGGGCAGCGCCGCGAACTCGCAATACTGGCAGTGGGGCGTGAACGGCGCGATCTTCCAGATGGTGGCGCACGGCATTACCGCGTCGGCGCTCTTCTTCATCGTGGGCGTGGTGTACGACCGTGCCCACCACCGCGACCTGAACCGCTTCGGCGGTCTAAAGGAACCGATGCCGCTGTATGCGGGCCTCAGCGCGATCCTCTTCTTCGCTTCGATGGGACTACCGGGCTTGTGCGGGTTCGTGGGCGAGTTCTGCGTGTTCATCGCCGCTTGGAACTTCTCGCCTGCGCTCGCGGTCCCTGCCGTGGCGAGTGTGATCCTCACCGCCGCGTACCTCCTGTGGACATGGCAGCGTGTCTACCTCGGCACCAACGCCGCGACGAAGGACTTCCCTGAACTATCGCCGCGCGAGGCGGTGTGTCTGTTGCCATTCGCGCTGCTGGCAATCGCGCTGGGTGTGCTGCCCGGTGTGCTGCTCTTCAACTGGATGGACCCCAGTGTGGCGGGGTGGATCGAAAACATGGCGCCGCTGAAGCCGTAAGTTTTCGCCGCTTGCGGCGTAGCGAGCGTATTCGCTACGCCGCAAGCGGCGAAATCCAAATACCACTTCGTTGCATCTCCTTCCCCCTTCCATTACAACCTGTTTTGTGATCAAGGGGCGCGGTTAGCTCGGTGCTTCGCACCAGGACGATGTTGCGTCGTCCGAGTACGTGGCTTGTCATGCGTCGCGGGGAAGGCTGTTCCAGCACCGCTTTCGCTCGAATTCGATCGCGCAAACCGGTGGTCTGGAACAACCCCGTTAATCGTGGTTCCACCGGTTCGCGCGATCGAATTCGAGCGGCGGTGCCGTGAGCCTTCCGCGCATCAGGTCAGGTAGTAGACGCGGCCCTCGATCGCACGCGGCCCGCCGGCTCTCTCCGGCGGGCCGCTTCTCTAATCTCCTCTACCGGAGTCACACAATGCACAGCCGCCGTCAGATCCTCAAGGGCGCGGTAGCCGCGTCCGCACTCGCGGGAACGAACATGACCCACGCTGAAGAGCCGAAGGCCAAACTCAAGGGCAACGTGAAGCAGTCGGTCGCGTTCTGGTGTTTCAACGCACGCGGCGAGAAGTGGACCGTCGAAAAGACGTGTACGGTCGCGAAAGACCTTCAGTGCAAGTCGGTGGAACTGATCGCGCCGGAACACTGGACCACGCTCAAGAAGCACGAACTCGTGTGCGCGATCGCGTCTAACGGGATGCCCGGTGCGCCGTTCATGCGCGGGTTCAATAACGCGAAGTTCCACGACGAAGTGATTGAGCGCACCAACAAGACCATCGACCAGTGCGCCGACGCGAAGTACCCGAACGTAATCGCGTTCGTGGGCTACAAGTGGACAAACCCGGACGACCCGAAGTCCGCGGTGATCTCGACTGACGACGCCTTCAAGAACTGCGTGGAGGGCTTGAAGAAACTCGCGACCTACGCTGAAAAGAAAGCTGTCACGGTGTGCCTCGAACATCTCAACACCCGCGACGACAGCGACCCGATGAAGGGTCACCCCGGTTACCAGGGCGACGACCTCGACTTCGTCGTGAGCGTCCTCAAGAAGGTCGGCAGCCCGCGCGTGAAACTCCTCTTCGACATCTACCACGTTCAGGTGATGCACGGCGACCTGATGCGGCGCATCGACCAGACGAAGGACTTGATCGGGCACATTCACACCGCGGGCGCGCCGGGCCGCGGCGAACTCGACGACAAGCAAGAGGTGAACTACCCCGCGGTGATCAAGAAGCTGGTGGATGTGGGTTACACCGGCTACGTCGGTCAGGAGTTCATCCCGACACGCGAGCCACTCGCGGGATTGAAGCAAGCCGTGGCCGCCTGCGACGTGTGAGTCGAATTCCTTGCGAGCGTCGAGGCGACAGCCCGCCGACGCGATTCAACCGGCGGGCTGACACCGCGCCGCTCGCAACCTTACAATCCCAAGTGAGAATAATTCCACCCCCAGGCGTCGGTGTGTTCAGCTCCCGGAGTGCGCCGGCGTGAACTATCTTTGCGGCTTCCTGATCGTGGTCGTGCTGGTCACGGTCGTCGGCCACCTCCTGTGGCTAGCCGTGGCCGCCATCGTCCGCGCGATCTCCGGCGCCGCGAGCGAACCGAAAGACGATCGGCCGCGCCGGCCCTTCCGCTACTGCCCCGCATGCGGTTCGGATACCGAAGAGCGCGACCGCAACTGCATCCGCTGCGACCTCGAACTCGACAGCCGAATTGCATACCAACTGCATCGCATCCGCATCGCCGAGCGCGAAGTGGGCGCGCTCATCGACCGCGCGCAGCTCGATCCCGAAGCCGCCGCTGTGGTGCTGAATCAGCTCGAAAACCGCGCGCGAAGCCTGCAAGGCCTGCCGGCGAAGTCGAAGCAATCGGCACGCCCGCGCGCGAAGCCCATCGCGGAGACAGCCCCCGGGCAACCTGTCGCGCCCGCCAATGCGGTCGCACTCGTTCCCCCGCCAGAAGTCGAAGCCGCTCCGCCCGCGACTGAACCCGCCGCTCCGCTCCCGATTCCCGAATCAACACCTGAGGTTTCCGAACCACTTCCGCCAGTGATCACCGCAGTAGAAGCGAGTGAACCCGCGTCGTTAACACCGGAACCGCCAGACGAACCACCCGCGCCGAAGCCGCGGCGCGGCGGGTTCCTCGAAGAACACAACATCCTGTGGGGCGAACTCGTCGGCGGGTTGCTCATCGTAGGGTGTTCCATCGCGCTCGTCGTCACGCTCAGGCAGACGCTCGAGGACATTCCGTACTTCCGGTTCCTTCTCTCGGCCGCGGTGACAATCGGTCTGTTCGGTGCGGGCCAGTACACGCTGCACCGGTGGAAGCTGTCCGGCACGAGCCGCGGGATGCTCGTCATCTCGATGTTGCTGACGCCGATCACGCTACTCCTTCTCGCCGCTCCGTTCACCAAAGGAACCGATGGTCTTCCCGATGTCGCGGTGAAGGTCGCGGCGTTAGCCGCGTTCGTGGGAGTGGTGCGCACCGGTGGGCGCGACTTGATCGGCACCGAGCACTTGCCCGGCCCGGTGGACCGGCGATGGCTGCTCGCGCTCGCGGTCGTGGGCGCGGCCGGAACGCAACTCCTCCCAACAAACCTCGCGCTGGCGTGGCTCCCACTTGCGTGCTTCGCCGTCGCGTGCGGCGCAACGCTCGGCGGACTGTCGTGGTACTCCGCGGCCCGAAGAGATGTACCCGTCACCGACAAGAGCGGGACCGCGCTGCTGATGTTCGTGGGCGTGGCTGCGTTCGCGCTCGTCGCGGCGTGGAGTCTGTACGTCGTCCGCGAAGCAGAGCAGATGGCCGCGCGGCTTCACGCGCTCGCGGTTCCGTTGGCCCTCGCGAGTGTGCCGGTCGTGGAAGCGGGCGTACTGGTGCTGCGCCGCGTTGCGTCAGCCGGACGGAGGACGGTGGGGACCGCCGTCGCGCTGACCGGGTTCGTGACCATGACGACCGGCCTCATGCTCGCGTGGCCCGATCCGCTTGCGCTCCTCCTGGTCTCCGCGGCAACGGGTCTGTACCTCACGCGAGTTGCATTCCGCGAGAAACTGCCGTGGGTACATGTCGGCGCGATCTCACTCCTTGGGTTCGCTGCGGTCCTCACATTCCACGGCATCACGGGGAACTGGTCCACGCCGACCGCGTTAAACGAGAAGCTCGGTTCCGTCGAGAGCGGCGCGGTACTCGTGGGCTTCGCGCTGGTTCTCGCGTCGCTCGCTGAACTGCTCGCGCGAGGCAGATCGCGCCAGACCGCGAGTTACGCGATCGGTGCGCTGTGCGTCGGCCTGCTCGGGTTGCTCCTCGTGAGTTGGAACGGCACCGACCACCCCGCACACGCGGCCTTCGCGCACGCGGCCGGCGCTCTCGGGTTGCTCGCAAGCAACTACAGATGGAAGCGCCGCGCCCTCGCACACGGCGGGTTGTGGCTGATACTTGTGGGAACGCTGTGGGCGCTCTGGTGGCAGGCGCCACACCAGCCGGCGATGTGGGGATTCGTCGTCGCGGTGGAAGCGTTCGTCTTCACGGCTGGCGCGGTCGCACTGCGTGGCTCGCACGGAGGCGCAACCGCCCTGCTCCGCCGCGCCGGGCGCGACGTGTCCTTCGCCGCGTGTGCCGTGGCGCTCTTCATCGCCACGACGTCGCTCACGCTTGAAAGCGCATGGCACACCGGCACGCTGTTCACGCTGGCGCTCACGGCCGTCGCTCTGGCGCGGCTCACCGGCACCTTCGTCTTCACATGGGTCGGCTCGGTTGCGGCGCTGCTCGGCGCGCTCCACCTCGGCGTGTTCACCTGGAACGTGCAGCCGGAAACGCTCGCGATCGAATTCGCGATCCTCACACACGCAACGCTCGCCGCGTTCTGTGCGGTCCTCTGCCGACGGCAGGCGCGCGTCTTCGGCGATCCGTTGCGCTGGGTCGCGCGGCTGTCGTCGGCACTCGCGATGCCGCTACTGTTCTTCCCCGCGTTCGGGTTCGCGTACGCGACATCCGGTCTCGCGGTCTGGCTCGGCGTGTTGTGGCTCGCGTTCGTACTGCTATGGCGTGAACGCGGCGCGTTCAGCGCGTTTCAGGCCGCGATCACGCTCGGCGCGCTGCTGGTCGCGTTCGGCTGGATCGAAGAACAGGACTGGTGGCGAACCACCTCGCTTACTCACCGCGACCCGCGCGCAATGCACGCGTTCGGACTCGCGATCGGCGTGCTTGCGATTGCGTGGGCGATCGCGCGCCACGCACTGCAAGCCAACAGTCGCCTACGCGAACTGTGGTGTGACAATCCGTTGTCACTCGACCGGTTCACACTCGGCACAGCCGTGATTGGCTTCTTCGTGCTCGGCGCGGTCGCGGTGCTACCGGGGGTGGGCGCCGAACTCACGCCGTTCGGCGCAGTGCGATTCGTTATCGCGCCTCCGGAGCTGGCACACGCCTTCGATGCGATCGCGTGGGTGCTGTTGGCGGTGCTGGCCGTCGCGGTGTTGCTCTCATGGCGGCTATCGAAGATAGAACACGACACCGATGTTCACGCGATCGCACTTGTGCCCCTCGCGCTGGCCGCGCCTCTGGTGTGGGCCGGGACGCACGCGGCCGATATCGCAGTTGCGTCCGCGTTGCGGTGGAGTCTGGCGCTCGCGTTCGTCGCGGGTGCCGCGCTGGTCGCGATTCGTGTTCCGCTGCGGCGTGGCGCGGAAGCAATCGGCTTCGCCGCGCGGCCGTCGCCATGGCTCAGGCCGTGGTTACTCGCGCTGTTCACCGTCGCCGCGGGCGTGGTGGTCGTGCTCTCCACGATCGTCGCGGAGATCGGACTAAGCCGGTTGAAACCGGGCGGCCCGCTCGAAGCGTCGCCATTCGCGCAGATGGGCGCGATGCTCTCGAACCTCGTTCCGCTCGCGCTGGTCGTGTTCGGACTCGCCACCTGTGCGGGGCGCGAGCGATCTTCGGGGTACGCGCTGTCCGGCGGTCTGGTGTTCGTCGCCACCCTGACCGCGGGTTACGCGCTGTCGGTCGTCACGGCCGGGAAGCCGCTCGACGGCACCGAACAAACGCGATTGCTTCTCGTCCTCGCGGGCAGCGCTGCGGTGTGGGCGCTCCTCTGGCTGCTGTCCGAGTGGCGTGTGCCTGGCGGCGTTCCGCTCATGCTGCAAGTGCTGATCGGCTTCGGCGCTCTCTCGCTCGTGTGCTTCGTGCCGACGATGCGACTCCTCGGAAATCCGGGCGCACCACTTCCAGCGTCGGTTGGCCCGCTTGGTTCGTTCGGCTGGTCTGCCCTCGTTCTGGTCGCGGGCGCGGGGTTCTGGCACACGCGGCGCGCACAGCCGGAAGCCGGGTCGCTCGTGTTCGCGTTCGCGGGTCTGATCGCAGGCGTGCTGGTCGCGGCCGGCGTGAGCAGTTGGGACGAACCGGACCGGTGGCTCTCGTTCCATGCGCTGGCGCTCACGTGGCTCGCGGTCGGCGGTGGCTTCTGCACAACGCTCTCCCGCGTCCGGCTCAGCGGTTGGTGGCTCACGTGCTTCGCCTCGCTGCTCGTGGTCTGCGCGCTGCGCGCCGGCTGGTTCGACCCGTGGAAACCGTGGCTCCCGGCCGGGTTGTCGCTCGCTGCGGCGCTGTTCTTCGGCGCGCTCGCGCTGCGAACGCGCGGGGTCGTCTTCGCAGGAGTGTCAGGGTTGGCGGTGAACCTCGCGGGGATCTTCGTGTGGATCGCGTGGGGATCGGACACGCTCGCCGGGTTCTTCCTCGCGAACGCAGCCGGTGTCGCCGTCGCGTCAATCTGCTGGACGCTGGTTCGCATCCGGCAGCGTGCGAGCGCGGAAGGAAGCGCGTGGCTGGAACCGCTCGATGGCGTCATCATCCCGGCATTCGCGCTGCTGCTACTCGGCCTCGGCCCCACGTTCGCAGCAACTCCAACAGACCCGTACCTCGCGTGGGGCGCGCTGGTTGCCGTCGCGCTCGCGTGTGCGGTCGGGTTGTGGGACCGCGTTGCGATGTTCGCGCGGCCGGGGCTGTTCACCGTCGGCGCGCTCGCGGCTCTGCTCATCGTCGCCGAAGCCGACACGCGACCAATCTGGGACGTACCCGCGACCGCGCTCGCACTGGCTGCGTACGCGCTCGGCGTGGCGTGCATCGCTCTGGCGCTTTCGCGGCGCACGAAGCCGCTCCTGGGAATGCACGGTCGCGGCGACTCCTGGCCGTGGCTCCTCGGCGCGCTGCCGCTGCTCGCGGTGTTCGGGAGCGTTCTCGGGCTGCGCATCGGGTTGATCTGGCCCGGACTCCTGGATCGGCTCGCGAACCCGTCCAGCGTCGCGGTCCTCGCGATCTCGTTCGCCGTGCTGGCTCGCGTCTACTCAGATACGGTTCGCGAATCGCTTCAAACACTGAGCGCTGCGCTCGGCGTGGGCGCACTTGCGGCGCTCGCGTGGGCGATCCCGGAGCCGCAGGACCGGTACGTGTGGCTGCACCGCAACGGCTGGCTGTTCGTTGCGCTCGCGTTCGCGGCGGTGGCGGGAAGCGAAGTTGCGGCGCGTCTCGGGGAAAGCTGGCGCCGCGCATTGCGGAACGTCGCGGGCTGTAGCGCGGTTCTGGCGCTCGCGGTCTTGTGTCTCAACCTGCTCCAGCAGGTGCCGGTGTACGATCCGATCAAGCGCATCACGCCGCTGGCGCGCGAAGCCTCGCTCGCGATGCTCGCCGGAATCGCTGGGCTGTTCGTCCTCGCTTTGAGGTTCGCGCTGAAGCCCGAACGTGACCCGCTCGCACTGCGGCTGTCGCTTCGCACCGCGTACGTATACCTCGCCGAAGTGCTAATCGTGGTGTTCTTCGTGCAGATCCGGTTCAATGTGCCGGAACTGTTCATCGGGCAGCTCGCGAAGGTCTGGACGTTCGCGGTGATGGCGCTCGCGTACGTCGGCATCGGTCTCGCGGAACTGTTCGAGCGAAAGAAGATCGACGTATTCGCGGGTCCGTTGCGCCGCACCGGCGTGCTACTGCCGCTGATCCCGCTACTCGCATTCTGGGCGAAGCCGCCGGGGTTCGTGAACGAGTTCGCAGAGAGCGCCGCACCCGGTCTCGTGCCGCTCCTCGGCTACCTGAAGAACCTGCCGCAGCACTTCGATATGTACGCGTGGCTGTGGTTCCTCGCGGGCGGCGTGTACGGGTTGCTCGCGCTGTCGCGGAAGTCATTCGGCTGGGCGCTGCTCGCGGCGCTCTCAACGAACGCGGCGATGTGGGCGCTACTCGCGCACAACGGGGTGCCGTTCTTCGTTCACCCGCAGGCGTGGGTCATTCCGCTCGCGCTCATCGTGCTGGTGTCCGAACACATCAACCGGCGCCGGCTGTCGGCGGAGGTGTCGAACGGGATGCGCTACGGGGGCGTCGCGATGATCTACGTCGCGTCATCGGCGGACATGTTCATCGCGGGCGTGGGCAACTCGATGTGGTTGCCGGTGCTGCTCGCGGTGTTCTGCGTGCTGGGCGTACTGACCGGTATGCTGCTCCGCGTGCGCGCGTTCATCTACCTCGGCGTCGGCTTCCTGTTGCTCGACATCTTCTCGATGATCTGGCACGCGGCCGTGAACCTGCAACAGACGTGGGTGTGGTACGTGTCGGGCATCGTGTTGGGCGTGGTGGTCCTGGGACTGTTCACCTACCTGGAGAAACGCCGCGGACAAGCCGGGAAGGAACCGACGGAGGGCGAGTAGTCCCCCTCTTGCGGCGCACGCTGTTGCCGAAGTTCACCCGCTCGGCGACAATCGCCAAGCGTCACCGCACTAACTCAACGAGAACCACAATGCTCCGCCTCTCCCGCACAGCCGCTACCACACTGCTCGCGGTCGTGTTCGCATCGCCCGCGTTCGCGGCCGATCCAATCAAGCACGGGTTCCTCGCGACGGGCGGGGAAACCTTCATCACCGACGAAGCCGGCAAGGTCACGTGGAAGTACCCGCACTCCACGCGCGATGGCTGGGTGCTCGATAGCGGCAACGTGCTGCTCGCGCTCTCGAAGAGCAAGGCGTACCCGAACGGCGCGGTTGTCGAAGTGGACAAGGACGGCAAATCGGTGTTCGAGTTCAAGGGAACGCAGGCCGAGGTGAACACGGTTCAGCCGCTCGGTGACGGGAAGGTGCTTCTCACCGAAGCTGGGGACAAGCCGCGTATCCTAGAAGTCGGTCGCGATGGGAAGATTCTCGCGGACGTGCCAATCACGGCGCAGACGAAGGACCACCACTTGCAAACGCGAATGACGCGTAAGCTGGCGAACGGCAACTACCTCGTGCCACAACTTCTCGACCGCGTGGTTCGCGAGTACGACGCGAAGGGCAAGATCGTGTGGGAGGTGAAGACGCCCAACATGCCGTTCACCGCAATCCGCCTGCCGGACGGCAACACGCTGATCGGCTGCACGCACGGCAACCTGATCATTGAGGTGGACAAGGACGGCAAGTTGGTGTGGCAGGTAACAAACGACGATCTACCGAACAAGCCGATCAGTGACGCGTGCGGGGTGCAGCGGTTGGCGAACGGCAACACGGTTTTCACCAGTTACCGCGCGACCGCGACTCAGCTCAAGTTGTTTGAAGTGACGCGCGAGAAGAAGGTGGTGTGGACGTACACCGACGACCGCAAGCCCGGCATCCACCACTTCCAGATTCTCGACTCGAAGGGTAAACCGGAAAAGAACCCGCTGCGGTAAGGCAAGATCGCTGAACGGCTCACAACCCGAACCATCCCTTCAGGCGTGTGGTCGGGTGACTTCTCACCGCGCGTAGCGTGATGGTTAGATTGTAGTCATCACGCTACGTGTGATGACGCGTGA
>SXGR01064331.1_pt1 | contig 28384 bp, 27 predicted proteins | sample 3174711 | NCBI WGS metagenome assembly SXGR01 (sample SAMN11356860, study PRJNA531348) | freshwater metagenome | isolation source: freshwater sample F1-60 | place: China: Fuxian Lake, Yuxi | collected 2017-12-25
CTCGCTCAGCACGATCGAGGAAATCATCGCCGAGGTGGATTTGGTCCTGATCATGTCGGTCAATCCCGGTTTCGGCGGACAAAAGTTCATCGCCTCCTCTTTGAAGAAAATTGCGTCGGTCCGCGCCATGCTCGATCGGGCCGGGAGCCGCGCGCTGCTCGAAGTGGACGGCGGCGTCAAGGTTGACAATGCCGCGCAAGTTTTGGCGGCGGGAGCCGATGTGCTGGTCGCCGGATCGGCCATTTTCTCCAGTCCAGATTACGCCGCGACGATTGCTGCGATGCGCGCAGCCGGTCAACCTTCTTCCACGACGCCTCAGCGCGTCTCTGTTCACCGATAGGCCTCGCGGGTGGATATTTCTTCCCTCATCGACAGTCTTCATCCTCTCGAAGTCAAAGTCCTCTCGACGTTCGGGGCCGATCCCTCTGTGGTGCTTCCGGCCGAGCAGTTGGCGCAGATCTCCAGCTTAGAACCCTCGCAATTGAGCATGGCGGTCGAATGGCTGCTGGCCAAGTCGTTGCTCACGGTCGATACCGAGACCGTGACGCCGATCGTGTCGCTCACCAAAGTCGGCGATCTCTATTTTGAAAAGTATGCCCCGATCGAACGGGTCCTGTCCGCGGCCCGCGAGGCGGCCACCACCGGCAAGCGTCTCACCATTCAGGATATTCAAGCGCGGGAAGGGCTCGAGCCAACGGAGGTGAGCGGCGCGGTCGGACGGCTCAAGAAAGAAGGCGCGCTCCTGATCGTGCAAGGCGGTTGTCTCGAATCGACCGGCCGGCCGAGCCAGACGGCGGAAGTGATCCGGGGCCTGCTGCAACAGCTCCATGGCACGACGCGCGAACTACAGGCATTCCCCGAGGCGCACCGGCAGGTCATCCAGGACCATGCGGTCAAACGAGGAAACGCGAAGGAACCCTTCCGCATCGACGATCGGGTCGCCCGGTCGCTTAAACTCTCTGCGGCCGGCATCGAAGCGGCGCAGCAGCTCTCGAAGCAAGGAGTGTTGGAAGAGGTCTCCCAGCTGACTCCCGAACTGTTGAAAGACGGGAGCTGGAGGACGAAGCGGTTCCGGAAGTACACGATCAGTCTTCGCGCGCCGCGGATTGCGCCGGGTAAGAAACATCCCTATCGCGAGTTTTTGGATACGGTAAAGACGAAACTCGTGAGCATGGGATTCCAGGAAATGCGGGGCTCGCTGGTGGAGACCGAGTTCTGGAACATGGATGCCCTCTTCATGCCGCAATTCCATCCGGCCAGAGACATCCATGACGTCTACTTCGTCAAGGAACCGAAACGGGCTGCGTCGATTGCGGAGCCGTTTTTGTCCCGGGTTGCGCAGGCGCATCAGGACGGAGGCTCAACCGGCTCAACCGGCTGGAACTATTCCTTCGATATGGAGCGGGCGCGACGCTTGGTCTTGCGGAGCCAGGGCACGGCCGTTTCGGCCCATACTTTGGCGGCGCAGCCGGCTGTGCCGGGCAAGTATTTCTCCATCGCCCGTTGTTTTCGCTACGATCAAGTCGATGCGACGCATGCGACCGACTTCTTCCAGGTGGAAGGAATCGTGCTCGGCGAAGATATCAATTTCCGCACCTTGCTCGGTCTGTTGAACCTCTTTGCCCGCGAAGTGGCGCAGGCCAAGGAAGTTAAATTCCTCCCGGCCTATTTTCCCTTCACTGAACCCTCGGTTGAATTGCACGTGCGTCATTCGAAGCTCGGCTGGATGGAGCTGGGCGGAGCCGGCCTGTTCCGGTCGGAAGTCACCCTTCCGCTGGGCGTGACCGTGCCGGTGATCGCCTGGGGGCTGGGACTCGATCGCATGGCGATGGTGGCGCTGGGCATCCACGATATCCGGGAATTGTTCACCGACAGTCTCGATCTGATTCGCTCCACTAAGGGGGCTTTCTAGCATTCCCATGCCGACAATTACGATTTTCAAACAGGATCTCGAAGGATTGCTCGCAGGGCCCGGAGAGGCTCGCCAGTCGATTACGATTGAGCAACTGGAAGAGTCTTTGATGCTCGTGAAGGGGGAGTTGAAGGGGCAGAACCCCGACAGCGGCGAGCTGCGCATCGAGCTGCAAGACAGCAACCGTCCCGATCTCTGGTGTTGCGAAGGGATTGCGCGGCAGATCCGGGTGAAGCGGCTGGGGTCCCTTGCGACGTACAAGTTTCTGACGGCCAAGCCGAAAGTCCTGAAGCGGCTGAACGTGGCCCCTGGCATGGAGAAGGTCCGGCCCTTCGTGGCGGCTTGCACGGCGACCGGCTACCGCGTGACGCAAGAAGGTCTCGCGCAGTTGATCCAGACGCAGGAAAAGCTCGCCGAGATGTTCGGGCGCAAACGCAAAACCGTGTCGATCGGAATTTACCGGCTCGCGGCGATCAAGTTCCCTGTCGCCTACGACTTGGTGAAGCCGGACGAAGTCAGCTTTACGCCGCTGGGCATGGATACGGTCATGACCCTGGGAGAGATGTTGCTCGTCCATCCCAAGGGGCTGGAGTTCGGCGGAATTCTTGCGGGGCAGGACCGCCTGCCAGTCCTGCGCGACGCGGCGAAGCAGCCCTTGTCTTTCCCGCCGATCATCAATAGCCGCGAAGTCGGAGAAGTGAAGGTGGGAGACGATGCCCTCTTCGTCGAGGTGACCGGCACAGACCTGCCGATGGTCGTCCTGACCCTGAATATTTTCGCCGCCAATCTGGCGGATCGTGGCGCGGCGATTGAGCCGATCGACGTGCGCTATCCCTGCAACACGTCTCTCGGCAAGGCCGTTGTGACGCCGCAGGATCTCAAGAAGTCACAGAAGCTTCCCGTCAGCATGATTGAGCAGGCCCTCGGGCAGACGCTTGGCGCCAAGGAAGTGGCGAAGGTCTTGACCGCTTACGGCTATGAGGTGAAGGCCAGCGGTAAACATGTGACGGTGACGCTGCCGCCCTATCGGCAGGACCTGATGCATGCGATGGACGTCGTCGAGGATGTCGCGATCAGCCGAGGCTATGCGGATTTTCTCCCGGTGATGCCCTCGGATTTTACGGTCGGCGGCCTGTCGCGCATCGAAGAAGTCTCAGACCGGGTTCGGGCGCTCATGGTCGGCATGGGTTTCCAGGAGATCATTTCCAACATCCTCGGTTCGCCGCAAGACCTGCGCGATGCGATGAGGCTGGAAGGGACTGAGTGGGGGCAGCTGGTCGAGGTGGACAATGTGATGTCCCAGAATTTCTCCGCCTTGCGCCAATGGATGTTGCCGTCGTTGCTGCGCGTGGAGGCTGCATCGAACCGGGCCTTTTATCCCCACAGGCTGTTCGAGGCGGGTGAAGTGGCCAAGCTGGATCTGACGCAGCCGCTCGGGTCCCGCACCGTGATGGTGCTGGGCGGCATGATCGCCCATGCCGATGCGCATTTCTCCGAAGTCCATTCCTGCCTGGACACGCTCTTTTATTATGTGAACCAGACCTACAGTTTGGAGCCGATCCAGCATCCGTCGTTTCTCGCCGGACGAGTGGGGGCTATCGTGTCTGAGGGGAAGCAGATCGGTGTGATCGGGGAGCTGCACCCGGAAGTGCTCGAGCGCTGGCAGATTGGCGTGCCAGCCGTGGCGTTTGAAATCGAGCTGACGTACCTGGCCGAACGGCCTTGAGGCCTGCGCCGGTCGGCGCATTCCTCAAGACCCGCATTCTATCCACATCAATGATTCGAAGAGTGCTCTTGCGGGGCGGCTGTGCCTAGGCTGTCGCCGGGGCAAGATGCTGCTTGGCGAGACCGACCAGCTGCTCAAACCCTGTGGCATCCTTGATCGCCATATCCGAGAGGACCTTCCGGTCCAGGAGGATATTCGCCTTCTTCAGGGCATTGATGAATCGGCCATAGGTCAATCCATGCGCCCGAACCGCCGCGTTGATGCGGGCAATCCACAAGACGCGGAAATCCCGTTTCCGGTTTTTTCGTCCCGTATAGGCGTAGGTCTGACCTTTATCGACCGATTCTGTCGCAGTCCGGAACAGCCGGCTCTTTCCGCCGTATTGGCCTGAGGCCAGCTTGAGCCGCTTCTTCCGACGATGTCTTGTTTTTGGGCCACCTTTTGCGCGAGGCATGAGTCAATACTCCTTTTGGTTAACGCGATCTGTCCGGTTTTGTTTAGACGTAGGGCAACAAGCGATCCAGCGCCTGAGTCTTGGTCTTATCGACGAGAACCGTGCCGCTCAACCGGCGCTTCCGATCCTGCGTCTTGCTGGTGAGGATATGGCGCTTGCCTGCCTTTCTCCTGACCAATTTCCCGGAGCCGGTGCGGCTAAACCGCTTTTTGGCTCCACTATGGCTTTTCATTTTCCTCTTCTTCATGTCGGTGCTTCCTTTGGTTAATAGCGTTCGGGTCGCCGTTTTACTTCGGTGCCACGATCATGATCAAGCTGCGCCCTTCCATGCGGGGGGCGTACTCGATCGTGCCCTCCGTTCCCACTTCTGCAATGACCGTATTCATGAGCGTTCGGCCCATCTCCTGATTCGCCATTTCACGGCCGCGGTAGGTCAAGACGACCTTCGTCTTGTTGCCATCGGCCAGAAAGCCCTTGATCTGACGCACCTTGATTTCCAAGTCGTGCTTGTCAGTCCGAGGGCGCAGCTTGATTTCTTTGACCTGCGTCGACTTTTGGTGCCGGCGATTCTGGTGGTCCTTCTTGCTCAACTCAAACTTGTACTTCCCGTAGTCCATGATGCGGCACACGGGAGGCACAGACGTCGGCGCGATTTCGACCAGGTCGTAGCCCTGATCTTGCGCCTGTTTGAATGCATCAGCCGTCAATAGAATGCCGAGCTGTTCGCTCTCCGGACCGATCACCCGGACCTCGCGCACTCTGATTTCCCGATTAACTCGTAGTTTGGGGACGATAAGACACCTCTTATTGTGTCAGTGAATGTTGCTGCCCTGCCGGCGTGAGGTCTGCACGGAGCAGATCGAGCGCTCCTGCGACGGTCATGCTGCCGAGATTGGCTCCGCTCCGGCCCCGGATGGCCAGAGTCCCACTTTGCACTTCCCGGTCGCCAACCACAAACATAAATGGAACCTTGGCTTTTTCCGCTTCTCGAATCTTGAGCCCGATTTTTTCATTTCGCAGGTCGGCTTCGGCGCGGAAGCCCGCTGCCTTGAGCTGGGCTACGACCTCGGCGACGTAGGGATGCTGGTTGTCCGTGATCGACATGACCGTCGCCTGAACCGGGGCGAGCCAGGTCGGGAAGGCGCCGCCGAAGTGCTCGATCAGAATGCCGAAGAACCGTTCGATCGAGCCCATCAGGGCCCGATGGATCATGATCGGCTGATGCACCCTGCCGTCTTCCCCGATATAGCCCAGGTCGAACCGCTCGGGATTGTTGAAATCGACCTGAATGGTGGAACATTGCCAGGAGCGCCCCAGGGCATCCTTGATCTTGATGTCGATTTTCGGCCCGTAGAACACGCCTTCGCCCGGATCGATCTGGTAGGCGATGTTTCGGCTCTTCAAGGCCGCTTCGAGCGCGCTTGTGGCTTGCGTCCAGCGCTCCTCGGAGCCGACGGCCTTTTCCGGTTTCGTCGAGAGGAACACTTCGAACTCGGTGAACCCGAAGGTGCCGAGGATGAAGAAGGTGAAGTCCAGAACCTGGCTGACTTCGCTTTCAATCTGATCCGGACGGCAGAAGAGATGCGCATCGTCTTGCGTGAATCCGCGAACCCGCAGCAGGCCATGGAGGACGCCCGTCCGTTCGTACCGATAGACGGTCCCCAATTCGCCGTAGCGGATGGGGAGGTCCCGGTAACTGCGCAGATGCGACTTGTAGATCATGATATGGAACGGACAATTCATCGGCTTGAGCTGGTACTCGCTGTTCTCGACCTTCATTGGCGCGAACATGTTCTCGCGGTAGAAGTCGACATGGCCGCTGGTTTTCCAGAGGTCGAGCTTGGCCACATGGGGGGAGTAGACCAGTTCATAGCCGTTTTGAATGTGCTGGTCGCGCCAAAAGTTTTCGATCAAGAGCCGGATAGTCGAGCCCTTCGGATGCCAGAGCACCAGGCCAGGACCGATTTCATCCGAGAGCGAGATCAAGTCGAGTTCCTTGCCGACCTTGCGGTGGTCCCGGCGTTTAATTTCCTCTAAGCGCGCGAGGTGCGCGTCGAGTTCCGCCTGGGTGGGGAAGGAGGTCCCGTAGATCCGCTGCAGCATGGGGTTGCGTTCGTCGCCGCGCCAGTAGGCGCCGGCTGTGTTCAGGAGCTTGAAGGCTCCGACATGGCCGGTGGTCGGGAGGTGCGGACCGCGACAGAGGTCCGTGAACTCCCCTTGGCCGTAGACCGTGATGGTCTGTCCCTCTGCCAGGCCTTGAATCAGCTCGACTTTGTAGGCTTCGCCGCGTTCCTGGAAAAACTTCACTGCGGCTTGCTTCGATAATTCTGCTCGTTTGACCGGCAGGGCGCGCTTGATGATGTCTTTCGCGCGCGCTTCAATTTTCTCAAGGTCTTCCGGCGTAAAGGGCCGCTCATAGTCAAAGTCATAGAAGAACCCGTCCTCGATGGCCGGGCCGATGGTCAGCTTTGCCGTGGGGAATACTTCTTTGACGGCCTGCGCCATGATATGCGTGCTGCTATGGCGGTAGACCTCGCGGCCTTCGGCGCTGTCGAACAGCAGGGGCGCGATCTCGGCATCTTCCGTCAGAACGCTTGACAGGTCCCTCATCTGGCCGTTGACCTGCGCCGCCAGGATGTCAGAACCAAGCGTCAGGCCGAGAGCTGACAGGGCAGACCCAACAGTCTGTCCTGCCGGAATATCCCGACTGCCGCCATCTTTGAGCGTAATTTTCATGATATGCACTGCATCGATCGAGCACTAGAAACAACAAAGGCACCCCGCCTACGAGAGGCAAGCGGATGCCATCAGCTGGGTGGTAGGCGCGGACGGTCTTGAACCGTCGACCTCTACCGTGTCAAGGTAGCGCTCTCCCCCTGAGCTACGCGCCTGTCAATCCGAACGCGCATGCTAATATAGCCCTGCCCAATGTGTCAAGAAACGCAAAAGAGAGGGGGACGCACCCCGAAGGTGGAGTACGCCGCCTCCTCTCTTGTTTGCCGAGGCTCGAACCTGACGATCGCCGGGATTATCTGACGGCTGACTTCAGGATTTTCCCTGCCGAGAACTTCGGAACTTTGGCGGCGGGAATGCGCAATGCCTCACCGGTTCTAGGATTGCGCCCGAGCCGGGCTTTCCGCTTGGCCACCGTAAAGGTCCCGAAATTCACCAAGGAGACGCGCTGTCCCTTCTTCAGGGATGTGGTGATCGCTCCGGTGAAGGCCTGCAGCGCAGTGCCTGCCGCGACCTTGGTGATACCGGCAGATGCCGCCATCTTTGCGATCAGCTCTTTTTTCGTCATCGTGCCCCTCCTGTTGTTGGGTTGAACTACGTGACTCCTTGCCACTGATGTTGGTGCGGCACATTCATGGAGCAGGCTGCGCGGTCGCATTGGAGGCGGTCAGGCCTCCAGCGTCTGTGCTACCCGCTTCCGTTTCACGGGAATGTGCAAGTTTTTGATCTTTTTCCTGAGGGTATTTCGATTCAAACCCAGCAGTTCTGCCGCTTGGATCTGGTTCCCGTTGGTTTCCTGAAGCACCCTGGTAATCAAGGGGCGCTCAATGGCGCTGATCAGCATGGGGTGGAGGTTGCGGCCCGAGCCGTTCCTCATCCCCTTCACGAAATCTCCCATCTTCCACTCAAGATAGTTCTCAAGCGAAAGGGCATTTTTCTCGCTCGCGCCAGCCGTTTTTGCGCGCGCGATCACGTGCATGAATTTGGAGGCGCGCTTCAGCACGGTTTGCGAACCGGTGATCACCAGCGAGTGCGTGAGATCGATGTTGGATGAGAGAGGCGTCGCTCCATCAGATGAACCCGGTTTCGATTCGATGATGACTGTATCAAATGTGCGCCGCGCCGTATCTTTGGGTAACGCTGCTGCGTCCTTCGCGATCGTGACGGATGCATCTTTGAATATGTGTTTGACCTGGTTCTGAATGTCCGGGTTGCCGCTGAGCAACAACAGACTGAGGACGGATAATGTGGGCGGCATGAACATTCCAGCCGAAGAACAATGAAGTGGTGCGGATTATTGCCCAGAGTCTATTTGATGTCAACGAGGAAAATGGAGCGGGTGCGATTTATTGCCGGCTGGACACTACCCTGTAATGAGTGCAAAGGACTTGTCCTAGGTTATTTGTTTGACCGGTTGGAGTTTTTTCCCTTTGCAGGGTTAGCTGGTACAGGGGAAAGAAGAAATATTAATGTTCCAACCGCCGTCTTTTTTGTTTGTCCTGGCGAAGGGGTTGTTGGTCTGAGCTTGGGGATTCCTGGAAGGGGTGGCTTGACAGGAGCATCTTTCGAGGAGTACAAAGGCAGGAATGTTTTAATTCCTACCGGAATACTCGCATATGAAGGTCTCTCTTAGGGCGACGTACGGAATCATGGCGGCGGTCGATTTGGCGATGCATTTAGGGACGGCCCCAGTGCAGGCGAAGTCGATTGCTCGCCGACAAGCGATTCCTGCCCGTTTCCTGGAGCAAGTGCTTCATGGCATGAAGAAGGCCGGTCTTGTGTCGAGCCTTCGAGGCGCCCAAGGGGGCTATGTGCTCTCGAGGAAACCATCCGAGGTTTCGGTCGTCGAGATCCTTGAGGCGCTCGACGGTCCGCTTGCTCCTCCGAGTGGCGGAGCTGGGCGGACGCAGGCGCGGCGCTTCAGTAAGACGGAGCTGCTGCTTGGGAAAATGTGGGAGCAGGTCCATCAAGCGGAGAGGCATGTGCTGGAAGCCATCAGCGTAGAAGAATTAGCCGGACAGCAACGAATGCTCGAGCAGGAGCGGTCGTTGATGTACCACATTTAGCCGGATGCTCAAAAAGACCGCCAGCGGCGTTCTCGCTTCACAAAGAGGCTCAACGTACCGCAAGGGTACGCCTCGCCTCTTCGCTCGCTGCGGCCTTGCTGGACGGCCCTTTTGAGCATCCTGAGGTTATTGATGTCTTCATGCGATAGGGGGCCATTTTAGCTATATTTTTCTTTTTCACCGGGTTTTTCAGCCGTCTGCCTAGAGGTCATTATGAGTCGCGCACTATTGAGTATTGTTCCGATCAAGACCGAGCCCATTTCTCCCGCTATCGTCGAGGAGATCGAGACTTTCGAGGCCGAGGCGCTGCGTCTGGCGTCTGGCGACGTATCGAGTGATCTGTTCAGACCCTTCCGTCTTCAGTACGGTATTTATGGACAACGGCAAGCCGGCGTTCAGATGGTTCGGATCAAGATTCCCTTCGGCGGGATGACGGCCAATCAGCTTCGCCAGGTGGCGGAATTGACCGAGCGTTATGCCACCGGCGTCGGGCATGTGACCACGCGCCAGGATATCCAGCTGCATTTTGTCGAGTTGCAGGATGTGTCGACCATCATGCGAGGCCTGGCGGAAGTTGGTTTAACGACGAGAGAGGCTTGCGCCAACACCGTTCGCAATGTGACGGCCTGTCACCTGGCTGGAATCTGTCAGGGTGAAGTATTCGACGTGACGCCCTATGCGAAAACCGTCGCGCTCCACCTCTTGCGGAACCCGCTCAATCAGAGTCTTCCCCGCAAATTTAAAATTGCCTTTTCCGGCTGCAAGCAGGATTGCGCCCTCACGCCGATTCACGATGTTGGGTTGCTCGCCGCGAAGCGCGCGGACGGAGCGATCGGCTTTCGCATGGTCGCAGGAGGCGGGCTCGGGTCGGCTCCCCGGCTGGCGCAGGTCCTGCGGGAATTCACGCCGATGGACGAGCTCATTCCGAGCATAGAAGCCGTGATCCGGGTGTTCGATACCCTGGGCAATCGAAAGAATCGCACCAAGGCCCGCATGAAGTTTGTGATCGAAAAGCTGGGCTTCGAGGAATTCAAACGCCGCTGGGAAGAGGCCTATGTGTCGATGGGGTATGATCGCCCGACCCCTGAGCCGATCAAGTTGCTCTCCTATCCGGACGAGCCTGTCACCCTCATCATGCCGACGTCCGCTAATGGATCGAAGCGGGCGGTGGGCCAGACCAACGGCGCGCCGGCGGAGACCCCGTTCGAGATGTGGCGTCGCACCAACGTGGTGGGGCAGAAGCAAGAGGGCTATGTCGCAGCCGTGACCAAATTGTTCATGGGCGATCTGACGGCGGAGCAGATGCTGCACATCGCCGATCTGGCGGAGCGCTACTCCAACGGCAACATCAGGACGACGATCAATCAGAATATGGTTATCCGATGGGTGCCGGAGTCGCGGATCGCCGATCTCTATGCGGACTTGGCTTCGCAGGGCCTGGCCGACCCCGGCGCTGAATTGGTTGAAGATATTATCGCCTGCCCCGGCACCGATACGTGCGGCCTGGGGATCACGTCCTCCAAGGGACTCGCGCGGGCTTTGGCGGAAGTATTTCCGGCAGGGCGGGTGCCGGAGGATTTGAGCGATGTCACGGTCAAGATCAGCGGCTGTCACAATTCCTGCGCCCAGCATCATATCGCGACGATCGGCTTGCACGGAGTGGGAAAGCGCATCGGCGAACATGTCGCGCCCTTCTATGAGTTGCACGTGGGCGGGAGGGTCGACGGAGCGGCGAAGATCGGACAGCTCGTCGTCAAGCTGCCGGCCAAGAGCGTCTCTGCCGCGATCACGCATTTGATCGCCGTCTATCGGCGCGACCGTCTTGCCGGCGAAGGACTGCCGGCTTTTGTGGATCGTGCCGGCAAGATCAAACTCAAGGACGAGCTGATTCCCTATACCATCGTGCCTTCCTTTGAAGAGGACCCGACGTTCTATTACGACTGGGAAGGCGAAGAGGAGTTTGTGCTGGAGGATCTCGGGCCGGGCGAATGCGCCGGCGGCGCGCTGGAGATGATCGAGAACGGCATTCTCGAAGCGGACCAGGAGCTCTATCAGGCGAAGCTCCTCGTGGATAACCGTCAGTATTCCGTGTCGGTGAACAAGTCCTATCGCGCGGTCCTGTCCGCCGCCAAGGCTTTGCTGGTGACCGAAGGCCTGGAGCCTTCGACCGATGCGGAAACCTTTACGGAGTTCGACAGCCGGATCGCGCAAAAGGGGATTGTTCCGCCGATCTATCGGGATTTGCGGAAACGGGTCGGCGATTTAGGGCCCAAGGAGACGACGGGCGAATCGGCCCGCGAGAAGATGGTTTTTGCCAAGGGCTTCGTCGATGCCTGCCGCGCCGCGACGGAGCAGATGGGCAAAGATCTGAAGTTGGCGGCGGTGGGCACAACGGCGGCAGCCGCGGCCAGCGTACCGCCGGTCAAGGCGCCGGTGGTTTCTGTTGCAGCGCCGGTCTACGATTTGCGCGGCGTGGCCTGTCCGATGAATTACGTGAAGACCAAGCTGAAACTGGAAATGATGGATGCGGGCGAACAGCTGGAAGTCTGGCTGGACGCGGGCGAACCGATCAAGAACGTGCCGCTCAGTTTGAAGAACGACGGGCACAAGCTGTTGTTGCAGGAACCGCTGGAAGCAGAAGCGGCTCATTACCGGATTCTGATCGAAAAAGTCGAGTGAGCAGGAGAGGCGCCAGGGTTGGTCTGTGCTCCCAGAGCGCGCACGATGGGAATGTGCTCGCTCGATGGGCGCAGTGGACCAACCCCAGCGCCTCTCCTGATGAAAGTGTGGAGGGGGAGAGGGGCGATCGTGGAGAATAGAGAACATTCAACTTCTGCCGAGGAACTCGCAGCCTGGGGCTTGTCGTTCGAGGCGAAGCAGCCGCAGGAGGTGCTGGCTGCCGCGATCGAGCGCTATGTGCCGAAGATCGTGCTGGCTTGCAGTTTTGGAGCAGAGGATGTGGTGCTGTTGGACATGGTCCACCGCATCAATCCTTCCGTGCCGCTGTTTTATCTCGACACGGAGTTTCTCTTTCCCGAGACCTATGCCACGCGGGACCGCGTGATCGCGCATTACGGGTTGCAACCGCAGCAGGTCATTCAGGTGAAGTCGCTGCTGACGCCGGAGCAGCAGGCGGCGCAGTATGGCGAGGCGCTGTGGACGCGCCATCCCGATCAATGTTGCGAGCTGCGCAAGGTGGAGCCGCTCACTCGGGTGCTCAAGGGATTCGAGGCCTGGATCACCGGGATCAGGCGGGACCAGTCTCCCACGAGAGCCAATGCGAAGCTGATCGAATGGGACCAGAAGTTTCAGTTGGTCAAAGTGAATCCGCTCGCGGCTTGGGCGTGGGAGGATGTCTGGACCTACATTCGTGTCCACGAAGTGCCCTACAACGAATTGCATGACCGCAATTATCCCAGCATCGGCTGCACCTATTGCACGAGCCCAGTGAATCCCGGCGATGACCCCCGCGCGGGACGATGGAAGAATTTCACCAAGACGGAGTGCGGGTTACATAAGGCCTCGTAATGTCGATGCAGGAATTTATTGCGAAAATTGCCAAGGGGCCAAGGGCCGCCAAGGATCTTACGTGGGACGAAGCGAAGCGGGCGATGAAGGCCCTCATCGAAGGGGAGGCCACGCCGGCTCAGGCCGGGGCCTTTCTCATGGCCATGCGGATCAAGATGGAGTCTGTCACGGAACTGGCGGCGATGACTGCGACGGCGCGTTCCTATGTGGCGGTGGTGCCGATCCCGCGCGAGCTCGGCGTCGTGGATCTGCCGAGCTATGCGGGGAAGCAGGAAACCTTCCATGCCCTGGCGGCTGCCGCTATCGTGGCGGCCTCGGCCGGCGCTTCGGTCTTGATGCATGGGTACGACGGGATTCCCGGTCGTGCGGGGAATGCCGGGGCGCTCAAGGCCCTGGGCCTGCCGATCGACATGAACCCAAACGCCGTAGCGGAGATGGTGACGAAGCATGGATTCGCCTATCTCGATATCGCTCTCTACCATCCCCCGGTCTATCGGTTTTTGGAGATGCGCCAAGAGCTGGGCGCGCGGAACGTCTTTCATCCGATCGCCAGATTGTTGAACCCGGCTCGCGCTTCGTCGCAGGTCGTGGGCTTGTCCCATCCTCCCCACTTTGAAAAGACGGCCGAAGTGTTGCGGATGCTGGCTTGCCCGAGGGCGCTGGTGGTCAGCGGCGTGGAGGGCGATCCGGAGCTGTCGATTTCCGCTCTCACCAGGGTGCTGGAATTGCGGGACGAGCGGATTACGCCTTTGTCGTTCGCGTCGAAAGATGCCGGTTTGCCGTTGGGCACGCCACGCGACATGGCCGGGTTCCCCTCGGATCAACGGGACAAGGAAGCGGATCTGCTCCGGCGGATTCTCCACAATCAAATGCCGGGCGGGTCCTGCAACTGGGTGCTGATGAACGCGGCGTTGATTTTGTATGCGGCAGGCAAGGGAGCGACGTGGGCGGCCTGCGTTCCGCTGGCCCGTCGAGCGATCGAAGAGGGAGCGGCGGCCCGAAAGTTAGAGGAACTGACCCAGGAGCCGGTGGGCACCAACGTCACCGGCCGAACCCATTGACCAGAGGAGAGGATCGAGTCCGTGCAACACCTTCGTCAATTAGAAGACCAGAGCGTCTACATCCTCCGGGAAGCCTATAAGCATTTCGACAACCTGGCGATGCTGTGGTCGATGGGGAAAGATTCGACCGTGCTGTTGTGGCTGGCCAGAAAAGCTTTTTTCGGCCATGTGCCGTTCCCGCTGTTGCATGTCGATACGAGTTTCAAAATTCCCGCCATGATCGAATATCGGGATCGCGTGGCCCGCGAGTGGGGCCTCAAATTGGTCGTGGGGCAAAATAAGGAAGCGCTCGCGGCAGGGATGAATCCCGCGATGGGCCGCGTCAATTGCTGCACGGCCTTGAAGACCAACGGGCTCAAGCAACTGATCGAGAAAAAGGGCTATACCGGCATCATCCTCGGCGTGAGAGCCGACGAGGAAGGAACGAGAGCCAAGGAACGGTATTTTTCGCCGCGCGACAAACATGGCGATTGGGACTTCCGCGATCAGCCGCCGGAACTCTGGGATCAATTCAAGACGACCTTTCCTCCGGGAACCCATATCCGGATCCATCCCCTGTTGGATTGGACGGAAATCAATATTTGGGAATATATCAAGGCCGAGAACATTCCCTTCATCGACCTCTATCTCGACAAGGGAGATGGGACCCGTTATCGCAGTCTCGGCTGCGCGCCCTGCACAATGCCGATCAAATCGACGGCGAAGTCCGTGGACGGCATTATCAATGAGTTGCGGCATACCACGACGGCGGAGCGGTCCGGCCGCGCGCAGGATGAGGGGCGCGGGATGGAACTGCTTCGCAAAGACGGCTACATGTAGCAAGGATGATGAAAAAGACCCCCAGCTTCGTTCTCGGCTCATCGAAATCCTCAACGTACCCCTGAGGGTACGCCTCCGGTTTCGATTCGTCTCGGGCCTCGCTGGATGGTCTTTTTGATCATCCTCAAGAAAGTAAATGACTATGGACAATCAGACTCAGAAACCATCGGACAACTTGAATATCGTTATTGTCGGGCATGTGGACCATGGCAAGTCCACTCTGCTGGGTCGGCTCTATGCCGATACTGGTTCCTTGCCGGATGGGAAGCTTGAAAAGGTTCAAGCCATCTGCCGGCAGCAGGGGAAGGAATTCGAGTACGCCTTCCTGTTCGACGCTTTTTTGGAAGAGCAGGAGCAGGGTATCACCATCGACACGGCTCGGACTTTCTTCGACTGGAAAGGCCGGCAATACATCATCATCGATGCGCCGGGCCACAAGGAATTTCTGAAGAACATGATTTCCGGGGCGGCGCGGGCCGAAGGGGCCTTGCTTCTGATCGATGCCTTGGAGGGCGTGAAAGAACAGTCCAAGAAGCATGGCTATCTCCTGTCGTTGTTGGGCGTGCGCCAGTTTGCCGTCGTCGTGAACAAGATGGATCTGGTCGGCTACCGACAGGATGTGTTCGACGGGATCGAAAAGGAATATCGGGAGTTCCTCGGACAGTTCAAGGCGGTGCCCCAGCAGATCATTCCGGTCAGCGCCAAGCTCGGAGACAATATCGCCAACCGGAGCGAACAGATGCCCTGGTACAAGGGGCCGACCGTGCTGGACGCGCTCAGCACCTTCAAGAAAGAGCCGGGCCGGTCCGAACAGCCGCTTCGCTTGCCGGTTCAGGATGTGTATAAGTTCGATGCCCGCCGTATCATCGCCGGCCGCGTGACGGCTGGCCGGGTGAAGGTCGGGGATTCCCTGGTCTTTTCCCCCTCCAATAAACGGGCGACGGTCAAGTCCATTGAAGCCTTCAATGTTGAGCCTCCGCCGGTAGAAGGTCCCGCAGGCCAGTCGGTCGGTATCACGCTCGATGAACAGATCTTTGTCGAGCGGGGAGAGATCGCGTCGCATCAAGAAGCGCTTCCGCTGGTGTCGACGGCTTTTCGCGCCAACGTGTTCTGGTTGGGACGGAAGCCGCTGGAACGGGGGCGGCGCTATCAGTTGAGGGTGGCGACGAAGGAAGTGGACTGTGAAGTCGCCGCGATTCACCGGATCATCGACACGATGGATCTGGCTCAACAGCAAGGCAGCAATGTGGTGAACCGGAATCAGGTTGCGGAGTTGACGATTCGGGCCAAGGCGCCGGTTGCCTTCGACCTTTCTGCGTCGTTCGAGGCGACGGGCCGGTTCGTGCTGGTGGATGAGTATGATATTGCCGGCGGCGGCATCGTGACGGAGCTGGTCCATGACGATCAGGAGTTCCTCCGTGAAGAGGCGAGGCAGCGAGATTTTGCCTGGGTGAAGGGCGAGGTCGGTGTCGAGGACCGCGCACAACAGTATGGCCACCGGGCTGCCATCGTGCTGGTGACCGGGGGGCGTCATACGGGGAAGTCCTTCCTGGCCAAGAAAATCGAAGCCAGGCTTGTGGCGGACGGACGACATGCCTACCTACTCGATGGAGGAAACCTTCGCCGCGGGCTCGATGCGGACCTTTCCGAGGGGGAGCGAGGCCAGGCGGCAGAGATGGCTCGCCGTTATGGCGAGGTAGCAAGGCTGTTGGCCGATACGGGGTTGATCGTGGTGTCGACGACGAATCCCTTCGGCATGGCCTATGTTGAGGCGGCTCAGGCGATCCGGACGCTTGTTCATCCGGTCCCGGTCATTGCCGTGCATATGAGCAAGGCTCCAGAAGAGGCTCCGCCCAATACGGATATCGTGTTGTCTGGCCCGACAGACTTCGATGAGGCGACCCGCCGGATTCTGGATGAACTGAAGCGTCGTGGAGTCCTGGCTCAGGCGATCGGGGCCAAGCCGACCTTTCAGTATTCGATATAGTCGGATGCTGAAAAAGAGGGGACGGGGTAGCTGGGACGATCCCTTTGCTCGGGCAACGCGCGGTCGCGGACTCCCCTCGTTGGACGCGCGCAGTTGGGATTATCCCACCCACCTCTCATAAAGGGATAGGTCGCTGCGGCCTCGCTGGACGAGCTTTTTGAGCATCTTGCGTATCAGCTGGAATGTTTCTGAGTGGGCCATGGGCATGACTTCCCGGAGTTCTCCAGCTTAATTTTGACCGGTTTTCGCTTGTTTGACTCTCCAGAAACCCCTGTGGTACCGTTCCATCGCTCTGTATTTGCACAGTTAACGAGGGGTATCAGTCATGGCGGTCGAGAAAGATCTCAAGGCCATTCTTGGCAAACTGAAATACTCGGACGACGCGAAAGTCGTTCAGCAGATCACTGAGCAAATGCGGCAGGTGCAGGCCCGCATGGCCGGGATCAAGCACAAGCTGGTCGTCATGAGCGGCAAGGGCGGCGTCGGCAAAAGCATGACTACCGTGAACCTGGCGCTGGCGTTTGCGCGACAGGGCGCGAAAGTCGGATTGTTAGATGTGGACTTGAACGGACCCTGCGTGCCCCGCATGCTGGGCATGCATGGCCAGTCATTGGCCATGAGGCCTGAGGGAGCGGTTCCCCCAGTCGGGCCGCTCGGTGTGAAGGTCGCGTCAATGGATTTCTTCCTGGACGACGCGTCGCCGGTTCGCTGGAAGGGGCCGATGGATGTCAGCCCGGTCTGGCTGGGACTGATGGAAATGAACGTGATCCGCGAATTCCTGGCGGATGTGGTTTGGGGCGAGCTCGATTATCTGCTGGTGGATCTGCCTCCCGGGGCCGCAGCGGACAAGCCGCCGGTCATCGCCGGGTTTATTCCCGATCTGGCGGGAGCGATCGTCGTGACGACGCCGTCGGAAGTGGCGTCGGATGTGGTGCAGAAATCGGTCACCTACGCCAGAGACATGGGTATCAAGGTCCTGGGCATGGTCGAGAACATGAGTGAGTATCGCTGTCCTTCTTGCGGCGAAGTGAATGAATTGTTCGAGGGCAACACCGAGGCGATGTGCGAGACGTTGGACCTGCCGCTGCTCGGGCGAGTGCCGTTCGACCGGAAAATCGCTCGCACCTTCGACAAGGGAGAGCCGTTGCTCGACGAAACCTATCCGACGATTCAACGGTATCAGGAAATCGCTGGACGCATCAGGACGCTGCTGGACTACAAAAAGGTGCTCGCCGATCAACTGTGACGGTATGCGCCAAGAGGAGACGCCATGAAATTCGTGTGCCTCAACTGTGAAACCTACATGAACTTTGAGAAGGTGGAGAAGCCCGGCGAGGGCACGCTCGGCGTGTTCTTCGGCTGCCCGTCTTGCAGCGCCAAGTTTTCCATGGTGACTAATCCCGGCGAGACCCAGATGGTCAGTTCCCTCGGGGTGCAGTTGGGCGGGCGCACTGCGGCGGCTGAGCCGTTCGAGATGACCAGGGGCACGTTGAAAGACGAAGCCACGGCAGGCTCCGGCCAGATGGCGGCGTATTTGAATGAGAAGATCCAGGGTGGCCAGCCGGCAGCTGCCGCGGCCACAGCCGCGCCGGCGGGCAAGCCGGGCGAGAAGCCCAGCGGCGGTTGCCCATTCTCCGCGATGGTCGCAGAAATGGGGCTTGGTTCTGGCGGAAAGCCAGCCACCGGAGGCGCGGTGACCTCGGAGTTCACCTGGTCAGCCGATGCGAAGGAGAAGCTCGATCGCCTGCCCTCGTTCGTGAAGCCGATGGTGCAGAGCAGTGTCGAGGCGTTCGCGCGCAAGCAGGGATATCAGACGATCACATTGCAAGTGATGGACGACTCCAAGAGCGAGTCGAGCAACGGGATGACCTGGACGCCTGATGCAGAGAAGCGGCTTGAGAATATTCCCGACTTCATCCGCCCGATGGCCCGAAAAGAAGTCGAGCGGGTGGCCAAGGAGCGGGGGTTGGCCACGATTACGGCGCAAGTGATGGATGACGTCAAAGATAAGTTTATGAAGTTCATGTAGGCAGATACGCGAGCATATGAATGTAACGGTACGAGGGCTCATCCGGTCAGCCGGGTGGGCCTTTCCTTTAGGTAAGCATGGCGGTTGTGATGGTGGCATCCTGCGGAGGCCATGCAGAGGTCGCGCGTTGGGACTCGTCATGCTGGTCTGTCTCGTCTTGTCGGCTCTACCTCTCTGGGCGTAGCATGATGAGTCGGGTCATGCTGTCGTGACGGAAACAGTTGCCTCCGGCCACGTCCATTCCGGTGTGGCTAGCCACGAAGGGTGGGAAGGGTCGGTCGCAGGCACCGCCTATTCCGAGTTCAATCATCACCTCACCGGCATGTTGGTTCTCATCATCGGCCTCAGCGAGCTGCGCCAGGCGCTGGCGATCCCGTTCTGGGCTTGGACCAGGTTTCTTCTGCAGGCGCCTTGCTTACGGCGGGAGTGTTTCTTCTTATCTGGAGCGACCATGATGCCTGGCCGATCGGTTCGCTCAGTTTTGCGCAGACGTTTTTCGGCAGTGATTCGGAGATCTTTCAGCATAAGAGTTATGCGCTGTTGTCATTGACCGTTGGCGCGATCGAGCTGCTCCGCCGAGTGAAACAGATCGGGCATGCGGCCTGGGCCGCTCCATTGCCCCTGTTTGCCATCATCGGAGGCTTAATGCTGTTCGGCCATTCACACGGCCTCCATCCCTCAGCCCACAAGATCGCCATGGGCCATGCATTGATGGGTACCATGGCGGTGACAGCCGGTTCGTCCAAGCTGCTGTCGGATTGGTTTCGGGCTCCAGCACAGGCGCGGTACTCCAAGCGGGAGCTGTTCTGGGCCGGATTGATCCTGCTCATCGGGGTCCAACTGCTCGTGTATTCAGAGTAAGTAATCCTGTCGCGCGGTGCCGCCCCTCGCATAATTGACACTTTTCCAAACCCTGTGCTACGAGTACCAGCTCGTATCGATCGACGTCACCTTCTTGTGCGGTCGGCCCGTTTGAGTCCGGCTGTAGGGAGTGAATATGGGTGGACATAGCCATTGGGCGACAGTTAAACGGCACAAGGGTGCCATGGACGTCAAACGCGGGAAGATTTTCACGCGAATCATCCGCGAGGTCACGATCGCGGCTCGTACCGGCGCGGATCCGGATGGCAATCCGCGGCTCCGGCTGGCGATTTTGAAGGCCAAAGAGGCCAACATGCCCGGCGATACGCTGAAAAAAGCCATTCAGCGGGGCACGGGCGAATTGCCTGGCGTGATGTATGAAGAGTTTCACCTGGAGGCCTATGGTCCGGGCGGGACCGGCATCTTGCTGGAAATTACGAGCGACAACCGTAATCGCACTGTCGCCGAGCTGCGCAACCTCCTCACGAAGAATCATGGCAACATGGCGGAGGCCGGTGCGGTCTCCTGGCAGTTCCATAAAAAGGGGCTGCTGACGATCGAGAAGAGCAAGGTCGACGAAGATACGCTGCTTTCCCTGGCGCTGGATGCGGGGGCGGAGGACGTGAAGGTGGGGGACTCGGGCTTTGAAGTTATCACGGACCCGCAGCACTTTGAAGCCGTGAAGAAGGCCCTCGCCGATGCGAAGGTCGAGACAGTGTTGGCGGAAGTCACCTTTGTTCCTCAGAACACGATCAAGCTCGAGGAAAAAGCGGCCGAGCAGATGCTCAAGTTGATGGAAGTTTTGGACGAGCATGACGATGTGCAGAAGGTGCACGCGAATTTCGATATTTCCGACGAGGTGATGGAGAAGGTGGCCGCTGCCGGATGAACGGAACCCCCAAGACAGTCTTCTTCCGTTCGGTCTTTTGCGCGCACTACTCCTTGCCGCACCATAGAGCATGATTGCCTCACTGACAGGCCGATTGGCCTTCAAGTCGCCGACCTCCCTGGTTCTCGATGTGCACGGGGTCGGCTACGAAGTATTTATTCCCCTCAGTACCTACTACGGGCTAGCGAATCTCGGTGACGGCACCTCCCTGAGCGTGTATACCCATGTCCGGGAAGATGCGATTCAGCTTTTCGGCTTTTTGACTTCGCAGGAAAAGGATGCCTTCGTGCTGCTGACCAGCGTATCCGGCGTCGGGCCGAAGCTGGCGCTCAGTGTTTTATCGGCGCTTCCTGTGTCCGATCTGGTTTTTGCGATTCAGTCTGACAATGTCGAAAAACTGACGACGGTTCCAGGGATCGGGAACAAATCGGCCAGCCGTCTTGTGTTAGAGCTCAAGGATAAAGTCGGCAAGCTTCAGCCTGGCCCCGTTCCGGCACGCGACTCCCCCGGACAGGGACAGGATGCGACGTTCGACGATGCGCTGTCGGCGCTTGTGAATTTGGGCTACCGCCCGCAAGATGCCAAAGAGACATTGAAGCAGGTGCGAAAGTCCAATCCTGAGTCCATCCCGCTCAAAGACATGATTCGTGAGTCCCTGAAGGAGCTCGCAAGGGGGTAAGGATGCGATCATTATCCGTCGGACTGGTCTTGTGTCTCTTGGGGTTGGGGGTCCTTCCCAGCTTTGCAGGAGAGGCGAGCGAGCCGAAAAGCATTCGCAAGACCTGTGGTACTTGTCCCGAGGGCTATGCGACCACCCGCGTGACCGAGTCCAAAGAAATCTGCAAGGACGGCGATCCCATTCTGGTGCAATGTGTCCCCCTGGGGGCCAATCTCTTGCCAGTTTGCGGATTCTGCCCTGAGGGTTATCGCGAAATCGGCAGCTCGTCTGTGCCGGCTCGCTGCGGCAGTCAGGATGGGGGACGGCTTACGCAATGTCAGCTGGAGAAGATGGAGCTGAACTTTCCTGATCCGACCCAGGGCAGTAAGACTTGCCCGCCTGATTGCGGGAGCATTGCCACTCCGGGGCAGGGGGCCTTGCCTCCTCCCCAAGTACTTGCCCACGCCTGAGAAAAAATAAGACCGGGAGAGGTCTTTTCACGATGGCCGAGCGAGTTGTCAGCACGCAGATTACGGATGAAGAGCGCAGCATCGAGAACGTGCTGCGTCCGCAGACTCTGGGGGAATATGTCGGCCAGGAGCGGATGAAGGAGTCCCTCCGGATCTGTATCGAAGCGGCCAAGCAGCGGAAGGAAGCGCTCGACCATACGATCTTTTATGGCCCGCCAGGACTGGGCAAAACCACGATCGCCCACATCATTGCTCGCGAGATGGGGGCGTCGCTCCGTTCGACCTCCGGCCTCGTCCTGGCCCATGCGGGCGATCTGGCCGCTATCCTGACGAATCTCCAAGAGCACGACGTCCTTTTCATCGACGAGATACACCGGCTCTCTGCCTCGGTCGAAGAGGCGCTCTATCCGGCCATGGAGGATTACCAGCTCGATCTTGTCATCGGCCAGGGGCCTGCAGCCAGGACGGTGAAACTGGATCTTCCGAGGTTTACGCTGGTGGGGGCCACGACCAGGGCCGGCGCCCTAACCTCTCCGCTCCGGGACCGGTTCGGTCTTGTTCACCGGCTGGAGTTTTATTCTCCGTCAGAACTCCAGACCATTGTGACCCGTTCGGCGGGAGTGCTCGGGATTCCGATCGATTCCGAGGGAGCGAGGGAAATCGCCTGTCGCGCCAGGGGAACTCCCCGCATCGTCAATCGCCTGATCAAGCGGGTGCGCGACTATGCCCAGGTCAAGGCGCAGGGCCGCATTGCCCAGGCCGTCGCCCAGGAGGCGCTCGCCTGGCTGGGCGTCGATACGGCGGGATTCGACGAGATGGATCGTCAGATCCTTTTGACCATTATCGACAAGTTTGCCGGAGGACCGGTCGGGGTGGAGTCTCTGGCTGCTGCAGTCCAGGAAGACAGGAGCACCCTCGAAGATGTCCATGAGCCCTATTTGATTCAGGCTGGCTTCCTTGAGCGAACCGGCCGCGGCCGCCAAGCTACGAAGCTGGCCTTCGATCATTTCAAGCGGCCCAATTCCCCCCTCTTCCCCTGATCTGGCTGGCCCCGTCTGCCCCTGCCGGCTGCGGATTCGAAAGGGCCGGGTCTGTTGCGTAAGCTACTGAAAGGTCGAGGATCTCCTTGCATTGTCGGGAATGGTTCCTGTATCATTTCCTACTTGGCCTGCGCCACTTCCAGCCGACGGACGGGTGACCGCCTCACTGGGCTGGAAAGAGGGGGTTAGTTATGTCCGGAGACCTTTCCGATTACCGGAAAGAAATCGATCGTATCGATGACGAGATTTTGCGTCTGCTGAATGAGCGGTCCAAAAGCGTCATTGAGATCGGTAAGCTCAAGAAGCAGCAGGACGCTGACGCCAACCTCCATACCCCGGCGCGTGAGGCGGCTATCATTGCGCGCCTTGTCCAGCAGAATTCCGGACCCTTTCCCTCCGAGGCGATTCGTCCCGTTTATCGTGAGATCATGTCCGCCTCTCTTTCGCTTGAGGGCCCTCAGAAAGTGGCCTATCTGGGGCCTCGCGCCACGTTTACGCACATGGCCTGTATGCAGAAGTTCGGGTCCTCCGCCCAATATATTCCGGTCAACAGCATCAAGGATGTCTTCAACGAAGTCGAGCGGGGGCGAGCCAATTTCGGCGTGGTTCCGATTGAGAACACGACGGAAGGGGTGGTGAACCATACGCTCGATATGTTCATCGACTCCAATCTCTTGATCTATGGCGAAATTCTTCAGGAAGTGTCCCATCACTTGCTCTCGAAGTCCGGCGTGATGGAAGAGGTGAAGAAAATTCACTCGCATCCCCAGGCCATTGCTCAATGCCGAAACTGGCTGGAGACTAACCTGCCCAACGTGCCGGTGTCGGAAGTGGCGAGCACTGCCCGCGCGGCGGAACTCTGTCTGGAGAATCCTTCGCTCGCCGCCATTGCTTCGGAGTTGGCGGCCCAGCTCTACGGATTGAAGGTCATCAAGGCCCGCATCGAAGACAACATGAACAATATGACCCGTTTCCTGATCCTGTCTCAGAAGCCGCCTCAGCGCACGGGGAAAGACAAGACTTCCTTGATGTTGTCGGTGAAAGACAAGGTCGGCGCCCTTTACGATCTGCTTAGGCCTTTCGCTTCGCATGGTCTGAGCATGACCAAGATTGAATCGCGTCCCTCCAGGCGGAAAGCCTGGGAGTATATTTTCTTCGTCGATATCGAAGGCCATATCGAGGAAGAGCGGGTCAAGAAAGCCGTTGAAGAAATCACCGGCCGTTGCCTCTTCATGAAAGTGCTGGGATCGTACCCGGCGCACAATTAGCACCATGCCACTGAAGGTCCATCCAGATATCGCTTCGCTGAGTCCCTATGTTCCCGGGAAGCCGATTGAGGAGCTTCAACGGGAGCTGGGTCTCGCGCGCGTCATCAAGCTGGCGTCCAACGAGAATCCCTTGGGCCCCTCCCCGAAGGCGCTCGCCGCGTTGCACGAGGGCCATGAGACCCTGCACCGCTATCCGGACGGAGGCGCATTTCGTCTGCGCGAAGCCTTGGCGGGTCGCTGCAAGGTGACGTCGGATCAGGTGATCCTCGGGAACGGATCGGATGAAATCCTGGGCCTGTTGGCCAGGACCTTTTTGGCCCCGGGCGATGAAGCGGTCATGGCGGACCAGACCTTCGTCATCTATAAGATGGAAGTGACAGCTGCGCACGGAAAGCCGGTCATCGTCCCCTTGAAACAGTGGAAGCACGATCTTCCGGCGATGGCGGACGCCATCACGGACCGGACGAGGCTGCTCTTCCTCTGCAACCCCAACAATCCGACCGGTACGATGGTGTCGGCTGAGGAAGTCGAGCGGCTGCTCGCGTGCGTGCCGGCTCACGTCATCGTGGTCTTCGACGAAGCCTATGTCGAGTATGTCCGGAGTCCGCAGTTTCCTGACTCCCTGGCCTATGTGAAGCAGGGGCGGAACGTGATCGTGCTGCGGACATTTTCGAAGATCTATGGCCTCGCGGGCTTACGCATCGGGTATGGCGTGGCGACGACGGAGATCGTGAATTTCCTCAACCGACTCCGTCCTCCCTTCAATGCGAACAGTCTGGCGCAGCGCGCCGCCCTTGCCGCCCTCGGTGACGACGACCATATGGCGCGGAGCCGGGCGGTGAATGCAGCAGGGATGGAGCAGGTAGTCAAGGGCTTGACCGATCTCGGATTTGCACCGATTCCGAGCGAAGCGAATTTTATCTATGTTGATATCGGACGGGATGGCCGAACGGTGTTCGAGGCCCTGTTGCGGGAGGGTCTCATCATTCGTCACATCGAAGGGCCTATGGTTCGCGTGACCGTTGGCCAGGAAGAAGAGAACAGGGAATTTTTGGCTGCGCTCAAGCGGGTGCTTCATCCGCGTTGAGTGCAGGGTGAGGGCGACATGATCATTGTATTGAAACCAGAAGCCAGCGAACGGGAAGTCGACCACATTATCGATCGGCTTCGCGAGTTAGGCTTGAAGTCGCAATTGTCGACCGGCCAGGAACGGACGATTATCGCCGTCATCGGCGACGATCGGATTCTGCATAACCAGCCGCTCACGGCCTTGCCTGGTGTGGAAAGTGTGCTGCCGATTCTCGCGCCCTGGAAACTCGTCAGCCGGGAGTTCAAGCGTGAGGGCACGATCATCGATGTGGGCGGTGTCAAGATCGGCGGCAACAAGCTGGTTATTATGGCGGGCCCCTGCGCGGTGGAACGGCTCGAATTGACGGTCGGAATCGCTCACGAGGTCAAGGCGGCCGGCGCGAGCATTTTACGCGGCGGCGCTTACAAGCCTCGCACCTCTCCCTATTCCTTTCAGGGGTTGGGCCGCGAAGGATTGGACTATCTGCTGGAGGCGAAGAAGCAGACCGGGCTGCCGGTGGTCAGCGAGATTCTGGACACCCGCGACATCGATCTGTTTCTCGCAAAGGCCGACATCATCCAGATCGGCGCGCGCAACATGCAGAACTTCGAACTCCTCAAAGAAGTCGGGGCCTATGACAAGCCGGTGCTGTTGAAGCGGGGCCTGTCTGCTACGATCAAAGAATTTCTGTTGTCGGCGGAATACATCATGTCACGCGGAAACCAGAACGTCATGCTGTGTGAGCGGGGGATCAGGACCTTCGAAACGCAATATCGCAACACGCTCGACCTGGCGGCGGTGCCGACGCTGAAAGAACTCTCGCATTTGCCCGTCATCGTCGATCCCAGCCATGCAACTGGCAAGTGGAATCTGGTGGCGCCGATGTCGAAAGCGGCCGTAGCAGCCGGGGCGGACGGCATTCTGATCGAAGTCCATTCGAACCCGGAATGCGCGCTGTGCGACGGGGAAGAATCGATCAAGCCGAGCAAGTTCAAAGAGCTGATGCATGACATGCGGAAGATCGCGGTCGCAGTCGATCGGGACTTGTAACCTGAAGGACTCAGGATGGAGGCTCGGCCTCGATCCAGCTTGAAGCATGGCGCTGCACTTTACACAGGTCGCGATTATCGGAGTCGGGTTGATCGGCGGATCGCTTGGTATGATCCTGCGCCGCAAGGGTTTGGCGACCAGAGTTGTCGGGGTCGGGCGGCGCATCGAAAATTTGAAGACGGCGGTGGAGCTGGGCGCGATCGATCGCTACGTCGTCGATCCCAAAGAGGGAGTGAGGGATGCCGATCTGGTCGTGCTGGCGACGCCGGTCGATACCTATGAGCGGCATTTGACGGAATGGGCCTTCTGTTTGAAGAAGGGCGCGATTGTGACCGATGTCGGTAGCGTGAAGGGGCTCCTGGTGGAACAGGCTGAACGGGCCATGCCGGCCGGCGTGCATTTTGTCGGAGCCCATCCCATTGCCGGCAAGGAAAAGACGGGCGTGGCGGCCGGCTCTGATCAGCTCTTTATGGGGGCGCGCTGCATCGTCACTCCAACCAAGACAACGGACCAGCAGGCGCTCGATCAAGTGATCGCGATGTGGCGGGAGACCGGCTCGGTGGTGTTGACGATGGATGCTCATCTGCACGACAAGATCCTCGGCGCGGTGAGCCATCTGCCCCATGTGGCGGCCTTTGCCTTGATCAATGCTCTGGTGGAGATTCGCGATCAACGGCTGCCCTCCCTCGATCTGGCGAATCACTCGGGCGGCGGGTTGCGGGATACGACCAGGATTGCCGCCAGTTCGCCTGAAATGTGGCGAGATATATTTCTCTGGAACCGCGACAATGTGGTCGCGTTTATTGAGGCCTACGAACGGTCGTTGGGCCAATTGAAGCAGCTCATTCGAGTGGGTGATGCAGCGGGGATCGAAAAGGAACTCGAACGAGCCAGGCAGGAACGAGAGAAGCTTTCTGCAAAGCCGGTTGTGTCCGCATAACACGTATGACGTCTATCACCATCACGCCAGGCAGACCGTTGCAGGGAACGATTTTCGTCCCCGGCGATAAGTCGATCACGCATCGCGCGATCATCCTGACCGCCTTGGCCAATGGGCTCAGCAGGGTTGCCCGTTATTGCCGAGGCGAGGACTGTCTCAATACGATGCGCGCGCTGCAGGCCCTGGGAGTCCGTATCGATGAATCGTCCGAGGAGCTGTGCGTACATGGAAAAGGCTTGTGGGGCCTGACCGAGCCGAGCGGACCGATCGATTGCGGGAACTCAGGCACAGGTATTCGCCTGTTGACCGGTCTGTTGGCGGGACAGGATTTTTTTACCGTCTTGAACGGCGATGAATCCATCCGGCGTCGTCCGATGGGGCGAATCGTCAAGCCGCTGCGGGAAATGGGCGCGAGCATCGCAGGCCGCAAGGGCGGTGAATTGGCGCCTCTCGCCGTAACGGGGAGTCGTCTCCGTGCGATCACCTATGTGTCGCCGGTGGCGAGCGCGCAAATCAAATCCGCCCTGTTGCTTGCGGCTTTGTTTGCCGAGGGGACGAGCCGGATCACGGAGCCTCGTCTCTCGCGGGACCATACGGAACGGATGTTTCAGTTTTTCGGTATTGGATTGAAGCGGGAAGGAACGACTTTGCTGGTCGAGGGACGGCCTTCGGTCGGATGGAACGGGGTGCCGCAGCTTGTCGTGCCGGGCGATTTTTCCGCCGCCGCTTTTTTCATCGTGGGCGCGACGATTGTGCCCGGTTCGGATGTGACGATCCGGCACGTGGGGATCAATCCGACCAGGACCGGTTTGCTGGATGTGATGATGAGCATGGGCGCGGATATTCAATTGCTTAATCGGCGGGACGAGGCGGGAGAGCCGGTCGCGGATATCCGGGTGAAGTCGGCCAGATTGCATGGGGTATCGGTCGGGCCCGATCTGATTCCTCAGACGATCGATGAGTTCCCGATCCTCTGCGTCGCGGCAGCGGTTGCGCAGGGAGAGACGATTATCTCCGGAGCTGAAGAGCTGCGGGTGAAAGAGAGCGATCGGATCGTGACCGTTTCGACGGAGTTGCGCGCGATGGGGGCTCAGATTACGGAACGGCCTGACGGGATGGTGGTGCGAGGGCTGGGCACGGCAGAGAAGAATGGCTTTTTGCGGGCTGCGCATGGCCGCAGCCACGGTGACCACCGCGTGGCGATGTCGTTGGCCATTGCCGGCTTGACCGCGTCCGCGCCGACCGTGATCGATGAGACTGCCTGCATCGACACATCGTTTCCGGCCTTTCAGCGCACACTGTTGGAATTATTGACGGAATGTCAGTGACAGCTATAATACGGGGCCACGACGTGGGAACTGCGACGGAACATAAACCAGCGAATCGGTTGATCGTGGCGATCGACGGCCCTGCCGGTGTCGGTAAGAGCACGGCGGCCAAGTCGCTGGCCGCCCGATTGGGCTATCTCTATCTCGATACCGGGGCTCTCTATCGGGCGACGGCCTGGGCCGTGATTGCGTCAGGGTTGGATCCGGCTGACGGGGTGGCGGTTGCCGCATTGTTGCCCAGTCTCTCGATTGAGATGCCGTTGCATCATGGAACCGCCACGGTCCTGGTCAACGGTCGGGATGTGACCGGCGAACTCAGAACGCCCAGCGTGTCGGCCGCGGCATCGGTGGTCTCCGCCATTCCCGCAGTGCGGGCCTGGCTGTTGCCGATCCAGCGGCAGATTGGAGCGGGCGGGGCGGTGGTGGCGGAAGGGCGCGACATGGGCACGAAGGTGTTTCCCGCCGCAGACGTGAAATTTTTCCTCGAAGCGGACCC